>Ga0123355_10000137_pt1 | contig 86760 bp, 71 predicted proteins | sample TergutEmb28metaG_3_FD_89872 | JGI IMG/M metagenome (GOLD analysis project Ga0123355, IMG submission 89872) | Embiratermes neotenicus P1 segment gut microbial communities from Petit-Saut dam, French Guiana - Emb289 P1 | ecosystem: Host-associated > Arthropoda: Insects > Digestive system > Gut ... | reverse complement strand
CGTTTTTCGGAGTGGCAGACCCTTAAAAGATATACTTATTTACGTTGAAGAGGCCCACAACCTTTTACCCGTAGGAAACGATTTTGATTTGAAAGATATATGGGTGCGCACCGCTAAAGAAGGCGCAAAATACCGAATTGGGCTTGTTTACGCTACCCAAGAGGTAAGCAGTATCCATAAAAACATCTTGAAAAATACATCCAATTGGTTCATCAGCCACTTGAATAATACCGAAGAAACAAGAGAGTTGTGTAAGTTTTATGATTTCGCAGATTTTGAGCCCTCTATTCGCAGAGCGCAGGACAAGGGTTTTCTTCGTGTAAAAACAATGAGTAATTTCTTTGTCATACCCGTTCAAGTGGATAAGTTTGTGATTAGCGACTGAAAGAGGTAGTTTATGCCTTTTGAAAATGAATTTGCGTCTTATGAACCATTAAGGCGAATACTGGATAATCGTAAAATAGACGAATTGCAAAATCAGATGCTATGGAGACCGCAACCCTATTCTATGGCTGATATTGAATTGCCTAAATATGATGTTGATGCATTGAACATGTCAGACGTTTTACCTGAACTTATACTCTCAATTGATGGAAGCTATTTACCTAAACCCGTGAAAAACGGTTTTCCCGGTGCAGAGATAGGTTATGTTACGGTTGCATCTGTTTTATTATACATGGATAAGGTTCGAGATTTATCAAGACAGAAATTTATTGACCCAAAGAAATTTCGTGAAACTGAAAAAGCATCGGCTTTTGATGCAGTGTTTCCGGGGTGCAATATTATTATTGACGGAGAAAAAAGCCCTCGTACATCGTTGAGGCGTACACTATATGAACAACTGAGCCAAGCATCAGAATTTTCAGATTTTGAATCCTTATTAGAAACATATGAGGTATTATTAAAGTACCGTATTGATGCAGGAATTGAAAAACCTCCGGCGAATCCGTTAGAGGAATTTATGGATGATGCCGAAAAGAAAATGAAAATTGTTTTGGGGAAATTCGTTTGCGATGAGTCGGGGCAAACCCTTTATTCGACAGATGCCTTACGAATACACGAATTACTTAATCCGTTAGGTACAAGCGGAGAAATGTACGGTCAATTATCTTTCATCATTGAAAGGTTGTGGCTTGTACATTTATTAAGAGCGTTTGAGAAGAAGAACTGGTTGCCAACGCTTGAAAAGGTTGCATTTGTTCTTGATGGTTCATTAGCATTTCACAGCGTATCCGCATGGATTGTTAAACCATTTATAACAGAAATCAATCGAATAAATGAATTGCAAAAAAAAATAACAGGTAAGGATTTGCTTATTATCGGGTTAGAAAAATCCGGTCGCTTTGTTGAGCATTTTAATGACTTAGACACCTCACCCGAAGGTGCAGAAGATATTATACCCAATAATACGGCGATATTGTTGACGGATGAATACATAAAGAAGAATATTATTTTTTCAAGTAGCTCTAAAATTTATGGAAAAGATACCTATTTCGGTCGAAAATTCTTTTTTAAGACGAAGAATGGCTATCGTTTAGTTCCACAAATTGCTTTCATGAATGACTACCAAGCCAATACGCAAACCGCAGAATTAGCTCAATTTCCACGTTTGGGAGATGCTTGCACGCTTCTAAACAACTTAGTTTCTAACAGGTATCATAATTCTATTATTCCATTGATTTCGGCACATGCTGAAGCAGCCATACCCTTATCATTAGGCAAAAGAATATTTGACGATATTGCCCGTGAAATTTCAGAGCGGGAGGTGCGTGAATGAACGAAAATGTTTCAGGAAAAGAAAAGATTTTGCGTGGATTTTCATACGCTGAAAGTCGTTGGGCAAGATTAGGACCGTACTATGCAATGTTTCCAATGGAATTTGCTTGCAATATTATTTCAGAATATTCTAAGCAAGGGGATTTTGTTTTAGACCCCTTCGCGGGACGAGGTTCAAGCACCTTTGCTGCCGCGGCTATGGAAAGAAAGTCTTATGGTGTTGAGATTAATCCTGTTGCTTGGCTTTATAGTGCAGTAAAATTGTGTCCGGCTCCTAAAGCAGATGTACTGTCACGATTACATGAAATAAGCGAAATATCATTTGGTTATCAAGATGACGCATTGTCAATGGACGAATTTTATTCTATTTGTTTTTCTAAAAATGTTCTCTGCTTTTTATTGGCGGCTCGTAATAAATTAAGTTGGAAAACAGATGCGGTTGACTCCACGCTGATGGCACTGATTTTGCACTATTTGCACGGCAAGCGAGGAAGCAGTTTGTCAAATCAAATGCCTATGGCAAAATCAACGAGCGTACAATATTCAATAAACTGGTGGAAAGGAAAAGGTTTTGTTGACCCACCTGAAATTAACATTATTGACTTTTTTACTTCACGTATTAATTGGAGGTACGGCAAAGGGGAAATCAATTATAGTAAACATAGTCATGTTGTTTTGGGCGACAGCACAAAAGATATAAAATTATTACGTGATAGGTGCGACGGGTTTAACCCAAAAATAGACTTGATTTTTACATCCCCGCCTTATTTTGGCGTTACAAATTATCATGTTGACCAATGGTTGCGATTGTGGGTGTTAGGTGGACTCGATAAACCAACAACTTTATCTGAAAAGCATAAAGGGCGGTTTAATTCCAAGCCGGATTATGAAGATTTGCTTGATTCTGTTTTTTTTGAATCTGCAAAAATGCTTTCTGATAAAGGAATTGTTTATGTAAGAACGGATTATCGTAAATTCACGTTTGAGGTTACAAAAAAAACATTAACAAAACACTTCCCTAATCACAAAATGACGGAAAAAGATAGTCGAAGCACATCAAAATCCCAAACGGAGTTGCTCAAAAATACAACAGAAAAAGTCCATGAAGTTGATATATTATTATTACCATAAACCAATGGCATTTGAGATGAGTTTTAATATATCTCGTTACAATCAAAAGTTCGCTGCTAAAATCAAATATTGAGTAAAATATTTATGCCTTGAAATGATTTTTTGCAGACCGCGAAGTGGGCTTAACGCCAACACAATTTTGTGTTGGGCGATGGGTCATAGGGTGCAACCCTATCAAGCACAAGTAGGATTCGGCGAGCCGAATAATGTGCCGTATATGATGATGCTAGTAGGTTTGTGTTTTTCGCTGGTAAACATGAATTATGACGAATTTGTTTTGTATAGAACATCGACTTAAGGCCTCGAAATGAAGGATGATAAGGATGGGATTATATATAACACGAAATAAATATATCCTCGACTTCCCAGGCAACCTGTAAGGAACTCACTTCCCGACACTCCTTACAGGTTGTACTACTGTCGAGGAGCGATTAAAAATGGCAAAAAATCGTGGAGTATTACGCAGGCAAAGAAGCCGCGCTATTCGTAAAAAAATGCGTTTTCTAATGCGGCTAGGTGGCTATGAAAGTGTTGCTGCATGGACAGGCGGCCAGCTTGGTAGGCTTCATAAAGGCAAGATACACTGCTCATGCTGGATGTGCAGACGAAAGTCATATGACATACATGCTCACCGGGATGCAAAGCTTAGAGAGTCTGCCATCCAACAGATAACTGACTGGACGCAACTAAATGAATGCAACTAAATGGATGCAACTAGAAGAAAGGCCGTGATACTTATGTTTTACAGAATGACCGTGTTCTAGGTATTGGGCTACTGCCAAAAGGCAAATCTAAAACTAGTACCAGGGATGCATATGTATTTTCCCATTGATGAAATTAATGCATGGGAGAAAAATTTGTACGAGCGCAATATGAGGCGGATGTACAAGACCGGTAAGTCATACCGCTGCCCGCGCTATGAAGCTTTACAAGATTATAGGCATCATCGGGGGACAAAATGGTGGTATTCGTCTGAATGCAAGTTTGTTAGGATATGGACGAATCGCCGCTTTCGCCGTAGGCTAAAGCAAGAACTTTATAATGAAGTTTACTATTGTCCTGTTCCTCGTGACTACAAAACATATGGTTGACTTACATGGTGATACTAACACACTGGAGTCTTATTTCTGCTCAAAGGTTTGAGAACGCTACGTTTTCAAGCCTTTTTCGTTGGTGCATTGGGCTTAAATTATTTTAGGTCTGTTGCGGGTATTTGATATTCATGCCGCACATTAGATTATATGCAGCAGACATTGCCCCGGTACTGAGTTGAATACAACTCTTGGTAGCGGGGTAATTTTTTGTTTTTCACTTTCTTATACAGTGCTGGTTTGCTGACTATACCTACATATTATAGCGGACGACATTGAGAAACGTGATTGAAGGAGGGTAGCTAAAAACGCGTACTTGGCGTTTTTGGCCGATTTTGCCCGACGCGCAATCACGATTTCGAAAGTCGTTAGCTATAGCATATACCCGGATTGAAAACATCCATGCAATATATTACAATCCGACGCAGTATCATCGCAAAAGACAGCAAGGAAAGTTAACTTTCTAGCTGAGATTAGTATAATGACAAGTGTGAAGGAGCGAACAAAATGAAATTTCCTAAGGATCCATGGAAAATAGTGGAGGTAGGGTATAAGCCAAGCCAGCTTGCGGAGAACGAGTCGGTTTTTTCTCTTGCAAATGGGTATATTGGCTTTAGAGGCAACTTCGAAGAAGGGGTGATGCCTTGGCATTCGGGGGCGCATGAGACGTTTCCGACCGCTTTAAGCATCAAAGGTACTTATCTAAATGGTGTGTATGAAACAGCCCCAATCACATATGGAGAGTCCGCGTACGGTTATGCAAAAAAAAGCCAGACCATTTGCAATGTTGCCGATACCAAGGGCTTTATCATTGAAGTGGATGGCGAGGTTTTGCAGGTTTCAACTGCTGCGGAGCACATGCGGGAGTTGGATATGCAGGCGGGGGTTTTGCGCCGTAGGTTTACTTATACAGCACAGTCGGGTGCTGTGCTTTTAATTGAGACACAAAGGCTTGTAAGCCAGGTGAATAAACACCGCGCCGCAATGCGTGTGAGCCTTACCTGCCAAAGGGGTGTATGTGAGTACAGGATACTTTCGGGTATAGATACAAGTGGTAAAGCCACGGTTGTAAGCGATGACCCCCGTACTGCCACAGGCAAGGATACCCGCCTAATTGAAGTGGGCAATGGGTGCTTTGACGCTAAGACATTTGACACTATTGCTTTTGACTCTATGGTGGATTTTCAAGCACAGCAAGTTGGCCTTTGGGCATCTCAGCGTACAAAAAATAGCGATATGGCCATTGGTGTTGCAGTGGCATATAGCATGGAGTCTTCATCTATTGATGGGGATTTTTTTGTTTTTGCCGGTGCCGTTAACGTTGGGCAGGCTGTTGTCTTGGATAAGTTTGCGGCATATTACTCCGGTGAGGCCAAACATATTGATAGCTATGTCGCATCTGCTAAAGAAGAAGCAATGCGTGCCGCAGCCGAGGGGTTTGACCTTGCCGTAACAAAGCAAAAAGAGTTTTACAATAATTTCTGGGACGCGGTAGGCATGGACATAGTTGGCGATGACGCAACTCTCCAAGGGCTGCGTTTTAATATGTTCCATTTGTTGCAATCTGCCGGGCGGGATGGCCAAACAAATATCGCCGCAAAGGGGCTTACCGGAGAGGGTTACGAGGGGCATTATTTCTGGGATACGGAGATTTATGTCTTTCCGTTTATGCTGCATGTAAGCCCCGCAATTGCTAAAGAACTGCTTATGTACAGGTACTCTATCCTTGACCATGCAAGGAATCGCGCAAGGGAAATGGGGCATGATATAGGCGCGCTGTTTCCGTGGCGGACAATCGGCGGCGAGGAATGCTCGGCATACTATCCAGCGGGGACGGCACAGTATCATATTAATGGGGATATTGCCTATGCGATTTCTAGCTATGTAAGCTTCACAGAGGATTATGAGTTTTTGTTTGACTATGGAGCGGAAATATTAGTGGAAACAGCCCGGCTTTGGTATAACCTTGGGTTCTTTGACCCGGAGAAAAACGCCTTTTGCATAAACTGCGTAACAGGCCCCGACGAGTACAATACTTTGGTAAACAACAATGTTTACACAAATATGATGGCAAAACAAAACATGCTTGCCGCAATGGACGCCCTTGGGCTACTTAAAACAAGCGACCCTGCAAAGTACAAAAGCCTAATAACCCGGCTAGACCTTGCAGAGAGTGAAGGGTTAAACTGGAAAAAAGCCTGCGACAACATGCACATCCCATACAACGCCGACACAAAAATTTACCCCCAAGATGACGGCTTTATGCATAGAAAGCCTTGGCCTATTGACGAGATACCTGCTGGCAACTTCCCGCTACTACTGCACTACCATCCCCTTGTTATTTACCGACATATGGTTTGCAAGCAGGCCGATTTAGTGCTTGCGATGCTGCTTCTTGGCGATAAGTTTACCCCGGAAGAAAAGAAACTAAACTTCCATTACTATGACAAGATAACCACCCATGATTCGTCTTTGTCTAAGGCGGTATTTAGCATCATAGCATGTGAAATAGGGGAATACGAAAAAGCCTACGACTACTTCATGGCCACCGCGCGCCTAGACTTAGACAACACTCACAAGAACACAAAAGACGGCCTGCATATGGCCAACATGGCCGGTACATGGCTTGGCCTTGTGCAGGGCTTTGCCGGGATGCGCTGCTATGACGGGGTGCTTTCATTTGCGCCTTGCTTGCCCCAAAGATGGGATATGTATACATTTAAGGTGCATTTTAAAGGGCGGGTTTTGCAGGTTTCGGTGGATAAAGAGGGCAGTAAGGTTAGTCGAGTCGCTGGTGAACCCCTTGCGATAACGATTGACGGTGTGTCGGTTGATTGTTAAATTAGTCGAAGTCAAACTTGACCAGGGCGTGCTGCCCGTTACCGACACACGCCCCAAATGACAAAGGGAGGCATAACATGGGTATTTTTAGCTTTTTGGACAGTGTGGTAAAGGAATATAATGCACACGCACTTAGGAAGTATCCCCAGTTTTACAGAGAGGCTTCAATGAAGGGAACCCACAGGCTTGAACGGGAGATTCAAGATAACTGGGATGATATAGTTAATCTATCATGTTCTCTGTACACAGACCGGGGAGTATGGTGTATTGCCACGGCAGTGGCACACTACGACAAAGTCGGGAAGAAGAAGTCCGACTTAAGTGATAGCTGGTTTAGCCGTACACAGCAGTTTTTTGAGGCATTACTTGAGCTTGGGTTAATTGATATTACCCCACTGGAAAAACAACGCAAGCAAGAGGAAAAAGCACGTAAAGACAATGAAAATAGGTGGCAACAATTAAGGGAGGCGGAAGCAAAGAAGGCCGATGAGAAAGCAAAGGCCGCGGCGATAAAAGCCCAAAAAGACGCGGAAATCGCAGCACAAAAGGCGTATGAAGATGCAAAAATTAAAATGTTTATGCAGTACTTAAGCGATGTTGAGTCTAATATTTTGTTTTCTCATAAGGTTTATGCAGGCTTTATCGAAACCACTTCTGGGTTTAGCGCGCCCCAGCGTAAGCTTACACGGGACAAATACTCCAGGTTTATAAATAGTATGGCCAGCCTTGAGTTTTTGGAAGATGGCGACGATGGCGCAAGCAATTGCATGTGGCTTATAAATAAGCAAAAAAAGCAAGCCGGTGCTGTAATAATGTCCCTTGTTTTTTCAAAGTATTTCGATTGTAAAAAAATCCAAACCGCGATAGACGATGCCCAAAGCGAAAGAGAAGAGACCAAGTGGATTAAGCTTCAAGAAACCATAGCCGATATGTATGCCAAAGTCGAAGGGATTATCAATGAGAATGTTTCAAGACTTGAGACACCGGAGCATGACGCTATTACTTTAAATACCCCTCCAGAACCTGTCGCGATTGATTTTAATATTAAGAATGCAGCCGCAGAAGAAACCGACTATAGGTCATTTGTCAACGACAGATCCATTGTAGGCGGGGCAACAGTCAAAAAGATATACAATGTTTCCAAGGTAGGCAATGTAGCCGGTGCATATGTAGAAAACGGCCATATGACTGTAGGCGCGGATGTTCTTGTTACAAGAAAAGGCCGTGTTATCGCAACAGATACTATCAAAGGCATACAGCTTAACAAAGAAGAAATGCACAGAGTATATGAGTGCGACTGTGGGATTTTATTGTCAAAGTTTATGGATTTTAAGAAAGGTGACATTATCGAATCTCTGGAGGAGAAATAATATTTATGCTATAATCCCCGTGTACCCCAAAAGGGGCAAACCAACATACCCCAATGGGGCTAAAGGAGGAAACAAGAATGTTAATGGAAAAAAGAAGCATCCCCGTATGTATACTGCTTATCTTTGTTACATGCGGCTTCTACATGTTTTACTGGGACTACAAAATCTGGGATTCTATGTACCGGGCAAATGGTATGCAAAGCCGCGCCGGGACAGACCTTCTGCTGTCGATTGTAACCTGCGGCATCTACTATATCTACATGCATTACCGCATGGGCAAACTTGAGGCCGAAGCATGGGCAAGGCATGGTCTTGGGCATAAAGATGAGTCGCTGATTTACCTGCTACTTACAATCTTTGGCCTTGGCATTATATCTGTAGCGATAGTACAATCCAACATCAACCATCCGCTGGCAGATGCGGTTAATCAAGCGTTCCATAACCATCACCATGGCGGACATCATCCCGGACAAAACCATCCAGGTCAATTCTAATATCGGTTAGACTGCCTTAGGGCGCATAAACCGGAGGGCACATAAACCGCTAAAATCGGGGTTTTTCCATTTTGGGGAAAGCTTTTTTCGAAGGCTATGTCATTTTGGCCAACCCTTTGCCGGTAGTAGTGTAATGCACTAACTATAAAGGCCGTAATGCCGCATCATTGATTGATTCTATCATTGATGCGTGCGTTACGGCCTTTTTTGTGTGCCAGAGAAGCCGGTGTCACCCAACCAAGCATTAACATACGTGCTTACATATTTTCTTGCTTGCCTATTCGGCGATACCAATAACCAGCCCAACGGTACGCAGATATTCTGGCTCGGTTACTTGCTTTGGCGCGTAAGACTTGTTTAATGACTCAAGAAAAATGGCACCTTTTTTATTGTCTATGCGTAGGCGTTTGCAGTAGGCTTCGCCGTCGTATACGAATATGCCTACATTATCTGGCTCTACTTTGGGGGTGGCCTTTACAAAGACTATATCCCCATCGCGAATCTTTGGCTCCATGGAGTCGCCGCGGATTTTCACACAAAAGTCAGCCTTTTCGCTTACGGTTGTTGCCATAAAGCGCATGACTTCGTAGTCGTTGTCGCTGTCATCTGTTAGATAGCTGCCAAGGCCTGCTGAGGCGCGCTGCTGGTATACATGCAAAGTGACCCACTGGTCGTCCATCTGCTTTGATGTGCCCTGGGCTTTCGCGCCCATGAAGTTGACCCTTTCAAGCTCCTTGGAAAGTACAACGTCTATTAGGCTTTTGCCATGGGGGTCTAGCTGGCGGTACTGGGTGATATGGTCATGCTCTGTATCTGTTAGTATTGCAACTTCGTCGGCTTTGCGGCGGTTTTCTGTCATGCCCATTAGGTAGTCAATGGACACATTAAAATGCCGGGCAAGCATCTGAAGCACTTCGGAGTTTGGCTCTCTAAATCCAGACTCATAGTTGGCGTAGGTGCTGTAGTTTATGGGCAACATGCCCACAAGTTCTCTTTTGCTAAGGTTTTTTTCTCGGCGCAGGGTGCGCAGGCGTTCTGCAATTATCATACATAGACTCCTTTATAGGCGTTTCGATTTGAAATGGGTTGAGGACGAGCCAAAACGCGCGGCAGTAAGCGCGTTATGGCGACAGACGAAGCCCAATTTCAAACGAAATCGCTATTATTATATTAGGAACACGTACAAAAATGGCAAACCACTTAGCACGTGCGTTCGTTATTCTGATTATAGTACACGGGATTTTTTTTTGCAACAAAAAATGTAGGATTTATCAGTGAAATCAATGCATCGCAAAAATATATTCGATTTCGCTTGACATCATACACCAATTGTGTAATTATATGCCTGTCAGCGAAAGTCAATTACACGCGAAAGGAGAACACATGTTTATTAACATTGATGTCGAGCGGATACGCCGATACATGAGTCGCGCAGATGCGGCAAGGGCACTTATGATAAGTGTCGACACTTTGGATGACTGGATACGCCAAAGACGTGCCATTCCGGCAGAAGGGCTTAGAGCTTTATCGCGCCTTTTTGAAGGTTGCAGCATAGACTATTTATTAAAGGAACGGAGGTGAAATGATGCTTAGATTAAAGACTACAGCTGCGACAGTAACCGGTGCGGCCGGGGGGCTTGTTGCCGGCTGGATGGGCGGGATTGACCAGTTGCTTTACTCTCTTCTTGTGTTTATGGCGATAGACATAGTTACAGGCTGGCTTGCTGCCGCTGTTTTTAAAACATCCTTTAACACAGAAACAGGCCGACTTTGCAGTATGGTAGGCTTCCGTGGCTTGGTGAAAAAGGGATGCATGTTACTTATGATAATTGTAGCGGTACAACTTGATGGGCTGCTTAGTACAAGTTCTCTTACACGGGATGCGGTGGTAATTGCTTTTTTAGCCAACGAACTGCTTAGCATACTTGAGAATATGGGCGCGATGGGGATACGGCTACCCGATGCAATTGTAAACGCGTTGGAACTTTTAAACCGGCGCAAAAGCGAGTAGAAATTTAATAAAATGAGGGACGGGCACAGCGAGCGTTCGTTTAGGCAAGTGAGGTTCATATTCAAATAAGGTTTACATTCAAGTGAGACCGCTATTGTAGTAGGAAGACAGTAAAGTTACCTCTGTCGCCATCTGGAATAATCTATGGCACTGATTGAAAGCAGCATCTGTGCCGGAAGGTAGAACATCCATATGAGAGGAAACACATTTGTAAGCGCCCTTGGCGCGTTCATATATGTGGGCAGATTAAACAGCAGTACGTTTATATCACATGCCGCAAACAACAAAAGGCCCGTTATCGCAAGCGCACGATTGCGCAGTAGATAGCGGGCATTTACATATATATTGGTGATAAATAGTGTGGCGTATATGCCGGTTACAACAAAGATTGCATCCAGCCAGATGAAGGCCAGCATTATGGCAACAAGTGCCACAATGCATATAAGTATGCCTGGTAGTGTTTTAAGTTGGGACAATAAAGCGGTTGCAGGACAAGACTTTTGCATGTGCTGCGAGGAGGATGCGACAGTGGCGGTATGCGCTATTGTCCCGTTGGAAGCACCGTTGTTGCAAGTAGGGCTTTTCACGCATGGTGGCATGCCTTCATGCGGTGTTGCGCGTTCCTGCCTTGTCGTAATAGCGCGGAAAATATAAGCCACATGGGCAAAACAAAATACCGCAACACCCGGCAAGTGCAGGTTGTGCAGTATCAGAAAAAAGTCCGCGGCAAGGGTGAAGCCCAGTGCCAGTGTAAGCCAGCCCCAGTCGCGCTTTGACCATGTGAAAAAATACGAAAGCAGGGCTATTGTAAAGCAGCCCGCAATAAAGGCAAACTTCAAAATTTTAGAGGAAAAACATTGCAAGTGGGCCCAGTATCATGGCCAGTGCGATGATTATACATATAGCTGCAGCAAATTTTTGCTTGTGTTTGCGAAAGAATTTTTTCATTGTGTTCTCCTTTAAAATGTATTGCTGTCTTCCATTAGTAAGTCTATCGTAAAAACCGCGAGATTTCAACCTTTTTCTCGTATCGGGTTTTTATTGTGGAGATATACAGCTCGTGCCTTGCACGGGTTACACCTACATAGAACAGGCGGCGTTCTTCTTCGATGTCGGCTTCGGTTTTGCTGCGCATATATGGGATTAGGTCTTCGACGACGCCTGCGATAAATACCCGGTCAAACTCTAGCCCTTTTGCACTGTGAAGGGTTGTTAGGGTAACGGCCGGGCCGCGTTTTGTTTGGGGGTCTTTTGCAGTTTCTTTTGCGGTCTCTATGGCGGCGCGGGCATGTGCCAGGAAGGCTTCCGTATCCGGTATGCCTTTTGCGGCGGATTGCAGTTCGTCTGCTATTTCTATTAGGCCGGCTGGGTTTAGCTTGCGATACGCGGCATGGTCTAGGATATGCTGGTCGTAGCCAATGCCTTTGCGTATGTATTTTATTGCGGTGGTAGTGTCCCGTTTTGCTAGGGTAATTAGGTCGCTTTTTAGCTCTTCTATGCGGGTTTTTGTGGCGGTGTGAAGGGTTGGGTCGCGGCCATATGCCGTGAATAGGTCGCTGTTTGTTTGCTTCATGCCTTGCAAGAAAGCCTTGCTTATATAGCGGTATGGCTTGTTTATAATAAGTTCCGCATCTGTGTCATAGCCGGTTTTTATTTTGCGTGCAAGTCGCATTGCAAGACGTAGGTAGGCAAAAAAGTCCGCCGCTATCCAGTGGTCGTATATCACGGGCATTTCGTCGCGGTTTCGGTAGGGGATGTTGGCATTCATGAAGGCGTCCCCAAAGGCGCGAGCTTGCATGTTTACCCGGTAAATAATTGCGATTTCGTCCAGGTTTTCGCCCTTTTTCCATAGGGCGCGTATGCGCTCGGCTATTTTTGCGGCCTCGTGGTTTTGGTCTTCGGCTTTGAGGATTAGGGGCTTTGCGCCGTCTTTGCCTGTGCCTATGATTTGCTTGTTATAGCGCAGCTTGTTTTGGACAATCAGCTTATTGGAGTAGGTGATTATCTGGTTTGTGCTGCGATAGTTGGTGTCTAGGGTGACGCTGGCAGCTTGCGGGTAGTCCTTGGGGAAATTTAGCAAAAACTCTGGCCGCGAGCCGCGAAACTTGTAGATGCTTTGGTCGTCGTCGCCCACTATGAATAGGTTATTTTGTGGGGCGGCAAGTAGTTTTACTGCCTCGAATTGCACGCGGTTTATATCTTGAAATTCGTCTATCATTATATATTGATAGGCCTCGCGCCAGCGTGTTAGTGCGGCGTTGTTGGTTTTTAACATGGAGTAGGTGAGTGTTAACATATCGTCGAAGTCTATTTTATTTTTCTCGGATTTATAGCTTTCATACATATCAAAGACCCGCCGAAAATCCGTCGCGCCTATTGCGGTCGCGTGATAGTGTGCAAGGTCGTGAAGTTCGTTCTTTACAAGGGACATTTCGCCAAGCATAGATGAGAGGAATTCTTCGTCCAGGTCATAGCCTAGGGAGGTTAGGAAGCCGCGGACTAAGGTGCGGCGTTCGCCTTCGGCCATTATATGCTCTAGGTCGTAGGCTTTGCTGTAGCCATTGCGGCCTCCATTTTGACTTCCGTTTTGACTTCCATTTTGACTTCCGTTTTGACTTTTTAGCATACGAAAGAAAACCGAGTGGAAGGTGCCAAAGACTGGCGAGGCAGATGGTTGTCCGTCATATGAAGGAGATTTTTCGATTAACTGAATAAACCGCCGCTGCATTTGGGTTGCGGCGGCCTTTGAGTATGTTATGACCAAAATCTGACGGGGCGGGATGTTGCTATCATGAATAAGGCTTTGGGCGCGGGCTGTGATAACGGCGGTTTTGCCGCTGCCTGGGCCTGCCAGTACCATCATCGGGCCTTGTATGTGGTTTTTGGCTTGTTGTTGGTTTTGGTTAAGGTTGATGTTGATGCACCCTTTCGGTGATTAATACTCTAAACTTAGCAAAAAATCTGAAATATGCATAGTTTTGATGCCTTGGTAATTGCCGCCTGCAAGCGCGTCTGTCCGCAATACATACTTTGGGTAATTGTCTGATATGCTGAGTAGCCGACCATATTCTCGCAGTTCGGTTTCTTCTCTTTCTATACGTTCCGAGATTTGTATATATAGCTTATTTTCCTGCTTTGTGGCTACAAAATCAATTTCCGCGCTTCCTATTTTGCCTATACAAACATCGTACCCGCGACGTAGTAATTCAAGATATACAATATTTTCAAGCATTGCAGCTATGCTATCCGGGGTGTATCCAAGTACACTGTATCGAAATGCTGTATCAGCCAAGTAGAATTTTTCTTGAGTCTTTAATATTTCCTTGCCCTGGATGTCATAACGAGAGCAGCGGTATAGGATAAAAGCACCTTCTAATTTGTTCAAGTAATCATAGACAGTCTCGTTGTCAACTTTTCGTTGTTCGTTTTTAAGATATTTTGTAATGGAAGCGGCTGAGAAAGTCCTGCCCACATTGTCAAAGGCAAATTTTACGATTCGCTCTAGTTGGTCAACTTTACGGATTTGGCTGCGCTTTACAATGTCGGTGAAGATAGTGGAATTGTAAATGTCTTTTACGATAGAGTATGCCTCATCTTGCGTGTACTCTTGTAGATGAATTGCCGGGAAGCCGCCAAAGCGGAGATAGCGCGCAAACTCCTCGTGTTGGGAGGCCGCGTAGGTTCCTCTAAACTCCAGATACTCCGCAAAAGACAATGGGTACACATTAAATGACATATATCGCCCTGTGAGGTATGTTGAAATTTCTGATGACAGCATTCGAGAGTTTGAGCCTGTTACATAAATGTCAACATCAAAATCAGTCATAAAGGAGTTTATGGCTTTTTCCCATGACTCTACCTCTTGTATCTCATCTAGGAGTAGATATGTTTTACTGCCTGGGATTAGCCGGTTTTTTACATCATCGTACAATAGTCTTGCTGTCTTAATATCATCATGCTGCATGGAGTCAAAGTTGTAAGCTAGTATTTGTTCTGGTTGAACATTTCGTTTTTTTATTTCCTCAGCAATCATTTTAAGTATCGTAGATTTACCGCTTCTACGAACTCCAGACAAGACCTTTACAAAAGGTGTGTTAATATATGGCGTTATTTTTTTCATGTATTGTGGTCTGATAATCATAAGCTCACCTCTTTTGGAAGTATACCATAATAACCTGCGCGTACAAGCATACTTGCGGGTATAATCCGACAAAAAATTATTTTGCGCGTGGTTATGCGGCTGCATATATTGCTGGGAATTAAAGCGTCCCCACAGGGTCGGAAACAGTTCCTGTGGGGACGTTCTACTTGCAACTGAGTACAATAAGCTATGGTTTTTCCATTTTGGGGAAAGGTTTCAACCTAACACATCACCATACACACATATTTTACTAATCATCCTTACGGCTACTCTGCCGCTGAGCCATAACCAAGTTATAATACATACCTTTTTTGCGCAAAAGTTCTGCATGGGTACCAACCTCGGCAACGCCATCTTTATCCAGTACAACCAGCCTATCGGCATTGCGCAAAGTAGAAAGCCTATGCGCAATAGCAATAGTTGTACGTCCTTGGGTTATCCGGTTAAGGCTGTCTTGGATAAGGGCCTCGGTTTCAACGTCAAGGGAACTTGTCGCCTCGTCCAGTATAAGCAGGTCGGGGTTTTTGATTATAGCCCTTGCGATGCTAAGCCTTTGACGCTCGCCGCCGGAAAGGGTCTGCCCGCCTTCGCCTACTAGGGTGTCATAGCCGTCGGCTGTTTGGGTAATAAAATCATGGGCATTTGCGGCCTTGGAGGCGGCAATAACCTCCTCGTAAGACGCGCCGGGTTTGCCATACGCAATGTTATCATAGAAAGTACCGGCAAAAAGGAAAGTGTCCTGGAACACTACACCGGTGTTTTCGTGGAGGTGTGTCGGGGCAATGTCACGGATATCGGTGTCATTTATTGCAATGCGGCCGCTGTTTGGGTCGTATAGGCGCATTGCAAGATTTATTAGTGTCGACTTGCCAACGCCAGACTTACCAACAAGGCCAATCATCTCGCCGGGCTGGATTTTTAGGTCGATGCCTTTAAGCACCGGCTCGTATGACTTATAGCCAAAGGTGACGCTGTCATAGGCAACATCGCCGGAGATGGGTACATTGCTGGGTGTCGCGGCTTCACGTATTTCGGATTCATCGTCCAGCAGTTCGAAGACTTTTACCATACTTGTGGTGGTGTTAACCAGCCATCTTGGCAGGTTTGCAAGCATTCTTAGTGGCCAGAAGATAAAGCCCATAAATAGTGTGAATTGTATCAGTACACCAAGGCTTAGGGTGCCATTTAGCACCATCCATCCGCCAAAGAACAGCACAAGAAACTCGCCTATACTGGTGATAAAGCCCATTGGTGGGAACATTAACGCCCAAAGTGCTTCGTTTTGAGAGCCAATTGTAGCAAGCTCGTGGTTGACCTCGGCAAACTTTTTAATTTCTTTTTCCTCATTGCCAAAGGCCTTTACTGTGCGTATGCCCTTGATAATATCATGCAAGATAGAGTTAACCTTAGAGCCCTTGCGCCACTGCCGCTCGAACCTTGCACGCATTAGTGCCCGAAACTTATATGCCGCAAAAAACACAAGTGGCATTGGCACCATTACAAGCAGTGCAAGGCGCCAGTTAGTGATAAGTAGCACTGTTAGCACAATAAGAATCATAAAGAACATCTCAAGCATCCAGCGGGCAAGGTCTGTAAAGAAGTCGCCTATTACGCCGGTATCGTCCATTATGCGGCGTATCAGATCGCCCGGTGTACGCTTTGCAAATAGTGTCATAGAGTGGCTTTGCAGCTTCCTATAAGTGGCTACCCGTAGGTCGTTGGCAAAGGAAAGTGCTGCCCTATTAAACATCCGGGCGGTAAAGATAAATATAACCTCGCCTACTGCGCGCAGCATAAACATAATGGCGACAAGCAGGCCAACTTGTGCAAGCGTACCCACTTGCGGATACCAGAATCTGTCTACAAGCTGTTGGGTAAAAATCGGGGTGGAGAGAAAACCCAAAAGTGTAATCCACGACATAACTTGGGTAAGTGACAGCGTCCTCCAATATGGCTTTAAGAAGCTGCCTGCCCGTTTTAGTACACTAAAATGGTTGTAGCAGAACACGCAGACGGTGATATCCTTAACCAGCGGCCTGCTGCATTTTTCGCAAACCCGTTTTTCTATCTCATCCGGGATGATAGCTTCGCCGTTTTTGATATAGTAGTTAACGATTTTGCAAAACTCCCCGGCGGGGTTTAGGCCGCTCATGGTAAAGCGGCATAGGATTTTATTGTCTTTATTATTGTCTGAGGCGGCCTGCTTTATATCCTCGACAGTGCCTTCGGCTTGTTTTGTGTCCTCGGCAGTGTCTTCATCTTCGGGGGACTTATACTGCAAGTACATAAGCCCGCAGCCAACACCGGCGCGTACCGCAATCTCATCAACATCAGTTATAGTGATGGTTTGCGGGACTTTGTCCGCGTCCGCAAGTACAATCGTCCCGTCCTCTTTAAACACAAGCCTGCCCATGGCCGGGTTCATGTCCAAGCCTAGGTCGTACTCAAATATATACTCTTTCATATTTTACTCAATGCCTCCTACGTCGGCCTACGTCGGCGTTATAAAACGGTTGGTGCTTTTCTGTGATTCGTATTAATTAAAACGGATTGCCTATATCAAACCACGCGGGCTTTTTGTCCTTTTCATTGCGTTTTATTTCTTGATTCATCTTCTGAATCATCTCCTGGCGATGCTTTTCATCGGACTCAGACCCTTGCATCCACTTTGGCCTTGGTTTGTTATAGGTTTCGCGGTAGTAGCCTTGCGGGGTTTCGTCCCGGTAGGCGTTCCATATAACAAACCCTAGCCCAGGTATAAGCGCGGCAAGGTTCATTAGGAATATCCAACCCCAAAGGGCGATGCCGTTATCGCCGCCACCTTTTGTAAGCCTGTATGCAGTGCCAAGGCCAAGAAGACTTTGTACCAGTATGCACAGGTACCATAGAAATAAGATTATTTGCAAAGCTACCTCCATATCGGCTTACGTGAGTGTCATTTCCGACAAAACCACTAAAGTAACGCCTTGGGGTGTCATTTTTGCCAAACCTTTTAATGTCGGTAGTGGCTACACGCCCTAGAACAAATAAGAGTCCAGCTTACGCAAACTCTGCTTATTAAGCGCGGAGAGCTCCGGCACTACATAGCGGTTGCCGTCTACATCAAAAATAATAATGCTATTACTGGAAAGCATACGGATATTGCGGCTTACATCCTTGATAGCGCAAGACTTATCGTATTCCTTGCCCTGCTTATTTTTAAGCCGCATCTCCATGTATACATAGCCAAGCTTATCCCGTACAGACATGATTTCAAGCACCTGGGGCGAGTAGTATCTGTTGTCAAGTTCTTGCTCTACGACTTCGCGCTGGGCCTTTTCTAGTTCCGCAACGGATTTAAGTATGGCAATCTCTTTATTTTCTGTATCCGCTACTGATATATAGTGTAGGGGCTGGTCTATTGGCATAATCCGACGCAGCACGATATGTTTATAGTCTTCGCCTTTGTACTTAAGCCCGGCAAACCCGCCGTCGGCGATATAAAACTGGGCTTCGGCTAAATCCATAATCCCAAGGTCGGATAGGTCTATGCCAAGATTTTTATTTGTGGGGTTCTCTTTTGTATCGTTTTTGTTATCTTTTTGGTTCTTTACTGCCTCCATATATAAAACACTCTCCAATCAATGTTTACGCAATGTGCTTTATGCCTAGTCCATGCTAATGACTTTTAGGCCCTCCATTTGGATGGAATATAGCTTGTGATATTCGCCTTTTTTGCGCATCAATTCTTCATGGGTGCCGGTTTCAACTACCGAGCCCTCATTGATAACCGCAAGCATGTCGGCGTCTTTTAGGGTGGATAGCCTATGGGCTATTGCAATGGTTGTGCGTCCGGTTTGCAGCTTATTCAAAGCCTCTTGGATTTTGCCCTCTGTTTCTGTATCCATGGCCGCGGTGGCTTCATCCAATATAAGAATCTTGGGGTTTTGAATAATCGTGCGGGCGATGCTAAGGCGTTGACGCTCGCCGCCGGAAAGCTCTTGCCCGCCTGCACCAACCCTGGTTTCGTAACCGTCGGGTAGTGCCGCGATAAAATCATGGGCAGATGCCATCTTGGCCGCCCAGATAACCTCTTCGAGGCTGGCGTCGGGCTTTGCGTAGCGTATATTGTCGATTACACTGCCAATAAACAAGTAAATCTCCTGGGATACAATCCCGATATTAGAGCGCAACTCCTTAAGAGAAAGCTGCTTTACATCTATCCCGTCTACGGCAATGCTGCCCTCGTTTACGTCGTACAGCCGGGCGATAAGGTTAGCAAGTGTAGACTTGCCTGCGCCGGTTTTACCTACGATGCCCAAGGTTTGCCCGGCGGGTACATTAAGGTTCATGCCTTTAAGCACAGGTGTTGCCGGGTCGTATTGGAACCATACGTCCTTGACCGCAATCTCGCCTTTCATGTTGGATAGTGGCACTGGGTTATCCGGTTCAACGATATCTGCATGGGCGTCAATTACTTCAAATACACGCTGGGCAGAGTCCATGCACCTTGCCCACCAGTTACTTACCGTTGATAGGAAATCAAGAGGCCCGTAAAGCATACTAAGATATGCAAGGAAGGCCATCAGTACACCCAAGGACATCTCGCCCCGGATTACCATCATACCGCCTACAAGCATTACGATTGTATGCCCTAAAAACATGCAAAGGCCAATCAGTGGGAAGGCCGTAAAACCAAGGTTAAATCTTGCGGTATCAACCTCTACTTGCTTGCCGGACATATTAGAAAAGCGTTGAGACTCCGCGTCTTCCCGTGCAAAAGCTTTAATGACGCGCTGGCCGTTAACAGAGTCAGACACCATATTATTTAGCTGGGAGTTTAATACCCAAAATTTATGATGATACCGCAAAAAGAGGCGTATTAGTATCCGGTACATCACAACCAGTATAGGAATAATAGCAACGCAGATAACCGCAAGCCGCCATTCCATAAGGAACATTACAACGAATATACCTATAAATGTGATTACATTAACAACAATAAAGGGCATACCATCAACAAAGAACCAATAAATATTACGGGAGTCCCGGTTTACCCTGTTCATGAGTGCACCGGTACGCTTTGACATATAAAAGCCAACGCTAAGCCGCTGCATTGCCTCAAAGATGCGTAGCTGCAAGTCATATATTATCCAGGGCATTGTCTTTGCAAGTACGAAGCCCTGTAACATCTCAAAGCCGGTGTTTACAATACGGATAATAACGATAAACAGCACAGCAGTACCAACCATGCGGTACCAGCTACTTTCTGGGTTTAGCACATCGTCTATAAAAAACGCGGTACCTATATATGGTGCAAGTATGCTAAGGCCTGTGATTGCAAGCATAACCCCCATAACCGCGGCAACCTTGCCCTTGTAATACCTAAAAAAGCCAAGAAGCCTAAAGAAGATGGACATCTTGTCTGTACATTTTGGGCAAAGTTTACGCTCTGGCTCTGGATAGCGGGTGCCGCACTTTGTGCAAAATAGGCTGTCGTCTACTATTACCTCCCGCAGTGGGTCAACTTCTTCGCGGATATTTTTTACAACCTTAATAAGCCTGTCTACGAAACCTAACAGACCAATAGAGAATAGTAATAGCTGCTTTTTCTCGATGATTTCGGGCTTCTTTTCATCGTCTTTGGAGTCATTGGAGCCTTTGCCTTTTGACTCTTTGACTTTGGAGCCCTCCTTTGACTTACCATCTTTTGGGTCTTCATCGGTTTTTTCGCTTATCAAGCGGCATGTGGAAAGCAGTTTTTCGGTTTTTAACTCTCCAAGTTCTGACAGTGGGTAGGTTTGCAGTTCATCTGTCTTAAACTGGGCTACTACCCGGCGAGCCCCTTCTGTTTTTACAACTTCCTCTAGCCCGTACAATATGTAGAGGTTAATATTGTCCACGGCTACATATACATCAGAAAAATCGCCAGTAAGGGTCGAGTCGGTGTGGATGGCATAGACTAGATCATCTGCTTTTACACCGTTTGCACCAAAGGCCGACTTCATATAACCGGGAACGGCCTCTCTAAGCTGTGACGCTTCTTCCCCTTTCTGGGATGACCCTCTGCGTGGGCTTCCTTTTGCGTTCATATATTTCCTCCTCCATAACTGCAATAGAACGGTACGCGTAGCGCAACAAACAACATAACACAAAATTCTAGGATTGGACGATTATAATTATTCTTTCTCTTAATATTGTTTTCTAAACATTTGAAAAAAACCTTCATAATCTATACAGCCCAAAGATGATACACAAATATTTTACTCTCTTCAACGAAAACGCACGGTTTATGCGTAAAATATGCCTTTTAAGAAAAGGTTACACGACGGGAAGAAATATTGGTAGGCATATTCATTATTCGGTGTAGTTATAGGTATGTTGTACTTAAATATATGCAAGTGGTACATAAAGACACCTATGTTAACTTGACAATCAGTATCCAACATTTTATGCTTAAATAAAAAACGGTGGTGTTTCATGTTTTTGACAAGAGAATGTGATTATGGTATTAGAGTAATAAGGTCTTTGGCCGACGGCTCAAAAAAAACGGTAGAGTCCGTTGCCACACTAGAGCATATTCCAAAAAAATATGCCTATAAAATTGTCAAGAAACTGGAAAAGGGCGGACTACTTGAAAGTATCCGTGGGCGTGCCGGAGGCTATAGGCTTTCTAGGGCAACCAATAAGTTTACGCTGTTGGACGTTGTCCATGCCGTTGACCCTAATCGTTATGTAAATGATTGCATCAAAGGCGATACAGAGTGCCCCTTTAAAAGTGACAACCAAAGGCCATGCGCTGTCCATAAAGAGCTAATGCATCTTCAATCTATGATTGAGGCAGAGTTAAGCTCTAAATCAATGGATTACATTCTCGGTGAGGAGGCATATGTCAGTGTTTGATAAGCGATTAAGCGGTGTGCTTGTACATCCAACGTCATTTCCAAGCCCCTACGGAATTGGGGACTTAGGCCAAGGTGCCTACGATTTTTTAGACTTTTTACACAAGGCAAACCAAAAACTCTGGCAGGTGCTGCCCCTTGGCCCAACGGGCTATGGAGACTCGCCCTATCAGAGTTTTTCTAGTTTTGCGGGCAACCATTATCTAATCAGCCCCGATTTGCTTTACAAGCAGGGCTGGCTTTCTAAGGAAGACCTTGCGATACCGGGCTTTGACCCGCGGGCGGTAGACTACGGTTCTGTAATCTTGTATAAGGTGGCACTTCTGACAAAGGCATATGCAAATTTTAAAGAAAACGCCACGGTAGAAGATATTGCCTCCTTTGATGAATATTGCGAGCACAATGACAGCTGGCTGGATGACTACGCCCTGTTCATGGCACTAAAGGATTACCACGGCGGCGCACCTTGGAGCGAATGGCCAATCGCCCTAGCAAAACGCAATCCAGAGGCACTTGCGGCGATAAAAGTTGCCCTTTCGGATGAAATTGGTCTTACAAAGTTTGTGCAATATATTTTCGCCAACCAGTGGGGTAGCCTAAGGCACTATGCCGCAGCCCGTGACATTAAAATCATAGGTGATATCCCAATCTTTGTGGCAATGGACTCTGCTGATATCTGGGCAAATCCGGAGTTGTTTGCCTTTGACAAGCACGGAAACCCCGCCGCGGTTGCAGGTGTCCCACCGGATTATTTTAGCGAAACCGGGCAGCTTTGGGGCAATCCCCTATACAAATGGGACGCCCATGTGAAAACCAGCTTTGAATGGTGGGCAGCAAGGGTAGAGTCCGTTCTAAAATTCGTAGATATCATAAGAATAGACCACTTTAGAGGCTTCGAGTCCTATTGGGCGGTACCTTACGGCGCGAAGACAGCAATCAACGGGAAATGGCTAAACGGCCCAGGCCGCGCCTTGTTTATAGCAATGGAGAAAAAACTAGGCCAGCTTCCCATAATCGCGGAAGACTTAGGCATAATCACCCCTGAGGTAGAAGCACTAAGAACCGGCCTAAAACTACCGGGCATGAAAGTCCTCCACTTCGCCTTTGACCCGTCGGCAAGCAGCGAGTATCTGCCCCATATGTATACAGATAGCCAGACAATAGTCTACACCGGCACCCACGACAATGACACCACCATAGGCTGGTACGATAACGCCACGGAAAAAGAGCGCGACTATGTAAGGCGCTACTTGAATATATCCGGTGAAGATATTGCCTGGGATATGATACGCCTTGCTTTCCAGACTAATGCAATCTACGCAATAGTCCCAATGCAAGACCTAATGTCACTAGGCCAGGAAGCTAGGATGAATTTACCCGGAAGCAGCATGGGCTGCTGGCAGTTTAGGTATACCGGTGACATGCTTCGTGAGGAGTATGCAGATAGACTCGAGTATCTTTCCGGGCTGTTTTATCGTAATGCAGGCGAAGAGGATGACTTGGCCGTTGGGGATGAAGACAGCTAAGACGATCCGATATTTTAAGGTAAAAAAATCCAGGACGGCTTCCCGACATATAAAAAACCGCTAGATTTGGGGTTTTTCCATTTTTGACAAAGGTTTAATTAATTTGAAAATATTGATAATTTGTGCTACTATTTCCATGGCAATAATTCCACAAAATATTAAGAAATAGGGCGTTCATCTATTTTATGTCGCCGATGAAGGGGCATGGAATAAGCCATGATATCTAATAAGCATTTTATAAGGGTGCGCAACAAGCTTATTGTTGCGCTTGTAGCCCTTGGCATACTTGCGGCTGGTGTGTTTGCCCAAGTACGCCATGTTTCGGCTCTAGCACTTGGTGTGCTGCCATCGTTTGTAACGGGGCTTGATACCTCCGGTTATCATACGATGGCAATAAAAGCTGACGGAAGTCTCTGGGGTTGGGGGCTTAATCGGTACGGCCAGCTTGGGGACGGCACAAATGTAGACAGGCTTGCCCCAACACGCATCTGTACTAGTTACAGCTGGGCAAGCATCGCAGTGGCTGGGACACGGACCCTTGCCATTAAAACAGACGGAAGCCTTTGGGCATGGGGACATATATTTTCCGCACATACAAACTCAACAAATACATACATTACCAACAAGAATTTGCGATAATTACAACTGGGCAAAGGTGTCGGCAGACGCCACCCTTTTGGCCGCAATAAAAACAGATGGCAGCCTTTGGATATTAGGATATGCCAGGGGCGAAGGAAGTGCGCAATTACAGGCAGAACCCCTTGGTTTCACACGTCTAGGCGTAAGCTATAACTGGGCAAGCGTGTCTGTAGGCGGCTCCCAAGTAAGGGCGATAAAAACCGACGGTAGCCTTTGGACATATAACACAAGCATAAATACACAGCGTGGAGATAGCAGCAATGGTCTAACCCAAGTCGGAGACGAAAACAGGTGGTTATCCGTAACCGGAAGTTGCGTGCTTGCCGCGGCGGTTACAACTTGCGGCAGCATTTGGTCATGGGATGGCCAAGATAGCCATGATACCAGTCATGCCGCTGCTCAAACAGCCAATACCCCAACACGCATATGCGCGGCAAACAACTGGATATGCGTAACAGCAGGTACCAACCATGTAGTAGCTCTGCAACATGGCGGTAGCCTTTGGACATGGTCAGACGCAGGCATCCCAATGCAAATAGGCACAAGCACCAACTGGGCAAGGACACTTGCATCCAGCCGTACCAGCACATATGCAATGAAAACCGACGGTAGCGTTTGGGTCATAGGCTATAATGAAACCGGAGCAACAAGTGGCGATATTTTTACATCAACAATGATATGGAACCCGCACTCTGTTCAAGATGCTACTCTCCAAGTGGGTACCGCTGTAGGCGTGCCAGGGGATACAGTGCGCGTTAAAGTTTCACTTCAAGGCAACCCAGGTATAGCAGGGTTTAACCTAACTTTTACTTATAACGGCCAACTACTGACCCCTGTAGAAATGAACGACGGTGATATTAGACGGGGGCTTGGTGGCTCTGTTTTCACATCCAATATCAACCCCGTGACCGGTACAATAACGACTGTATGGGCGTCCGCATACGAAAAGTCCAATGAGGGCTTGTTTTACATATACTTTACTATCAATGATATTGATCTTTACGAAGGCCAGCAAATTACCATACCAATAAATGCTTTTGTTACGGAGATGAAGAGGCTAAACCATGATAATGTCAGCGCGTATGTGCAAAATGGTTTTGTCGCAATAAGCCATATCCCTTATGGCCTGCTATGGGGCGATGTAAACCAGGACGGCTATGTAGATATATTTGACCTGGTGCGCCTTGCCCAGCATATAGCCGGGCTGCCAAATATGGGGCTTGCGGGCCTTGGGCTTGTAGCTGCCGATGTTTTTTTTGACGGTGCTGTAGACCTTTCGGATCTTATTCATCTTGCGCAGTATCTGGCTTCAGAGGATATGAGTAGCCCGGATGTTGTGCTTGGGCCGGGTATGGGGTAGCCGGTACTTCGTTGAAAAGCAATGCATTTTGTTATAGCACTTTTACTTTTGAAGACATGTTCAGCACATATAAAGGAGAATCCATCATGAAAGAAAATAGGCGTTTTTATCTAATTGGTCAAAAGCTTTTAGCAGGCGTGGTTATTATTAGTATGCTGGTGGCACTGTTGCCAAGTATCAATTTGCAAGCTGATACACCACAGCCTGTGCGTACAGATTGGCACGCCGGGCCTGGGGTTTATCAGATTTCTACGTCTGGTAACCATACTGTGGCAATCCAAACAGATGGTAGTTTATGGGCTTGGGGTGAAAACAGAGATGGACAACTTGGTGACGGCACTACTATATCAAGGTATAACCCTATGCGTATTGGTATGGATTACGATTGGATGTATGTCGTTGCCGGTGTCAGTTATGGTTCAAGTGCAACATATGCAATAAGAACTGATGGCAGTCTTTGGGTATGGGGATGGGGCGTACCAGATACGCCTTCTGGCTATGCGTTCGTGCCTACACGATTTGGCACGGACTATGACTGGGTAAGCGTATCACTTGGTACTTCTGCTGCCGCCGCAGCAATAAAAAAAGACGGTAGTCTTTGGACATGGATGTGGGCAATGGCACCGTGGTCTCCTTACCATGCTCCAACAAGATATGGAGAAGACTATGACTGGGCAAGCGTATCCACGGGCAATTGGGGTGGTATCCCTTCCAATCAATGGCCAAGACCACTAAGATATATTAATCATAGGGCTATTAGGGCAGATGATAGTCTTTGGGTTGGTGGAAGGCTTCCAGTAGCGTTTACAAATATTGGTGAAGGCAACCAATGGCTCTCAACCCATGGTAATGGAGGGTTGGGAATAGCAATTGATTCCAATGGAGGCTTATGGAGGATTAATGGCTTTGCGAGTAATGAGCCAATACGACATAGTGAGGATTATCACTGGTTGGATGCCGTGGCAGGAACGCGCGCTGTAGCACTTAGCGATGATGGCAGACTTTGGATGGATGTTTGGACCTCAACAGGTTCCTCGGTTGCAACCGAGATTATGCCACTCGACTTCGGCAATGACTGGGAGCGACTGCTTGCAGCAGGACACACCGCACAGTGGCAAAACACGTTTGCAATGAAGGCGGATGGCACAGTCTGGGCTTTTGGGGCTAATAGACACGGTAGCCTAGGCGACGGTACAACAATAAGCCGCCAAACTCCAGTATTGATATGGGGACAATACACCGGGCCTACCCTAGCGGCAGGCAGCACATCCACCCAACCCGGCAACACAGTCCGCATACCCGTCTCATTAAACAACAACCCAGGCATCGCGGGCTTTAATATCACAATAAACTACGACAATAACATACTAACCCCAGCACCACTAAACGACGGCGATATAAGAAGAGACTTGGGCGGCTCTGTCTTTGTCTCAAACATAAACCACAGCAATGGCGCAATAACCGCTGTATGGGCATCTTCCTACGAAGTTGAGGGCGAGTATCTTTTCTACATTTATTTCACAGTAAACCAAGACGCATCAATCTCAACACAAGCCACAATCACAATCACAATAGACGAGTTAAAACGCCTTAATCACGACAATGTAATCGCCGCAACACGCAGCGGTGTCATCAGTGTAGTAGACGGATATACACCGCCGCCACCGCCACCATTACTATGGGGTGACGTAAACCAGGACGGCTATGTAGACATCTTTGACCTAATACGCCTAGCACAGCATATTTCCGGCACGCCAGGCATGGCACTAACAGGCGTTGGGCTACAAGTTGCCGATGTTTTCTATGACGGTGCAGTAAACCTTTCCGACTTAATCCACCTGGCGCAATACTTAGCCTCCGAAGATATGAATAACCCGGATGTAGTGCTTGGGCCAGGCTCGAGGTAGCTGGCAGTTAGTCGCGAGGTAAAACGAATCTCATTATGTATAGACTTGCAGTGCATCTAGCACTAATAAGGGAGAGTAATCATGAAAAAAAGTAGACACAGTTATCAAATTGGGCAAAAGCTTTTGGCAGGTCTAATTATCATCAGTATGCTTGCGGCCTTACTACCCGCCGCCAACACACAAGCCGCAACCCCAGTCTGGGACTGGTCGCCGGGTATTCACCAGATTTCAACATCCGGTGATCACACAATGATGATAAAAACCGACGGCAGCCTTTGGGCATTCGGTGCCAATTGCAGCGGTCAGCTTGGTGACGGCACCCGTACAGATAGGCTTTCCCCTGTACGCATAGGCACAGATTACGATTGGGTGTATGTATCAGCCGGTGGACGAGGGAGTAGATTCGACGGCACCGGACGTGTAGATACATGGCTTACAGCCGCACTTAGGACTGATGGCAGCCTTTGGGTATGGGGTTCATTTGCCGAACATTGGTATACCTTTGGAGATTTATATAGAGCAACACCATGGCGGGTTGGTACAGGCTACAATTGGGTGGATATCTCAACAGGGCAAGGTGTTGTTGCGGCAATTGCTTCTGATGGCAGCCTTTGGAACGTTGCAGTTCCCCGAGTATGGTTCGAGGGCTCAGCTCTAGAGCCAAATCTTGTACGAGTCGGTACAGACAATGACTGGACAAGTGTATCTATCGGCAGCGCAGGGACTTTTGGGTCTGTTAATAATATTGACCCGATGGTAGCAATCAAAACCGATGGCAGCCTATGGGTTTCCCACAGAAATGTTCTATTTGATGATAACTGGGGGATTATAGATAATTTTACTCAGTTTGGCCAGGGCACTACATGGACTGATGTAAACGGTTTGCATTGGGTACCGCGCATATGCCCTCACCACAACATCCTTGTAATTGAATTATATACAATTTCAGTTGGAATCGACGGAAGCCTATGGCCTTGGAAAATGCGGGGATACGAACGGAGCATTGATATTCCTGTGAGTGGTATTCCGCCATGGAATGTTCTATGCGATGAAGGCAATATGGTTTGGGTTATTGGACAGCCACCACTGAGTGATATCTCCAGTATTATGATGAAACGTGACGGTCACGGAGAAATCACGACCGATGGTCGCTTTTTCGTGTTGCATCACACATATTGTCACATGACAGTTACTTTCACATCCTCTACTCGACAAGTAGACGAAGCCTACCACTGGGAAGAAATCATTGCGGCAGGCGGCGGCCTTACCTTTGCAACCAGAGCCGACGGCAGCATCTGGGCAACCGGCCACGGCTTTGTCGGTGATGGTACAGATAACCGTAATCATATCGCGCCTGTGCTTATATGGTGCGATTCAACCGCAACTACACTGTCTATTGGCAACGCGTCTGTCCAGCCTGGCTATACAGTGCGCATACCTGTCACTCTACGCAACAACCCAGGTATCGCGGGCTTTAATATCTCCATAAACTACGACAACAATATACTAACTCCAGCACCACTAAACGATGGCGATATAAGAAGAGACCTGGGCGGCTCAGTCTTTGTCTCAAATATAAACCAAAGCGAAGGCGCAATAACCGCCGTATGGGCGTCGCCCTACGAAGTTGAGAGCGAGCATCTTTTCTATATCTATTTCACAGTAAACCCAGAGGCAATAATTTCAACCTCGACCACAATCTCTGTCACAATAGAGGATTTGAAGCACCTAAATCACGACAATGTAACAGCTACCATTCGCAGTGGTACCATCAGCGTGGTAGATGAGTATACACCGCCCCCACCCCCACCGCCGCCTCCGCCTTTACTATGGGGTGATGTAAACCAAGACGGCTATGTAGATATTTTTGACCTAATACGTCTAGCGCAGCATATCTCCGGCACGCCAGGTATGGAGCTTACAGGTATTGGGCTGCAAGTTGCAGATGTTTTCTTTGACGGTGATGTAAACCTTTCCGACCTAATCCACCTGGCGCAATATCTAGCCTCAGAAGATATGAATAACCCAGATGTTGTGCTTGGGCCTGGCTTGAGATAACTGACATCTAGTCTAAAGCAAGGAGTGGCCTCGCTACACAACATATGAGAACACGTTTTGCAATAAAGGAGAATATATCATGAATGTAGGTAAACGCTTTCATCAGTTTATTCAAAAGTTTGTGGCAGGCCTGGTAGTGCTTTGTATGCTGATAGCCATCCTGCCCACAATCAATGCACAGGCAACAACCCCAATTCCGGTTTGGGATTGGTCACCGGGTATTCATCAGATTGCGACTTCCGGTGACCACACAATGGTGATAAAAGCTGATGGCAGCCTGTGGGGTTTCGGTGCAAACAACAACGGCCAACTTGGCGATGGTACTCGCACAGACAGACTTTCCCCTGTGCGTATCGGCAGCGATTATGATTGGGTATATGTCGCTACCAGTTCTGACTCCATTGTCAATAGTGCTGGTAATCAGCTTGCGATCACAGCAGCAATCCGATCTGACGGTAGCCTCTGGGCATGGGGAAATCTTCTAACTTATCTCGCACAAGCCATGACAGTCCCTGCGCGTGTCGGCACAAGTTACAATTGGGCAAGTGTAGTGGTAGGCACTCAGAGTATTGCTGCAATTGATTCATATGGTGGTCTTTGGCAATGGGGAATAATTCTTGACCGATTTTTTTCCGATGTATACGGGATGCCTATCCTAGAAAGAGTAAATACAACCAATGATTGGGTGAGTTTATCTGGTGCCGGTAGCAATTGGCTTCGTCCCGGTCAGCGACCATTAAACGAGCCATTAAAAGCAATAGGTGTCGATGGTAGCCTGTGGAGTTTTTGGGCAGAAATGGGGCAAATTGGTGTTGGCACAACATGGGTTGAGGCACATGGACTATATATACCACAACCGCATGTCCCCTTCGGCCATGCAGATATCCGAGCATATATGTATATCATTGCAGTTGCGGTAGATGGAAGCGTCTGGACATGGAGGTATTTTGTTTGGACAGGGCATGCTATGTGGCATTCTGGCGAAGCGACACTAGTAGGCCAACCCTGCACCAACACCGCCAGTATAGCAACACGCACCAATGGCCGTGTACAAATAATGAACGACGGCAGCTTTTGGGTACAACACTACGGCGGTGCATCAGAAAATTTTGCATCCAGCCGTGACCAAGTGGGCACAGATTACAACTGGACATCAATAGTATCCGCTGGCGGTGGCTTAGTATTTGCAATGCGAGATGACGGCAGTATCTGGGCAGAGGGTTATGGCTTAGTTGGCGACGGCACAGACAATCGTAACCACCGCCTAGAGCCTGTGATGATATGGTGTGGTACTACAGCACCCATCCTGTCAGCAGGTAGTGCAAGTGCTATGCCTAGTGAAACTGTTCGCATACCCATTTCCCTACACAACAACCCAGGTATTGCAGGCTTTAATATCACAATAAACTACGACAATAACATACTAACTCCAGCACCACTAAACGACGGCGATATCAGAAGAGACATAGGCGGCTCGGTCTTTGTCTCTAATACAAACCACAACGATGGCGAGATAACCGCCGTATGGGCATCACCCTACGAAGTAGAAGATGAGCATCTTTTCTATATCTATTTCACAGTAGATCAATATGCATCAACCTCAACACGAACTACTGTCTCTATTACCATTGAGGAGTTAAAGCACCTAAATCACGACAATGTAACCGCTATCCCGCGCAGCGGTACCATCCGCATAGTTGACCAACATGCTCCTCCACCGCCGCCTCCTCCGCCACCGTTACTATGGGGTGACGTAAATCAAGACGGCTATGTAGACATTTTCGACCTAATTCGCCTTGCACAGCATATCTCCGGTACGCCAGGCATGGCACTAACGGGCATAGGGCTACAAGTAGCCGATGTTTTCTACGACAGCGAGGTAAACCTTTCCGACCTAATCCACCTTGCACAATTCCTAGCCTCAGAAAATATGAGTAACCCAGATGTGGTGCTAGGCCCTGGTTCAAGATAACCCGAACCTCCGATAAGTCAAAACTAGATAAACCAACTCTTAGATAAACCAAAACCAGATAAACCCGAAAGAGGTGTAATATTTGGCAAAAACAATAGCCGCGCTACTGCTGTCACTTTTCTTTGTGGCAGCGGCAGCGCATGTAGTACAGGCCGCAGAGCCTGAGATATACATCACAACAAGGCTTGCCGAAGACGTTGGCCTGCATGAGGTAGTTGTAAGCATAACAAACAACCCAGGCATAGCCGGGTATAACCTTGTAATATATTTTGATAACACAAAGCTTACCCCAGTCTCAATTTCAGAGGCCGCATCCCTTAGAAGCGGTATGATTTTCACATCCAATGTAGCGGGTGCGTCAAGTGAAAGCCTTGCCGAAATGAGTGCCGTAACAGCGGTGTGGGGTGGAGCAGAAGACGATACAGGCAGCGGCGTAATTTACACAATTCTATTCAGTGCCGCACCAACAGCAACCGGCACAACAGAGCTTATATTGTCGTCCCGTGGCATAGGCAATTCGGATGGCGAAACTGTTGACTTTATCCTTACAGGGGCCACAATTGACTTTGGCAACGGCACCGGTAGCGTAGCGGGCAGCCCAACAGGCGGCCAATACAATGAAGGCGGCATAGGCACCGCCGCGATACTAACCATGATACTATCCACACTGGCCGCCCTTGGTATGTTGATTATTCTTCTGGCAAGAAAGCGCAAGCAGAAAAAAGCGGCACCCAATAGATACCGCGATAGACGTCAGTTTAGTAATGGATAAATAACGTGTCAGACGCCAGTTTATTAACGGATAAGAACCTGTGACCAATAAAAGATGACGACTAAAAATGGCGAAATATCGGCATTTTTAGCCAGCATTTCCTTATTGACTACAGGTTCTTTTAAGATACACTGTACAGCGGCACAACACACAGGTTTAGATATAATCATTCCCCCTAAAAACCGCCCCGAAACAACGGTCTTTTTGCCGTAATCCTGCGTCAGTCCCTCCTTGCTTGCCTTTCGGGCAAGCCGCGTCGGAACTTCCTTGTCTTACGACAAAAATCCGCGTTGCCTCGGGGCGGTTTTCAGGGGGAATGATTATACCTTTGACAACTCATTAGTCAGTTTTTTGACAACTTTGTCAACTCCGGTGAATTTAGAGTATAATCACAAGGTATAGCGAATCAAATTCGCTATACAAGCGCGATATACATACATAAGGGGGGAAATATGTCATACAGAAAACTAGCCTTAGTCTTCACCGCAATGCTAGTGGCACTAATCACTATAGGTGTAGCAGCCATCCGCGTTGCAAACCGCGGTGACGAAGCAATACTCACGGCATTGATGCCAGGCTGGCAACCCGCAGAGCAACTAGGAGTAGCCGCAACGCCCACGCCTGCACCAACTCCAGAACCAACGCCACTGCCCACTCCAGAGCCAACCCCGGAACCTACCCCAGAGCCAACGCCACCCACAGTGTACACCGCGCGCCTAGCCTTCGTAGGGGACATCATGTGCCACCGAGAGCAACTGGACGCAGCGCGGGTTTCCCCCGGTGAATATGATTTTCACTATGCATTTCGCTACATAGCACCCTATATTCGCTCGGCAGATTTTGCGATTGCCAATCTTGAGACTACCTTAGTACACTCTGGCTTTGCCGGATGGCCGCTTTTTCGCTCGCCACGGGCATTGGCTGAGGCATTACTTTATGCCGGGTTTGACTATGTAACCACCGGCAACAACCATAGCTTTGACGCAGGCATTGGCGGCGTGCACTCCACTATCGAGATTTTAAACGAAGTAGGCCTTGGCTTTACCGGCACCTTTTTAACCTACGAATGCCGAAACGAAGTTACCATGGTAGAGGTAAACGGTTTTACCTTCGCGCTTATTAACATGACAATGCATACAAATGCCATCTGCTTTGGCCACTATAATTTCATGGTAAAAATCATCTACAACGACCTTATAGAGCAATCCTGCATAGACTACGAAATGATAGCCTCAAGCATAGCCCGCGCCCGCGCTATGAACCCAGATTTCGTGGTAGTTTTACCTCACCTTGGCATAGAATACTACGGCACAATGAATATGGCAGGCGGCGGCCACCAATGGGACTTTTTTGACATGCGTGACACCCGCTGGATTAATTGGATGCGTACCTTGCACTTTATGCTAGAATCCGGCGCGGATATAATCATGAGCCATCACCCCCACACACTACTGCCGGCAGAGTTTGTATATATAACCGACCCATGTGGTACAGTAAGGCGTACATTTATTGCTTATTCCATGGCCAATTTTATCTCTGCCCAGTACACTTCGCCACGGGATGTAAGCGCGATTTTTTACCTGGACTTTGAAAGGGTAGGGGACGACGGTGTTGCCAAGCTGGTAGGTGCGGCCTATACTCCCACCTGGGTACGCCGGATTGACGCAACCCACGGGGGCTTTGACTTTACGGTTTTCCCGGTAGCGGACACAATCCGCAGGATAAATACCGGCGACCATGCAGACTTTAGGCAATCCGCAATAGACCGCATACGTCGCGCCCAGCTGGATGTGACACATATGCTCTCCGGCGCGCCAATACCCGAGGAATATATGCAAGATGAATACCCCATCACCCGCAGCCGGTATTTCGACGAGTTTCCCGGGCTGCCCCTTTGGGGTACATTGCCTTGGCGATAAGGACAACTTAAGGAGTGGCAAATATAGAAATTGAAAAGATACCTGCCAAACATTATCCAGACTATATAACCAACGTGATGTTCCAAGGCTACAAATGGGATATGCAAGCAGGAGAGCAAGGCACAATAAGCGATAACGTGCTGATTTTGACAAAATCCGAAGCAGAGCTATTGGCCGAGGCGGCTGTTGGCCTCTATAACGAAACCATTGCAATGGAGCAAGGGATAAAATCAGCACCGGAACTGGCAATTGAAATGGGAATCTCAAATGAAATGGCAACCGCCCTCTGTGGTTGCGCTTATAACGCAAAAAAGCATATTCGCTTCATGCGTTTCGATTTTCACCCAACCACCGACGGATGGCAAATATCCGAGGTCAACAGCGATGTCCCCGCAGGCTATCCAGAGGCCTCGGTTTTACCAAAACTTGCAGCCGAATACTTCCCCGGCTGTAAGCAATACGGCAGCTTTGGCGATATTTTTCAAAAGCAAATCACAAAGCTGATACCAGCAAATTCAACAATAGCCTACCTCCATGACACCCACACAGTGGAGGACTACCAAATCCTTCACTATCTTGGCGACATTATGGAAGGCATGGGCTATCACTCTATATATGGCGCGCCTCATCACGTAAAGTGGGCTGGCAATATTGCGGCAAACTGCGACGCGATAGTCAGGTACTTCCCCGTAGAATGGATGGAGTTTGACAAAAACACACAACATACCTGGCAAAACTTCGTCAACTCCCAAACCCCGTCTTGCAACCATCCTATAGCACTGCTAACCCAGTCAAAACGCCTGCCCCTAATATGGGATAGGCTTGGGCTTAATATCCCAATGTGGAAGAAATATCTCCCCGAAACAAAACCGCCCAGCAATCCAGAAAATGGCTGGATACTAAAGCCGGCCTTTGGGCGCGTAGGGGAGGGCATAAACATCCCAGGCACAATGTCCAATGAAGAAGAGCAGGATATTATAAACGCCGCAATCCAACACCCCACCCAATGGGTTAAGCAACAATTATTCGAGAGCAAGCAGGTAAATGGGCTGCATGTAAATATCGGTGTATTTGTGACAGACGGAGAGTTTGCAGGCTTTTATGCAAGGGTAAGTAAGTCTCCCCGTATCAACGAAGATGCCAGCGAAATACCGATATTGGTTAAGGAGCAAAAATATGACAGGTAAAGAAATCTTCAACATATGGGCAAGTACACTATCCTCGCCATGGGCAAGGTTTGCAAAACCGGCCCTATTTGTGCATATGGACAATACTGCCCCAACATATGCAGAACACACCATTCAAGATTTACCACCGGCCATATCTACACAATTTAACAGCCAGACGGCAATAATAGTTGACCTGCCGGGTGCGACAAGCGTAACAAACGGGATAGCCATTGCACGGCATGGCTATAAACCGGTGCCAATGTACAATGGCATACACGAGACAAAACTAGCGGTAAGCACCCAAGCCGTAGACAACCAGCCAATAATCGACGCACTTATAAAAGCCACAGATACAGTAAGACACCTACAGCAAAACTACAACCAACCACCTGTGTTTATGCTGGACGCAAACCGCAATGTTTCAATTCCAGAGGTAAACTTAATGCATACCTTCGACAACCGCTACAGCATGGAATATGACGACATGCCCGACGCGTTTTTCATGCAAAGCACAGGACGCATAAGCAGGGTTGTAGTATGGGCAGTAGGGGAAGTTTCACGGGACCTTTTGCCAACGCTAAACAGTTACAGAGACGCAGGCATAGAGGTTTTCGCCCATGTAGTGCCAAATATGCCCGAAGCCCCAAGGGCAACGCCAGCGCAAGAGGCGATGTTTATGGATCGCAAGATAGCGGTGCGTACCTACGAAAGCTCTCGCTGGGGGATAATGATTTTTGCACTTATGGCAATCGTTAACATATTATTTATGTTTTCAACACGCACAGCCCCAATTTTATGGACAACGCCAACATTTATGTGGCTAAGCTATCTATGGATACCCGAAGCCGTAGGGGATATACTTGCGATTTCCTTTGTTATTGTATATGTACTCTTATATTTCCTAACAAGCCGCTGGCATTCTTTAATGAAACTTGCATTTGTGCTAGTAGTAGCTGAGACGATTACCTTGCTTATTTATGCGGGTTATTATGGTTTTTATGCTTATATAGGCGGGTCTAGCTTACTTGGTTTTATTGTATTTGGCTTTCCTGCGTTTTGTGTTGTAAGGATTTTGCAAGGCGTTAGAGCAAGCGGCCGTATTGCCTCTTTATCCAGAGATGAGTATTACTATGTCCTTGACGCAATAGACGCCTATGGTGCCCACGATTCGGCAGGAGTTTTGGACTTTCTCGGTAATGTGCCCATACCAAGAGGCCGTAGGCATTTTAGGGGCTACCGAGGATACGGTGGATATGGCGGCAGCGGCAGCGGCGGCTATTCCGGAGGCGGCTACCGCGGTTCCGGAGGGGGATATGGCGGCGGCTACGGCGGGTAGTTTGCCGATTCAATAGTGGAACGTGATGGTACATGCATTTACGGTTTGTCATATTATGCAATAAATCACGACTAATATTAATTTACATGTGGGAAATAACTATGTATAATATTGCCAAGCAATAGCTGTGGGCAGTGTTTTGGCTGGACTTCGGAAAGGAGCCAGCCATGATTGTGATTCCGTTAACAGTTTTTGAATTGTTGTCTTTAATTCTTGCTGCGATACTGGTCTATATCACTTGGAGAAATTCGAAAAATTCCAAGAACACAAAAAAATAAGCCCACTCCGGTAAAGTCGAGGCTTATTTTTTGACCCATAATTTTTAATTGTGGAGTCCAGTCAAAACTGCCAGGCAATTGCGACCAAACTGAGAGGGTGACTTGTTAGCGCAAGCATCCTCTCTTTTTTATTATAGTCATATTATATTCCATGTATGCATAAGTGTAAACAATAACTTAATAAAAACTCTTACTTTACTAAAGCCCTTACTCCTTTAGCACGCCTCTTTCCACCAAATGATGCCCTCCATCAAGACGCCTAATCTCCCTTAGCGGTTCTTGTCGCTATGGCAAATTAGATTCTTCCTTTTCGACAGCGTGTGTCTCATGTAAAAAAATATAACTAACCTCCGCTACAGCACCGGCTGCGTGATGTACATAAATGCTAATCGCGCCCTGCGTCGCCGGCGGTATCGGTGGCGTTGGCGGCGTCGGTGGTGTTGGAGTAACCACCGGTGTTGGCGATGGGGTATTTATTGGTGACGGCGTCGGATAAGACGTAGGTTCTGGCGTTGGCTCAGTTGGCGTAGAGGTGTATTTTGGCAAAACATAGCCCAATAAATAACCTACTTGTGTAAGCAAATCACAAGTAATCGCGTTTGATTCCAGCAAATAATCTTGATTATTCCATATAGCGTACAAGGTAAAGGGGGTCATTTTGTCCGGCAAAAGCTGCCCGATTACGGCCGCGTGGCTTACGGTTATGTCATGGCCTTGATAGAGGTTATAAAACCGGGTTTCCAAAGCTCTGTCATAGATATCCTCCGGCGCGTGGATATCATCAAAGACCCACATCATCGACCCGGCCGGTAAATGTATTGCTTCATTGGAACTGGCAGTTAGCACCTCACCATATCCTGACAGCATGACGATTGTAACAATATCACTGCAATCTCGACCCATCGTGAACATGGTGCCCCGTACCGCAAGGCCAATCGCGCCTATGCGGCATTCGATTGTATAGCCATCTTCTTGATAGACTACATGCATCAATGCGTTGCCGCTTTGAAGGGTGAGGGTCAATTGTCTGCCTGCGGAGCTGACTTGTATACGGCTTTGCTCGTTCATTTGCAGGGTGGACGCGGTGTCCATTTGTAAATGCGCGAAAGTTTCCTCCCCGGTTGCTACTTGGTTGCCGCCGGTTAAGCGTTGGCCTTCGCGGGGGGTAAAGGTTCTGGGCCCGCCGTTTGAAAGGGTTATGTTTTCGCCGTTAATGTTACTTAAGGTAATTATGCGTGCGCGGGCTTCCGCTATGTCATGGGTGCCCGTGTCTGACGCGTCTAGGATATCCGTTGGCTGTGATGCGAATACCGGAGTAAGCGTGCTAAAAACCATACATAAGCTAATGAGCAATGCCCAACGTTTTTTTATGCAATTAGTCATTTTCGTTTTCCTCCCCTGCTAAGATTTCGCGTATTGTATTTGAATGGGTGTTTAGAATTATCTTGCGAATCATATTATTGCCTGTGTCCGCGATAATCAGCGCGTCTTCAATTATATATACCCCACGAGGCAGGTGGAACATTGCTTCATTTGCGCAGCCGTCTGCATGGCCTGGGTAACCTGTGCCTGTGAGGGTTTCAACTTCACCACATGGGTGAATTTTGCGTATCGCATGGTTGATGTAGTCGGCCACAATCAATATTTCGCCCCAAAATGTAAGGCCTATCGGCATGTTGAACATTGCCGTCTCCGGTGGCCCGTCGGCAAATCCGCCAATAGGGTGTAAGTCCCAATGCAAGTCCCATTCATTGTTGCCGGTCTCCTCGTTGGTTTCGTCACTGGTTTCGTCATCAGTTTCGTAGCCGATTTCCTCGGGCATTCGGTATACGCCGGCAAATGTGCTTATACGTCCGTTTTCGATTATCCGGATTACATGGTTTCCGGTATCGGCAACAAAAATCACACCGTCTTCTCTTACTGCTATGCCCATGGGTTCGTTTAAGAGGATACTGTGGTAGGTGCTGTTGTTATGTTCATAGATGTCTTGAAGTTCGGAGTCTTGAAGTTCAGAGTCTTGAAGTTCGGAGTCTTGAAGTTCAGAGTCTAGAAGTTCGGAGTCTTGAAGCTCGGAGTCTTGAAAGTCGATGTCATGAGCTTCGATGCCTTGAAAGTCGATGTCTTGAACTTCGATGCTTTGAAACCCGGCTACCGTAGTTACATATCCGGCCGCGCATATCCGGCGGATTGCGTTGTTTCCCGTATCCGCGATATATAGGCTGCCATCCGGGCTAATAGCTAGTGCGGTAGGATAGCTAAATTGGGCATAGGCACCATGGCCGTCCTTATGTCCCTCGCCGGTACCACCGGCAAAGGTATAAACCATTCCCATTGATATCATCCTTATTGCGTGGTTGGCACTGTCTGTTATGAAAATACGCCCCAAGGCATCACGCACGCCGGCGGTGGGACGGTTGAATAATGCTTCGTCTAAGGGCCCATCTTTGAAACCACCCATAGGAAAGCGGAAGCTATCAAGTATCGGCATATCCCCATCCATTTGGATATTTCCGGAAAGGCGGCTGATTTCGCCTTCGGGGCTAACTATGCGGATTAGATTGTTATAGGTATCCAACACATAAAAATATCCGTTGTCCCCGCTTAAAACACCGCCGGGAAGGTTAAACTGCCCTAACCCGTAATCCGACGCGCCATGGCTTCCTGTTCCAGCAACTGTGGTTACGGTGTGGGCGCAGCTTGGGAAGAAAAAGAGTAAAATGCACAGCACTCCTCCCAAGCCAATCATTGAAATGATTTTTTTCATATAATTCATGCCTCCTTTTTCACGCGTATCACGTACTATTCATCTTTAATAAAATATATATTTACGGGATTTAATTGGACACTTTCGTATGCATTACACAATTGGAAATACATATTGCAGCCCCATACCCACAAATATCCATACACATCAATTGCGGCAGAGTGGTTATCCATTGCCATGGCATACATGATTCCCTCCATTATCATAATGGGTGCGGCGCGCCTTATAGTTGTGCCGTCCCCTAGTTGGCCAAAATCATTGTTGCCCCATGCCCATAGATTGTTGTATTGGTCTACTGCCAGGGTGTGAAAATGTCCGGCGGAAACATGTCTAATATGTTCCATTATTATCCAAGGTTCGGTTAAAGTGCTTCTTGTGCCATTGCCCAACTGGCCTTCACGATTGCTTCCCCATGCCCATAATGTTCCGCTTACGTCAATGGCCAGCGCGTGGAACCTCCCAATGGAAGCATATGTAAACTGGTGCATGTCATCAGCGATATAGAACCAGTCGTCTTGGGTTCGCTGTAACCATGCATTGCTGCCGTATTGTGCCCAATTAATTGGGTATTGGACTGTATATATTTCCTCGGTGTACTCGGTGGAGTTCATTATTCTTTGCGGTGTAATTAGGCTTATCCCACCAATTCCGACCTGCCCGCGGTCATTGCTTCCCCAACTCATAACACTACCGTCTACCTGCACTGCCAATGTGTGTCTGCCTCCCGCCGACGCGGACAATACCGGGCTTAACGCAAGCACAGGAATGTCTCGAGAGGTGTTAGTACCATCGCCTAATTGGCCGAACTCATTATTTCCCCATGTGCGCAAAAGCCGTTCTCCGGTTCTTAGGAATAATACGGCCGCAGTATGGAAGTCCCCGGCACTAACCGACACAACGGAATCTTCAAGTATAAGCACAGGCTCATGCCTATTAGTCACCGTACCGTCCCCAAGCTGTCCATAGGCATTGCCGCCCCATCCCCAAAGGGAGCCGTCTGTTTTTATAATCATCGCGTGGTCAAAACCGACGGAAACATATGCGACAGAGTCCATGACTATCATGGGGATACGGTTTATATAATGGTGGTACAGTTCGCTTTCGCCTATGCCCCAGTACCAATATCCCCAAACCCATAAACTGCCCTCTTTGTCCACAGCCATACTAAAATTATCCCCGGCAGATATTTGCCTTATGTTTCCCATGACTATTGTCGGAACGAGGTGTGTTTGTGCGGTACCGTTGCCATGCTCTTCCCAGTGGTTCCTTCCCCATGCCCACACATTTCCGTATGTATCCAGCGCAAGACTGTGGAAACTTCCGGCGGAGGCGGTTTTTGCGGATTCCATTATCCTTACTGGGATATTCCTGTTATCCGTGGTGTTGTCGCCCAATTGGCCGAATCTGTTGTCTCCCCATGCCCACAGGCTTCCGTCGGTTTTTATCGCCATCGAATGGGCTTCCCCGGCGGTTATATACGCAACACTGCCCATTATCATAACGGGGGTATCCCTGTTTACGTTGGTGCTATCCCCAAGCTGGCCGTGGCTGTTATAGCCCCATGCCCATAAAACTTCGTCGTGTGTAAGGGCTAGGGAATGGGTGTACCCGGCGGCTGCCATAATTTGTGATGGGACATTGTGGCTGTTGGTTTGAATTGCTTGGGGAATATCGAATTGTATTGGTACAGCTTGTATTGGTATAGCTTGGATTGGTATATCTTCGTATATTTCTCCTTCTGCCCCATGCCCTAGTTGGCCAAAATCATTTGCCCCCCAACCCCATAGGTTGCCGCGCCTATCCACGGCAAGGCTAAACCCGTTTCCCTTGCTTGCGGAGATATTTTGTACAGAATCCAAAACCCGTACAGGTTCCCGTATATACATGGCTGTGCTTGCGGTGCCAATCTGCCCCAGCGCGTTGCTGCCCCAAACCCAAAGCTCTCCACCACTTATGGCCATGGAATGCAAGCCGCCGGTGGAAATATATGACGCGGAATCCATGATTCTAACCGGCAGCAATTGCTCGGCAATGCTATTGTTTCCAAGTTGGCCTTCGGAATTGCGCCCCCAAGTGTATAAGCCGCCGTCCGCCCTAATAGCCAATGTGTGATGCGCTCCTCCCGAAACACGGGCAACATCATTTAGAATAAGTACCGGCTCTATGCGGGCCTCCTTTGTCCCGTCCCCTAATTGTCCCGCTTCATTGTCTCCCCATGCCCAAAGAGAGCCGTCGATGGTTATCGCAAGGGAATAATCCTGCCCGGCAGAGATATATTTTACTGAATCCATTATCCGAATTGGTTGGTAGCGGGGCGAGAGTGTGCCGTCGCCTACCTGCCCGCGGGAGTTATATCCCCATGCCCACAATACACCGTTATTATCCAATGCCAATGTATGCCACCATCCACTGGATACGGATTGCACATTTTCCATAATCATGACAGGGATATTGCGCATAACTGTTGTCCCGTCTCCAAGTTGGCCGTGAGAATTGTATCCCCACGCCCATAAGCCACCGTTTTTGCATATTGCCATAGAAAACCGCACCCCTGCCGAAGCATAGGCAATAGCATCCATAACATGTGTGGGTTCATGGCGGTCAATTAGTGTGCCATCCCCCAATTGGCCCTCGGAGTTGCGCCCAAGTGCCCAAAGAGTGCCGTCGTTGTGTAAGGCAAGGACATGCTCCCCGCCGGCGGTGGCCATTATGAACCTAGGGTGGCTTGGGAATAATAAAGCAACTGTGATGATGGCCGCGATAAATACGAAAGCGACCGCTGCAATTGCGGTTATAATTCGGGTGGTTTTAACTTGGGTTTTGTTTGGCTTGTTTAGTTTTGCCGGTCTATTTGTAGTATTGGGTTTTGTGGGGGCGAGGATATACGTTGGCTGGGATGTTTCGAGCAGATTATCTGTGACATCCTGTGTGTTGGCATCCAATGTGTTGACATCTTGTGTGCTGACTTTCAACGTACTGACTTCCCGCATGTTGACATCTAACACGCTGCTATCCAGTGTATTAACAGCTCCAGCGGTTTCAACGGCTTCGCCCGTTTCCACTTGGGGTTTTGCCTCTGCTTGAGGTTGCGCCAAGGCGACAGAAGATATCGGCGGAAAATTATCAAGATAATCCTTTATATCGGAGGCAAATGCTTTGCCGCGCTTATTGTCAATATGGATTACGGCGTACAAAAATGCCCCGACAAGAAAGCCGATATTATCCATGGTAGAAAGGGCAAGGGAAGGCAGCGTCCCTTTTTTTATGTTGTATATGCTGTCTATTACGGTGCCTGTCGGGATGTCGCTATCTTCATATATTATTTCAAATATCGCGCTAACCACGGTTTGAAGCTTATTTGGATTTATAAGGGGATATATGTTTTTTTCAAAGCTTTCGTAGATATCGTTAAAATTTGCCGCAAGGGCTGACTCCCGTAGCGATGTGGTTACATCATCATGACAATTGAACCACCGGGACGCATGTGCGGGGTCAACCTTAAGGTCGGCATATTCTTTCTCCAGCGAGCTCAGCAAAAGGATGTGTAATCGCGTTTGAAATTTAGGCTTAGAGATACCCCATAAAAGTATCTTGGCAAAAGTGCCATAACATAAGCATTTCATGCCATGCATCACCCTTGAAAGATTAATAAAGCCCCGTTTTGTCACACAATGATAACGAAGCCCATGACAAAATTCCACAATACATCTAATAACTCGACAATTCTAACTTATTGTATCATTATGTTCAAGATGAAAGATGTGTTTTTAGGCGTCCTCAACCTTTTCTCAAAGTTTTTCACACTTAAAAAAGGGCTGTTATTGCTTTTTTGTTAGTCTTGATGAATACGTGTTGATAATATTTGGTTTAATATGGAGCTTGAGCCTGTTGGGTTATTATGGCGTGGCATCACTATCGTCAACACCTGAAATTTGCTTCCAAATTGGAATTGACGCATTTGAAATAACAACAATCCCCGGAATTTGGGGTTTTTCCAATTTTGACAAAGGTTATTGTTCGCCATTTGGCAGCAATATGTAGTCAGTAAATCGTCCGAAGCCTTAGCTGGTGCTTCACAAGCAAAATAGATTGCATATTTGCATAACATATGATAATATTTGCCGCAATGTGTAGTAACCGCTCGGGTTTGGCTTTAAAGGATGACCTCCGCCCCGCCCGGCGTGTACTTCCTAAATATAAGGAGGTGTGTGTATGCACGCAATCATCGAAACAGGTGGAAAGCAGTACAAAGTCCAAGCAGGTGACATTATCACAGTAGAGCTTCTTGGCGCAGATGCCGGTACAAATCATACATTTGACAAGGTACTTGGCATAATAGACGGTGACGCAACCGTTCTTGGCAAGCCATTTGTAAAAGGCGCGTCAGTGGCAGCATCAGTGCTTGGTGACGGTAAGGGCAAGAAGCTCGTCGTCTTCAAGTACAAGGCCAAAAAAGGCTATCACCGCAAAAAAGGCCATCGCCAGCCCTATACCCGTGTAAAAATCGACGCCATCAACCCCGCGTGATTTTAGCAAAACTAACACGTAGCCCAGGTGGCAGCATAGAGGCATTTACCGTAGAAAACCACGGCGAATCCTTTGTATGCGCTGGTGTAAGCATGCTGGTGCTTAACACAGTCAACAGCATCGAAGCCCTAACCGGCCAAAAGTTCACATGCGATTATCACCCAGATGGAGGATATATTAGCTTCGAACTAAAAGGCCAGCAAGACAAAGATGCCGCGCTTTTACTAGAGTCTATGTATCTAGGGCTTACCGGCGTCAAAGATCAATACCCCACTGAAATCAAGACAGAAGTAAAAACAGAAATCAAAACAGAAGTCAAAACGAAAATCATGTTGCAGACATAAATCCGTAACTTGATTCATGAATCAGATGAAAGAGATGTGATAACCATGATTAAATTAAACTTGCAGTTTTTTGCCCATAAAAAAGGCGTAGGTTCCACCAAAAACGGCCGTAACTCCAATGCAAAACGTCTCGGTGCCAAGCGTGCAGACGGGCAGTTTGTACTTGCCGGCAATATCCTATACACCCAACGGGGCACAAAAATCCATCCCGGCAAAAATGTAGGCCGCGGCAACAACGACAACCTATTCGCATTAGTAGACGGCAAAGTCCGCTACGAGCGCAAAGGCCGCGACAAAAAACAAGTATCGGTTTATCCGCTGGCAGCAGAAGCATAGACCACAGAGTTATAATCAAATAGTAACAACAAAAATAATTGTAAAACAAAAAGGCAGTATCGTCTGTGATAAATTAATCACAAATGCGACGATACTGCCCTTTTTTATTTTGTGGCTATATCTATAAAGCCTAAAAATTAAGCCTAAAACAATTTTCCAAAATACTTCTGTAATTTTCCATGTAAAATTGTTGACAAAATATTACGAAAGTATTAAGATGTTGCTACAAGATATTAAAACAACCTATCACAACCTTCATAACACCAATACTCACCGCAAAAACTCAATTGAAAGAGGTTTTCCATGAAAGAACTGTTACTAGGCGCATCACTACTCTCAGCCTTGGTGATGGCACCAATCGGTGTCAACCTGCAAGACTCTCCAAGCGTAGCAACCCCAAATGCCATTTACGACAATTACACAGCATACGATGATGAATACATAACAGACGACGACTATCCAGACGAATATGGATATGAATATGGATACGAGAATGAAAACGAATATGAATCCGACGAACCAGAATTTCCGCTTCTTTTCCGCACAACCGCAAGGCTAAACCTTCGCACAGGCCCCGGCACTCATTACGACCGCACACTGACAAGCCACATAGGCCAGCTAGTATATGTTACAGACCTACGTTGCGGCGAGTGGTTTGCCGTAGAAATAAACGGCATGGCCGGCTATATGTACTCAGAATTTTTAGTAGAAGTAGTTGATATAGACGTAGTAATCGCAGAGATAAACGGCGACGTAGAGCGTCTTCATTGGAGCTACGCACGCCAGCTAACAACCCCCGGCACCCCCCTTACAATTATAGATGTACGCACCGGCATTACCTGGCAGGTAGCCAGTTTCTCTAATGGCAACCACTCAGATGTAGAGCCTATTACCGCCGCTGACACCGAAGCAATGCGTCGTGCCTTTGGTGGCCGTTGGTGTTGGACACCAAGGCCTGTGCATGTAATCGTTGGCGATAGGATACTTGCAGCCTCAATAAACGGTATGCCCCACGCAGGCAGCACCAACCACAACAATAACATGAACGGCCATGTATGCCTACATTTCTACGGCTCAAGTACACACAACGGCAACCGCCGCCATACACAAGACCATCAAAACGCCGTAAACGAAGCCTTCCGCGCCTCAAGATAATCCGAAGATACTCAAAGATTCAAAGATTCAAAGTTTCAAAGACATAAATGGCCAGAATCAACAGGATCATAACCAAATGGAAGATAGCCAAAAGGAAGATACCCAAATCCATATGACCATAGTATACCGCCTTGGCAACAAGCTATATCTAAATATCACCAACGCCTGCTCTTGCGACTGCGTTTTCTGCCTTCGCAACAAAACAGACGGCGTTGGTAATGCCCCAAGCCTTTGGTTGGAAAGAGAGCCAAGTCTTGAAGAAATCAAACATGCTATAAATAAAGCAATAACAGATGCGACAGATGGGGCAATACGCAGCGCAATAAATGACACTGCAAGTTCAATAGCCCCGCAGTCATCCAGCCTAGCATTGGCGTTTGACGAAATAGTCTTCTGCGGCTTTGGCGAACCTATGATGCGCGCTGATATTGTCATTGAAACATGCGAATATATTAAGAACCTTCCCATATACAAAGGGAATAGTGACCTGCTAACCCAGCCTATTCAAACAAACCAGCACAATAACAGGAATCACTCCTCCTTATACGGAAAGCCAGCCCCTCCGGTGCGTGTCAACACCAATGGGCTGGCTTTCCTCATGAGTCCGGGTTTTGATGTCAGTAGGCTTGCGGTAGTTGACACGGTGTCTATAAGCCTAAATGCCGACGACGCCGACGAGTATCTAAGGACTGCACGGCCAAAATACGGGCTTGCCGCCTTTGACTCCCTTTTAGACTTTGCCGCCCAGGCTAAAGCCTACACAAATGTGGTTTTTTCGATAGTTGAGGGGACAATAAGCGCACAGCGGCTAGAAAACTGTAAGCGAATTTCAAAAGAAATGGGCATACCGCTACGAATACGACCGGCAGAATAGCTGAGCAATGGCTAGGGCGTCTTTCTACTGTGCGTCTATTGACACATACACAACAAAAATAAACGCGCATGCCATCCCACTTTATCTTGGATGACATGCGCGTTTTTTGTGTTAACGAGTGAGGCATGTAGCGAACCAGTGATGGCTATTGTCGTTAGTGGCTACATGCCCTAATCTGTAAAACCCATACGCTTTAAGCGCTCGACCTCAGCTTCAAGCTTTATGCGTCGTCTTATTTCACTGCCTCCTGATAGCATATAATTGCCCTTATTTTTGAAAAATGACCGCAGATGTGCAAAATACGCCACTGTCCAGCTACCCCATGCGAACCCGGCAGTCAAAAAAGCCATTTCATGCCAACGCCCATTAACAACAAGTGACCACAGGATTGCTATGGCTATATAGCCCGGTATAAATATCAATGAATGCAGTATCATCCGCTTTCTGTCTATGATGCGCTGCTCTGCAAGCATGTAAAGGACGCCGGGTTTGTGACCGGACATATGAGAGTGAGAACTTGCTGCTGAAAATGAAGATGTTGCTGTGGCTGCCGAGGATGCTGTGGCCGTGGCTGCTTGGGATGATGGAGTATGCGCCATTTCGGCCTCTGCATGTGCCATTTCCCATTCTTCTTGGTCGGGCATAAATTGGATTGCTGTGTGGGTGTCATCTGCCCAGATGGCTCTTTGTTGTTTTACCAGTTGCCTTGCGCGTCTTGCATAGGTTTCTCCTATTTGGACGCCGCTTGCGTCAAACAATGTCACTTTAGATTCCATATTCACCTCGTAATATTTGTCATATTGGCGAACTCTGCTGTTTTTATGCGCAAGTGGTTATGGTCACAATTGCGCACCTATGGGTGCCAGCCCCTTGTGTTCTGCCGTTAGTGCGCAACACTGCACTTTCACGTTATATTCACGTTACTTTGCGCGTTGCGTTATACTACCTTATACGAGTGAAAAGCAAAAATGTTTACCACATGACGCTATGGATATAGATTCTTAGAAGCTGTGTTCATAGGAGACAATACCGAATTTGTGCGACAGTTTTACGCCAATTGAGGCGGTGCTGACGCGGCTTGCCCATAAGGCAAGCAAGGGTGTACCGGCAAGAAGGCCGGACGCCCAAAGGGCGGCTTTGCGAAGCAAAGTGCTGAAAGTACCAACGAAAAGTGGCGTAAAAATGGCGTGCAAAGGCGGTGTTGAATCCTATGAACATAGCTTCTTACTCTACAAACACAGCAGAGTACCAGTTGATCTCTGAATCAAAGTCTTGGGCAACAAATAGTGGAAGGTCAAATTTTTGCACAGTTTTAAAAACATCGATGCCAATGGCGTGGAAGGCCGGCCTTGCCTTTGACGGTACGCGGCAGTCTTCGCCGGTTATTTTTGAACAAGTTTTACATAGTCCGCAATCGGATAAAGAAAATGCAAAGTGATACCCATCCAGGAAGCATGTCCGCTCAATTTCAAAGGAGATTTTTTGCGAAAGTGCCTTATTGCTGCAACCGATGATTATGCCCCAAGAGTAGTGGCTAAAGATTTCCTTATACTCTTTCATGGATAGGGGGGATTTTTGGTATGGGCAGGTGTGGTTTCTGCCATAATCGCCGCAGCCAAAAATGCATTTTAGTGCTACCCGCGGGTCAAAGACTATGTCATCGATGTGAAACTTTACGGCGTTTTTTGCGCCCATTTCCAGTGCGTAATCTACATATTTCATGGATTTCATCCTTTCGGTGTGGTTTTGCGCGCTGCTAATTGGAAAAATCCCAGATTTGAAACGCGTCGCTTTTTGTCGTATGATAATACCATAAAAACAAGCGCGTAGCGCGTCACCGACCGCAACAACGTAAAAGGAGGCTCTTATGGCACAAATCTCTGCATCAATTAGGTCACAGGCACTAGGCTTTATGACCCATATCCAGGTGATTATCCCCCAGCAGCACGAAAACCCACAGGCACCTAATGAAAAAATACTTTATCTACTGCACGGCCTAAGCGACGACAGCACAGCATGGTGTCGCCGGACGCGGATTTACGAATACGCTGAAAAGAATAATTACATGGTGGTTATGCCCGAGGTTCAGCGTAGTTTTTACAGCGATATGGCCTATGGAAGCAAGTATTTCACCTATGTCACCGAGGAGTTACCCGCAATCTGCGAAAAGCTATTTAATATCCGCCACAAGCGGGAGAATACATTTGTTGCAGGGCTTTCTATGGGCGGCTATGGCGCAGCAAAATGCGCACTTTCCAGGCCGGAGTTTTATGCGGCGGCGGCATGTTTTTCCGGTGCAATGGACATGAAAGCGCGTATCGAAGAAAGCAAAAGCAACCCCCAGCCCCTTTTTCCGGAGACAAAAGCCATCCTAGGGGAGGAGCTTAATTTCCCGGATGCTGCCGACTTATTTTACCTTGCAAGGGAGGCAAACAAGTCCAGTACAAAACCCAGGATGTTTATCACATGCGGCGACGCAGACTTTCTACTTGAGGATAATCGCCGTTTTGATGCCCATTTAACCGCGCTTAACTACGGGCATACCTACAAAGAATGGCCTGGGGACCATTCATGGCCTTTCTGGGAAGAGTGTCTGCCTCTGGCATTCGAGTTTTTTGAGGCACAAGCTTAAATTTTGACAACTTTGTCAACTCCGATTTTAAGTCAAAACGCCTATATAGGAGGCATTATGACCGACCCCTTAAGTGACATTCATCACTACAGCCCAACAATGACCATAACCCAAGTAATAAAATTTTGCGAAAAAAAATCCATCCCAATAAGCCGCCCAATGATACAAAACTATATCCGGGACGGGTTACTTCCACCTGCCAAAAACCGACTGTATACTCATAAACATCTTGCGGCACTTGTTGTTATAAGCAGGCTTAAGACTGTCTATGATATCCCGGCAATACACGAGGTGCTTGCCCCAATCATGGATGGTGAAGGTCTGCCTCTTGAGACATATAAGTCTCTACTCAAGCTGCAAAAAGCCTCGCAAGATGCATGGCTTTCCCATGTAGCCCCCGGTATCGCAACACAGCCGGAAGATTTGCAGGACTTATTGCTTATGAGCCACATTGCCGATATTAAAAATGTGCTGCAACAGGTATAAAGATATGGACTACACAAAAGCCGTACAATGCGGCAAAGACACCGTTATTTGCGGGGTAAAAAACTTTAACGCGGCACAGATTCTGGACTGTGGGCAATGTTTTCGCTGGATAGAGACCCGCGGCGGTTTTATAGGCATTGCCCACGGACGAGAGCTGAAAATTAAAACGGATGGGGATAACCTCATCCTTTTTGATGTCAGCTTAGACGAATTTGAATCTACCTGGAAGGACTATTTTGACCTTGGCCGTGATTATACAGCGATAGTTGAAGCATATTCTCGGGACTCATCTCTGGCAAGGGCTACAGCGTTTTCACCAGGGATTAGGGTGTTGCAACAAGACCCATGGGAGACTCTTATCACTTTTATACTAAGCCAAAACAGTAATATCCCAAGGATTAAAAAGATGGTGGCAGAGCTGTGCAAGCATTTTGGAGAGCCCATAGCCGGTTGCAGCACACCCAGCTATAACGCCAACAATAACTACGCCTTTCCAACACCGGAGGCACTTGCCGGTCTTGAAATAGACGCGCTTGCGCCGATTAAACCAGGCTACCGTGCCCCTTACATACGAGACGCGGCAAGGCGCGTTGCCAGCAGGCAGATAGACTTGAGCGCACTGGGTTACATGTCCACCGAAGACATAAAAACAGCCCTACTCCAGATTCACGGGGTAGGGCCTAAGGTGGCGGAATGTGTACTACTTTTTGGGTTTGGTAGAGTGGAAGTCTGCCCGATGGACGTTTGGATAAAGCGGGTGATGACATGCCTATATCCGAATGGCCTACCGGTAAACTTCAAGCCAACAGCCGGTATTGCGCAACAGTATTTATTCCACTGGGTGCGTAACTTCCCGGAGGTTTTAAATGAAAGCGACTAACTATAGCGAAATCAATGAGAAACAGTCCTCGGCCGAGCCGAAACGGCGAACGCTTCAACGCCGTTTTGGCGACAGGCGAGACTGATTTCGAATTATTTCGCTATAACAAGCACACTTAAATCAAAATAAAACCGAATCTATCCGCAAACCAACGTCCTTCGTTAAGAAGCATATGCGCGCCCTTTTGCAAGGATGTTTCGGCTTTATGCTGCTTCCAGTCAGCCATTTTCAAGTCAAAACCAAAAAGCCAGTTGTAAATAAGCGGGTGTGCACCACTTGCCTCACCTACCCGGGTAAACATCTTAGAAAACCGCACAATGTTTGACTCGGGGCTAAGAATTTCAATAAGTTCGTCGCTTAGCAGCCAACTATCCAATACAAATGCCTTATAGTCCTTCTCGGGAAAATGTTTCTTAGCAAAACGCAATGCCTCCCCCATAGACTGCTTTATCCCATCCATATCCAGCTGCCCACCGACCGGGATATGAACATCCAAAACAGCATCGCCCATAGATAGGACGATACGGCCCTCATCCGTTTCTTCTTCTTCTTCTTCTTCTTCTTCTTCTTCTTCTTCTTCTTCGGAGAGAGCCCCGCTCACACTTTTATCATCTTTATTGGCAGGCATGACACCGGAAAATGTAGCACTAACATCATATTGAAGCCTGCCAATTCTATAAATCTTGCCCGTTATATGCTTGGTAAGCCAGTCAAGTTCTTCACAGCCTGGGCGTCGATGCTGAATAAAATACTTCCGAGCCCAGATATCAAAGTCCGACAATGTAGCAGCGCGGATATCCCCCGGTATGCCCCGGCTTTCATAAACAGAAACCAGCCGCTGAAAATGCAAATCAAACACAGCAGGCGCAAAGCAGCCTGCAACATCTCCGAGGGCATCCGACAATAAATCTTTGTTTTCATTATAAAGCGTTATAAAGCCGCTCAAGTCATCCTTATCGTAAAGAATATGCCCAAGGTCAAAAGCCAACATGCGAAGCTTATCACATGCGTCAATTCTCTCCCTTACAAAGGTAATACCTTCGACGAGCCTGGTATCACATAAATAATCGGTGAACCGCTTCATTTTCTCCTCCATCGGTGTTGCGTAGTAGCTGCAAATACATTATTCACCGGCAGGCATTGTATGTCAATATGACTCATATAGCGCAATCTACGCCTTTTTGTTTTGCAGATATTAATCAGCGAAATGCAGCAGACATAGGGTGATGCCGCTTTTCTCCGGTAGGCGTAGGCGTTGGGGGAGACTCAGGCGGTAGAAAAACGCGGTTTAAGCGGATGAACAATCCGCACTTAAACCGCATTTTTCTTCGCCTGAGGCTTCCACAACATAAGCCGGAGCGCGGAGAAAAGCGGTATCACCCTATGTCTGCGGTCACTTTGCCGACAAAAGGCGCAATTAAACGGGCATGATGCTATAATTAACATGCAAAAAACAAACACAAACACAGGAGGCGCGAACATGACTAACCAAAGCAAACCAACCAGTAACGATATCAAAGCGATAGTAAAAGATAAAAATATATCATTTATTCGCCTACAATTTGTAGATATCCTAGGCCATATGAAAAATGTCGGCATTACAATTGCAGAACTTGACCGGGTTTTAGCGCAAGGTATGGTTTTCGATGGGTCTTCTGTTGAGGGTTTTGTCCGGATAGAAGAATCTGATATGTACTTACGCCCCGACCCCAGTACCTTCACAGTGCTGCCTTGGTACGAAGGGCATAATATAGCCCGTATGATATGTGATGTGTATAGACCCGATGGTAAGCCTTTTTTGGGAGACCCAAGGTATGTTCTTCGTAAGGTTATAGGTGAGGCAAAATCTTTGGGATATGATTTTTTTGTAGGGCCGGAATGCGAGTTTTTCTTATTTCAATGCGACGCCCAAGGCAGGCCTACTACCAATACCCATGACGAAGCCAGTTATTTTGACCTTGCACCTACAGATAATGGGGAACTTGCGCGTCTTGATATGGTTAAAACCCTCATGGAAATGGGCTTTCAAATTGAGGCAGCCCACCATGAAAGTGGGCCAGGGCAGCATGAAATAGATTTTAAATACTCTGACGCGCTTAGGGCCGCGGATAATATTGTTACATTTAAGCTTGCCGTTAAGGTTATTGCAAAAAAATATGGCCTTCACGCAACTTTTATGCCAAAGCCCCTTGGGGCAGAGTGCGGCTCTGGTATGCATTGCAATATGTCGCTTTTTAAAAATGGCACGAATGCCTTTTTTGACGTGGCGGGAGTAAATGGGCTTTCTAAGGAGGCATACTGGTTCATGGGTGGGCTTATCAAACACGCAAAAGGAATGTGCGCAATTACCAACCCCCTGGTTAACTCTTATAAGAGGCTTGTGCCAGGGTATGAAGCCCCTGTTTATATTGCTTGGTCACTTGCAAACCGCAGCCCACTTGTGCGGATACCAGTTGCCCGAGGGGAAGGCACACGGCTAGAGCTTAGGCATCCAGACCCTACCTGTAACCCGTATTTAGCCCTAGCAGTCATGCTTAAAGCCGGCCTAGACGGGCTTAAGAATAAAATTAATCCCCCTCCGGCGGTTGACCGCAATATTTATAACATGACTGACGAAGACCTAAAAAATGCCGGCATAGATAGGCTGCCCGCTAACTTAAACCTTGCGTTGGACGCACTTATGGAAGACGATTTGATTAAGGATACACTGGGTAGCCATATCCTAGAAAATTTTATGCGCGCCAAAAAGATTGAATGGGCGGATTATTCCGGTGCTGTTCACCCATGGGAGATTGACCGATATTTGAAGGGTTATTAGTGATGTCTAAATAGAGAAAGACCCTCGTGCTTGGGATTATCTTTCAATCATAGCACGAGGGCCGTTTAATAACTGACTAAAGTATCGGACGTTACCACTGCTGCACAAGGTTTGCCAGCGCAGCCGCAAAGATTATACCTAACACAAAGGATAATACGATAACAATACCAGCAATAATTAATACTGCACGGGCATAATTGCGCCTATTATGGTTACCGGTACTGGAAAATGCCCAAATAAACAACAGCACTGTGCCAACGCATGGTATCATGCAAAGCAAGTACGTTATAATCCAGTCTGTTGTAGACATAACCTGTGTGTCCTGAGAATCATGTGGCGGATAACCGCCAGGTGATGGATAGCCTCCTGGTGGTGGGTATCCACCGGGCGGTGGCGGATAACCGCCAGGTGATGGAGGGGCTGGATAGCCATGGGGTGGCGCGCTTGGCATGGGTGTACCAATTTGCGAACCGGTAGGGTTTTGCCCTCCCGAGGTATGCCCAAATCCTGCCGGTGGTGGGCTTGCATATGGGTTTTGTTGGTCTTGGCCATGAGGTGGCGCGGAACCAATGTCGCCTTGCTGCGCGGGTGAATCATAGGGGTTACTTGGGTCATATGGTGGCTGGTTTTGGTTCATTTTTTCATCTCCTTTTATACATATGTTTGTGATATGCCTATTAGCCTGTGAAAGATAGACCTATGATTTACTACCAAAGGCGGATAATCTGGAAACAACAGTACCATCCTAAAAATGTATACGACAATCATAGTAATGGTAAGTGCAATTGCCAGGTTTTTGATATGGTTAAACTTATGGGGTAAATATAGCTTATATACCGCCGCACATGCAATAAAGGCCATAATCGGCACAAGCAGCGGGTGCATAAGGAAGCTTTCTAGAAAGTTACCTGTTAAAAATAATAATCCAGACCTGGTAAGCCCACAGCCGGGACATGGTAGCCCAAAAAGTATCATGGTTGGAGAAACATGCCCAAAGATTATGTTTGCTAGGATAAAGTATAGTGCTACCAACCCAGCAACTATAATACGCGGTGGGGTTATTAGGTTTTTAATTGAGTTTAGCATCTTGCATACCTCCGCCTTGAGAAATATATCATAAAACGTCGCCCATAGCTAATTAATTCACTATATTGTGATACATATCGGAGTTGACAAAGATGTCAAAATTCGAAAAAAGGATTGAGCTGTTTTGGAGCCCAATCCTTTACACATTGTTTCAGTTATTATTCTTATCCATTTCTATGGGATTCTGATGTACCGAAGTACAGTTTCGTCCATGGTTATATATAGTGCACCATCTGTTATGCTAAACGGCGTCAGCAGTCTTTGATAACCGGGATAGTTCCATACTATGTTGCTGCCGGATGTTGACCAGGTAAATGTATCACCAACGCCCCAGTCGATTGCGTGACTACCGGTACCGTCTTGGTTGAAGGTGGTTATAAAGTTGGGATCAAAATCCCACTGCCACCTACCTACAAGTTCAGCATCACTTGATGAACATCCTGTAAGTAGCAGCCCACCGGCAATTAATACAATTGCCGCAAGTAGTACATAAAATTTCTTCATACAACATCCTCCTATATTTCTATGGGATTCGGATGTACCTAAACACGGTTCCGTCGTCCATGGTCAGAAGCAGTACGCCATCTGTTATACTGTATGGTGTTTGCATTCTTGAATGGCCGGGATAATTCCATGTTAAGTTACTGCCGGATGTTGTCCAGGTAAATGTAGTGCCGAAGCCCCAGTCGACTGCGTGGTTGCCGCTGCCGTCTTCGTTAAAGGTGGTTACGAAGCTGGCGTCAAGATCCCATTGCCACTGGCCTACAAGATCAGTGTCTCTTGATGAGCATCCTGTAAGCAGTAGCCCACCGGCAATTAATGCAATTGCCGCAAGTATTACATAAAATTTTCTCATGTTGCATCCTCCTAATTTTTAAGCTGTATTGCTATGCGCCACACAGCTTTTATTTATAGCTTTTTCATTGTTGCTATAGTTTATAAATATTACCATAAATAAAGGGACGGCTCTACTGGCACAAGCCAATTGCTGAACCGTCCCGTTTATCTTATTTCGTGCAATTCTATTTCATGCACATACTACTGTTTTTCATGATACTGTTTTTATGAGATTTGGTGTTGCGGTTGCGTTAAGCTTATCATTTCGTTATGCTTACTTCATTTCATTAAGCTTAAGCAGCATGTCCCATTGCTTGTCTGTTTGCTTTTGCACTTCTTCAAGCATCCACTCGTTGCCTTTTTCGAACATGTGGCTGAAACGGCCTTGGGGCTTGAGGTAGTCTACTACGGGCAGTTTCTTTTTGGGGATATAGTTGAGTGTAAGATTGCCTTCGACTATTTCAAACATTGGCCATACGCAGGTTTCTACCGCAAGTTCGCACATGTCCATTAGCTTAGAGGTTTCGTATCTCCAACCACGTGGGCATGGCGCAAGTACATTCATGAATGCGGCACCCTTTGTGTAGATAGCCTTCTCAGACTTATCATAGAGGTCTTTGAAATTTTTTAGAGGCAAGGTTTGGGCAACGTATGGGATATTGTGGCCCATCATGATAAGTGTAAGGTCTTTGCCCCGTTGGGGTTTGCCTGGGATTTTTGTGCCCGCAGGTGATGTTGATGTGTGGGCAAAGCGTGGAGTCGAGCTTGAACGCTGGATACCGGTGTTCATATAAGCGCCGTTATCGTAGCATACATAAACCATGTCGTGGCCCCGTTCCATTGCGCCGGAAAGGGCTTGGAGGCCGATATCATAGGTGCCGCCGTCGCCTGCGAATGCGATAAACTTAGAGCTTGGTACTTCTTCGCCTTTGCGAAGCTTTGCGTTGTAAACGGCCTCTACACCACTGATGGTGGCGGCTACGTTTTCGAACGCGCTGTGGATAAAGGAATCTTTCCATGCTGTATATGGGTACAGGAAGCTGGAAACCTCTAAGCAAGAAGTTGCGCAAGATACTACTGCATGGTCTTCTGGCTTAAGTGCGCGCAAAACTGTACGCACTACAGGGGTTGCTCCACAACCGGCGCATAATCTGTGGCCACCGGTAAATCTTTCTGGCCGTGTGACAGATTCTTTTAAATTATAAGCCATATTATTTGCCCTCCCTTACGCCCAGGTAGTTGAAGACCTCGCCAGTTTTGCCGGTCTTAACAATTTCCCCAAGCCTATTGTAAACAACTTCGATATCATCGGTTTTAACGTCGCGTCCGCCAAGGCCGTAGATATAGTTGATCATCTTAACACCGTCGGCGCGGCCGTACATTGCGGATGTGACATCGGTAAACAGCGGGCCGCCTGCACCGTTTAGGGAATCGGCGCGGTCCATGATTGCAACTGCTTTACAGTTTTTAAGGGCTGCCGCAATCTGCTCTACTGGGAATGGACGGTATACGCGGATTTTTACAAGACCGGCTTTTACGCCTTTGTCGCGTAGCTTGTCCACTACATCCTTGGCTGTACCTGCTGTTGAGTTGATGACAACGATTGCAACTTCAGCGTCGTCCATTTTGTACTCTTCGAAAAGGCCATACTTGCGGCCTGTTACCTTTTCAAATTCTTTGGCAACCTCGAGGATTACTTTTGTTGCGCCTTTCATTACTTCGGCTTGCTGACGCTTAGACTCGAAATAGTACATTGGAAGGGAAAGTGGCCCCATGCTCATTGGGTTTTCTTTGTCCATAAGGTGGTATGGGGGGTTGTACTTTCCAACAAATTTTTTGACTTCGGCGTCTTCCATAAGCATGATGTTTTCTACTTTATGGGAGGTGATAAAGCCGTCAAAGCAGTCCATAACAGGCAGCATAACGTCTGGATGCTCGCCAATTCTTACTGCTTGGATAAAGTTGTCGTATGCTTCTTGGTTGTTTTCGCTGTAGATTTGAATCCAGCCGCTGTCGCGTGCGCCCATGGAATCTGAATGGTCGCAGTGGATGTTGATTGGGCCGGAAAGTGCGCGGTTAATTGTTGCCATGGTGATTGGCAGCCTGTAGGAAGATGCGATATATAGCATTTCCCACATAAGGGCTAGGCCTTGAGCACTTGTTGCTGTCATGCTGCGGCCGCCTGCTGCTTGGGCACCGATACATGCGCTCATTGCGCTGTGCTCGGATTCTACCGCAACGAACTCTGTATCAACCAGGCCGTCGGCAGCATAGGTTGAGAAGAACTGGGGTACCTCTGTTGACGGTGTGATTGGATACGCCGCTACAACATCTGGGTTGATTTGCTTCATTGCAATGGAGACTGCCTCATTGCCGCTTAATTTATCTCTTATAGCCATTATGCATCCTCACTTTCTATTGCGTTGAAGGGGCATACTGCCTTACATACTAAGCAGCCCTTGCAATAATCTAAATCAAAGCCTTCGATTTTACCCTTTGCGTTAACAGGTATTGCGGAGTCTGGGCAAACCGGAACGCATAGCATATACTGCTTGCACTTATCTTCGAGCCATACCGGTGAGTGGCTTCTCCAGTCGCCGGTTGTAAATTCTAGGGCGTTGCCTGGCTTAAATACATGGCTGCCGTGGGTCATTTCTTGCCATGTTTGGGTTGCTACTGTTTTGCCGCTATTCATACGCCTTTAACCTCCTTTACCGCACGCTTGATGGCTTTTACATTGCCCTCGATAACATGTGGCTTGTCTGAGAACTTGCTTTGCAGAGATTGCTCCATGTCCTTGATGAAAGCGTCTTCGGGCATGAGGCCGGATACTTTAATGATTGCTGCAAGCATTGGTGTGTTTGGGATGTTTCTGCCAATGCATTCTTCGGAGATAGCGCGGGCGTCAACGGTGCATACCCTGCCTGTGTAGCCTTCTAGGCTGCCTTTGATTTCGTCTGGTGACTTAGATGTGTTTACCACAATCGCGCCTTCTGGTGATAGGCCAGCGGTTACGTTAACGCAATCGAGAAGGGTTTCGTCGATTACTACCACGTAGTTTGGCGCGTAGATGTTGCTGTGAATCCTGATTTGTTCGTCAGAGATTCTGGTAAACGCGGTGATTGGTGCACCCATACGCTCTGGGCCGTACTCTGGGAAACCCTGAACGAACTTGCCTGTGTTGAACGCCGCTTCGGCAAGCAACTCGGATGCTGTTTTTGCACCCTGGCCGCCTCTGCCATGCCAGCGTACTTCCACAACTTTTGACATTTTGTTACCTCCTTAAATAGTCGTCAGAGGTCAGAGGTAAAATCTAACATGACGTGTATGGTTATAATGTTTATTAAAACATTTCTTCATATTGGGAAACATCTTTATTTCCCATAGAACACAATCTTTATTATAGGGAATAAAGGCGGTTTCGTAAATGAAACACTTGTTCAATCGCAAATTGTGTAAGATATTGTGGTAATGCGCTTGGGGCGAGTATGCGCTGGTCTTTTTTTGTGTAGGGCTTACTGTGGCGAAAACCGCGGAAGCGGGTTGGAGGCTTTTTTCGCACATGTTACGGCTGATGTTGTAAAGCCTCTGGCGGGGAAAATGCCGTCTGCCTTCGGATTTTCATCCGGGCATACGGCGTTTTCCCATCGCCAGAGTCTTTACAACGCCTCCACAGCGTGCGAAAAAAGCCTCCAACCCGCTTCCGCTGCTTACCGCACGTAAGTCTATATGAAAAACATTGCCTGCTTGTGCGCTTGGCAAGAGTAGGGCCTCATCTCGCATCATAGGCATCAAGGCTTGTAAGCACTTAACGTGGAGTTGCTTTGGTTGACATATATATCCAGCATCCTCTGTTGATATGTGATAAACCCCGGAATTTGGGGTTTTTCTATTTTTGATAAAGGTTATCGTGTGGCCTTTTTGAAGTATCAAACAGTTAGCAAATCGCCCGATTCCTTGGCTGGTGTTTCCTATTAATGATACGCATTAAATTAAAGATAAGCATTAAATCTTACATTTTAATAGATAAGCGTTAAATCTTACATCGTGGCAAAATCTTCACTGCCTCTGGACGGCTAAACAAAAACGGCCTCGCCCTAGTCCGAAACCCGAATATTCTGCGGGGTTTCGGCTCGGGCGAGAGCCGTTTTACTTTAACTCAGATTACTTTAATTCAGATTACATTAATTCATGTTACCTTAACTCGCATTAATTCTTTATCATTCGTAGTGGCAATTCGCTGCCGGTTGCTATATCCGATTAGATGTCCGACTCTAGGTTTTCATCTTCTGTCGGTATATCTGCCTTGCCTTCGTCGATAGTCGGTATATCCGGCTTGCCATCTTCATCTGCTACTGTGTCGCCTGTGACTTCATCCTGCATGTTGTCTTCGGCAACCTGGTCGTCTACATAAGATTCATTGTAGAGTTCCTCTTCAACCTGTGGAAGCGCGATTTCATAATCCGCAGGTTGAATCTGCTGGATGACGTTAATCCTTATGGTATATATTATACCATCTGCTACAAAAACTATATCCCCATCCCCAAAGCCGGCCAAATCACCTTGGCTGCGTACGAATTCTTCATTGCCAAAGCCGTAGATGATGAATAAAACCTCGTTATATGGTGCTGATATTGAAAGATTTGTGATTGTGCCAAGGAAACTGCCACTCGTCATTAAGGTGCTTGGGATATCAAAGGTTATTGTGGCATTTGTCTGGTTAATCACACCTGCAATACCGTCCATAGACATGGCGTATATACGGCCTGGTGTTGATTGCGGGTACATCTCAATTATTAATGTGTACACAACGCCGTCTTGTACAAACACTGTGTCACCGCTTGTAAAGCCCGCTAGGTCGCCTTGGCTACGCGGATGCTCTCCGGGGTAGCTGCTTACTACAAAGATAACTTCATGCGAGTCGGCAACAAGGTTTGTTATATACCCCCATATGCTGCCGGTATATTGCGCCTCAGGCATGCGGAAAGTGATTGTGTTATTGCTGTTGTTGACTATTCCGTTTAAGCCGTCCATTGCAAGCGCGGTTATACGGCCTTCTGGTGCTGGTGTCGGCGATGGTGTTGGTGTTGTGCCGGGTATTGTGTAGTGATAAACAGCAACTCCGCTTACTTGGCCGTTTACTACGGCGATAGCTTTGATTGTCATGTTGCCTGTGATTGTTATTGGGTTGACATAAACAGTGCTATCAACAGTTGGTACGGTTCCGTCATTGGTAAAGTGAATTATGGCGTTAGGGTTATCGTGGCGAAGTACAAATTGGAAACCTCTTGGGTACTCGCCGGAGGGTAGGCTTGACCGTGGTACTGCTATATCTGATGGGGTGTCATCCCATCTTGCTGTTAGTGTCATGTCGCCTCTAACAATGCTGACTTCGTTATTGGGCACTTGGTTTATAAAGTTCCAGCGTATTTCGCCGTAATACCAGCCCATGAACTCGTAGTTACCTCTTGTGGGCTGTGGTGGCGCAAAAAGGCCTCTGGTTGTATAAACCGTTACGCTATCTGGTTGTGGCATTCCGCCTTGGGTGTCAAATGTTACAGTGCTTAGTTGTACGCAATAATTGTATGTCACAACTTCGCTGTAATCATACCCATCAACGATTGCTACGGCTTTGATGGTCATATCTTCGTTTATCGTTATTGGGTTTACTAAACGGATACGGGTTTGAGATGTTATTGGGTCCGTGCCGTCACGTGTGAAGTAAATCCTGGCACTTGGGTTTTCGTGAAGCAGCCTAAATTGGAACCCGTGTGGATAGCATCCGGAAGGTAGGCTAGACCATGGGGCAGATGTTGGTTGATTGTCTTCGACTACTCTCCACCTTGCGTAGAGGGTCATGTTAACCCTTACCACATCATGGGGAGTTTGCCCATATGCTGCCCATTCATAGCCACCGGTTGCCGGGGTTGTAAACCAACCTAGGAAGGTATATCCTTCGCGGCTTGGGTCATGCATATCTTGGGGATTTATTCCGTTTCCGTGGCGGATTTCTAGCTGCCTTGTGCCCGGTGCAAGTTGCCCGGAGTTGGCGTTAAAGACCACGATATGGCGGGCTGAGGCTATTAGTATCAGCTCGGTCTGGGCAACGATTCGGCCTGTATTCCACACTTCGCCGCCGTGGTTGCCTACATACCAGTAGTTTTCAAACACAAAGCGGTTTTGTGGGTCAAATACTGGCGGGAAGTTTGTAATCGCATTACCAAAGCGCACTGTTGTCTCGGCAATAGTATCGCCGTAAACATTTCTAAAAATCACATCTGCGTATTGGATAGCACCCCATCTTGCGTATAGGCGTACATCCTCTGTTACTGTGAAATCACTGGGCTTGCGATTTGTGCGTTGTGGGTCAAGATACCAACTTACAACGGAATATTCCGGGTTTGTTGGATGTGCAAAATGCCTTGGGACAATTATCGTACTACCATGCCCATGTGGGGATACATAATCCGCTTTGTCATATCCAAGCACAAAGGTTACATTATGGGAATGTCTTTCATATTCCGCGTAGAGGCGCATATTTCTTGTAATAGGCGTCCTATTGGTTATCTGCGGGCCGGTGCTGTTGCCGTTTTCGTCCCTTTCAAACCATCCAAGGGCTGTGTAAAGGTTATATCTTGGAATTGTCGGTAGCGGCGCAAAGAACTGCCCGCTTTGGTCCGGACGTGTCATGATACTAAGCTCTGAACCGTCCCTAAACACAAGGGTTACTACCGGGAAGTAATTCCACCTTGCAATAAGGGTGAAAGGATTTGCCGCGCCGGGGTTTGGCCCGCCGTTTGCGGAACCCAGCATGAAGTTTTCCCTTGTTAAGCGGTCTGTGGCAAGATTCCAAGGGACTGCGGGGTTTGTACCATAGATATACCATCCCGCAAAAGCACCTCTTCTGTCTGGGGGTATGGGTGCGGGGGTGGGTATCAATGAACCTTCCTGTATGCCATTAATTACTTGATGCCCTACGCGCGGGTTAGCTGACAACAGGAATAAAACACTGTATTGATACAGCCAGCCTGCGTATAGATTCATGTCATTGTGGACTGGTGTGCTTGGGTTCCATGGCTCTCCGGTTGCTTGTGGGTTAGTAAACCAACCGGTGAATTCGAAGTTTGTACGCAGTGGGGTACCGGGCATTGTAATCAACATATTATTGTTAAGGTTTGCGGTCCTATGCGTCCAAACATTATTTTGCAGCGGCGAATGGAATGTCACAATAGCTGTGCGCTGCCATCTTGCGTTAAAAACTTGGCCAGCGTAAACTTGATTGTTAAAGTTCCATATTTGGCCGTTGTATTCCCATCCTACAAGAGAGTAGCCACGGCGATAAACGGCATTTATATCGCTTGTAAGCGGTACAGCATTGCCTACTGGCGGGCTGGTGATTATGCGGTTAATCGGTGATGCAAGTACCCTTGTGGTGCTATTAAAGAAAGCACCAGGGGAAGCGTCGAATCTAACCCAAACCGGCGTAAGTTCCATGTCTCTTGTTACGTTGTCATTGAAGTTCCAGCGGGTGCTTGGATCGTTGACATCCTCGTACCAGCCAACCGCTCCAGAACCGCCTACCCTCATTAGTGGTGGTGCTGTTACTCGGGCACCGGCTCCGCTTTCCCCTTGAGGTACGGTTCTGCGGACGGTTGTAGCATTATCTTGGTGGGTAAGGAACTGACCGTTCGAGAAACCGGCACCGCCGCTATGGAAGGTTACGGTAAACCCTGGTTCCCACTGAGCTGTAAAGGAATGGTGGTCGTTGATGATTCTATTGCCAGTTGACGTTCCAAATGTCCATATATCATGGGGAGAGGCATTGTCGCGCCACCCTGTAAAATGGAAACCGTCATGTCGTGGTATCATGGGGCGTTCAATATTCCCCGTCATGGAGGTGGCTATTGCCCATTGTAAGTTAGACGTCGTAGAGCCGCGTGCAGGTGTCCTTACAAAGCTGGCTGGTGTTCCGCCGCCGCCATAAAAAGTAAGGGTTACCCTTGGCGAAGGCTCCCACCTAGCGATAAAGCGCATATTATCCTGTACATTCGTCGCGTAGTGCGTAGTACCATTACTGTTTGGCAACTCAAGTGGCTCGAAGACAAAGCGCAGTGTGCTTGGCCACAGTGTCCAGAAGTCAAACTCCCAGTTACCGGTACGTGTTGGGTTATCCGGCCTTCTAAAAATTGGGCTGTATGGGTGAATAACCCCTGTAAGTGCCGCCCCATATTGCACAGGCGTAACCCCTGTAAGGCCTGGCAGTGTAAATACATAGTTAGCAGCGGCATAAACATCTCTGTCGTTACTTGGCGAGGCTGCAAAAACTCCGCCTGCAAGGTCGATAGTAACCGTATGGCTGAAAATCGCCTCAAGCACCGTTGGTCCGGTTATGGGGCTTCCCGATACCCAGAAGTCTCTGCTTTCGTCTGTCCCAACTGTCCAGCCGCGGAAAAGCGCGTTGGGCATACTTATCGGCCGGTTTACTTCGCCGACAATAACAAGCGTGACGTTTTGGGGTACATAAAATTCGACATCCTCGTTGGCGCCTTCATTATGGTAAATAAGATTTACAGGCTGAAGAGGGCCTGGCTCGGTTGCCCTTACACTGTAGCCGGCAAAAATGTTTGCAACGCCGTTTGAATCAAATGTCAACTGAATTAAAGAAACAAACGGAACAGTACGGGCTTCGTTTACATACCAATTACGGAAATCATATGCCCTGGTCAAGTGTACCCCGGCGGGCGCACCTGTCGGCTGGCCGTCAAGTACATGTCTGACGCCGCTTTGAAGTGGCACTAGCTGTGCGGTAATATTATAAGAAGCAAGGTCATTGGCCAAAAACGGACCGACTACTCCAACGCTTTCGGATATGCTGTTATCGTAGTAATGTACCCATACCTCTCTTTCAAAAACCGCGTAGCGTACAACATCCAAAGGCACCACGTCATCTTGGGTAGTGGGTGGTGGCGACATTGTAAACGGAACTGAGTTTGTGCCTTCCGGCAGATAAAGTGCCGCCGGGCTAACACCCCAATGCCTAAATCTTGCGCCGCCGTTTAGTTGATCCCATACAGGAATCGGCGCGGGGGCGGGTTCATTAAGATTTGCGTCTGTGTTTAATTGAGTGCTGGCAATACCGCCTTCGGCATATCTTAGTACAGGATTTGGGATAACCTGCGGGCCGAAAGGGTTATAAAGATGAAACCTTACTTCTTGCCTAAATGGTGCCGGTGCCCATTGGGCTGTTAGTACCAACCGCTCGCCGGGGATATTTGGAACTCTATCGGTATCAAAGTTCCAATTCCTATTTAATGCCGGCTGTTGGGTGGATCGCCATCCCGTAACCCTGTAAAACGCTCTTACCGGGTCTTCCGGCATTGTAAGGCGATCTCCTACGGTTGCTATCAACCTAGAAAGTGCCCCCGGATCCCCTGGAATATTGTGCATAAAATATATCCAGACTTGATTGGGCTCAAGCTCAAGGGGCATGATATCAATATACGCTTGAGTTGGGCCGGGTTCGCCTTCGCGTGCGTAAACTGTTGATAGGTTTACCCCGAAGGTTCCAAGGAACATTAGTGCCGCAATCATTAGGGCTACAATCTTCCTAATATTGATGCCGGGTTGCTTAGGCTTAAAGCCGTCGGATACCGATTGCTTCTTCCTCATCTCTTCATCTCCTTTTATGTTTGGTGATTTTGCGTTGCATCGCGCCAATGCAATGCACTGTGACTGTACAATGACAAGCACATGCCTGTAATTGAAAAACCATTGAGAAGATGTTGAGATGACATTGAGAGGATGTTGAGAAAATGTTGAAACAAAATAAACCCGCGTAATCAGCGGGTTTTCAGCGGGTTCTTTAAAAGGGGTTATAGGGTGTATAGTGGGTTAAGGCTGGGTTGTGATTGCGGGGTTTATTCAGCTTGGCCAAACCCGGTCAAACCCAGCAATTGCTGGGTTTTGAAATTTTGACAACTTTGTCAACTGCGATCTTTGAAACCCTCATAGCCCGCTGTTTGCAAGGGTTTACAGCCGATTGTTGCTAAATATCATATTAAACATATATTACATTGCCCATATGTCTTCACAAACGCCACCGCATATGTTAACATTTCTGGGATTAAGACGCCGCTCTCATGACGTTTTATAAGGTACGAGCAAAATTGAAAAATCAATGCAAGAAAAAGTCAAAGCAAAAAAAGTCAAAGCAAAATTCGAGGTGATTCTATGTATCAGTACAAACGTCCCCCAAAACCGACAAAGCCCAAGATACCCAAGATGCTGTATCTTGTACTTGCTGTTATCTTGCTAATATCGGCTGGGGTTATAGCAAACTATGTGTATCAAGACTTTAGGTACGCCCACGGTATCGGCAATGTCCTAGCTTCTGAGACCCCAGTGGTTGATGAAACCCCAACGCCGCAGCCACAGCCGGACCCAACACCAGCACCAACTCCAGAACCGATGGCAGTACACCACCCCGAAGCCACACCAGAGCCAACCCCAGAGCCTACCCCTACCCCTACCCCGATACCTCGCGTGCCAAGGCAAGAGTTTCTTGATTGGCAGGCTTATTACAATAACCCCAATATCATCGCACATGTATACATCCCCAACACAACCATCAATTATCTGGTAGCACAAGGCACCGACAACTCCTTCTACCTATACCACGACCTAAGAGGCCGCCGTTATGCCCCAGGCTCTATTTTCCTGGACTATCTCGCAGACCTCTATAACCCAGGGGACGACAACTGGGTACTCTTTGGTCACAACATGGGGCGCAACCACAAGTTCCACATGGTACGCAACTGGCTAAACCAAGACTTTTTCTTTAACAACCGATATATATATTTCAACACCATATATGCAAGCTATGTATTCGAGATTTTCTCCGTATACGTCACCCACATAGACTGGCCATATATCAATGTCCGTTATTACGAGCACTGGGACTACAAAATCAACCGCTTTGCGGAAATGTCCCGCTTTGACGCAGGCATAGAGGTTTCCAGCGAAGACAGGATTCTAACGCTGTCAACTTGCGAAAACAGTTATAGGCACAACAGAATTGCAATGCACGCACGGCTTATAAGCGAGACCTTTCCCCATTTGGAAGACGGGGATTCTTACGATCACGAGTACCAGCAGGACTATGAGGATATAGACGCCGCTGGATAGGCACGCGAATCTAACTTGGTATAGAGCTTACAGTGGCGACAACCGCGGAAGCAGGTTGGAGGCTGCTATACGCGCATGTTCCGGCTTATATGAGAAAGCCCCAGGCTAGGAAAAATGCGATTTTATTCGGATTGCCATCCGATAAAATCGCGTTTTTCCAATAGCCTGGGTCTCCCTCATGCCTCCACAGGGCGTATATCAGCCTCCAACCTGCTTCCGCTGTCTACCACTTGTCAAGCTATATGCAAAGCATAGTTTCGCTGTGTATTAATATAGTCGTAGCTGGCTTCATCTTTTCATTCAAAGCACTCTAGGCCGCATAAAGTGGGGTTTTTCTCCAAATGACAAAAGCATTGGGTCTTTGCATATGTGTTGCGATAAACTAACCTCAGTGCGGTCATAACACTACATATCCAAGTGCAACATAGCTACTTGCATAGCGCATAGGCAGGCTATGTTTTTTTATATAGCTTTACATGCGGTAGGCAGCGGAAGCGGGTTAGAGCCGGATATATGCACCTGTGAAGGCGTTGTGAAGACTCTGGCGATGGGAAAACGCTGTTTAGGCGGATGGCAATCCGAACCTAAACAGCATTTTCCCCGCCACGAGGCTTTACAACATCAGCCGTAACATGTGCATATATCCGGCTCTAACCCGCTTCCGCGGTTCTCGCCGCTGTAAGCCTATACAAAACCAGATTCACCTATGCCGAATAAGTTTGCCCCTTGCACCACTGCCATTTCGCTGATATATTCATTAGGTTACAGCAATATTTATACAAACGAGGTGCCAGATGGGAATACTTGAAAAAATCTTCGGAAACTACAGCGACAAGGAAATAAAGCGCATCACCCCAATAGTAGATAAAATTGAGTCCCTTGAGCCGGAAATGCAAAAGCTTACCGGTTGCGAGCTTAAAGCAATGACCGGCAAGTTTAAAGACCGGCTGCAAGCAGGGGAAACCCTGGACGATATCCTGCCCGAGGCCTTTGCGCTGGTGCGTGAGGCTACAACCCGTCTTACGGGTAAGCGGCACTTTAGAGTGCAGCTAATGGGTGGGATTATCCTGCACCAAGGCCGGATATCTGAGATGCGTACTGGTGAGGGTAAAACCCAAACAGCGGCACCGCCTTTATATCTGAACGCGCTTGCCGGTAAGGGTGTACACTTGGTAACGGTAAACGAATACCTTGCCACATATCACGCAGGCCTTATGGGCGAAATCTTTGGGTTTTTGGGCCTTACAACTGGGTGCATACGCCATGGGCTTGAGGCTGCGGAGCGTCGTGCCCAGTATAATTGTGATATTACCTATGCCACCAATAACGAACTTGGCTTTGATTACCTTCGTGACAACATGGTTGTATTTGACGACCACCGTGTGCAGCGGGGGCTTCATTATGCGATTATAGACGAGGTTGACTCGATTCTTATAGACGAGGCGCGGACGCCGCTTATTATCTCGGGGCCTGGTGGTAAGGCCAACGAGCTTTATCGTGCTGCGGACAATTTTGCTAAGAACCTTAAAAAAGGCCGCATTGTAAACGAAGAAGAGGCCCTTAATAACCCAATGCTGCGTCAAGAGTTGCAGGAAGAAGGGGACTTCGTTGTTGACGAGAAGAAGAAAACCGTCACAATGACCCAAGAGGGTATAGAAAGAGCTGAGAGATACTTTAGGCTCGAGAACCTGTCCGATCCGGAAAACGTCGAGATTTTGCACTTTATAAACAATGCCCTCAAGGCCAATTACAATATGCACCGGGATGTGGACTATGTTGTCCAAGACGATGGCATTGTAATTGTTGATACCTTTACCGGGCGTCTTATGCCGGGGCGGCGTTATTCCGATGGCCTGCATCAGGCAATCGAGGCAAAAGAAGGCGTGAAGGTGCAGCGTGAAAGCCGTACCCTTGCGACGGTTACATTCCAAAACTTCTTTAATAAGTACACAAAAAAGGCCGGGATGACCGGTACCGCCATCACCGAAGACGGCGAGTTTAGGGAAATCTATGGTATGGACGTTGTTACCATTCCTACAAATAGGCCAATGATTCGTAACGACAAGCCTGATGTTGTCTACCGTACAGAGACTGCAAAGTATAAGGCAATAATTGAGGCAATAGAGGAAGCCCATGCACGTAAGCAGCCGGTGCTTGTTGGTACTGTTTCCGTTGAAAAATCCGAGCTTGTAAGCAGCTTATTACGGCGTAAGGGTATCAAGCATGAAGTCCTTAACGCAAAGCATCACGAACGTGAGGCCGATATTATTGCCCTTTCCGGCCAGGCGGGGCATATTACCGTTGCAACCAACATGGCCGGCCGTGGTACGGACATTATGCTTGGCGAAGGGGTGCGAGACCTTGGCGGGCTTAAAGTTATCGGTACAGAAAGGCATGAGGCGCGTCGTATAGATAACCAGCTTCGCGGTCGTGCAGGCCGTCAAGGCGACCCAGGGGAGAGCCAGTTCTTTATTTCAATGGAAGACGAACTTATACGACTCTTTGGCGGCGACCGTATGGCGCGGGTCGTTGATGCCGTTGGGATGAAAGAAGACGATGTTATCGAGCATGGTATGCTTACCCGCGCAATCGAAAGTGCCCAGAAAAAAGTCGAGGGCAATAACTTTGGTATTCGTAAGCACTTGCTTCAATATGACCGGGTAATGAACGAGCAGCGTGAGGTTATCTATGCCGAGCGTAACAGGATCATAGACGGCGAAGACCTTCAAGATCATATGATGCGTATGCTAAAGGCCGTAATAGGCCGCGCGGTAGACGCCCATACCGCCGAAAGCGATGACCCGGACGAATGGCAATTAAGCGACCTTAACAAGCAGCTTGCAATTGTGTATCACAGGCCAGTAGCAGAGGTTGCCCCCGACGAGCGTGATACTTTAACAAGAGATATTCTAAAAGAACGCCTATATGACGAAGCGGTAAATATCCACAGCCAACTTGAAGAAAAACTAACCCCCGAGGCAATGCGCAACTGGGAGCGGGCATTCCTTATGTCGTCGGTAGATACCCGCTGGATGACCCATATCGACGAAATGGACCAGATGCGTCAGGGGATTTCTTTGCGCTCGTATGCACAGCGCGACCCCCTTGTAGAGTATCAGTTCCTTGGCTTTGAAATGTTCGAAGAGATGAACAATAACATCCAGCAAGATACGATTTATAAGCTATTTAATGTCCATCTGCAAACCGGAGACAAGAGGCCACAGATGAAGCAGGTTGTTAAAAAAGAAGACCAGTTTACCCACCGGGATGAAACAGTGGAAAAGAAGCCAACAAAGCGTGCCGCGCCAAAGGTTGGGGTTAATGCGCCTTGCCCTTGTGGCAGCGGTAAGAAGTATAAACTTTGTTGTAAGAATAAGGCTGGGTAAAGGGTGAAGTGTCTAAACCGGCTGGAAGTGTTACTTTCTAGGTTTGTACCAAATCATCCACTTTGTTACTTTTTAGAAGGGTGCAGTATCTACGGTGCCCCGTTTGCAGCTATAGCATAAAGGTTACGAAAGAAAACAGGGACGAAATAATGGCAAGCATACACCAATAAGGAGTTGAAAAAATGCTGGCACTGGAAGAACTAATGCGCAAATTAGGCCCCTATGCGGCCAAACTTATAGAAATGGGGGATTCACTTTGACCTGGCCAAGGCCCGTGCAAGTATAGAATCCCTTGAAGCAAAAACCGCCGACCCCGCATTTTGGGGTGATACGGCCAACTCGCAAATGATACTGCGAGAACTTAAAACCATCCGCGGCAAGGTTACGGCCTATGATAGGCTGCAATCTGCCTATGATGACGCAATTACTATCTGCGAAATGGGTATAGAAGAGCAAGACCCGTCCGTAGTACAAGAGGCCGAAACCCTTGCGGATAGCTTTATCGCGGGTTACGAGCAATTGCGGGTTGATACCTTACTTGGGGGCGAGTATGACGCCTGCAATGCCATTGTAAACCTGCACCCAGGCGCAGGCGGTACAGAGTCCTGCGATTGGGTTGGAATGCTGCTTCGCATGTACAGTCGTTGGGCAGATAGGCGTGGGTTTAAATTCGAACTTTTGGACTATCTTGATGGGGAGGAAGCTGGTGTAAAGTCCGCTACTTTCCAGATAAGCGGCGAGAATGCCTTCGGCTATCTTCGCAGCGAGAAGGGGATACACCGCCTTGTGCGTATTTCGCCCTTTGATTCCAGCGGGCGGCGGCATACATCCTTTGCCTCATGCGATGTAATGCCCGAGCTTGACGAAGCGGATTCTATTGAAATCAACCCCGACGACTTGAAGGTTGACACATATAGAAGCGGAGGTGCGGGTGGCCAGCATGTAAATAAAACCGAGTCTGCAATCCGTATAACCCACGTACCCTCCGGCATAGTAGTACAGTGCCAAAACGAGCGCAGCCAAATCCAAAACCGCGACAGGGCAATGAAAATGTTAAAGGCCAAGCTATACATGCGCCAGCGGGAAGAAGAACTCGAACACCTAGACCGTATCCGCGGCGCGAAAATGGACAATGCCTGGGGCAGCCAGATACGTTCCTATGTATTTCATCCCTACAGCATGATAAAAGACCATCGTACAGATGAGGAAACCGGCAATGTGCAGGCCGTAATGGACGGGCAGGTTGATGCATTTATGAATGCCTATCTTGTTTGGGATCATAAGCGCGGTGGTTAAAAACCATGTTTGAGATAAAAATTACTGCCGCCGATGCAAGTCGCAGGCTGGATAAATATCTGCTTGCGTATTTTTCAAAAGCCCCTCGTTCGCTTATTCATAAGCTTTTGCGTAAGAAGCGGATAAAGCTTAACGGAAAGCGCGCTATCGGCGGTGAACTATTACTTGACGGTGATACTATTGGGCTATATCTCTCCCAGGAGACAATCGCCGGACTGCGGGATAGTGAGTTGGAGCACTCTGATATCGGATTAAATGTCTTTGATACAGGCACCAGTGCCCATTCTGCTTTAGATGCCAAAGGCAGGTTGGGATATTATTCCATACTGCATTCACTGGCGGAAATCGTATTCGAAGACGAACACTTTTTAATTATAAATAAACCCGCCGGTATGCCATCCCATGGCGGCATGAGAAGCGACGAGAATCTCAAAAAAGGGCACGGCAGTACAGGTAGCATAAATAGCATAGGACACTATCGGAAGCGGGGCGAAGGTGAAGACAACCACACACATCTGCTAGAACTGGTGCTGGGCTATCTGCGTCAAACCGGCGCATGGCCGCCAGGTTCCACTTTTACCCCTGCCTTATGCAACCGGCTGGATGTTAACACCAGTGGCCTGGTTGTTTGCGGTAAAAATTATCAAGCAATCCGGGCTGCAAACACTTTATTTGCGACCCCCGGCTTGGTTGAAAAAGAGTATCTGGCCGTAGTCGACGGCGCACTTTATGGCAGTGCCACCTTAGATGGGCAATATTCAAAGGATGCGAAGGCAAATACTGCATATATAAAAGACGAACCCGGTGGTATCCGGGCGGTTACGAAATATACCTCCCTTGCGGTGTATGCAGGTGAAGCTGTATTCAAAGCCGACACTATACCCAACACAGATGCTGTGTCCAAAGCCGGCAGTGTCAGTACAGCCAATGTCGCACCCGCTTCAAATATCCGAACGCTTCTATCCGTCTATCCAATAACAGGCCGCAGCCATCAAATACGCGCCCACCTTGCATCAATTGGTCATCCGCTAAGCGGTGATAAAAAATATGGTGGCAAGCCAATTTCACAGCGTTCAAAAATCCCATTTATCCAAATGTTCAGCGGAAACAATTTGTTTAACGAAAACACTATGCTTAACGAAAACAATAATAAAAATAGCAGCCCTTACAACAATCCTAACAGCACCCATTACCCAGGCCAGCTACTGCACTGCTGCCGAATATCCTTCCCCGCGGCCGATGGCCTGCCATACCCGGAAGGAATAACTTGGGAGACACCCGCCAAAATATAGACTAAATATATAGCGCAATGAGGTGTATATGAGTATCCAGCAAAAATGTTTGACAGTGACGCAACTTTAGGAAAGGTGAGATTAAGATGGAATGCATAGTAAAAATGTTATGGGATGATGAAGCGCATGTATGGGTTGCGATATCTGATGATATTCCACTCGCTCTTGAAGGCGGGTCTTATGATGCACTTATTGAACGGGTAAAAACCGCTGCACCAGAGATATTAGAAATGAACGAAAAGCCCACTAGTCCACTTAGATTGCGTTTTATGTCTGAAAGACTTGTAGCATATGGCTGAGTTTGAAAAAAAGGTGCGTAAGGTGTTATCAGAGTATAAATGCGAGTTTGTTCGGCGGGGTAAAGGTGACCATGATATATGGTATAGTCCAATTTCAAAGGCCACATTCCCAGTTGACAGCAAAATAAAGTCGCGTCATATGGCAAATGGAATCATGAAACAAGCTGGAATAGAGTACAAGTTTTAATTAATCATCAATCCCAAAAGAGGTGTATATGAAAGCAATTATCCTACTAGCGGGCTACGCAACCCGTATGTACCCGCTAACAAAAGACCAGCCCAAGGCTTTACTTCCCCTTAAGGGCAAGCCGGTAATCGACTATATAGTCGACCAAATTAACCGTATCCCGGCAATCGACAAAATCTACGCCGTCACCAACTCAAAGTTCTACACCCATTTTAGTCAGTGGGCAAAAACCGCCCCGGCCAACGCCCCGATAGAGGTGCTGGATGACGGCACAACCGACAATGAAAACCGTCTTGGTGCCGTTGGCGACATTATTTTTACTATTAAAGAAAAAGCCATTGACGATGACTTGTTTATCATCGCCGGCGACAACTACTTCACCTTTGACCTTAAAGAGCAATATGACTTCTTTAAGGCAACAAACGCCGACACCCTTGCCGCGAAGGAAATAGACAGCGTTGAAATGCTTCGCGCCTTTGCCGTGGCAGAGCTTGACCCAAAGGGCAAAGTCCTAGGCCTGGAAGAAAAGCCTCAAAACCCAAAATCAAACACTGCCATTTTTGCCAGCTATTTTTATAAGCGCGAGACCATCCCAATGTTCAAACGCTATATCGAAGAAGGCAACCCACCGGATGCGCCGGGCCACTTCCCTGCATGGCTTTACAAGCTACAAGACGTGTACGCCTATGTAATGAACGGCGATTGTTATGACATCGGCACAATTGAAATGTATGAAGAAATGAACAAATAAAAGGAGATAATCTATGAACATCATCAGGACAAAAGTAGTAGAGCTGGAAGTTATCCCAGCGGTAGTTTACAAGATAAAGCTAAAAAGCGGCGGTAGCGGAATAAAAATGCACCGCACAGACCAGGACGCAACATTCTTTGCAGAAGTTTGCAAGCGCACAGGTGTTGTACTAATAGACGGCGTCCTTGACCAAAATTTATTCCCCGAAGAGGCCTTTAACGAAGCGCAAGATATGCTTGCAGGCCTGCCATACTCGGCACGAGGCAAGGTAAAAATCATGGTATCCGACGAAGTTGAAGACGATGAGGTATGCTGCGATTCAGTAGCCGGAAGCGAGCTTCCAAGTGCTGCAAAGATGCTGGAAAGCCCAGAGTTTGTTGCAATTGTAGACCGCTTTAGCGACGAAAACGGCAAGCTAAACTACGCCCTAATGAATAAGCAGTTTATGCAATTTGCCCAGTCCAGCAAAGTAGTAGGCGAAATGTGCGGTAACCGCGCATCAGAGCGTGAGATTTTGCTGTTTATCTTAAAAAACCGTGCCGCATTCCTTGCAAATAAGCGTGAGCATCTTTCCGACGAGGAAGCCGAGGCATTGCTTGAGGCACTTAATGAAATAAACCCACGCAGCGCGTTTAAGGAATTGAACCATTATCTCCGCAGACGCCTTGGTGGCAGGTAGGCAGATCGCATGAATACAAAATCCGTCCCTGCAAAGACCAAAATCTTCGCTCACCAGGGGGCTTCTGCCTATATGCCGGACAACACCATTCCGGCCTTTAAACTGGCAATAAAGCAAAAATGCGACGGCTTCGAACTTGATGTTCATATGACACGTGATGGCGAAATAGTCGTAGCCCACGATTTGACATTGGAACGGGTTTCAAACGGTGTTGGCCGTATACCGGATCATGATCTATCTGACCTTAAGGCCTTAAACTTTAACAAGGTCTTCCCGGAAGTTGGTCCAGTACCGATTCCGACTTTGGCAGAGGTTTATCAGCTTGTTGCCGATACGGACTTGGTTATCAATGTAGAGCTTAAGACTTTAGAAGAGTTTTATCCCGCAATGCCCGAAAAGCTGCTGCGTCTTGAGGATGAATATGCAATGAAAGGGCGGGTGATTTACTCGTCTTTTAATCATTTTTCTCTTGCCGCGCTTCGTGGGCTTAGGCCTGATGCAGAGATTGGTTTATTATACAATCTTGGCATGATTGACCCTTGGGTTTATGCGCAGTATGTTTCTGCTAACGCTATACATCCCCATTACTATGTATTGATGGCCTTGCCCGAGACTATAAAGAGTTGCAACGAGAAGGGCATACAGGTAAACGCTTGGACTGTAGATGACCCCAAGGCGATGGAATTTTTGATGGCACATGGACTGGATATTTTGATTACTAATAAGCCGGATGTTGCTTATCAAGTACGGGCGCGGCTGGAGGAAGCACTTGCAAAGTAAAGTTTCATATCAAAACGGGTAACATCGAATGTTATACTAAATATAGGCGCACTGGCACACATACGCTCTGCATGGTCAGTGGTGCTGTGTAATAGGAAAGTGCCCCACTGTGCTGTGATAGAAAAAATCACTGCACAGTGGGGCACTTTCTTTATTGGTGGCGGCAAGGGCATTATAATTGAAAAAATGTTTAACCAGAGCAATGAATTTTGATATCTGCTTTTTTAATAATCCCTCCTGTTGTTTGAATAAAATATGACATATCCGAATCACCAGCGGGGATTATTATTTTATTGCTGGTAATCAATCCTGCCTCAAAAAGAATAAATAATTCATGCTCTTGGTCGTTTATGTCAATTGCTATTGTTTTTCCATTTTTTATAGGGATTGCGTGTATCTGTTTGATGATTTTTCTGTTTCCAAGTTCATCGGATGACTGGATAAACAATTGATCTTTATTTGATGAAATGTGCTCGCAATAGTCATCGCAATCAATGCAGTCTATTTCTTTTACGCATAGTGGCGGGATTTTATCCATTGGGAAATTCATAACGCACCAATAATTTACTAATATCGCAAATAACATGCATTTCTCTCTTTTGATTAATATGCGTCTCGTCATTTGACAATCCACCTAATATTATTATTTACATACATGAGTGTATATCATTGAGGATTAAATTTACAATGTACTCCTTGCTCATTCCATTGTCCAGTGTTTTTTCGGAGATATCCTCCATGTAGTCTTTTTCTCTCCACCATTGTTGCAGTTGGGCTTCACCAAAATCACTGGAGTTGGGTTTTTGATGGTGTCTTTTTAGTGTTTCTTCAAATGGTAGGTCAAAATAATATGCATAAATATTATTGGCGTACATATCACTAATAAAAGCAAATAAGCTTCTATAAAGTTCAAGGTATAGTATGCCTTCTAGGATAGCAATGTCACAGTTTTTATGAGCAAAAGCGACGAGATTGTGTAGCAAGTCTATGGCTTTATTATTTGGTCTATCTTTAACATACATAATCTCGCGGCGTATTACATCTTGTGATATAAGCATAGTGCCGTGACCAAGTTCTTTCTGTAATTCTTTTGCGATTGTTGTCTTGCCGCTTCCAGAGTTGCCCCTGATTACTATGATTTTTGACATTGGGTGTCACTCCTCATCCTGGAGGTTGCCATAGAGACGGTTGTAAGCAATTTCGTCAATTACCCGCACTTCCTTTCTTGCCACATTTTTCATAGAGGAAATCCATTTTACATCGTTAATAGCTTCGTGCACAGACTTGTATTTTAAGTGCAAAACATTTATGAAATCACAATAAATATAATCTTCTTGCATCGTCATTGGCGGGGTTGTATGTATGAACTTGGTTTTTGTAAAGAGCACACAATGTCCTAGCAAAATAATGCAATCATTATGCTTCACTAGGGCAATCATTAGGTCATTGTCCAGCTGAGAATAATCCAAGAATGAACAGTCTTCCACTTTTAGAGAAACTGTGTTACGCCCTGTGTCGATGAATTGAGGGTTTATGATATGAGAAAAGTCTTGTTTATCTATTTCGGCGTTGATATGCCGTAAGAAAGCCTTTTTCTTGCCTAAGCCTGGAGCAGGAATAGTTACATACTCCATTTTCCCGTTATCCCAACAAGAGAGCCGAATTTGTTGTACTGCACTGTTGTAATACCCTGTGGAGATAGCACTTACTATGTTGCGATAGGGTATTTTTTTATCGACTATTTGTTTGTTGATTTTTCCTTTTATATATAAATGTTGTGAATCAAGAGTGTACCTAGCAGCCCCTCGAAGAGGGATCAGGGCGACTGTTGTTATCAACAGACCGCCCACACCTATTGCAACGCCACGCCACCAATCAATTCGATGAAAGGCAGAAAATAATATAAGAGCACACACAGTATAGGCCATCACATATGAGACAATTGCTCCTGCGGGTATAGCTCTTTTATATGTCATATCGCATACCTACTTTGTTATTGTGTCATTGCCTTCCTATTATAGCTTAAGTGGGTTGTAAAACACACCAACACTTCCTTGTCGGATATTTTGCCTTTCATATACCTTGGAAGTCCTGCGTATCTGGCTTCATGTGAACCCAGTGTTTATGCGGTGTGGAATAACTTTTGGCCAAAATGACATCCATCATGGCAAAATCGCTCTTACCCGAAATGACATGGCGACTACCGTGAGGAAAGGGTTGTAGGAAATGACATCATAGGAAGATGCTATTCTTGCACTATCTGAATTGTCATCTCTCGTGCTGGTGGCCGTGACTCTATAGCGATTTCTATAGCATTTCATTTGGGGTTATAGTCAGTGAACTAGAAAAACAGAGTATGAAGCGCAGGATTTTTGTCGTGAAGCAAGGAAGTGGACAGTGGTCCCGCGGCTTGCCCATAAGGCAAGCAAGAAGGTGCTGATGCAGCAGCGCGACAAAAAGACTAGCTTCGCACTCTGTTTTTCTGGTTCACTGACTATAAATCGTACAGTTGATGGAGCTGTGCATATCGCACTTCTTGTCATCTCTCGGTTTTGATGCATTTATATCTCTTTTCATGATGTTACAGAAGCCCTAAATCTTAACATTAATGTTTATGTCGCTTGGAAAATTTTGCAATATGCAGATTTCGGATGCCTTGAGGCGAATATCTGCTGTAGCAAATTGTGCAATATTCACAATAAAATCAAATTGTACTAAAATGCTGACAACGTAAACGTCTGAAAAACACGCACATTTTGAAGCATGTGCAATTCGTTTTAGCTTAAAAGTGACAAAAAATTGTGAAATATGACAAAAGGTGAACTTCACATTGACACGTATATACACAGCATTTAGTATTGTTGTGCAAGGATATCACTCAACGCTTTACACGTATAGACTAACACGTTGTGTTGCATTAGGTGATATCGCAAGCTATGATTGCCATACGTTTGCAGGGTGGCGGGCCAGCAGCTGTTATTGTTGGCACAGTAATTGTTACTGTGCTTACACCAGTGGTTGTAAATCCCCCAGGAGGAAAAACAGCTCCTAACAAACCACGCCCATAGCAACATTAATACAAAATTGGACTGTAATTATTAGTCTTGTAAAGAGAACATACACCCCGTAATGTTCTCTTTGATTGTGCAGGCATACACAGGAAGGGAAGTTCTATGACAAGGCAAACAACCACTTTAATCAGCAAATATATCCCATGTCGAAGTACAGAGCATTATCTTGATTATGATGGTGAAATAGAGGTTGCAAGCGGAACGGGAGTTGCCTTGTTTCGTTTAAAGGGGCTTGGGAGGGCAATATGGCTTTTATCGGATGGCGGCCATACAATTTGTGAAATTACTACCCAGCTATGTAAACAACTTGGCGTTGATAATAAGACCGCAGTACAAAAAGAACTAATTACTATACTATCCGCGCTTGTTAAGAAATCCGCCATTGTTGCAAATTGGAACCCGCTACATAAATAGCAACTAAGTCAAGAATTGATTGAAACTGATATGAAGCCTATTTAAGCAAATCAACAATAATACTCGCAGATTGTCGACACAGGGGGTACAGCAATGCATAGTTCTAACACAATAAATCATAACCAAATACACGTTAGCAGCAGTCTATCCGATGCTTATACAGAATCTAAAAAAGTAAATCTTGTGAAAAAAGGCATGAAGGTATCACTGATGTATGGTCTCTTGGCATGTATTGCGGGTTTAGTTGCAGTTGCAGTTGGTGCTCAATATTTGCCACCCACTGGGATTCCTTCCGTTTTGCTGACAGCACGACTGATAAACAATGTACTCATAGCTAATGGATTGTTAGGTTCAGTGCAATTATATTTGATAAACTATGTAGTTGTCATGAGTATCCACATAAGTTTGGGGGTGCTCACCTACACATTATTATATGGCTTGGTGATTCATGTATGTACCGGCGTGAAAGTGCGATTTAAGCTAAAAAGAATGAAATTACGCGTCGGCAGTGCTTTTTATTTTCCAATATACCAATATAAAAAGATTGTATTGGTATCAATCACTGCATCAGTAATGCTGTTTTTGAGTATGGCATTAATTATGCCTCGCACATGGTTTTGGATGGTGTTTTATTCTTTCATTGGGATATTAACCAGCTTCATTGCGGATGATGTATTCAAGTTGAATGCCGTAAGAAACTTACCACCATCAACCGTGATACAAGACGATGGACTTACGCTTACTGTCTATACTAACGCAAACAACGACCATCATGTTATTAATAATATGCTATTGCGGCGGGTTGCCATAGTGGCTGCACTTGTGCTTACTATAACAGCAACTGCGGCTGTGGGTATCATGGTTCGTAATCTTGTTGCCGCATTAGGGCATCAATCGCCACCGTGGGATGTAGCAGCGTTTAGAAATGAGGCACATGCTTTCACGTACTATACACCCGACATTGTATCAAATGGTGCATTAATGCAGGAAATGCGACAGTTTAATGATGTCCATGCCGCAGACAATAATAATTTTTTTGCATGGCATGTTGTGTACATGCCCGCTGTCCATGACGATGCGGGGCAACAAAAACAAGATGACTTTATATCGGCCTTTGTAAGCGGTTGGGAAGAAGACCCCGCGTCTCAAGTTATGCCATTTAATACTGCATATATAAGGCATGTACTTGAGCCGATGATTATATACTTTGCAACCGAAATGCCTGCCAATATTACAGCCCCATGGGCTGGATTTGTGTTAGGTAATAGACTAGTAAACACCAACCACATGTTTATTCAACTTGTTGACCTTCTTCCAGATGTGTGGGGTGTCACACATCAAGCCGAAACTTCAATTCATGAGGTGGGTCATGCGCTAGGACTATCTACACTTACCGTACTGTTTGTTAATGAGTTTACGCCGGATTTTAGCAATTCTTGCGCTTGGTACTATGATATTCATTTTGATGTGGTTCTTTTGGAAAAGGCAGGGCCGGAAGCATTTTGGCGTGCAGCATTTACATCAAATGAAGCATATGGTGCTTTGTGGGACAGCTATCTTGGTAACTATATTTCTTTCGAGGATATTATGCTTGCCAGGGGGGTAAGACGTCGCATTGGGCCAACGTCTCGGGCCTTTATTGGTCTCGGAATAACTACCGGAAGTAACCCAAGGATACTACAGGCCTACCGCGATTATACTGGCAATGTATACCACGATCTATTCTTTTTTGCCGACTTGGCACCACGTTTTATGCAGGCATTTGGTGCCAATGGGCAAGATGCGGTTCCAGATGCGGAACTGATGTCGACACTTCACGACATGGCTAGTATTGGCCGCGCACATCGAGTATCTCCAGCGGTTGCTGTTTTAGACAATAATATTTATGGCACTTATATATGGATGTTGTATGCAGTGGGGCTTTTGTTAGCGGTTGTTGCTGCTGGGCTCTCTTTATTTGTGTTGCGTCGCCAGTGTACAAGCAGGTAAGCAACTACCACTATGAGGGTGGATTGTGGGCGTCATCGATATAAGATGCTGTTGTTGCGGTGCTTCTAATGGGGTAGGTTGCCATATTTGGCAATGCATGTTATACTGATTTTGGCAAATTGTAGCGAAAAATGTTGTATATTGGTTTCTATTAGCGGAATATAGTGGGGGTGAAGAGCATGTTTACTGTAAAACATGAGTTGCCAAAAAAATTGTCAATCCAATACTTGTTCCATTTAAAAGCACTTGAGTATGCAAAAAAGTATGTAAACAAAAAAATAAAAGATTATAAAAATGGAATACAGCCATTGACACATAGAGTTGAATACCTGGAGTCATCAATTAGAACTGGTCCAACTATTAATAAACCTTCCGCTTGGTATTCATATAAGTGGATTGGCAAATGGGTTATATTTTCTGTGTTAATCGCTATAGTAATAATTATTCTATCAACTAATTTACTAACAGCGATAGTATTGCTGTTGCTTATATTATTGATTGTGGTTATTTTATATTTTTATAGCTATAATCAGAATAGTAAATATTTAGAGCAATTAGAGCAATATGAAGTTGAAGTGCAAAGAATTAAAGGTGAGGTTGAGGAACGAATTAAAATAATTGAGATGTTAGATGCATGGACACATGAAGAAGAAAAATTACAAAACTCATTAACAAACATAAGAGAATCCAGAAGAGGGCTGTATTCTGTAAATTATATTCCATATCAATATCGTAATTTAGAATCTATTGCATATTTTTATAATCAAGTAAAATCATCATTCGTCACACTCAAAGAGTTAGTGCTTTTTGAGTCTAATAGGGTTATTAATGGATATGAGAATATTCCAAACTTTATTAAAAACGAGGATGACATGTATTCATTTCCTACTGTAAATCGAGTCGAGTTCTGGAACTCTTGCAGTGAGTTAGTAAAGGAGGTAAATAAAATTTTATCAGAAAGTGAAGGTGAGAACTTAGAGCAAAGTATGCAGCAGCTAATTAAATCCATTGAGGAAGGAGGTCTAGGTGTGAAATATGAAATCAAAGGGAATGTGCAATCAATAGTTGATAGAAACGATGGAATATTGCTTAATCACATGTATGCAGTCGAAGCAGAAGTTGACTGCGAAAGGTTGAAACATTTTATTGATGAAGTAAAGCGAGATGTTGTTAACAGTAGTACCGTCAATCACCAAGATATGCTAGAGAAGCTTGATGCGTTGAAAACTGAACTAACTCGAAGTGAATCTGAGACAAAAGATGAGTGGAGAGAACGTATCAGTAAGCGAGTGTTGGCTGTCCTTGGATCTGCTGCAAATGTTGCTACGATTACAACCGCTATACGCACATTTATTGGGCTAGGTTAGTGTAATATATCTTCATGACGGCGTACTTTTTCAATACTATAGGCAATTGTAAAAGCCCATGCTCGGTGGGCTTTTGTACTGAGAGTTTTTAATTACTGGCGCAGTGCAACCCGCCGTGTTGCCACAATATTAACCCCGTAACCGGCTGCGTCTGCAAGCACTGTATCGCCTATTTCTACTGGTGCTATCATTGTCACGGCGTGTACGGCTTTGATGACATCAAATATCGCGCCTTTGGGGATGGGCTTTGCTGTTTTTACAGACAACATTGGCATATCGCCGCCGGTTATCCTTACGGATGTTGCTATATTGCGGGTAGGGTTAGTTATCTCTTCTTTTGCGTAGGCGATACCGGCCTTGCATTGGTGTCCGGTTATTTTAAGTTCGCCGGTTGCCTTGCTTGACTCGTGGCCGCTATGTTGGTTTAACTGTACGGTCAAGTTGCAGCCAATAGGGCAGTTTACACATATTAGGTCAACTTGGGGTAGGGGACTTATCATGCTTACCTCCATTGTTTAGCAAATTAATTCGATATAGGTGTTGTAATATAATGCTATTTTGTATGAACCCAGTGTATATGGGGTGTGAAATCGCTTTTGGCCAAAATGACATCGGGTTGGAGAAAGGTTTGATGGAAATGACATCATGGCCACCATGACGAAAGGTTTGGCCAAAATGACATCCATCACGGCAGAACGGTTTCGCCAGAAATGACATCATGGCCACCATGAAGAAAGGTTTGGCAAAAATGACATCGCCGGAAAAGGTTATTCGCGCGCTATCTGGACTGTAATCTCTTGTGCAGACCGTGTTATCTCTATTGCGACTTGCTCCATTTCGCTTGGGATTATTACTCGCTTTTTTACAGACTTTATCACTGTACCATCAGCGAGGATTTTTATCGTTGCGGGGGTGTAAACGCCGTCGCTGCGGAAACTGATTGTGCACGGCGTCGCGTTCGCATCTTCGCAATGGGTTATGGACATTGGCACGGTGTAGCGTACACCTTCACCGGCTTTTATAGGGATTTCAGTTGTGGCTTTGATAGAGATTTCGGTCGCGCCATCCCCTGCTCTGTGACGTATAAACCGTACCGCGCTCGCGGCCGCGGCATAAGCCTCCAAAGTTACATAATCAACTATATCATGAACATGCAATACATTGCCGCAAGCAAACACACCGGGAGTGGAGGTTTCCAGTTGGTCATTTACAACAGCCCCACCGGTTATAGGCGACAGCCGTACTCCGATTTTCTTAGAAAGCTCGTTTTCTGGTATAAGCCCGACAGAAAGCAGCAAGGTATCGCATTCAACATACCGTTCCGTTGAAGGTATAGGCTGGCGGCTCTCGTCCACCTTGGCAACATATACACCGCGAAGCCGCTTATTCCCGACGGTTCGCGTAACCGTATGGGAAAGGTGCAGCGGGATATCATAGTCATTTAGGCACTGGACAATATTGCGCTTTAGGCCTCCGGGGTGGGGCATAATCTCATATACCCCTTCAACTTTTGCCCCTTCTAATGTCATGCGCCGCGCCATTATTAGGCCAATATCGCCCGAGCCAAGTATTACAACCCGGCCTCCGGGCATGTGGCCTCGCATATTAACCATTTCCTGTGCAATGCCGGCGGCATAGATGCCAACCCCACGGCTGCCTGGTATGGCCCCGCGTGTTCTTTCCCGGCAGCCCATTGCCAGGATAATCGCGCCTGCCTTTTTAGTCACAAGTCCTCTTTCCGAGGCATAGGTTATCATGCGGTCTTTTGTGATATCAATGACCATAGCACCTAGGGCAAAGTTGACCCCAAGTTCCATTGCCCGGTCAATAAGCCGCTGGGCGTATTCGGGCCCGGTAAGTTCTTCTTTAAATATATGGACACCAAAGCCGTGATGGATGCATTGGTTTAAAATCCCACCAAGAAACTTGCCTCGTTCTATTACCCAAACATCCGTAAGTCCTTCTTCCGCAGCGCGGATAGCAGCCGAAAGCCCTGCGGGGCCGCCGCCAATAATGGCCAGTTGCATATTTCACCTCGATTTTATGAGTAAAAGCATATTTATATTAACACACAGTTGACAGCCCGGCATACCCGCCTTATAATACCCCGGCGTAAGTTAAGTTATCGAAAGGAGAGTTACCATGCCCAAACTCAAACGCGGCAAGTTGGCTCGCACAACCGCAGGCTGGCGTGGCACATGCCCATCATGCAACCGCACAGGCGTTAAAATGCTGTGGGAAAAGAAAGATGGCGAAAATAACATCAAAGTCTGCAAAAGATGCTCTGCCTAGTCTTTCGTTTGTATTGCTATTCATATTGCCATTTGCATTTATGATAGATTAGTTTGTAAGTCGTGCCGACATAGCTCAGTTGGTAGAGCAGCTGATTTGTAATCAGCAGGTCTGCGGTTCGAGTCCGCATGTCGGCTCGTGTATTAAGGCTTCTTGAGGATTCCTCTGGAGGCCTTATTTTTTTGTAGTTATAGGCCTACTATCCCCAAACTCCAGCTCAACTTGCACCCCTTCGACAGCTTTGGTATTATTTTGCCAGATAGAACCAAAGATGGTGACCTTTTGGTTTGTTGACTATAAATCCAAGTCATAAGGGGATGATTAGTATCAAAAACATACTAAAGCGTGTTCTGATGACAAAGCTAAGGCTTGTTATGGCTATTGTGATACTGATAGCAATAATACTTGCGTTGTTACTATGGGTATTGCCAACAAACTTTAGCCCATTTGACGCGGTGCGCAATTTTCTACGCCAAGACCCAGGGATACAAGGCATAACAGTTGAAGTGCAAGAAGACATTATAAGAGACATATTTCAAGTGGCAACATTGGAAATAGAATCATCAAATACATCTGTATTGGAAATAGTACCCGGAGGTTTTATAAACCCCGGGGTAGTTGCGTTTATCCTAGAATACGACTCAACAGTAGTCTTTGGAGTCCGTGACGCCAGCCAAATACAAATGCGCAGGGTAGGCGACTTTGTATTTGTAAGAGAATCAAGCATCAACATAGAAATAACATCGGTTTCCGTAAGAAACTTTAGAAGAGTAGGCACTTTTAGAACAAACCCCCTAGTGCGTATCAACGAATCAGTGATAGACCAGATATTTGTAGCCCAACAAAGCTATGAAGAAACCGCGGCCCAGCGGCTAGACAATGCCCAAAACATAGAAACTGCAAGGCGCAATTTTATGTCAACCCTAGAGGCCGTTTGCCGCGGCCTAGGTCTGACGGTTATCTGGGAATAATGGAATAAAATCACCGAGTAAGGAGGCACTTTTAAAATGAAAACCCAAATTATATGTATATCACTAATCTTATTTTTGCTAATTTTCACCGCCTGCAACAATAACGAAAACAATGATTTCTATGCCGAAGACTTATTGCAGCAAGAAGTAGTGCAAGCAATCCAAAGCGGAAGATACGCAAGTGCCGTAAGACTACTTAACTATTTACCCGACTTTCCGCAAGCAGATACCCTAAGAGACGAGGCCAACTACGGCATAACCCGGGAAAGCATAATCAACGAAATCACCACAGCCCTAGCCGCCGAAAGATACGAAGACGTACTAGAAATACTTGAAGCAAACCCCAACTTCAACGACGACCGCACAGGCTTTAAGTCCATAGCCCAAGAGGCAATTACAGCAAGAGACACAATCCAAGAAGCAGAAACATACACCACCCACATGCTAAACTCCATGGTAAACGAGATGTTTCAAATAGCAACCCTAGAGTTTGAAACAAGAAACATGACCCGCACAGAGGTAATCCCAGGGGGCTTTACAAACCCCGGCACAATCACCCTAATACTAGAGTTTGACTCAAATGTCCGCCTAGGGGTAGCAAACCCACAAGATATCCTATTACAAACAGACGGCAACACAGTCTATATCCAAGAATCGTCGATACAAATAAGCGTCCTAGAATCCTCAGTAAGCAACTTCCAGCAAGTAGAGGTCATACGCTCTAACCCCCTAGTATCCTTTACAGCAGCCGTAAACAATCAAATCTTCGAAGCCCAAACCAACCTAGAAACCGAAATGGCCGAACGATTCGTAAACGAAAGAACAATAGAAGCCGCCCGGAGAAGCTTCATGACATCAATGGAAGGCTTCATGCGAGGGATGGGCTTCGAAGTTATATGGACCTAACACACGCGGCACGCGGTGTGGACGGGTAAGGGGGCTTCTTTCTTACGCATGTTCCGGCTGATATGAGACAGCCCTAGGTTAGGAAAAATGCGATTTTATTCGGATTGCCATCCGATAAAATCGCGTTTTTCCAATAGCCTAGGTCTGCCTCATGCCTCCACAGGGTAAGAAAGAAGCCCCCTTACCCGCCCACACCATTACCACGTGCTACCGATATTTTAAACATTATAATGTTTAAAAGCCGCTTGCTATCGGTATTGTATGGTATGGTATATATCGCGTGCTATGCCTTTTTGTATTGCAGGCTTTTATCAGCGCAATGGAGCAGTTAGAGGGTGATACCGCTTTTCTCCGGTAAACGTAGGCGTAGGGGGAGACTCGAGCGATTGGAAAAACGCGGTTTCTGCGGATGGCAATCCGCGAGAAATCGCATTTTTCCTCGCTTGAGGCTTCCACTACATCAGCCGTAGTGCGGAGAAAAGCGG
>Ga0123355_10000136_pt1 | contig 86809 bp, 75 predicted proteins | sample TergutEmb28metaG_3_FD_89872 | JGI IMG/M metagenome (GOLD analysis project Ga0123355, IMG submission 89872) | Embiratermes neotenicus P1 segment gut microbial communities from Petit-Saut dam, French Guiana - Emb289 P1 | ecosystem: Host-associated > Arthropoda: Insects > Digestive system > Gut ... | reverse complement strand
TGGATTATCGAAAAAACCAATATTCAACGTGCTTCCAAGGTTCGCTCTGCTGCTGGATTGATTGCTTTCATCTTTGCCAGGATTGCTTGTGCTTTCCTTTGCTTTTAATCCTTGATTGGCGTTCAGAAAAATGCTTAACGAGATAGCTCCCATTATTATCCATTTGCCAGTCGTTTATATGCCGCCAGTCTTCGCTTTGCATCCTCTTCGCAATTAGCGAATAACCGCTCCGCGAGTTCTGGGAATTGCCGTTGTAGCGTGGTATATCTAGTTTCACTTCTGATAAATTCTTGGAAAGCCCCTGGTTTGGGGTCCTTTGAATCCATGATAAAGGGGTTTTTGCCTTCATCCGCCAGTAGGGGATTGTATCTATATAGATGCCAGTATCCTGCCTCTACAGCATTTTTCATCTGAGCTTGGGCGTTGGCCATACCCCCTTTTATGCCGTGGTTGATACAGGTGGCATAGGCTATTACAACTGATGGGCCTGGGTATGCCTCTGCTTCCTTGATGGCTTTGATTGTTTGGTTGTAGTCCGCTCCCATGGCAATCTGGGCTACATATACCGTACCGTAGCTCATGGCCATTTGGCCAAGGTCTTTTTTCCCTACTTTTTTGCCGCTGAAGGTGAACTTTGCTACGGACGCTGCCGGGGATGCCTTGGAGGATTGGCCACCGGTATTGGAGTATACCTCTGTGTCCATAACCAGCAGATTGATATCCTCTCCCGAGGCGATTACATGATCCAGGCCGCCGAAGCCGATGTCGTAGGCCCAACCGTCTCCCCCAAAGGCCCAAATTGATTTTTTGACAAGCATATCACTCTCGGCTTGGATATATTTGCATAGTTTGTTATCCCCATGCTGCTTCACAGCCTTAAGCAGGTGTTCGGATGCGGTTTTAGATTTTTCTCCGTCATGGAAGGCATTCAGCCATTCCTGTCCAACTGCTCTAAGCTCATCTGGGAGTTCGGAGATTATTTCCGCCAGCTTATTCCTACGCTGTTTTACAGCTAACGCAAATCCCATGCTAAACTCGGCGGTATCTTCGAATAGGGAGTTGGCCCATGCCGGGCCTTGACCTTTTGCATTCTTTGTATATGGCGTTGACGGCGCACTGCCTCCCCAGATTGAGGAACAGCCTGTGGCATTGCCTATATAGAGACGGTCACCGTATAGCTGAGTGATTAGCTTGGTGTAAGGTGTCTCGCCGCAGCCTGCACAGGCACCGGAGAACTCCAGCAGGGGCACCTCGAATTGACTGCCCTTCATTGTGAATTTGTCGAAAGGATTGGGGGTGTGGTCTAAGGCGATGAGGTGATCCCAGTTGGGTTTTTCTATGGGGAGCCGGGTTTCGAATGGTTGCATTACCAAGGCTTTATCCTTTGTGGGGCATTCTACTGCGCAGACTCCGCAACCGTAGCAGTCCAGAGGGGAAACCTGTATGCGGTAATGGAAGTCTTCCACACCCCTGCATTTGAGGGTTGCCATATCGGGTTTTTCTTCTGTGAAAAGGAATGGCCGGATTGTGGCATGAGGGCATACATATGCACAGCGATTACACTGAATACAGTTTTCCGATACCCATACAGGCAAGTCAACGGCGACGCCTCGCTTTTCGTAACGGGAAGTCCCTTGCTCAAAGGTGCCGTCTTCACGGCCACTGAAGGCAGATACGGGAATGGAATCCCCCTTGAGGGCATTGATTGGCATGGCAAAGTCCCGGACAAAGGGCGGGATTTTTGAAAAGTCGGCGGTGGTATCATCGGCAGCATTGGCCCACTCAGCGGGGATAGCGACTTCCCTAACTTCTGCCACGCCGGCATCAATACAGGCATGGTTTTTCTTGACGACATCCTCGCCACGGTGACCGAAGGAGGCCTGGGCGGCATCCTTCATATGCTTGACCGCTTCCTCAATTGGGATAATATTTGTCAGTTTAAAAAATGCCGCCTGTAGAACAGTACTGATTTGCCGCATTCCGATTTTCTTAACGATAGAAATCGCATCAATTACATAGAACTTAGCCTTTTTCTCCGCCAAAGCACGCTTCATAGTGGCAGGCAGCTCAATCTCTGGGTTACAGTTGAGAAGAAAAATACCACAGGGCTTCAAGTCTCCCAGCATATCGTATTTATCCACATAGGAAGGATTATGGCAGGCAACAAAGTTAGCGGCTTTGACCAGATAGGTTGACCTAATCGGCTCATTCCCAAATCGAAGATGGCTCTGAGTTATACCGCCGGATTTCTTGGAATCATAGGAAAAATACGCCTGGGAATACATATCCGTATAGTCCCCGATAATTTTTATTGAGTTCTTGTTGGCTCCTACCGTCCCATCGGAGCCTATTCCCCAGAACTTAGCGGAATAGGTATCCTTGGGAACAAGGTCGAGATATTCCCCCACGGTAAGGGAGGTATTGGTTACATCGTCGGTTATACCCACAGTAAAATGGTTGAGGGGTTTTTCCTTTGTCAAATTATTGAAAACAGCCACGATTTGAGATGGGAAAACATCTTTAGAGCCCAGTCCGTATCGTCCACCGATAATCATCGGCATACGGCTGCTTTGTTCAAAGTACACGGTACAAACATCTTGGTACAGGGGCTCGCCCAGAGAACCGGGCTCCTTGGTGCGATCAAGGACAGCAATGCGCTTCACAGACTTTGGCATCGCAGCAAGGAAATGCTTGGCTGAGAATGGCCGATATAGGTGAACGCTCAACAAGCCGACTTTTCCCCCTTTGGTGTTGAGGTAATCTACTGTTTCCTCGATTGCCTCGCAGGCTGACCCCATTGCGACAATTACATTTTCAGCATCGGGTGCGCCATGATAATTAAATAACCCATAATTCCTTCCGGTTAGCTTGTTGATTTCATTGAAATATTCCTCAACGATAGCCGGGATTGCCTGATAGAAGGGGTTATTGGCCTCCCGGGCTTGGAAGAAAATATCCGGATTTTGTGCTGTGCCTCGTAGTACAGGGTGTTCGGGATTAAGGGCATTGGTCCTAAATTTTGCAATGGCCTGGTGGTCGACCAGTCGGTCAAAATCCGCATAATCGATTATTTCTATTTTTTGTGCTTCATGAGATGTGCGGAATCCGTCAAAGAAATGCAGAAACGGCACCCGTCCCTTAATAGCCGCGAGATGAGCCACTGGCCCGATATGCATAACCTGCTGTACACTGGATGAGGCAAGCATAGCAAACCCAGTCTGACGGCAGGCCATTACATCGGAGTGATCCCCAAAAATAGAAAGGGCCTGGCTTGCCAAAGCCCGGGCACTTACATGGAGCACACCTGGGAGCAATTCCCCGGCCATTTTGAACATACTGGGAATCATAAGAAGCAGTCCCTGGCTTGCGGTGTAGGATGTGGTAAGAGCTCCGGCCTGTAGTGAGCCGTGCATTGTGGCGGCAGCTCCTGCTTCAGATTGCATTTCTACGACTTGCAATGTCTGGTCGAAGATATTTTTCTTGCCATTAGCGGCCCATTCATCGCAGAACTCTGCCATATTTGACGATGGGGTGATGGGGTAGATACCTGCAACTTCTGTGAAGGCGTAGGATACATAGGCGGCGGCTTCGTTGCCATCCATAACTTTCATGACTTTTTTGCCCATAAAAAACTCCTATCATGGAAAATTTTCGATGATAGGAGTTTCTCCGTTAACTATTGTTATTATGCATTTGACTATCGTTGCAGCTGTAAATCTGGCAGAGCAGCTTGAAGCTCGTTTAGCTGGTCTCGAGTTAAAGGATTACGTCTTATCTCAGCCCATTCTAGATTGTACAAAGCAGCAAGGGGAGTAATATCGGAAATCATGTTGTCACTTAATGATAAACTCCGCAAAGTCGTTAACTCTCCAAGTGGTGACACATCGCTTATTTCATTGCGATTTAGAAAAAGACGAGTTAGGTTTGGGAGACTTTGAAGTGGCAGCACAGACAAATCGCTGATTTGAGTATCAATCAAAGCAAGCCTATATAGATTGGTATGCCTACTAAGAGGCGAAAAATCTTGGATATCAGCAAAGTTTAGTTGAAGATTCACTAGATTTGGCAAATTATTAAGTATTGATAAATCCCTAAAATGAGATGCCTGTAATAATTCAAGGTATCGCAGGTTGTATAATACCCCAATAGGGGAAAAATCGGTTATCCTGTTTTGCCCCCCTGTGCAGTCTATTCTTAATCTTGTTAAATTGGGAAGATTGCGCAATGCTGCAATATCACCGCTGAAATAGGGATTCCAGTGAAGGGATAAATCTGTCAGATATGGAAGATTGTCAAGAGCTGATAAATCGATAATAAGGCTGTGCCCTATGCTAAGCCACTCCAGTCCCGTAAGATTATTAATAGGCGAAATATCCTGGACTGAGCTGTCGAACAAGGAAAGGGATTTTAAACCTGTAAGATCTGCAAGGGGCGAAATATCCCGGATTGTGCTACCGGACAGGGAGAGGGTTGTTAAGCCTGCAAGATTTGCAAGGGGTGAAATATCCCGGACTGGGATACTGCTCAGGGAAAGGGATGTTAAGCTTGTAAGATTTGATAGGGGTGAAATATCCTGGACTAGGCTGTTGGATATGTGAAGTGATGTTAGGCTTGTAAGATTTGCAAGGGCCGAAATATCCTGGATTGGGTTATTGTCCAGGGAAAGGTATGTTATGCTTGTAAGATTTGAAATGGATGAAATGTCCGCAATGTTGGTATTACGCAATACCAAACGTGTGGTGCCAAGGGGAATTCTCCCGCTTTCAAACATTGCGTTAAGCTCGGAGCCGGTTATCTCCTGGTCAATCAAAAATACCTCTACGTCTCCTCTTTCCCTTCCCTCATAAATACGCTGGTACAGGCGCATCATAGTAACAATGCTTTGTTCCCTGGTAAAAGCCCCTTGAGGAGAAAACATCCTATTGCCGACACCTTCCATTATACCGGCCCAGACTACGCCACCCACCTCATATCTTGCCCATGAAGCGATATCTCTCCTATCGGCAAAAATGATATCCGCGGGTCTTACTGGATGCCACATGACCTCCAAAAGCCGAAAAACAAGCAACCCAGCCTGTTCCCGAGTAAGCTCCCCATCAGGGTTAAACCTGCCTACCCCAACCCCGGACACAATACCGATATAGGCTGCTTTTTCTACCGCAGTATCCTCAGTATCAATAAAACTGACCCGGCCTGTGATAGGGCCCATAAAATGCTCATACAAAGTCACCCCAAGGGCGGCGAACTCTGCCCTAGTTGTTGCCCTCCCAAAATCCGACTGCAAATTCGCCGGTACTAATCCCAAACTGATGGCTTCTTCTACCGCCTCCGCCGCCCAGCGTGAGGGTGCGGTTAGCATGGGGGTTGTTACGAACAGGGCCATTACCATTGCCATCAAAACAGCGATAAACTTTTTCATGAGCCAGCCTCCTATAGCGAATTTAATGAGAAACAGCCCAGACAGAGCCAAAAATCGCGAACGCTTCTACGCATTTTCGGCGACAGGCTGGACTGATTTCGAGTTAATTCGCTCTATCCACCCATTTTGGGCGGCGTTATCAAAACCGTATTTTTTCTTGTCATAAAAAACAAAGTATAGCTCAATATAGCAATGAAATTCAGTAAAATATCTCAAAAAACCAACGACCGCTTTACACCAAATCATCAAACCCGAAGCGTCACAATAATTACACAGATAATACTACTTATTGGCAAATTAAACAACCAAACAACAATCTACTCCATCCGTATCGTTTCAACAATATTCTTACCCCTAAGCCGCGACGCAGAATAGCGCATGGTAATCCATGTAATAATAAACACAGCAAGGACAACTAGAAGTATGGCAAACAGGGGAAACTCAAAGCGGAATTCTACGGAATGCAGCATAGCTTGATAAATCAATAACGCCGCACCTACCCCTAGGGGTATCCCCACAACAAGAGACTTAAAGGAGCATAAAATACTCTCCAGATTAAGCATACGGCTAAGGCCACCCCTGGTCATCCCCACAGACTGCAAAACAGCAAATTCCCTGGCGCGGCTGCGTACATTTGTAAAAATCGTGCTGATTACATTGGTAACCGCAATTAGGGTAAGCATCCCTATAAATCCATAGACAAACACCATTACTAGCCGGGCAAGAGCTCGGTCTTGATTGGCTATGGCTACAAAGTTAAATACATTTCTATGGGAAAACAAATCAGAAGGAGGTATCAGCTCGTCAAATGCTTCATGGGTATGGATTGTAAAGCCTCTTGGGTCATCGGTTTGGGCAAACCAGAAGTATGCCTTTGCTTCAAAGGGGGGCACTATTATAGCGATTCTGCCACGGGTTGCATGCATAATATCCCTGGGGATTTGGTCAATCCTTAGCTCTCCATGTAATGGGACTTCCAATATATAATCATGGCTTTCAATTGTCACTGTTTCTTGGGCGAAATTAAAAGGCAAAAACTCCACCCATCTGCCATCTACATGCTGTCTGGAATAATTTACAATAATATTGGAGCCAATGGGCACCCCGGCCCGCCTGCTTAGTTCTGCATAAGTTTCAGCATCAAGGGTAACAAGAGTCAGGGACATCCACACCTGGTCATATGTTTCATCGGTCACCAAGGCTTGATACATATCGGGTGACAGCAGGCTTATAGGCACATGACCGCCAGTTACCCGCCAGTTACTTGAGCTTGTGCCGACACTCATAACCTCTGTGTCGGGAAATTCTCGAAGTCTTGCTGTAATAGCCTCAGCATTGTATGGGGACATTGGGTCATAGACAAAATGACAAAGGTCTCCATCTTCTGTAAGAACGACCTCCATAGAAGTGGCGAACTCTCCCACCACATCAGCATCAAGTGGGTTAAGCACCAGTTGTGCCATTCTGTTTAAGTGAGCTCCAAAACTGCTGGCTGCGATAAATAAAACAATGCTAATGGAAAGTGACCAAACCGTGGCCCGGAAATTACGTTTGCTGCGCTTTAAAGACTTTGATGCAAGCATCCCTTCAAAACGGAAGAGCTTTTTTACAAGCCAATTGGCTCGGACATGCTTTGCCTTTACCTTAACATCCCCATGTCTGAGGATTGCGCTTATTGCCGGGATTTTTGCGGCCTTGCGACCAGGGAGCCATGCAGACAAAAGCACAGTGCCCAAAGCAATTACAATGGACACGATTATTGCCTGCCATGCAATTACAAATCTAAACATAGCATTGGGGTTTTGGGATTGGTCTATCAGCAGATCCCGAACAAGATAATTGGCAATTTCCATACCGATAAACTGCACTAGCAGGCCTACGGCTATCCCGATAGGTATTCCGATTAAGGACAAAAACAGACTTTCATACATAATGGATTCTGCAATCTGCCGCTTGGTAGCACCTACACTCTTGAGAATACCAAACTGAGAAAGCCGCTCCCCGGCACTTATCCTAAAAGCGTTGGAAATAACAATAACCGAAGCCGCAACAATGATTGAGCTTAATACCAAGCCAACGCCAATCATCATTGTATAGTACACATCCCGCAGTTCGCCTCCTACAAGATAGTAAATCGTAGCAAAAGAGCTGGCCACAAAACCAAAAACCGCGGTTATCATTGATGTGGAAAGAACTATGCCAAGAAGAGTCCAAATAGCCCGCTTTGGATTAGTCTTAAGCTGGGCTTTGGCCAATTTTGCTGTGAGCTTCATGGCGCACCCCCTCGTCGCTTATTATGTGTCCGTCACTTATTGTGATAATCCGGTCCGCCTGAAGAGCGATTTTTTCGTCATGAGTAATCATAATCAAGGTTTGGTTATAGCGTTTATTTGCCATTACTAGTAAATCAAGGATATCCCGGCTGGATTTTGAATCCAAATTTCCCGTAGGCTCATCCGCCAAAATAACTGCGGGGCTATTAATAAGGGCACGAGCGATACTTACCCGTTGCTGCTGCCCACCGGAGAGCTGACTCGGCAAATGATTTGCCCTGTTTGTAAGGCCGGTCAGCTCCAACAGTTCCTTAAGCATGGCCTGATTTGGCTTACGTCCATCCAGTAAGTACGGCAGCATTATATTTTCCTCTGTTGTAAGGGTAGGAATCAGGTTATAAAACTGATACACAATCCCCATATTGCGGCGGCGGAAAATGGCAAGGTTGGATTCGTTCATAGCAAAGATATCCTGTCCATCAATATGGACTTTGCCGGAGGTAGGCCGATCAATCCCCCCAACAAGATGCAGCAATGTAGATTTACCGCTACCAGAAGCCCCAACTACTGCAACAAAGCTGCCCTTCTCCACAGTAAAGGACGCCCCCACTAATGCATTGACCTGGGCGTCATCCTTGCCGTAAATCTTAGTTAATTGTTCTACTCGTAAAATACTCATGTTTTGCTCCTTTGCATTTGTTATGGGAGTAGTATAGGCAATGATTGTGACTCCTCGGTGACAAAAGCAGAAATTTTGGTGACAGTTTTGTCACATGGATGCTTATAAGTTTTGTACAAAAAAGGCTGTCACATTAAGGAGTAATATAAAGCCCGTCATCCCGGGATTGACCCGGGATCCCCTTAGCCTTTCGACAAAGATAATGGGACCCCGGATTAAATCCGGGATGACGAGCCTTGAATTAACGGCATTCTTAACGAGACAGCCCCTTTTTATGTAATATTGCAGTTCTCAAATCAATGCTGAAAGGACTTACGGTATTGCAAGGGTGTCCGCTTTGCTAGCTTGTTAAATATCCTTATAAAATGCTCCACACTGGAATATCCACAGGCTGCAGATATATCTGCTACGGACAAATCCGTGGTCTTAAGGAGATTTTTTGCATATTGTACCCTTATATTCATCAGATCTGCATTGGGGGATGTCTTAAATAATTGATTATATAGAACCGTAAATCGGCTACGGGTAAACCATACCTGTTTTGCCATCTGGCTCACGGTCCACTCCCTTGGGTTTGCCCGTACATCTTCCCGCAAGGCCATAAATCGCTGCCTTATCTCAAACATGCGCTTTAGACGGGGCTTGTTTTCTACATATGAGTTGGCTAGATTATCGAATAGATTTTGGAGATGCCCCTGGGTCTCGCTGCTGCGGTCAACGATTTTGTCAACCAATGTATATGTAATAATCTCAAGCTGCCGGGTGATTTCACAAGGGTTGGCTACATAGAATATCTCATTTTCCGGTAAGCCATATCTTGCGATAAAGCAGGGGTCATCAACGTTGAATATAAGAAAGTCATTCATGAAAGTACCATCGTGATGCCTGTACTCCTGCTTCTGCCCTGGACTATAAATAATACACGCGCCTTCGTCTGTTATATGCTCTACACCATCAATGACAACAACGGCGGGCAAAATAAAATGTATAAACAGATATATCTCAGGGCCAAACCCTGTTGGATTATTCGCATGATAAAAATCAATTTCCTGTTTGTGATGGGATACGTTGAGTACTGTTATGTTTGCCATGGAGCACTTCCTCTTTTCACCAAATTAGCCTTTCGTTCTATTTTAGAACTTGTGTTGATATTTGTCTATATTCCATTAATATATTAATTAAAAAAGTCAATTTGCATTCTTTTTCTGACTTGAAGAATGATTCAACAAGATATATTCACAACAACACCCACTAAAACCAAGAACATTTGCAATATTTTATGCAGTTGTCTCGCCTTGACAGGGGTGCTGATTAGCATAATATATATAAAGATTTACTTAAAACTATATTTCGTTTTGTGAAAGGAGCACATGATGAAGAAACTACTTATTGCGTTATTGTTGCTTTCCCTTGTATTAGTGTTTGCGGCTTGCGGACGCGACAATGACGAACCCGAGCCGGAGCAGCAACAGGAGGAGCAAGGAGAACAACAGCAGCAGGAAGAGCAGCAAGAAGAACCCGAAGACATGGGGTTGCTCGGGCCCCACAATCCAATTGAAATCAGTATGCTGCTTGTCACCACCGAGGTAGCACCTGCACCAGGCAACAGAATTGCAGTCCTGATGGAAGAGCGGCTAGGCGTGACTATCAGTTATGAAATTGTAACGCCGGAAATGCAAGCAGAGCGTATTAGTGTGCTTATTGCTGGCGGAGGCGCAGGCTTGCCTGATATCCTTGCAACCGGTGAAGTTGAGGCTCGCCTTACAGAAGCAGGGGCGAAGCTGCGACTGGACCCGTTCATTGACAGCGGTAGGTTCCCCAATATCTATAACCATGTAGCACCATACCGTGCCAGGCTTTCATGGCGTGGCGGTGGTGTTGATGATGGGCTTTACACTTTGCCCAACTATAATCGTTTCTATGGTAATCCCCCACTTTTAAGCCCCACTCACTATGGTACAGGTTTCTTCCTCCAGAAACGAGTGTTGGAGTGGCATGGTTTCCCTGATTTGTCTAATATGACACTGGAGCGTTATTTCCAACTGATTGAAGAGTTTATCATGGAAAACCCGTACACCCCTGAGGGCCTACCGCACATTGGATTTACCTTCCCTGCTTTCCCAGGGCGAGTATGGGGTATGACAAACCCGCCAATGTTCCTGGCAGGGTTCCCCAACGACGGCGGTGTTATTGTGCGAGATGGCGTAGCCAGTATCTATGCAGGCACAGAGTATGACCACAGATACTTCTATCACTTAAACCAAATGTTCTTGCGCAATGGACTAATGCCAGGTGAATCTGTACTGGTAGACCCAGAAGCAACGACCCAGTCCCAGGATATGTATTTTGCCAATGTTGCCAATGGTCGTGTACTGGGTATGCACGATCAGCGTTGGGGCTTTGGTAGCCCCCATGACTCGTTGGTCGCGACAGGTCAATTTAATCGTACATTTGTGCCCACTATGCCCACCTTTGATGGTCGAGCACCTTGGTATGCAGACAGGGATGTAATGAACATCCACCAAGGCTTTGCCATATCCTCTATGGTATCAGAAGAACGTGCAGAGCATCTGCTTGCCTTCGTTGATACAATTTTATCTGAAGAATGGCAAATCCTCCTTTCTTGGGGCCAAGAAGGCCTAGATTATCATATAGGCCCAGACGGTATTTTTTACCGTACACCTGAACAACGGCTAAACTATGACGATACCATATGGCGTCAGCATAACCGTCTGATGGGTTTCCTAGATATGATGCCCAAGCTTCAAGGCACACTGTCCTGCGGAAATGCATTTACCCCCGGTCATCAACCCCTTGAGTTCATGGATGGTCTTGATGAGTATGACAGATGGTTCCTAGAGCAATACGACAAGCGCACATGGCGCGACTTCGTAAATGACCCTCCCCCCAATCCTCCTCATTATCCGGCATGGCAGATATCCGTAGGCTCAGGCACCCCGGCTGACATGGCACGCTCGGAATTGGAAGTTGCTGCGTTGCAGCATTTGCCTGCAATCATAATGGCACCAGATGGACAGTTTGACACGCGTTGGGCAGATTATATAGCTCACATTGACAGGATAGATGTAGCCGCATTCGAAGAGGCCATGACAGCAGGTATACAAGAACGCATCAGGAACTTGGGTTACTAATGCTGATTTCAGAAAGTCACGTCAACAACCGAGCGGAAAATCGGCGGCTTTAGGCCGTCTTCCGCGACGCGTTGAAATAGTGTCGAATTGGGCACCCGGGAAACATGGGTGCCCAATTACATACATGTAAAGGCGGAAGGAGTATCTTCATGGCTAAAGTGGGAAGATTACGCATGGGTAGAGGGCGGCTTGCACGGAAATATAAGTTGCAATGGGCATTATTGCTTATGACTGTACCCTGGTTCCTATACCGGTTGCTATTTTCATATGTGCCCCTTATAGGATGGTATATTGCTTTTAGTGATTATCGTCCGCGTATAGGTATGAGCCCTTGGCAGCAGATAATGCAAAGTGACTTTGTTGGGCTGCAAAATTTCAGGATGCTGTTGGACACAGATACAGTTATGGGCCAGCGGTTCATACAATCTGTTATAAATACCTTTGGGCAAGCGATATTAACCCAAATTGTGGGGTTTATCGCCGCTATTACCCTATCACTTATGCTCCATGAAGTCCGCGTCAATGGCTTAAAGAAAGTCATTCAGAATATTCTTTACCTTCCCCACTTCCTTAGCTGGGTTATAGTTGCAAGCCTTGCCTCACTTGCTTTGGCACTGCCTGTTTCCGGGGGTATCATAAACGAATTTTTATTATGGACGCGCATCATAAGAGAACCGATTCATTTCCTTGCAAATCCAAGTTATTTTTGGGGGATTGTTGCCGGTACTCATCTGTGGCGCAATCTTGGTTGGAATACAATTATCTATTTAGCGGCCATGACAGCCGTTGATCCAAACTTATACGAAGCGGCTTCCATAGATGGCGCAAATCGCTACCGAAAGATGTGGCATATTACCCTGGCTTGTATACGGCCAACTATTGTTATGCTGTTAATCATGAACACAGGATGGCTACTCACCTCCGGTTTTGAAATCCAATGGTTCCTTGGCAGCGGGGTAAATATTGCCAGGGCAGAGAATATTGATATATTCATACTCCGTTACGGTATCCAAATGCAAAACTTTGGCATAGCTACCGCTGCGGGTATTATGCGGACATTTGTAAGCATCACACTGCTCTCCATCGTAAACTTTATATCTGGCCGCCTGGGCGGGGAACGATTATTCTAAGGGGAGGGATAGCCATGAAAAAGAATAAAAATAAAGAGCAAAACAAGATGCCCCGTAAGTCCATACAATGGGAACCTATTATTTTCCATACTATAAATTTCACGCTTCTTATTGGACTTTGCATAATAATGATATACCCAATGCTTAACCAATTGGCAATCGCCCTAAACGATGGCTTGGATGCCATTAGAGGTGGCATACGTCTCTGGCCGCGGGAGTTTACATTGGAGAATTTCCGGGCTGTATTCGCTACTCACACTATTGTGGATGCGTTTTTCATGTCCGTATACCGCACGGTAATAACGGTTATCCTCAACATAATAATTACGTTTATGTTAGCATATGCCCTAAGCCGCCGAGAATTTGTTTTGCGTAAAGTCATAACAATTGTATTTGTGCTGACAATGTACTTCGATCCGGGGCTTATCCCACATTTCTTGCTTATGCAAAGCCTAGGAATGGTCAACACCTTTCATATATACTGGGTTCCTAATCTTATTGGGGCATTTAATTTAATTATAATGCGCACATATATCCGTGGCATATCAGAGTCCTATATAGAATCCGCAAGATTGGACGGCGCGGGTGAATTCCGAATATGTTGGCAGGTGATAATGCCTTTGTGCAAGCCGGTTATCGCTACCGTTGCCCTTTTTGTTGCTGTAGGTTCATGGAATGCATGGTTTGACAATTTTATTTTCAATGCGGGTACACAGCGGTTAGCGGTATTGCAGTTTGAACTGATGAGGCTTCTGGCCGCGGCCACTGGTGTGGGGCAGGCGGGACAGGGACATGCGGCACAAGCGGCTGCGGCAGCAGCCGGTGTCGCGCAGGTGACACCCCTAACCATACGCGCAGCTATCACTGTCGTTGCCGCAGTGCCGATTTTAATGGTGTATCCCTTTTTGCAAAAATATTTTGTAAGCGGTGTTCAATTGGGCGGGGTAAAGGAGTAAAAGATGAAAGCGAAAATGACGGTTAATAATGCATTTACCATCAGTGAAATCGACCCGAGGATATATGGCTCTTTTCTTGAGCATATGGGCCGGGCGGTATATTCCGGCATATATGAGCCCGGCCATGTAACCGCGGATGCAAATGGCTTTCGCAATGATGTTAAGGCTCTGGTAAAGGAGCTGAAAACCCCGATTATCCGCTATCCCGGAGGCAATTTCTTGTCTGGATACAACTGGGAAGACGGAATAGGCCCGGTGGAAAAACGTCCTCCACGCCTAGACCTTGCCTGGAAAACCGTGGAGACAAATGAAGTCGGACTCCATGAGTTTTGCGATTGGGCTAGGGAGGTCGGCTCGGAAGTAAATATGGCAATAAACTTAGGTACCAGAGGCGTCGACGCCGCTCGCAATATCGTGGAATACTGCAACCACCCCGGGGGCACCTACTGGAGTAATCTGCGCCGCGCTAATGGAGCTGAAGCCCCTTTTAAGATTAAAACCTGGTGCCTAGGCAACGAAATGGATGGCCCCTGGCAAATAGGTAGCAAGACTGCCGAGGAATACGGCCGTATAGCCGCCGAAGCCGCCAAGGTAATGAAATGGGTAGACCCAAGCATCGAACTGGTGGTTTGCGGCTCCTCTGGCAGCGGTATGCCTACCTTTGCTGCGTGGGAGGCCACGGTGCTTGAGCATACTTATGAATATGTAGATTATCTGTCCCTTCACAGTTATTACAATAACACTAAAGATGACCTGCCCAATTATCTTGCAATGTCTGAAGGAATGGATAGGTTTATCAAAAGTGTTGTTGCAATCTGCGATTATATCAAGGCAAAAAAGCGTAGCGAAAAGGTACTTAAACTTTCCTTTGACGAGTGGAATATATGGTATCACTCTCATAAAAAAGACAGCAAAAGGGAGCCGTGGGGCGTTGCACCCCCTATCTTGCAAGATATTTATAACTTCGAAGATGCGCTGCTGCTGGGCTGTTTGCTGATAACCCTTATAAAGAACAGCGACAGGGTGAAAATCGCCTGCCTTGCCCAATTGGTCAATGTAATAGCCCCGATAATGACGGAAAAAGGCGGCCCCGTATGGCGGCAGACGATTTTCTATCCATTTATGCAGGCGGCACATCACGGACATGGGACGGTGCTACGCCACAACATAGATGTGCCGACTTATGATTGCGATGAATTCAAGACCGTGCCTTATGTGGAATCTACGGTGATATATAACCGGGATAAAAACGAAGTCGTGGTATTTGCAGTAAACCGCTCGACAGATGAGAGAATGGACTTCGCGGTAGAGCTGCAAGGGTTTACTCCGAAGGATATCATAGAGCATAGCGAAATAAGTGGTCATGACATCAAACAAACCAATACTAAGAATGATGGCCGGGTAAGTCCTAAAGTAGCCCAGGCGGCTGAAGTAAATGGGAATCAACTTAATGCGAAACTTAAGCCCCTTTCTTGGAATATGATTCGTGTGAAGGTTGACGCATAGGCCTAAGCTTTGAGTACAAACACATTTTCGGTCAAAATGATAAAGCATCTGCAATCATGTAAGCGTAGTGTCTTACATCATAGCGAATTAATTCGCTATAATCGGATGCTTTTAACTATTGTTAAAAAAAATCACCAGTTAAGCTCCGGCAAAATTCCATTTTGCAAATCGCACATTTCGTTAATCATGGCTACTGCGTTGTAATAATTAGAGACCGTGGGATCCAGCAGAACCGCCTGTAGTAGCTTATTACGGGATTTTTCCTCGTACGCGTCGATTACTAGTTTGTGAATCGCGCCTTGGGCGGCAATCATTTGAGCGATAGCAGTGGGCAATACGTCGCTCGGATGCGGATGGATGCCCTTGCCGTCTACCATGGCCGGCAGCTCGATTACCATGCCTTCTGGCAAATCCTTGGCGTAACCTTTATTCGGCAGGTTAACGGCTCCTATTTCAGTAGGTATGTCAAAGAAAATGGCCTCGGCTATTGGTATGCCATATTCCCCTGACCCTGTTATTTCCCTTTCGGAATCGAAACTGTTTTTCCAATCATCGGTATGCTTGGTAAAGAGTTCGCGATTCGTCGGATTTGAAGAGAAGGAGTATATAAATGGAGGCGGCTTTTTTGCGGACTGCCAAAGGTTATCTGCAACAGGGTCATGATAAAATTGTGGCAATGCACCAGCAAGGAGGCTGTCGCTCCACGCAAAATATTCTCCGATATGGTTGGCACCGGGATAAGGCCATAAACCATAGGTTCTAAGCATTATGCGGGGCAGAGCCCACTCATCCCACTGTGCTAATGGGTCAGCGTTTCTTTCTGCTTCCCGCAATCGTGAGTATAAATCCTCCCCTGTTTCCCTATCCCATATTTTTGTGAACCAACCAAAATGATTGAGCCCTACAGATTTATAAGCAATTCTCTCCATAGGCAATTCCAGGAATGCAGATAACTGTCCCCGCCCGATAATCTCCCCGTGACACAGGCCCACAACCTTTATATTGCTGAGTCGTGATATGCCTTCTACCAGCTTCGCCTCCGGGTTAGTGTAGTTTAGCATCCATGCGTCTGGGCATTCCTTTTCCATCATTCGCGCTATTTCAAGAAGGGGCGGTAGGTTTCTCAATGTATGGAACATGCCGCCAGGGCCGCCGTTTTCGCCGTAAATCTGTCTGAAACCATAGCGGCGTGGTATATGAAAATCTTGTGACCAGTAGTGATATCGCTCAACCTCAATAGCGGTAATTACAAAGTCTGCCCCGGATATGGCTTTACATAAATCTGTGGTGGCAGTAATGCGAGGGGTTCTACCCATACGATTTGCGATTTTCTCGCAAAAACTGCGAGATAATTCCAATGGTTCCGGATTGATGTCCATTAAGGATATTTCGATTTCGACTTCCACGAAGCTTTTATTTTGCAAAATATCTACAATTGTGGCAGGACAAAAACTAACGCTGCCTGCACCTATAAACGCAAATTTAACATGCTTTTTCATATTGCACCCTCCACCTAGGTTTTGAAATAATCCATATAGAACAGCCAATCATGCCTGCTCATAAAATGTGTCCCACTTCGTAAGTTATAAGCGATTCTACCATTGTCGAGCTTAGTGCCTACATCTGGAAATCTATCTAACGGTGCTACCAGGCCGCGGGTGCCTAGCAACTGATAAGCTTTATGTGCCTCTACCAGAGACATATACTCGCTTACCGGGTCGGCCCAAATATCTTCTTCGGCGTTGGATACTGCCAAGGGACGGGGGGCAATCAGTGATGCAAGCATACTTTGCTCAAAGGGCAATTCATGTTCTCGGTTTACATATTTATGATAATTTTTGCAAAACCAATAGGGGAATACATGGACGATATCCGCTACTCTTTCCCCCAGCTTGTTCCTGGTAATTGCCATGCCGCCGCAACCGGAATTATTAACCCCGACTCCGGCAAAGCGTAAATCCTGAGCCCCACACCATAGGGCTGTCTTTCCAAGTCGGGAGTGGCCCACTACGTAAATCCTGTTTTTGTCCACTTCCCGCAAGGTTTGCAAATAATCCATCACCCGGCTTGCACCCCAAGCCCACATGGATATTTTGCCCCAAAGAGAGCCGTCGTCATCTGCACGGTCATACATAGCCGCAATGCCCCCGATAAAATTGTCGTCGCCGTCCAATGTTATTGCGTTATTATCAAAGATTGCCAGTCCATATTTTTGGTCCACCAGTTCCTCAATGGGTCCGTACTTGCCGCATGGGTATGGAGTGAATGAGATATAGACAATTATCGGAGGATTTCTTTCGGATTTAGGCAGCACTATGTCCACAGGGAAGGCAAATTCACCCTTTGGAGTATCGAAGCTCACGCTCACTTGGCGGTGGTGGGCCTTGCCTGCCCAGGCTATCTGGTCATCGGAAAGGACCTTTGCCCGTACCCCCTTTGGGGCAGGGGGGGCAAATCCGTACTCTTCCCGGCAAAATAGGTCAAGGAGTTCCTGCCGGTATGACGGCCATTTTCCCGCTGTCATGCCCTCCGGGAATACCGGGGGCAGGTTTCTTCTTTTGATGTCCAGTTGGAAGTCTGTCATATATCATGGCCTCCTGTATATAAAATGGGCTGTCTATATCGACAGCCCTGTGATTATACTTATTCTTAGCGGAATCTTTCCAGTGTATATGCTACTGCATCCGCCATACCTGCAAGCACTTCCAAATCCCATTCCATTACTTCATAAAATCCAAAACCAGGCAACAGTTCCATCATATTATCCCACAGCCGGTTAAACTCGGCTTCATCCCTTGCAAAAAGCATCTGCCAGGATGTGTTTACGAATTGAGTGGAAACTTGTGAGCGCATTACTTGCAAGCTGGAATCTTCCGGTGGTGCGGCAAAGGCCATTCCCGGTGTTACGGAAATCATGTTGTTTTGAACAATATATTCCATAGGGGAAAGGGCACCAAAGTGCTCTTGCCATTCCAATACAAAGTGGTTGCGATTACGGCCTAAGGTTGACTGCCAGCGAGATGCCGCAAAAGGCTCGTTAAACATGGGGTTAATATCATTGCCTACAACAAAATGGAAGTTGAAATTGCTGATACCATCAGCAAAACCGCCGCCCCCGAATTCTGCGGGCACAGTCAGATTATCCCGGAATGCATCCATACCAAACTGGGTCGTTTCGGGCCTGCCGTTTACCATTTCCCAGGTAAGGCCTTCGATTTGATTCATCATTACCATAACACCCTCTGGGGAGGCCATCCAGTCAAGGAACTCAATGATACGCTCAGGCTGGGCCGCACCGGCACCAATCGCGGCGCAAAGATTCGTACCGAAGGGAGAAAATCCATCCATTACGATTTGCATGTCACCAATGGGGACAAAGGCGAAAGGAGCGAGAGTTGTTTCAGCAGACTCGATTGACATGCCAAAGATGTTGGGTCCGGCCCATGGCCAAACGGCGTGCATTACCCTACCGTCTCTAATCTTTGCAGCTAAGGTATCCCAATCTTGGGTTGGGGAATCCGGGTCTACCAGGCCGCGGCGATATGCCTCGTTGAATAAACGAAGAGCCTGCAGGTAAATACCATCTGGGTCAGTCATAAGGGAATAAGAAGACGAGTCCCAGTTTGAGAAAAGCTGTGCGCCGTACAGGTTTTGCCAGTGATATCCATAGAGATTAAGAATCTCAGAAATCATACGCACAGAGCCCCCATCCCAATCTGGGAAGAAAGAGAAACCATAAACCCGCTGCCCATCCGGGGTAGTGGGATATGCCTCTACCATTTGCTCCACTACATCCAGGAGGTCATAAAGATTGTTAATGGGCGGGGCACCGATTTCCATATATACATCCCAACGAAGGAAATTACCCGGCATTGGATTTTCCCCAGAGAAGTTAGGGTCTCGAGGGTCTGATTGGGAGTTAAAGCCAGGTATACCAAAGATGCGATCTGTCTCTAAAATGCCTTGGATATTTTGTATTCCTAATTCAAACTGGCTCAGATATGTGGAGTTTTCTACAAACTCTGTGATATCCATGATGATATCGGCATCCATACCGTCTCGGATAGTATGAACGCCCACTAGCAGCAAGTCACCAAGATTACCGGCGGCCATTCGGGTGATGTACACTGCTTCACCGGAGACATTGGGGGAAATCATGTTGAACTCTAGGCCAAACTGTTCCCGCGCAATATGCCCGAACCAGCCGCCAATAAGGCCGGTATAGTTACCATTGGTGTTAAACAGTTCTACACGGAGTAGCTCACGGTCAGGTTCAGCTACCTCTGGTTCCGGTTCCGGAGTTGCCTGGGTTGTGTCCTCTGCAGTGGGAGTTTCTGCCGGGGCGGGGGCATCCTCTTCTCCCTGGCCACAAGCTGCCAGCGCAAACATTGCAAGGGCCAAAACGAGTAATGAGAATAGACCCATGGGAACATACTTTTTCCGGTTATTCATGTGGTTCCTCCTTTTTAGCCCTTTACAGAGCCTATCATAATCCCTTTTACAAAGAATCTTTGGAAAAAGGGATAAACAAACAACACTGGGGTGAACACGATTACAGATATGGTCATCCTTACAGAGGTGGGAGTTTGCATGTATTGGAGTATGCTCATGTCAATTCCTGGTGCGCCTCCCGAGGCCCTAATCAGCTGTGCCAATGAGGCCGATTGGGTCAAAAATCTATACAACATAAATTGCAGGGGGAAAAGCCTTTCATCAGTTATAAAAATCAATGTATCCGTAAAAGCATTCCACTGCCCCACTGCCGCAAAAATCGCAACCGTTGCAATTATAGGCTTGGATATTGGCAGGATAATCGTCGCGTATATCCGCAAAAACCCTGCGCCGTCGATTTCCGCCGCCTCTTGAAGGGAGGCTGGGGTGCTTTCGATATAGGTTTTTACAAGAATTACATTGAAGGGCGCAATCACGGCAGGCAAAATATATACCCAAAAATTATTGATAAGCCCTAGATGCAGATATGTGATATAAACGGGAATCAAACCCGCCGAAAAGTACATAGTCGCAATAACCCAACGATACCAAAAAACCCGGCCCCACATTTTTTGCTGTGTAAAGGCAAACCCGAGAACAGTACTGCCAAGCAAGGTTGCAAGAGTGCCCAGGACAGTCCGGCTCAGCGTTATGAATGTAGCGTTCCCAAGTCCCTCCAGCATAAACATGCTGATATAGTTGGTGAAGTGCACCCCGATAGGATGAAGAAAAACCCCACCCCGGGCAGATACATCATTAGCGGATATACTGTTGATAAAAAGATAATAAAAAGGATAGAAACAGACAAAGGCACATAGCGCAAAGAAGATATACAGGGATATGTTAAATATCTTGTCTCCAACACGGTGCTGTTTTATCCATTTGACATCATGCATCTGTCACACCCCCTATATAATCGATTCCCCACGAACTAACTTGGAAATATAGTTAACAGTAAATAATAGCACCAAACTAACAAAGCTCTTCATCATACCGATAGCTGTAGCTAGAGAATAGCTTGCGGCACCAATCCCTAAATTGAATACATACAAATCCAAGGTCTGGATACGCCGCAGATTAAAGGCATTTTGGAATACATATGTTGATTCTATCCCGCTGTTTAAGAAATGAGCGATGCTCAAAAGCAATAGCACCATATATGTGGGAATCAACCCAGGAATTGTGATATGCCATATTGTTCTAAAGCGGTTGGCACCGTCTACTCTCGCAGCCTCGTATAATTCCTGATCTATCCCTGCGATAGCGGCCATATAAATTATCGCGGACCAGCCAAGAGTCTTCCAAGTACCCAACCCCCACATGGCGGCCCAAACATGGTCACCGTTGCCCATATGCAAAAACATTATCGGCCGGGAGATAATATCAAACCGCATCAACAAGTCATTTATAAGACCGGAGCTGGAAAGCAGAGAAAAAGCTAGAGAATAGACAAGTACCCAAGAAATAAAATTGGGAATAGTGGTAAGGGTCTGGACAACCCGCCGGTATTTCACATTATGGATTTCATTTAAAAGAATGGCAAAGGCCATTGGCAGCCAGGATGTAAGTATCCCGATAAAGCTCATGGCAAAGGTATTGGTCATAACTTCCGCAAGCATCCTCCGCCAGCTTGCCGTAGAGAACATAAGTGTAAACCATTGGAATCCTACAAAAGGAGCCTGAAACATACGAAACCGGGGATGATAGTCATAGAATGCATGTATCCAACCAAATAAAGGCAGGTACGCAAATAAAAATACCAACAACAAAAAAGGCGCGGTAAATAAGAATATCTTAAAACCTTCCCATTTACGGAAATTGGATTTTTTCTTTGCGGTATGTTTCATGAGTCACCTCCAGCCAGCCCAGTATCTCACTAAAATCCTAACATACACACCGGGTAAAATAGAGATATTTTTAGTGATTATTAGTGATAACCTCCCATGCCTGATACCCATATGGCTCAAGACTTAATCTAATACGCCCAGTGGAGGTATGCTGCTTAACGCCCGAAAAAATCTCATATACGGTACAATCAAGAGCAACAGCGGAAATATCCAGTTCACTCTCCACAGTCCTGTCGGAGAAGTTAATCACAGGAATCACAACTTCCTTTTTATAGGAGCGCATGGGAGTAAAAAGACTCGGACAATCGCTGCTAATAGCCAAATAATCACATGTCCCAGATAATAGCGGCTTATATTTTTTGCGAGCCTCAATTAGCCGTTTGTATTCTTCTTCAAAGCCATCTTCCCCACCAACAAAGTTCATGACAGCTCCTTCAACGAAGCAGCAATATGCAAACAGCGCAAGGGTTTCGCGCATCCCAAAATACTCTCGCCTAAACATCCCAATCCAAGACCACTCATGGGAGTCATGAGAGTCTGCGTGGAGCACCTTCGTGACCCCGCGAGGCATAACCTTTTTGCGCAAATCCAACCATCTAGCCACCTCCTGGGCGGTAAGTGGCGTCATACGTTTGCGGTACTGAGGGGAGGTATGGTCATCAACCTTCACAAGCAGCAGATTCTCATATAAGAAAACCTCGTCATAGTTGTAAAAGAGATTACATGCATTGGCCATCAAGGGGCCTGGGGTCTCTGTATAGAATATGGCATTGGGTTTTAGCTTAAGCATGGCTTTCCGTGCATTTTCAAACATCCCAAAGCTGCCCGTCAGGGTCTTGTATGCCGGATATCCAATATCTTCTTTCCAATTAGGGAAGAAGTTCCAATGGATTGCATCCAGTCTAAAACCGTCCACATCCAATTCATTAATATAAAAACAGACAACCTCAGCCATATACTCCCTAAACTTCTGGTTGTACTGGTCAAAGCCCCAGGTATAAGTCGCCCCTACATGCCCGGCTTCTGTATAAATAAAAAACTCCGGATGCTCATCCAAAAGAGGATGCCGCTCATGGATTGCGTTTTTATTAAGGGCTTTATCCGAAACGCCGTGGAGTACAATGTCCAGCAATACTTTCATTCCCAGACTGTGGGCTCTGCGAACAAGCTCTCTCATAGACTGGATAGGGCCGTAATGGGTATCGATATCAAAATAATCATGTACGGAATAATTGGGAAAAGGAAAACGGGGCATAATTTGCAAAGTGTCAAAGCCTATCTCATGGATACGCTCCAAGTCAGCTATGAGATTCTCAACCTCAGGATATGGGCTATATGTCTTACCACTACGATGAAAATGCTTTGCACCGATTAGCACCTCATAAATAGTTGCCTCTTTTGCCCAAGTGGGTGTAGGGGTATTTGTTACAACTCCTACCTCATCCCAAAAATCATGCATAGACCCAAGACTTTCTTTAAACTCCTCTGTGCCACATTTGAAGTACTGGGTCCCAAGCTCTAAGGCTTCGCCCTCATGAAGTCTGGCAGGGCATTCCCATAAATGCTCAAACCATACCCCTTTATCTCCTTTGAGTATCTGCCAAAAAGTAGGCAGTTCCGCAAAAGCCCATGCGCTCATATGCACATGGGGTAGTACAGCTCCAAGGAGGCCGGGCCGCCAGGATGGTTCCTGAGTTTCGGCGGTAAGGGGCAGAGCCTCGTAACGTCCCATGGGGATTTTTGTGCATTTTAGGCCTAGGATATCTGGATAACCAGGCATTTCGATTATGCCGTTATTCATATCAGCCATAACTGGAGTACGGATAGTAATATTGCGCAGCAGGGCGGTTTTTTTTGTGTTGTTTGTAATGGTGAATCGGCGTTCTAGTCTATCGGCGGCGACATTATAAGAAAATTTTTCAATAACCTTCCAGCCGGTGCCCTCCAGTTCTATTATGAATGAAGATTCTCCACCCGCAATGGATACTGGTTTTAGGTCCTGCGCTATGGAAGTAGAGTCAAACACATTATGCATATGGTATTGGGTGCGGGTGAGGGTAGTGACACCGTCAATTTTCAACGCAACATTCGAAAGCATATTTCCGCCGGATAGAATTTGCTTTCCTTTGTAAGCTAAAGAAACCCACCGGCCTGTGTTATTGTCAAACTCCAGAACATAATCTCCTGCTCTGTACTCACAATTCATGAAATCGCCTCCAAATAAAATAAGTTGCCTCCATGGGAAGCAACCTAATTATTGTTGACCAAAAAAAATATGTGTACCCGGCAAAACAGGGAATTTACCTTTAATAATTAGTGTAATCGATTCCTGTAAGCCGAAGGGGTACATCCCTCATGCTTCTTATATACACTGGTGAAGTAATCCAATGATTGATACCCGCATTTTTTTGCGACACTGGTTATGGAGATATTATTCTCAAGTAATACCTTGGCATGTGCAATCCTGGTTTTATCAAGATACTCATTGAATGTGAGGCCAGTAGCCTGTTTTAACACCTTGCCCAGGTATGCAGGGTTATAACCTAGTTTTTCTGCTAGCGTCTTGAGCTTTAAAGGCTGGTGGAACTCAGCTTCTATTATTTTACATATCTGTGTAGCAATGTCTTCAAACGGCCGGTCATGTAATGCTGCCATAATCTTGGTAAATTCATCTTCCATGTTGGTACAGTATTCCGACAGCGAATCCGAATGGGGCAAGTTTAGTAGTGGGCCACTTACTTTGATTTTTTGCTCTTTGGTAAAATAGGAAACCACATTGATATAAATTTCTTGCAGGATGCCTACAATTTCATCTTTGTTTGCATCTGCGTCACATAATTGGGTTGCAAGTGCTGTCATTGGGGATTTAATGTTGTCCCCGTTTTTTATGCAAACACAAATCATATGACTGGATTCTTTTGTATCCGGCAGATTGGTTTTCTGGTTGTGAGTGTGTTGGTAAACATATCTGCCGGGAGTGCGCAATTGAAAAAGTTTGCGCCAGGTGGCCCTTGCTTGGGAATATAGCTCGTTAATCATTCTGTCGCTGAAAACATCCCGTATTCCACTTAAAAAGAACAAAGCAGTTTTGTCTTCGTCATGATGTTTTCCCAATTCTCTATGGAATTTCATTATGCTTTGCTTACCCTGAATCAACGTAACATCGCAACTGTCCACCGTGGTCATTATTTCTTGATACAACTTTCCTGTATTCCCTTGTATTAGTACAAGTTCGTAATGGCCTTTGTCACTTGCTATACCGGTTATTTGCCCAATGCTTGGATTCCATTTAAGCTTGCCCTCGCATAAATCCCCAAATATCTTCCGCTTTAGCTCTAAGATATCATCGGTTTTATATGCCAACATAATTCTATCGTTTTCTAAGTCCTTGACTGCTTTTTCCATGGCGGCGAGAAGCTCGTCTTCATCTACAGGTTTTACCAAAAAATCACTAACCCCTAATGCGATGGCCTTTTTTGCGTATTCAAAATCCGTGTATCCGCTTAGAATAATGAACTTCCCTGTATAGCCACCCTCTCGGGCTTTTTTTGCTGTCTCAAGGCCGTCCATGCCGGGCATACGTATATCCAGTAGCACAATATCAGGTGTTATCTCCATTATTAACTGTAAGCCTTGTATGCCGTTCGCAGCTTCTCCACATATCTCGATGCCATGTTTTTTCCACGGAATCAATTTTTTTAGTCCCTGGCGTACCAGGGGCTCGTCGTCAATTATTAGCAGCTTCACTGGTTCACCTCCCAAGGCAACCTGGAAAGGGATACAGTGCCTTCATTTTTTTTGCTGTTTATTTCAACACCGTAATCATTTCCATAAAACATGCGTATCCGCTGATGTGTATTGGATAGGCCGATGCCTGCATCTTGAGGGGTTTCCTTTGGATTTTCCATCCGTTTTTTAAGTTCTGCCTTTATATCCTCATCAAATCCGGTGCCATTGTCCTCTACTCGTATCATTAGGAATTGGTCCTCCCGAAAAACATCGATTTTTATCCATCCGTCTTCCAGCCGGTTTTCCAAGCCATGTATTAATGCATTTTCTACGATTGGTTGAACCAGCAATGGGAGAATCATATAGTTTTGTGTATCAATCTCCGGGGATACAGTAATTTCATAGTTGAATCTTTCCCCGAAACGAAAGCGTTGGATAATCAAATAACTATGGATATTCTCCAGCTCGGAATGGAGGGTAATCATATGGTCTTTGGCCTTAATCATATGGCGCATTAGTGAGCCCAGGCGTTTTATGATATATGCAATCTCGGCTTGGCTATCCACAACGGCTTTCATCCTAATGGTTTCCAGGGCATTGAACAGGAAATGGGGATTTATCTGACTTGAAAGCATCTTGAATTCCATTTCCTGTTGATAGTTAATAAGCTTTTGCTGGTCTAATTCTTTCCTGTTTATTTCCTCGCTAAGGTTGGAGGTAAACCACATTATGAGCAGTAATGGAATAATAAGCACTCCGACAACCATTGCCAAAGTCATATTAAATGAACTTGCTATATCCCGGTATACGGTAGCATCAAAGGCAAGTATCTGAAAGGCATCATTGCTATGAAAAGGCACTACCCGCCCGGCATATCCCAACGCGGTCTGCCCCCCCAACTCTATATCAAAGATGCTGAATGGCCTGTTAAAAATATCATTAGCTTCAAGCCGTCCAGTAATGCTATGGGAACGGTAAAATAGCTGAGCCTCGTTGAGATATAAGACATATAATAAATCCCCGCCTTCTATTGATAGGGCGAGGTAGTTATTGCTGATGGTAATAACCATGACCGCAAATTGTTCGTCATGTGGTAAAGGAATATTGCGCACTAGTCTGAGGCCGCCTAAGTTGTCTATGTCTGTATCGTATATCCAAGTAATTTCGCCTCGTGTATGTATTGCCCGGTTAAACCAATCCGCCGATAGCACTGTCTCATCCACAACCACAAAAGGTCCCCTGGATATCATGCTGTCATTGGTTACAAAGATACGAATGCCTGAGATTGCAGGGGTCAGAGATATCAAGTTTTGGGTGAGAGTATAGTCTCGGTACATGGCGGATACATCCTGGGGTGATGCATATATATGGGTCACTAGCTGCCGGGTTTGCTCGTCAAAGAAAATAGTGTCGGATATCCTGGTGCTTTGATACAAAATTGAAAACATGGCACTGCGTACCCGCTGGTTATCCAGCCGCAGTATCTCGGTACGCTGCTCAAGGAGGGAGGTGCGGGCATTACGTATCATCAGCCCGCTGATTAGCAAACACGGCAATATGCCTGCCACCAAGTAGATAATAATCAACTTTGTGCGGATTTTAGGTTTTTTTGTGGCCTTGATTAGCTTCGTCATAATGTACGTAGTATATTACAGTTGTTGTATAAGAAAAAGCCCCCATCTCGGTTTTGCCAAGATGGGGGCTGCCTAGTTTGCTATTTTATTGTCCTACCAGTTAACCCGTAAATCAAACATAATCAGGCTGACGCCCCGTTCTTCTATAGGGCCGATAGCATCGAAATGAACTCGCAAGGTCCTTACACCGCTGATATCGATGTCAAAGGGTATAGCAGCTGTATTACCTCCTATATCGAAGTAGTCAAGGACATAACCGTCGCCATATATTGTCGCTCTGCGTGGTGCGGCATCCGCAACATATGCTGCAGCACCGGTTCGGCCTACATATCCGGTTAATCTTCTGGCATTTTGGCCGTCCAAGTTAATATCCATCCTTGAATAGGATTCCCGTTGCTCAGTATACTCACCCCCAACGGCCCGAATCAAGCCGTTACGATTAGGACCCTGGACAGGTGCGCTGCCCCATCGAATATTATGCACATTGCTTTGGGGGAAAGTGCTCAATGGACGGGGAGATGGAGTTGGTGTTGGTGTAGCCGCGCCTTGGGGTGTCCAAGAGGCATATAGCGTCGTGTTTGTGTTAAAAGTATGAGGAAGATTGATGAGTTGTCCGTTTGCTGTCCAACCTGCAAAAGTATACCCATCACGAGTCGGTGTTGGTAGTGAAGTCAGCTGAGTACCTGTTGGGTGCTGAAATGTATTGACAACGCCGTATGGAAGCTGACCAGGGGCTGGATTAAAGGTTATTGTAACTGATGCCGCAGGTGGTGATGGTGATGGAGTGGGTGATGGCGTGGGTGATGGAGTGGCAGTCGGCGCTGGAGTCGGTGTCGGTGTTGCGGCGGTTGTAATAATGGCCACCCTGTTTGTCTGGTCCCAATAGGCTGTGCCTCCTACTGCCTCCGCCACATATCTTAGGGGCAGCATCAGTCGGTTATTTACAATCCTCTGAGGCACATCCGGGGTCACAATCTGGGCATTGACTACAAAGGCAGACATATCCGCTGGGATGATTACCAATGTATCAGCCCGCTCCAGGCGTGCAATACGGTTGGGCGAATCCCAGGTTACGGTAAAGCCCATCCGTTCGAATACTCCCCGGACGGGAACAAGTACCCGGTTGCCCACAATTATAGGACGCTGATCCGGAAAAGATACTAAGTGACCGTCTACGGTTACATTAGGGGGCGTGTTGGCTTGCGCCTCTGAGTATGAGCCCCCTAGTGGTGCAATAATCAGCGCCAGTGCCATTACAAGGGCTACTCCCATAGACATTAATTTGTTTTTGTGTTTAGTTGCAAAAATTCTCAAGATACACCTCCGTTAATTCCTCTTACGTATTCAGCTTCGTCATCCCGGCCTTGTGCCGGGATGACGGGCATTGTGTCCGATTATGCTTTATTTAATGAATCATTACATTACTTAGTACAACAGCGGCACCGTGGGTACCAGGCTCGTCAATTTCTATTCTCAAAATTGAGACAGACTGAACATTAAATGTTATATTCACAGGCTGGAAGTTTATGCCTTCCACGGCAAAGGATGCTATCAACCGATTATTATCGCCAATGAACCGTATATATCTCCTTGCTGTACCTGTGCCATCAAACCGTCCTACTGTAGCGGTTACGGTGGTAAAGCGTCCACCGAGGTTATGATTTGACCAAGCTACGCCGCCAGGAACATTGATTCCCCATACCGAATTAGAATGGCGAATGCCTAACATATATGCGTTACCACCTGAGGCAAAGCCAGGAGAGCCTTCAAATTGAGGCACTGTGGATAAAAACGGTACCGGAGACGGTGTTGGGGTAGGTGCCGGGGTATGGCCGGGTGCGGTAGGGTGGAGCATGGCATTGCCAAGTACTACAACGGCACCTGCCGCGCTTGGGCCCGGGTCTTCTATTTCAATTCGTAGAATGGAAACACCAGCTGTTGGGACAGTTACATTGACTGGGTGGAAGGTCGGGCCTGTAACAAGCACAGTTGCCAGAATCTGATTATGATCCCCAAAGAACCGTACCGCTCTTGCTTCATTGCCTGAGCCATCCAGACGGCCGATTGTTATATTGAGATGATTGAATCGTCTGTCAAGATTATGACGCGACCAACCTGTAGTTCCGTGTACTCCCCAAATCGCGTCTGTATAGCGGACGCCCAGCATATACGCAACGCCGCCTAAAGCAAAGTTTGCGGGATTTCCTTCAAACTGAGGTGCCGCGGTGCGAAGAGGCACCGGAGTGGCTTGAGGTGTGGGGGTAGGTGTTGGTGTAGCAGAAGGAGTTGGGGTCGGGGTGGGTTGGTGTGGTATTGCTACAGTAATATGGGCTATCCTGTGTACGGAATCCCAAATTGCTGTGCCGCCTACCGCATCTGTTATTGCCCTAAGGGGCAGCATCATTCTGTTATTAATCATCCTTTGTGGGACAGGAGGGGTGATGATTACATGATTGGCCGCAAAGGAATTGGAACCGGCAGGGATAATAATATTAATATCGCTACGGGTAAGGGTTGCAATACGGGTTACAGAATCCCAGTAGGGAGTGAAGCCCATTTCCTGGAATACGCCGCCTACAGGTACCAGCAGGCGATTTTGCACCATAACGGGTTGCTGGTCGGGGAAATGTACCCACCGCCCATTTACGGTAACCCTTATCGGTGTACTGGAGCTGGCAGCCTGGGCTTCAACCGCCCCAGAGGGAAGCAATGCAAGTAGCATTGCAAATGCCATAATTACTGCTGTAAATTTTGCTAAATTTTTTCTCATATTGTCCTCCTTGAAAAATCATGGGTTTTATTCTTATAACTGTTAACGTATAGTATCTGCAGTAGTTCCGCAGATATGTAAGAAAATGATATAGAAAACCCCCATGTGGTTTTATGACAATATACCATATGGGGGTTCATTTTTTGTTTACATTATGCTTACAAAAATCTTACATGAAACTTACATAAGAGATGCTACCGGAGGAAGCAGATTTTGCTCATTGTCAGGGTAATCGTGGGCGTCAGGCATGTAGGGCCGGTTTAGGTCACGCATGGGCTGATTAGGTTCCTGGCGCATGGGAGGCGGGGTACGTATCATATCCCGGTTTGGTTCCCTTCTTACGTCTCGGCCCATTTCTCTTGAATCACGGCCCATGTCTCGTCTTGCTTCCCTTGGGACGTCTCTTCTCATATCACGGCTATCGGCCATATAATCCCTACCGGCATTATCCCATTGCTGCCCGTAGTCTCTGGTATCATACTGAGGTTGTGCTCCATGGGGGAGAACATCTTGAGGGATTTCCCTGTGCATGGGCTCCTGGGGGGGATGATACATATTATCCCGACTTTGAGACCGAGTCATCTCACGTGGTTCAGGGGCATAGGCATCACGGCCATGGCTTCTCATATCTCTTTCTGGGCTGTGCATGGTTTCAGGAGCGTATGCATCCCGGCTTTGGCTGCGTACATTTTCCCGGTGTGGGTCATATTCCCTTGAGGGGGGACGTATATCCCTGTCTGTGTCGAACAGAGTCTCATGGAGGGGGGCTTGCATAGGCTCGCGACGGTCGGGGCGCATTACATCCCTTATATCCTCACGGGTTACATCACGCATATCCCGGCGAGGAGGCGGGGTTTCTCGGCCATATTCTCTGGGTTGCTCGAAATCACGTATGGCAGGCCTTGCTTCCCGGCTCTGGTCATACTGTGCATCCCAGCTTCTGTCATCTACTACCGGGGGCGGCATATGAGCAGCAGGTGCCGCTGTTGGTCCAGACACGGCTTCCAGGCCTTCCAATTCAGATATGGCCCTTTCGGCTTCTTCCAACCTTGAAAACAGGTCGGTCATAGTGGTGGATTGCTCCAGCTCCTGTATGCTTTTCCTTACCATATTAGCATAGGCTTCCTGGAAAGATTGAAGGGCCATTCTTTGTCTGTCTAGAGTCCCTCGTATTTCTACCAGCTGCTCGCCTATTTGTGCTTTGTATGCATCGGCATTCATTTGAGCATTGCGCATGACATTATCTGCTGCCACCTGGGCACTTATTATTGCGTTTTTGATAGCATTGTCCTTGTCTTTGTAACTTTTAATGACCTGTTCCAGGGTGGATATATACTTGTCAACTTCCTCCGGGTCATACCCGCGCTTTACATAAGTAAATTGATCCAAGGGGCATACTCCTTTCGCTGTAAATTCTACATTATGATACTACCATGTGTAATTGAAAATGGCAAACATGAGATGTTTACAGTCATGTTACAGGAATTACTCCCTTAGCCGCACCGCATTAGCCGCTCTTCTACGGCGGGAGTCGTCCATTTTGGCATAATGCTTGCGAGTTGTATTTACATCTGCATGGCCCAACACATTAGCCACCAGGTAGATATCGCTGGTTTCGGCATAGAGCTGGGTCCCGAAGGTGCTGCGTAGCTTATGAGGCGAAATATTTTTAAGCTTTGTCACTAGGGAAGAGTATTTTTTCACTAAATCCTGTATTGCTCTGGTGCTGAGGCGGCGGTTTTGTAGTGATAGGAATAGAGCCGCTTCATGGCCTGCCTGAGCTTCTGCTTCCTTGCGCACTTCCAAATATGCCTTAAGTGCAGCTTCTACCTCGTCTCCAAAATAAAGTATCATTTCATCTCCCCCCTTACGGGTAACCCGGATGCTGTTGGTTTCAAAGTCCAGATGATCCAAGTCCAGTCCTACACATTCGGATATGCGTATTCCTGTACCCAGCATCAGGGTAATTAGTGCAGCGTCTCTGAGCTTGGTTTGGGCATGGTAACTTTTTTGTTTTGGGGTTAGGTTTTCACCGTTATCCACTTCATCCAATAAACGAGCGACTTCACCCGGTTCCAGGGTTGTTATGGGTTTTTCATGAATTTTTGGAAAGCCTACAAGCTCTGCAGGGTTGGCTGATATTTTTTCCTTACGATATAAATAACGAAATAAGCCCCGCACTGCCGCTAGCTTTCGTGACTTGCCTTTGGATTCATTGGTGATAGAGCCGTCAGGATCCCCTTGGGGGACATAATACGAAAGATATTCCATAAAAGATTGTATGTCAGTAGCGTTAAGGCTTGCTAGTTCGGAAATGGTAATATCTTGGATTGGTTTACTATCCAGATGTTCTTCCGCCAGGTATCCTAAGAAGATTTTAATATCCAATGCATAACCCAAGCGGGTCAGGGCAGAGGTTTGGTCGTTCATGCTATTGAAATAGTCTCGTAAAAATGGGGGGAGCTCCTTTTGCAAGGCTCGCAGCTTTATGATATTTTCCTGAGTGGTTTTTTCATGATAGCGCATCTTTCACCTCAGTTATGATATAATCCTAAGCATTATATACTAAAACAATTTTTGCCGCCCTCAGCGGGGGCGACTGTATGGAGGTTTAGATGGTATACAAAACAGAAGGCGTATGCAGTAAAGAAATCCACATAGAAATTGAGGACGGCTTAATCAAAGACGTGGCCTTTATGTCTGGCTGCAACGGCAGTCTCAAAGGCATTGCCCAATTTGCCAAAGGCAAAAGCCCGGCGGAGGTAATTCAAATATGTAGCGGCATACTATGCCATAATAAAGCCACATCCTGCCCGGACCAGTTGGCGACAGCCCTTAAGGGGCTTAAGTAAAGCCACTAATCGTCTATAACTATCTTACTTAGCAGAACATCATTGTTCTGGCTTTCAATTGAGAATGTTTTATCCAGAGCCTTGGAGTAGTACGCCAGGGCTTTTTCATAATCACCCGCCTCTCCATGTAACGATGCAAGAGAGTGCAGGCTGTGGAGGATATCATCAGGTAATCCTGTTTTTTCCCGGATAGCTAGTGCCTCCTCATGAAGGCTTATGGCGGCTTCATCTTGGTCGGTGTCGGTAATTAGGTTTGCCAGGTTGTACAAGGTATCTGCATAAATAGGGTGTTCTTCCCCTAAATGCCGCTTGCTTATTTCCCGTGCCTGTATGTAAAAATGAAGGGCCGGTTCAAAAAATTCCATCCGGGCAAATACCCCGGCAAGGTTAACAGAACGCGTTGCCAAAGCCTCATAGTCCCTTGCCCCCGCATGGTGTAAAGACTTCGTGTATAGTGCCGCGGCCTTTTCTAGCCGATTTTGCTCGTCATAAACTAGGCCTAAGTTAAAAAGGTCGTTAGAAAAGCCGGGGCCCGGGGTTTGGGAAATTTGCTCTTTAATAAGTGCCTCACCCAGGGCAGCGGCTTCGTTTAGATTGCGGCTAACGTATTCGTTCTTCATGCGATTACGTAGATGGCTTATCTTTGTCATGTTTACCTCTATCGTTTATCTAGTTTTTTGGCAATAAGCTGGCCCAGTATTTGCACAATTTGCACCAAAATTACCATTAAAATAACGGTGTATATCATAATATCCTGGCGATGCCGAAAAAGACCGTAGCTTTGCGCCACTTGTCCAAGGCCTCCCCCTCCTACCAGTCCCGCCATGGCGGAGAATGTTATCAGGTTGATTACCAGTAAAGTAAACCCAGATACAAGTCCCGGTGCGGTTTCCGGCAAAAGCACCCGGAAGATAATCTGCATCGGGGTTGCTCCTGCGGCAATTGCGGCTTCGATTATGCCCTTGCCCAACTCATTAAGGGTGGATTCCACTACCCGTGACATAAAAGGAATTGCCGCGATTGAAAGTGGCACTATTGCTGCGGTTGAGCCCACTGATGAGCCAACTATTATCCGGGACAATGGAAACACCAGCATTATAAGAACAACAAAAGGGATGCTACGGCCTATATTGACAATGGTGCCTAGGATACGGTTAAGAATCGGCACTGGATAAATACCGTCTTTTTGGGTGACATACAAAATCACTCCCAAAAAAAGCCCCAGCAAAATAGCAAAAAGAGAGGCAAGTCCCACCATATATACCGTTTCCCTAGTGCCTGAGGACATTATCCGCCATATATGTTGCCTATACGCTTCAAAAGTACGGGATGCGCCGTTGGACCAGGATTGGGCCAGCTCATCCCAGAAATATGGATTACTCATGAACTCTGCCTCTCAAGATTTAATAAAAACTCCTTGTTGCCCAGGCCCCCGCCATAGCCAGTGAGGGTCCCGTCCGCGCCGATAACCCTGTGGCAGGGTACTATTATACTTATGGGGTTGTGATGATTGGCTCCCCCCACGGCCCGGACGGCGGTAGGTTGGCCTATGCGCTCTGCCAGTTCCTTGTAGTTGATGGTTTGGCCGTATGGGATGGCCATAAGTGCCGCCCAGACTTTCATACGGAAGTCAGTACCGGTGAGCTTTATTGGGACAGTGAATTCTTTTAACGTGCCAGCAAAGTATGCATCAAGCTCATTGATGCAAGCTTTGATAATAGCATTGTCTAGAGCATTATTCTTTGCGGTGCTGTGAAACTCTGGACGAGTATCCGCCTCTGCAAAGGAAATCTCCAAAATATAATCGTCATCAGCTGCAACCAACAAAGGCCCCAGAGGGGAATCATAAGCCACTCTAATCATAATGCGCCTCCATGGCTATTAGTTTGTTTTGTCATTTTGGGTAAAGGCTTTTATAATCCTGAAACCCTAATCCCTTCAACCAAAATCGAAGGCATGCCTATGCCTCCTTGGCCCATGGAATGGAATCGCAGGTCAGAGCCTACTGCCGTGATATTTTTTAGCACATCATAGAAATTACCTGCTATCGTTATCTGCTCCACAGGCTTGGTTTTCTTGCCATTTTCGATTAGAAATCCATCAGCGGAAACAGAAAAATCACCGGAAACCGGGTTAATACCGGAATGTAAGCCTGCCATACCGGTTATAATAACACCTTTTTCTACTCCTGATATCATTTCATCAAATGATGTCTCCGAGGGCACAAGATAGTAATTTGTGCAGGATGTCCCGATTGCTCCGCCAAGGCCAGCCTTGGAAGCATTGCCTGTGGATTTTACTCCATCTTTTGCCGCAGACTTAAGATTATACAGCAAGGTCTTGAGAACGCCGTTTTCGATAATGGCTTTTTGCTGAGTGGCAACACCTTCTGCATCAAAGGCTATGCTGCCTAGGCTTTTTTTGCATACCCCGTCATCTCGCAAGGTAATATGAGGTACGGCAATTTCTGTACCCACTTTATCGTTGCTGAGTAAGGAGAAGCCTTTTTGCGCGTTCTCCGCCATAAATATACCGGAGAATACGGCAAATAAATCCTTTGCGGAGTCATTGTCAAAGGCGATTGTATATGCGCCGGTTGGGATTGATTCCGCGCCAAGATAGCTTAGGGCGTCTTCAACGGCTTTTTCAGCCAATGCCTTATAGTCAAATTCTCCAAAGTCACGGCCTGTCCAATATTCCATTGAGGATTTCATAATGCCGTTTTCTGCTACACGGGCAAATATTGTTGCACTTGCCATGTTGCGCTTTTGGCTAAGATTTAAGCCATATGAGTTGGCCATTAACATTTCGCTTTCTGCATTGCCGATTGTGCAGAAGTCCGCCATTTTTACCCTAGGGTCTAGGCTTTTGGCATAGCTTTCCATTTCCAGTGCCCATTTGATTTTATCTGAGGCACTTACTTCGTTAAGGGCCGGATTATAAGCGTTTACCTCAGGGTAACTTTTGTCGCCATGGTAGAGTTTTTCGATTTCTTCTTCCTCGATAATACTTGCATTAGTGGCGGCGTTTTCCAGCATCTGGCCAATAACGGAGGCATCCATTTTTTCGCTGGAGGCATAACCCATTTTTCCGCCAATGGTGCCTCTAAAGCCTACACCTTGACTGGCGGTGGATTTATATTCGGTTATTTCCCCATTAAGCACTCGGACAGAAAAGCCGTCGCTGCCTAGGAAGAGAATTTCATAATCTGAAAAGCCATTAGCTTCGGCTTGGGCAAATAGTTCCTTTTTGAATTCTTGGAAAGTCATGTTATTTCCTCCCCCCTACAATCATTTCTTTGACTCTGACCATGGGCTGGCCTACATTGGTAGGTACTGAGCCACTTAAAGAGCCACAATTGCCCTGGGCTGCTTCGAAATTATTGCCTACCTTGTCTATATCCATAAGAACCTCGTGGCCTTTTCCTATCAAAGTAGCACCTCGTACAGGCTCGGCAATTTTTCCGTCACGGACAATATAGGCTTCCAGCACGGCAAAGTTAAAGTCACCCTCAGCCGGACTTACAGAGCCGCCACCCATTTGCTTGGCATAGAGGCCGTATTCTGTATCGGCGATAATTTCTTCTGGCGTATCCTTACCAGGGAGGATATAGGTGTTGGTCATGCGGCTGGTAGGGGCAAAACGATAGGACTCACGCCTTCCGCTGCCGGTGGATGGGGTACCCATTCTCAACCCTCCCAGATAATCCACGAGGAAGGATTTAAGCACTCCGTCTTCTATCAGAACATTGCGACGGGTAGTGGCACCTTCATCATCCACATTAAGAGTGCCCCATTCTCCGGTTAGGGTTCCGTCGTCTACAGCGTTGACTATTGGTGAAGCAATGGCCTTGCCTAATTTATCTGCAAAAACAGAGGCGCCCTTCGCAACCCCGGTAGCTTCCAAACTATGGCCGCAGGCTTCGTGAAAGATTACCCCGCCAAAAGCATTATCAATAATGACCGGCATACGACCACTGGGGCAGAGGTCGGCCTTTAGCATAGTAACGGCTACACGTGCGGAATCCCGGCCCATCTTTTCCATATCCAATGAGTTAAGGAACTCTATGCCCCCTTTGGTGCCAGGGCTTTCGGTACCGGTTTGCTTCTCATTGCCTTCAGAGGCTACAGAAGTAACGACGACGCGAGTACGGGCTCTTCGGTCCTCTGCCCATACACCATTGGAGTTTACGATTAAAACATCTTGCACTACGGATAAAAAAGTGTTGGATGTCTGGGTGACCAAGGGGTCATAGGCATAGGCAGCTTGGGATGCAATGCGAAGCCTATCCACGATATCTGATTTGGCTACATCTTTAACCGGTATTTGCACTGTGTCGGCGAAAACCGCCCTTTCGCTACGGTCTAGCACTATTACACTCTTAATGGTTGGGTCTTCCTTGAGGCTGGCTTTTACTGCCTGAGCCGAATCCTTTGCAAGCTTTAGCAAGCTGTCACGGCTGGTGTTGTTGGTGTAGGCATAAATTGCATTGGTACCCAGGATAATACGTAGTCCTAAGCCATAGTCTATACCCCAATTGGCCTTTTCTATTTGGCCGTTGGTCATGACGATATTGTTTTTCGCGGTGTTTTCCATGAAGATTTCCGCCAGGTCGCCACCGGTGGCAAGAGCAGCGGTCAAGACATCATAAACTAATTGTTTGTCTAGCAAGATAGCCCTCCTTTTGCTTAGCAAATGATTTTTTATATTCTACCAGGGTTTTATGGTAATAGGAACTTTTGACACAAAAAAACCGCAAAGGCTTTTATACCTGTGCGGTTTCATAATAAATGTATGAGAGTTACAGTGCCTTTAACTTATCAAACTTTTCATCATAAATTCGATGCTTTGCGGCTTGTCTGTCGCTTAGCTTTTGGACTCCATCGGCTATATCAATAATAATGTTTTTGGTTTCGGCTTGTTCGCGCTTGATGTCTTTTACATCCATCTTAAGGTCTTGAATATCATTGACAATATCAATGATGATATCCTTGGTATCGGACTGCTCACGCTTGAGATGAGCGATGTCTTCTTTCATGACACAGATATCTTCTTTCATGACACAGATGTCTTCTTTTATACCAAAGATATCGTTTTGAAGGACATCAACTTTAGCCTCGAGCTTATCAAACCGGGTTTCGAGCCCTCCAAGTCGATGGTTAGTTTCCTGTTGCTCCTTTGCCATTGACTCCAGTAAAGATAGAATTTTTTCTTCGTTATTCATGGCTATGCCCCTTTCAGACATTAATACCGCCGATAAAGTCCAATAACCTTCCCAAGTATATCACATTCCTTGGTAATAATGGGTTCGAAATCGCTATTGGCTGGGTCTAGGCGGATAAATTCACCGTCTCTAAAGAAGGTCTTTACTGTTGCAGAGTCTTCCATCAGTGCTATTACGATATCCCCGTCGGTGGCGTCTTGTTGCTGTTTTACCAGCACTAAGTCCCCATCGAATATGCCTTCGTCTATCATGCTGTCGCCCTTTACATGGAGCATATAGCAGGTGTCGTTCTTAACATAGTCTATGGGAATGGGGAATGTGTCCTCGATATTTTCTTCGGCAAGGATGGGTACCCCTGCCGCTACACGGCCTACTATGGGTACGTTTACAAGTTCCCGGGTGTTGCCGTAGAAATCCTCTTCCAGGATTTGAGTGGAGCGGTTCTTTGTTGCGGTGCGGCGGATATAGCCCTTTCTCTCCAGGGTTTCCAGATGGGCGTGAACTGTGGATGTGGAGCTTAGGCCAACGGCATCGCAAATCTCCCGTACAGTGGGGCCGTAGCCGTTTTGCCGGATTTCGGTTTTCAAGAAATTGAGAATCATTTGCTGTTTTGCTGTAAGGCTGCCTGCCATAATGTTCTCCCCTTTCATAAGAATTACCGGGATAATAGCATATATTTGTTCTGAATGCAAACATTTGTTCAATTAATTTCAAGAATACTCCATATGGTGACATGGGCGAAGTAATCACAGTATGTTATAGTCGGTACAAAACGTGAAAGGGGTAGCAGGTATATGAATAATCATTTGCTTTTTGTGGAGGACGATGCTGTTATTGCCTCAGGTCTGATATATGCTCTCGAAAGTGAAGGGTTTAGCGTCACCCATGCAAAAGACGTGTCCTCCGGCCAAAAAGTGGTTGAAGAGAGAAAATTCGATTTGGCAATACTGGATATATCTTTACCGGATGGCACGGGCTTTGAGCTTGTGAAGGCTTTGAATGCTACAAGTACTTCCGTTATTTTTCTGACAGCTGTAGACGATGAGGGCAATATAATCAGAGCCCTTGAGGGGGGAGCTGAGGATTATGTAACCAAGCCCTTTCGACTTGGGGAGTTGATGGCTAGGATTAAAGCGGCATTGCGCCGTCGCAGTGGTCAGGGTAATACAACCACTTTGGGTGGTGTGACAATTAATCTTAATGAGGGAAGGGTATATGTAGGCGGCGAAGCTTTGGATCTTACCGCGTTAGAATATCGACTTCTTTTAACATTTGCCAACCATAAAGGTCAGATGCTAAGCCGTATGCAGATATTAAATCTTTTATGGGATTCAGAAGGGGTTTTTGTGGAAGACAATACCCTAACGGTGTATATCAAGCGACTGCGGGAGAAGCTGGGTTCATCTGTAGGCATTGAGACTGTTAGAGGAATGGGGTATCGAGCCAATGATAATTAAACGCAAAGAAATCGAAGGGCTTTCCGCCGATATCCGTCGAATAATAGACGGCCATGCCCATGACCTCAGGGATAATCTGGAGGGGCGGCTTTCTATTCTCAAAAATGATATCCATACCCTAGCCGGCCGTCTTAACGAACAGGCCTTGAACTTGAAAAAAGAAAAAATAAATCTGGCAGATGCCCTTGCTGATATATCTCATCAGCTCAAAACCCCACTAACAGCCATGATGGTAATGACAGAACTGTTGGAAAACGCCCCTCCCGACAAAGCCGCAGAGTTCATAAGAAACATAAAACAGGGACTTGCACAAACCGGTTGGCTGGTAAGTGCCTTGTTAAAAATGGCAAAGCTAGAATCGGGAAGCGTTAATTTCTCAAAATCAATAATAACGGCAAGGGAGCTGCTGGATTTAGCCTTACAGCCCCTTAGAATCCTCCTTGATATCAAAGACCAGCATGTAAAACTGGAAGGGGACATAGTTTTTTATTGCGATAAAAATTGGACAGCGGAAGTGCTTACCAATATTATTAAGAATGCCTCGGAGCATTCTCCTCAAGGCAGCGTAATAGAGGTAACATCCGGTTCCAACCCCATTGCAAGCTGGATTGCCGTGGAGGATATGGGCAAAGGCATCCCTTCACAGGAGATTAAAAATTTGTTCAAGCGATATGGAGGAACAAAGCAGGGTACTGGGATAGGTCTGCCTCTAGCTCTTGCCATCATGCAGGGGCAGAACGGGGATTTGGAGGTGGATGGAGGCGGAGGAAAAAGCGGGGCTAAGCTTACCCTTAAATTTTATGCAATTTAAATAAAAAAACCGTATGGCACCATACGGTTTTATTATGTAATTTTACCCGAGAGTCAATCCCCCTTGCACCAGCTCCATTTCACTGCTATATTCATAGACTGATAGATGGGATTCTCTCCCTCCTGACTCTTGCGGGAGGGAGAGTCCTGGATTTTATACAAATGAGGTGCCTAATGGGAATACTAGAAAAAATCTTTGGCAACTATTCCGAAAAGGAAATCAAACGCATAACTCCGATTGTTAATCGCATAGAAGCCCTGGAGCCGGAAATGCAAAAACTAACTGGCTGCGAAGTGAGGGGCATGACCCAGAAGTTCAAAGACCGCTTAGCATCAGGGGAAACGCTGGATAATATCCTGCCGGAAGCGTTTGCCTTGGTTCGGGAAGCCACCACTCGCCTTACAGGTAAACGCCACTTCAATGTTCAGATGATGGGCGGTATTGTACTACACCAGGGCCGTATATCCGAAATGCGTACCGGTGAAGGTAAAACCCAAACCGCCGCACCGCCTCTATATCTCAATGCCCTTGCAGGCAAAGGCGCACACTTGGTAACGGTTAACGAATATCTGGCAAACTATCACGCAGGTCTTATGGGCCAGATTTTCGGCTTCCTGGGTATGACCACAGGCTGTATCCTACATGGTCAGGAGCCGTCGGAGCGAAGGGCCCAATATGCCTGTGACATCACCTATTCTACTAACAACGAATTGGGCTTCGACTATCTCCGTGACAACATGGTCGTAGTAGATGAAAACCGGGTACAGCGTGGCCTTCACTTTGCCATCATAGATGAGGTTGACTCGATTCTCATAGACGAAGCTCGTACCCCCCTTATAATCTCAGGTCCCGGTGGCAAAGCCAACGAGCTATACCGCGCAGCCGACAATCTGGCAAAGAATCTGAAAAAAGGCCGTATTGTCAACGAAGAAGACGCTCTCAACCCCATTCTCAGGCAGGAGCTACAAGAGGAAGGGGATTTTGTCGTTGACGAAAAGAAAAAGACAGTCTCCCTGACTCAGCAAGGTATAGAAGCCGCGGAACGATATTTCCGTCTGGAAAACCTATCCGACCCGGACAATGTAGAAATCATGCACTTTATAAACAACGCCCTCAAAGCCAACTACGGTATGCACCGTGACGTAGACTATGTAGTCAAAGACGACGGCATTGTAATCGTAGACGAATTTACAGGCCGTCTAATGCCAGGCCGCCGTTATTCTGACGGCCTGCATCAAGCAATCGAGGCTAAGGAAGGAGTAAAAGTCCAACGTGAAAGCCGGACGCTAGCTACTGTTACCTTCCAGAATTTCTTCAACAAGTACACCAAAAAAGCAGGAATGACCGGTACCGCTCTCACAGAAGACGGTGAGTTCCGGGAAATCTACGGCATGGACGTAGTTGCAATCCCCACCAATATGCCAATGGTTCGTAACGACAAGCCCGATGTGGTCTATCGCACGGAAGCAGCAAAGTACCGTGCAATAGTCGCATCAATAGAAGAAGCCCATAAAAAACGCCAGCCCGTACTTGTTGGTACCGTTTCAATAGAAAAATCCGAGTTGGTAAGCGGCCTCCTGCGCCGCAAAGGCATCAAACACGAGGTCCTTAACGCCAAGCATCATGAACGGGAAGCGGATATTATAGCCCTGGCAGGCCAAGCTGGACATATTACCATTGCAACTAACATGGCAGGCCGTGGTACGGACATTATGCTAGGGGAAGGGGTTCGGGGGCTTGGTGGCCTTAAGGTAATAGGCACCGAGCGGCATGAAGCCAGACGTATAGACAACCAGCTCCGTGGCCGTGCAGGACGTCAAGGTGACCCAGGGGAGTCTCAGTTCTTTATTTCTATGGAAGATGAGCTTATACGCCTTTTTGGCGGTGACCGTATGGCCCGGATAGTAGACACACTGGGCATGAAGGAAGACGATGTAATTGAGCATGGAATGCTTAGCAAAGCCATCGAAGGTGCTCAGAAGAAAGTAGAGGGCAATAACTTCGGTATCCGTAAGCACCTACTCCAATACGATAAAGTAATGAACACCCAACGGGAAGTTATCTATACCGAGCGGAATAAAATCATCGATGGAGAAGACCTCCAAGAGGGCATTGTGAGAATGCTCAGGAATGTATTGGATCGGGCGGTAGACAGCCACACCGCCGAATCTGACGAACCCGATGAATGGAAAATCCCAGAGCTTAACAAAGAGCTGATGATAATCTTCCACAAGCCCGCTGTGGATATCAGCAATGAGCTAGACACCATAACAAAACAGGAAATCAAAGACCGCCTATATGACGAGGCTGTAGAGCTATACTCTCAACTGGAGGAAAAAGTAACCCCGGAAATGATGCGCAACTGGGAGCGGTCATTCCTGATGGGCTCCGTAGATGCCAGATGGATGACTCATATAGACGAAATGGACCAGATGCGCCAAGGTATCTCACTACGCAGCTATGCCCAGCGTGACCCATTGGTGGAATATCAGCACCTAGGCTTTGAAATGTTCGAAGACATGAATAATAACATCCAGCAAGACACTATCTGGAAGCTATTCAATGTCCACCTGCAAACAGGAGACAAAAAGCCAAAAATGGTTCAGCTAGTCAAAAAAGAAGATCAATTCACCCACCAAGATAATACAGCAGTAAAAAAACCGGCAAAACGCGCCACTCCCAAAATCGGAGTAAACGCCCCCTGCCCCTGTGGCAGTGGGAAGAAATATAAGGTCTGCTGTAAAAACAAGGTTGGATAATGAGCTGGATACAAATCACTATAATAATCATGCTGGTGCTAATAATCGTGCCAATACCTTTGGCATGGATTATCGGTAGCCTTTTTCCTGATGGGAATATGCAAAAACACAGCCAGCGTATTCGCAGGCTTCTTGTAAGGGAATGGAAGCGTATTTTTCTATACGGGACGTTAATCTCCTTGATGTTTATTTTTGCAAGAGATTATGTCTTGCAAGTGACACTAATCGGTGCTGCAATATTGATTGGTCGGGCTGTGGCTCTAAGCAGAAATAAGTAGAGAGTTTCTCCGCTATAGCGAGGCAAATGACAAGGAGAACAAGGCATGATTATTTATGGAACAAGACATTTTAGATTCAAAAAAGCAACCTCAACTCAGCCAATATACTGCAACCACTGTCACAACAGTACCTATTGGGAGCAAACCAACATATGGAGCTGGTTCACCCTATTTTTCATCCCAATATTTCCATACTGGCGAAAACAAATAATAATCTGCCCCGTATGCGAATACGGCATAAAATTGACCCGTAAAAACCGAGAAGAAGTACTGAAAAGTATAGATTTCGATTAATCTGCTCATCGTCGATATACAAAAAGGAGTTGAAAAAATGCTGGCAATAGAAGAAATCACACGCAAGCTTGCGCCATACAAAGCCAAGCTAATCGAAATGGGGGATTCACTTTGACCTGGCCAAGGCCAAAGTAGAAATCGAATCCTTAGAAGAAAAAACAGTAGATCCCGCCTTTTGGACGTATACAGACTACTCTCAGGAGGTTCTCAAGGAACTTAAAATCCTACGCTACAAAGTCACATCCTTCGAAAACCTGCAATCTGCTTATGACGATGCTCTTACCATCTGCGAAATAGCCATAGAAGAGCAGGACTTGTCATTGGTATCCGAAGCGGAAGACATGGCGGAAAGTTTTGTCCAGAACTATGACCGGCTGCGAGTAGAAACCCTACTCAGTGGCGAATATGACGCCTATAACGCAGTGGTGAGCCTACACCCAGGGGCAGGGGGCACAGAGTCCTGCGATTGGGTGGGGATGCTGCTTCGTATGTATAGCCGATGGGCTGACCGCAGGGGCTTCAAGTTTGAGCTCTTGGATTATCTTGATGGAGAAGAAGCAGGGGTAAAATCCGCCACTTTTCAGATATCCGGGGATAATGCCTTTGGGTATCTGCGCAGTGAGAAAGGTATCCACCGATTGGTGAGGATATCACCATTCGACTCCAGTGGACGACGTCACACATCCTTTGCATCCTGTGATGTAATGCCTGAGCTTACAGAGGCGGACTCCATAGAGATTAACCCTGAGGATTTGAAAATCGACACCTATCGTAGCGGTGGCGCAGGCGGGCAGCATGTTAACAAGACAGAATCCGCCATTCGTATAACTCATATCCCCAGTGGAATAATAGTTCAATGCCAGAACGAGCGCAGCCAAATCCAAAACCGTGACCGAGCCATGAAAGTGCTTAAGGCTAAGTTATACCTTAAGCAAAAGGAAGATGAGTTGGAGAATTTAGACCGTATCCGAGGTGCCAAGATGGATAATGCCTGGGGTAGTCAAATCCGGTCATATGTGTTCCATCCATATAGTATGGTCAAGGACCATCGCACCGATGAAGAGACCGGGAATGTGCAAGCGGTAATGGACGGACAGCTTGACCCCTTTATGAATGCATACTTGGTTTGGGATCATAAAGGCCGTGTATGAGGTTAGGATTACTGTCGTGGATGCTAACCGGCGGTTGGATAAATTTCTTTTTATGTATATGAAAAATGCGCCTAGTTCTTTGGTGTATAAATTGCTGCGAAAGAAGCGGATTAAGCTTAACGGCAAGCGGGCGTCAGGTGGAGAGTTGCTTGCGGATGGGGATACTATTGGGATGTATCTTTCCCAAGAGACGATTTCCGAGCTACGAAAAGCGGGCGAGCACAGTTTGCCCTCACAAAGGGAATTGGACATTGTTTTCGAAGATGAACACCTGTTGATAGTCAATAAGCCTATTGGTATACCATCCCATGGCGGCATGAAAGGTAAGGATGCACATCTGTTGGCGCGGGTGCTTTACTATCTGCGGAAAACCGGTGCATATCCCCACGATGCTACATTTACACCGGCACTGTGCAATCGCTTGGATGTTAACACCAGTGGGCTTGTAATATGCGGGAAAAATTATCAAGCTATACGGGCAGTCAATGCCGCTTTCGCAAATAAAGGCAGCATTGATAAATTTTATCTAGCGATAGTTCAAGGCGAACTTCATGGCAGCGCAACACTAGAAGGACATTACCAAAAAGACACCTCAACCAACACAGCCCGAATCAGCAATCACCCAGACAGCCCACGTGCGATAACCGTATACAAATCTATATCAATATCTCAAGGTCAATCTTTGGTACAAATAAACCCAGTAACCGGTCGCAGTCATCAAATCCGCGCGCATATGGCGACAATTGGGCATCCGTTAATGGGAGATAAAAAATATGGCGGCAAGGCGGTGCCTTACAATTCAGGTCAACTGTTGCACTGCTATCAGCTAAAACTTACGAAACCTTTTATAAACTACCCTACCGATACAACATGGACAGCAGAACCGCCGGAAAATTTCATACAAATAATTAAGGAGCTGAATCTATGCAACCCAAGGAAACAACTTTAGTAATAATGGCAGCAGGTATGGGGAGCCGCTATGGCGGCCTCAAGCAACTTGAAGCCATAGGTACAAATGGTGAGGTCTTTATGGATTACGCAATCCATGACGCAGTCCACGCTGGGTTTACCAAAGCCGTAATCATTATCAAAAAAGAAAATGAAGAGGACTTCAAGCGTATAATCGGCAACCGAATTGAGAATAAAATCAATACAACCTATGTATTCCAACAGCTCCCATCCCATAGAAGAAAGCCCTATGGCACCGCCGAGGCTATTCTATGCTGCAAAGATGCGGTCAAAACCCCCTTTGCTGTAATCAACGCCGATGATTTTTATGGGCAGGAAGCATATGTGAAAATGCAGGAGCACCTCTCCACCTCCAAAGACAGTGCAATGGTTGCGTATTATCTCAAAAATACCCTCTCAGACAGCGGAACGGTGGCCAGGGGCATCTGCACCGTGGACAGTAAGGGGTATCTGCAAGAAGTAGATGAACAACTGGCCATCCCCAAAGATAATGATTATCCAGATGATACGGTCGTCTCCATGAACTTTTTCGGTTTGCATCCTGAGATATTTCCCCTGCTTGAGGAAGGCTTTGAAGAATTCAAAAAAACCGCTGATATTAACAAGGATGAATACCTACTACCCCGGGAGATAGACAAACGTATCAAAGAGGGTAAAATCAAAATGAAGGTGCTTTCTTCCGCTGATTTATGGCATGGTATAACCAATCCCGAGGACAAAGACATCGTTATCTCTGCAATACGAAAAATAGAAGCGACCGGTAGGTACGCAAATATATAGAAAGAAGGTAACCAGATGAATATTATCCGCACAAAAGTAGTAGAACTAGAGGTAGCCCCTGTAGTGGCCTACAAAATCAAGCTAAGGCATGGCGGCAGTGGCATAAAAATGCACCGTACCGACCAAGAAGCAACAGTTTTTGTCGAAGTAAGTACGCGCACTGGTGATGTCATTATTGACGGTAGAGTAGATCAAGAGGTTTTCCCATATGCCGCTTTCGACGAAGCAATGGAACAGCTAGCTGGGTTGCCCTATTCTGCAAGAGGCAAAGTAAAAATAATGATTTCCGATGATGTGGAAGAGGAGGAAGTATGTGCTGACGCCCAAGTCGGCTGTGATTTGCCTTATGCGGCTCAAATGATAGAAAGCCCTGAGTTCAAATCAATAGTAGACCGCTTTAGCGACGAAAACGGCAAGCTCAATTACGCACTAATGAATAAGCAATTCATGCAGTTCGCCCAAACCAGCAAGGTGGTAAGCGAAATGGTGGGCCGAAGGGAATCAGAAAAAGACATCCGCTTATTTATACTTAAAAATCGTGCGGCATTCCTTGCTAATAAGCGTGAGCATCTTTCCGATGAAGAGACCAACGCGCTGATGGAGGCATTGGATGAAATTAACCCACGCTCTGCCTTCAAGGAGCTTAATCTGTATATCAGACGTAGATTAGGCGGACGATAAAATTCATATGTATGCAAAAGGGGTTGTCCTGTAAAGGACAGCCCTTTCTTATGCTTTAAACGCGTCTATCCTATTTTTCTAAGCCAATCCTTCAAATGGAAGTTAAATGCCTCCGGGTTTTCTATTTGCATCAGATGGCCCACACCGTTTAATGCTATATATGTCAGCTTTGGCAAGTGCTTAAGCTTATCCCATGCATCTTCATATCCCACACTTTCATCTTGCCGCCCTACCATAATTGTAATCGGATTTGCATATTGCATACTGTCAAACTTATTTTCCCATGACAGAGCATAGCCATTTGCGCGATATTCCTCGGTGAAGTCAGCATCAACGATTTTGTATGCGGGCAAAATTTCATTTGCGTATCTATCCCAATTTGCCTTTGTTGCAACAACGGCTATATTTAGGAAATCGTCAAAGTCTTCGTCGTTCTCGAAGGCATCCTCAAGGCCATCTTCGATAAATAACTCGTCATCTTCCACATCAGGTAGTTTACGCGCATCATCGTCTGCAACAATACATGGCCCAAATAGAAACATGCCATCGATTTCAATATCGCCATTGGCTGCCAGTCCCAGTGACATATATCCGCCATATGAGGTGCCGACCAGCAAGATACCTTCGTCGCCGATTACTCCCTTGATAAACTTTTTGAGTACATCAAGCATAATGTCGGCATTCTTAATCCAGCTTGCGGAGGGTGTTTTACCCATGCCCGGCATATCAATATATATTCTGCGATATCCCTGGGCATTTTTGAAAAATGGTTCGAGGCAGCCTGTCATAGACATATGGTCTTCGGTAAAACCATGCAGACATAATATCGGCTTTCCTTGACCACGCTCTTCATAATAGATTGGCAAATCGTTAACAATGTATTCCATCTCATATCTCCTTCGCATATTTGATTGCATCAGGCGGAGTATAGCTTGTAATACATGTGACAACAAGATAAAACTTGATTATACTGGCCTTATGCGGCCACAAGGCTGCTATACAGTCCACCTTTAGCCATAAGTTCTTCATGGGTGCCCATCTCTGCGATGCGGCCATTATCCATTACAACAATTGTATCGGCTGTAAGGATATTCTCTAAGCTATGGGTGGTTATTAGAATTGTATGATTGTGGCGTAGACTTTGTATTGTCTCCATGATATTGCTTTCGGATTCTTTATCTAGTGCACTAGTGGCTTCGTCGAATACCAGAATCGGGGCTTTTTTTACTAGGGCTCTGGCTATTGCGATTCTTTGCTTTTGGCCTCCAGATAGGCTTCCACCTTTTTCGCCGGCATTGGCGTCGTACCCGTCTTCTAAGTCTGCTATGAAATCATGGGCGGCAGCTTGCTTTGCTGCGGCTGTTATTTCGTCGTCGGTGGCGTTGCCGCCTTTGCCCATTGCTATGTTTTCTTTTATGCTCATATCGAAAAGGGTGTAACTTTGGTCTACATAGGCGAAGTTATTTCGCCAGTTTTTTAGGCTTGAGTCGTTGTAGCCTAGTCCTCCTAGGCCCAGGCCCAGGCTTTCTCGTTCATACATGCCTATTATGACCTTGAGCAAGGTAGACTTACCGCTGCCGGATTCTCCTACTAGGGCTACCATTTTATTTTCAGCTATTTTGAGATTTATATCCTGAAGGGTGTTTTCCTCGGCGTCCAGATAGCGGAAGTTTAGGTCTTTGACTGTGATATCGTAGTCGGGATTGGGGCCATTGGATAATTGTTTGCTTTCTGCCGGTGCGTAATGCGCGCCTCTGCTTTCGATTATTGAGAATACCCGCTTGGCACCTGCAATAGGAGGCTGCAATCCGGCATAAACCGCCCCCATATCACTGATAGCCGAGGATAGGGTGGCACTCATTCCAAATACCACAGCTATCATGGGAAAGTCCACCAGTCCCATCGCTGCAAGCCATCCTCCGAAGCCAAAAACTACGACTAGGTTGAGCCAGCCCCGCACTGTTCCAAAAAACTGCTGACCCATTTGTATAAGGCCTTGGCGGATATTCAGGATTTTGAGACGGCTATTGTCTCTATCAAAGGTTATTAGTGCCTGACTTTGCAGATTGTATGCCCGTATTGCAATACCCCCGGAGAAAACATTACTTGCAGTTTTTAATGCGTCTGCATTGGCTTCAAGGCGTTCTTTGCCTACCCTGGCTAATGGCTCTGTAAAGCGTTTTTGCATAAGGAAACCTATAACACCTACCGTGGCTGAGGCAAGGCCCAGCCGCCAATCGATTACAAAAATAGTAATAGCCGCCCCTATAATGGAAATTATATTGCGAAGAAAAAACATCAGCGGCCCCTGAAACACCTCGGCTGCGGTGTCGCTGTCGGTATTGATTGCAGCAATGCCCTCGCCGCTATGCCGGGAGTCTTCCAGACCTGTGCGCACAAAGGTACGAAATAGCGTCTGTTTCATATCCGAAACAGCCCGCTCAATTGTAAGTATATTGATGGCAACGCCCACTAGGAAAATCAGCAAATATCCAAATATCATTGTGGCAAGGAGTACCCCGGCTATTATTATTGCATCGGAGTCGTTGCTCAAAATTGCTGCGATAATATTCCCAGAGAAAATCGAAAGTATAAACGGAAAAGCAAAGCCCTGGGAGCTATAGATAAATTGAGTGATGGCATATCTGATGCTGTATGGCCGCATAAACCTAAACATTTTAAAGAAATATATATTATCGTCCTGAGTAAGCTTGGCTTTTATGGTAGCCATTATGCCACCTCTCTTTCGTTTTTAAGGTATAGACCACGGTATATTTCGCAATTTTCAATAAGGTGAGAATGATTGCCTATGGAGGCGATTTTTCCCTTATCCATTACGATGATTTCATCGCAGGTAGCTATGGCTTTGGCCCTGTGAGCTACCATAATAACGGTTTTCCCTGCGACGACATTATCAAAGCTGGCAAGAATGGCTTCCTCCGTGGCAGGGTCCAGGGCCGATGTTGCCTCGTCGAAAAGGATTATCGGGGCGTTTTTATAAAAGGCTCTGGCCATAGCAACGCGCTGACGCTGGCCACCGGAGATATTGTCGGCGGCTTCGGATAGTATGCTGTCGAATTGATTTGGTAGGCTTTCGATGAAATCCAGAACTCCCGCATCATTGCAGGCTTTTCTTAACAAAAAAATATTTTCATCTTTTTTTGTATTTAACGTAATATTGTAACCAATGCTTTCAGAAAAAAGGAAAGAGTCCTGGGAGGCATAAGCGAAGTTGTTTCGCAAGCTGGATTTTGTGTAACTTGTGGAGTTTCTTTCTCCTATACGAATTTCACCGGATGTGGGTTCATACAGGCCCAGCAACAGCTTAAGAATCGTAGATTTACCGGAACCAGAGCCACCAACAATAGCGATTTTTTTACCAGATTCTATGTGGAAACTAACATCCTCAAGAACAGGGGTTTCACCATATGCAAAGGTGATATTTTCGAAAACGATATTTGTCCCGTTATCCTGGTTGCATGGGTGAGCAGCAAACATGTTCTTTGTTTGCGACCAGCGTTGGCCTTGAGCCGGAATCTCCCCATCAAAGTCATCGCACTCAAACCCCTCCGCAGTATTATCATTAAGCCTCTTAGCCCCAGCCACAAGCCGTGCAATCTGGGACACATTCTGCCCTAGTTGCATAACCCCACCGGTGGCAATCATTATCGTTGTAACAAAGGCTACAAACTCTGCCAAGTTAAGCGTACCGCCAATAACCCCTCCCGCAAGTACAACAAAGACTACAATCAAAGGACTAAGCATAACCGCCATCATAGCCCCAATAAGAAATGCAATAAGCCAGGCGACTCTTTTCATAAGGGAAAAATAATTGTTATATGCCTTCATATACCGTTCTTCCAGCACTTCATCCAAGGAATAGGCATGAATGGTGGTCAAGTTTTGTAGGGAATCGTTGACCACTGCGTTAAACTCCGCCTGCCGTTCTGAGGTTTTTACCGACATTTTCTGTAGCGGTCGAGAGAGCAAAATCTGTATAACCAGCATCACAACAGCAGCAATGAATAAAATGCCAGTAAATGCCGGGCTAAGGAGTAGCATAAAAATAAATGCCGAGACAAAGGCAATAAAATCTTCGAAGGCTGCTAAAATCCCCCCAGTGATAAGAGACTCCGCATTTGGGATATCGTTGGAGTAAATCGAAAGACTTTCCCCGCTGCCGGCCTTTTCTACCGCAGCAAAAGGCACCCGTAGAAAATAATTAACGAAATGCTGCCGGAGTTTATATCCGGCACCGGCAGAAATCCGTGCCAGCATCACGGTATTGATAGCGGCACATATGGCTCTAAGGGCAGTGACCCCGGTAACAAACACAAAAAGCCGCAGAATAATATCTGTATTACCATCCACTGCCGCCTGGCTGATTTCCCCAGTAAGGCGGTTGACCGCTATGATACCCACAGCGGTAACTGTAGCCAGTATGGCATACAGCAGCATAAAGCCTTTGAACCGCATCCCGGTTTTTTTCATGGTTGTTAGCATTGTTTTCAATTAAGGTTCCTCCCAATGTGCTACTTTTCTGGTTTGTACCAAATCATCAAAACCAGATTTGTGCTATAAGGAAAGACTTTCAAAATCGTGATTGCGCGTCGGACTGAATCGATTAAAAAAGCTAGGTTCGTATTTTTGGCAGTTCTCCTCAATCGCGTTTCTCAATGTCGTTCGCTATGCTTGCTCTGCCACAAATATGGCTTCTCTCTGTTATCAGATACAAACTGAAATTCCATCTTTGGCCGTCTACATATATCATTCGCAAAAATCAAAAACGGGATGAAGGATATATACGGCCTTGCATGATATGCGGCTATCATTGCGTCATCCATTTCTACATCGCTGGAATCTACATATTTATATTTGGAAAATGTCTTGAGCATCTCCTCAGCTCTCTCTACAGTCATGCCGAGTTTTTTGCTTACAAGTTTTGGCGTAAACGCGGCCCTCCCTTCCCGCTGATACAGGAAAAACATTAACCGAAGGGCATCTGGATCGCTAAAAAGCTTGAACATCTGTACATGTTCATCCTTAAAATATAACTCCTGAGCCCAGCCTTTTTCTGGTTCGGGTATAACCAAGAAGTAAGGCAGAGCTTCGTTAAGACCAATGAGCATGGCACCTTCTTTATTTTCGACGCGGCCATAACTTATCTCGGCGTCTTTGTCTTCTGCTTTTGCCTGGGCTTGGCCCTCTTTGAGGATATGGTCAAACATCTCCCGGGTAAGCATCCCCCCGGTGAAGCCAAAAATGAATTGCCAGCAATATTCGTGTACCTTATTCATACGTTTATCTTCTGGCAAGGAGGCAATGCCATCCAATAAATCTGCCGACAAGTCATTCAAGTTTCGGCACTTCCGCCCGAATAGCCGGTCTATGGATACTCCAAAGTAATCCGCGATTGTTGGCAGCAACATCGCATCCGGACTGCCTCCCACCTCCCATTTTGATACGGATTGGGGGGTGATGCCAACGGCTTCGGCCAGGGTTTCTTGGGTTATGCCCTTTTCTTTACGTAGCTGGGCGATGTTTTGACCTATGTTATGGTTGTGCATGTTGTGTCTCCCTCTCTCATGGGTTGTATAAATAGAGTATCGCAATAATCAGGTTGTATCAATGTAGGTTTTTTTGAAAAAAACAACGTTAAGTTGAATATGCACAGAAAAACAACCTCAGGCTTTGTAATCACCGAGGTTGTTTGCTTTTATTATAGTGAATTAATTCATTATACTTATACCAATGTGTCCCGAATAGTCGCTGCTAAACTATCTGCCATTACCTGTATCTCACCATCATCCCGGCCCTCAATCATAACCCGTACCAAAGGCTCTGTCCCGGAAGGCCGTACTAGTATCCGGCCTTCCCCTGCTAGCCTTCCTTGGAGTTCATTATAATGGCTCATAATTATGGGGTTGTCGCACCACTGGCGTTTTTTATCATTGGAGATGATTACATTCACCAGCACTTGTGGGAAGTTTTCCATTACCGTTTTAAGCTCTTCCAGAGGCTTGCCTTTATTTGATATTACCTCCACCAGCTTAAGGGCGGTTAATATCCCGTCGCCGGTGGTGCTGTAGTCCCGGAAAATTACATGTCCGGATTGCTCACCCCCTAGGGATAAGTCATTGTCCAGCATCTTTTCAAGTACATATCTGTCACCTACATCTGCGCGATGTAGGATGATGCCATGTTGCTTGCACATTACCTCCAGGCCCTGGTTGCTCATGGTTGTAGCAACGATGGTGTTCTTGGTGAGAAGGCCACGTTCTTTTAGGTCTGTGCCGATTATAGCTAGGATTTCGTCTCCCTGTACCGAAATGCCATTACCATCTACTGCCAGCATCCTATCGCCGTCACCGTCGAAAGCAATGCCTATTTCTAGGGCGTTGTCTTTTACGTATTGAGCCAAGGCTTCCATATGGGTTGAGCCGCAGTTTTCGTTTATGTTTATTCCATTTGGGGTATTAGAAAGATTGTGTACATCTGCCCCAAGAGCCGAAAATACCTTTGGAGCGATATAACTTGTTGCACCATTGGCGCAATCTAGGGCTATTTTCATGCCTTTAAGATTAAGCCCTTCTACTGTGGATAGTAGGTAGGTCAGGTAATCCTTCTCGGCGGTGGGGCAGGGCAGAGTGATGCCTACATCCTGTCCTATCGGGCAGGGCGGCTTTGCTTGGTTTTCCATACAGCTTTCGATTTCATTTTCCAATGCATCGGGAAGTTTGAATCCTAAATGGTTGAAAAACTTTATTCCATTGTCCGCCATAGGGTTATGAGACGCTGATATCATTACCCCGGCATCAAACCCATAATGCCGCACCAGGTAGGCCACTGCTGGGGTGGGCACAATCCCTGCTAGGCATACATTTGTGCCAACAGAGCACAGCCCCGCAGATAGGGCCGCTGCCAGCATATCGCCAGAGCGGCGGGAATCTACTGCTACCAATATCTTTGGAGTGCTTGATGTTTTCGTAAGTACATATGCACCGGCTTTACCTAGTTTCATAGCTAGCTCAGGTGTAAGCTCACTATTGGCAACACCACGTACGCCATCGGTTCCGAAATATTTTCCCATACTTGCCTCCATTCTGTTACGAGTATTATTATCAATATTTATATATTTTATCATATGGGGAATACTGCACATCATGTTCATAAAAATATATCAAACTGCCATTGCTTCAGCCATAGCAATAATCGCATTATTTGCTCTTACCCGAATTATGGGCAAAAAGCAAATGGCGCAGCTCAATTTTTTTGACTATGTAGTAGGGATCTCTATTGGATCTATAGCATCGGAATATGCTGTGGTACGGTCTATTCATTTGGCAGAAGGGCTCACGGCACTTGTGGTCTTTACCCTGTTTTCTCTTATCTTTTCGTTTATAAGCGTGAAGAGTTTGCGGGGAAGAAAAATATTGGATGGTACTCCGATTTTCCTTATCAAAAATGGAAAAATCGTTGAATCCAACCTAAGAAATGCAAAGTTGACAATCAATGACTTGTTGGAGGAATGCCGACAAAAGGATATTTTTGATATAGGTGAGATTGAGTTTGCCATATTAGAGACCAGTGGCAGACTAAGCGTGCTACCCAAATCACAAGGACTTTGCACCAATGTAATAATAGATGGGGAAATAATCGAAGAAAATCTTGCTGCGATAAACCTAAACAAGCTCTGGCTGGCAAGCCAAGGTGTTGTAGATTACAAGGATATTTTACTTGGATATGTAGATACCGCGGGGAAGCTTAATATTCATATGAAGGATTCGAAAACCTGATTGGCTAGGTCCAGGCCGAGAGAGGTCAAAGCAAGTTTGCCGTCCTTGTACTCCAATAGGCCCTTTACGATTAATTCATTGATAATTGAGCCGTAGCAGTCGGATAGGTTTGTACCAAATTGTGATTGGAAATCATGGGGGTTTATGCCATCGGTCATGCGCAGTCCCAGGAACATGAATTCCGACATTGCGTCTTGAGTTGATAGATGTTGGAACCCCTCTTGGATACTTCCTTCAAGATATAGCTTCATATCCTCTGTATTATGCCACCGGACAGACCCATCAAATGAATGAGCCCCCAATCCAAAGCCAAGGTACGGCCTTCTTGTCCAACAGTTGGCATTGTGGCGGCCCTCAAAGCCGGGTTTTGCAAAATTGGATAGCTCGTAATGGCGGTATCCAGACGCAGCCAACTGACGAATGACCTCGTGGTACATAGCCCGGTCAGTCTCATCATCAGGGATAATGATTTCCCCTGATTTCAATGTATTCCACAGATGGGTATTTTCTGCGGGGGTTAGGCTGTAGGCTGATATATGCTGAGGGGCATGGGATATTACTTGAGCTATGCTTTCCAGCCAATCTTCCATGGTCTGGCCAGGTAGACCGAACATCAGGTCTACATTGATATTATCAATACCGGCTGCATGAGCGGCTTGTATGGTTTCCGTAAAATCCCTTGAGGTGTGGGCTCGTTTTACTTTTGCAAGTAAATCATCCTGCCAAGCTTGCAGGCCTATGCTCAGCCGGTTTACACCATGAGCCTTTAGTTCCGGCAGTAGTGAATGAGCGTTTGTGATTGGGTTCATTTCTACGGTGACTTCTATGTCCCTGATAATGTTGAATGTTTGGATTTTTTTCAGAACTTTACATAATAAAGGGGTAGGCAGTGCTGTCGGCGTGCCTCCCCCTATATATACTGTGTCGATTTCATGGGCGGTGTTCATTTCTGCAAGCAATGCATCAACATATTGCTGCTGGCATTTTGCCCCTTCAAAGGATAAAAAATCGCAGTAACTGCATTTTGACACACAAAAAGGGATGTGGATATAAAGCCCCATCCCAAAACCAGAAATTTCGGTTCCTCGCGCTTCGTGCGGAGAACCGTGGTTTCTGGGTTTAGTCTTCATCCAGCTTCAGTACATTCATAAACGCCTGCTGGGGTACTTCTACTACCCCAATTGAGCGCATTCGCTTCTTACCTTCTTTTTGCTTCTCTAAAAGTTTTTTCTTACGGGTAATGTCCCCGCCATAACACTTGGCGGTTACATCTTTTCTGAGTGCTCCTATTGTCTCACGAGCAACTACCTTGCTGCCAATTGCCGCTTGTATTGGCACCTCAAATTGATGTCTCGGGATTTCTTTTTTCAGCTTTTCTGCCATGCGGCGACCCCGCTCAGCGGCGGTTTTGGCATATACAATAAAGGATAGAGCATCTACGGGCTCGTGATGAACCAATATATCCAGTTTTACCAGGTCGGAACGCTTGTAGCCGATGAGTTCATAGTCAAATGATGCATAGCCCTTACTACGAGATTTAAGGGTATCGAAAAAGTCATAGATAATCTCGTTAAGAGGCAGCTCATAGCGGAGTATTGCACGGGTTGCATCCATATATTCCATATCTATATAGATGCCACGACGCTCTTGGCAAAGCTCCATTATTGGACCGATATAGTCAGCCGGTACCATGATTTCGGCTTTGACTATGGGCTCTTCCATAAAGTCTATCCGGGATGGGTCTGGCATATCCGATGGATTAGAGAGGTTAATTACCTCCCCGTCGGTTTTGTGGACCTTGTATATTACACTTGGAGCCGTCGTGATTAGGTCCAGGTTATACTCCCGCTCTAGTCTTTCTTGGATAATTTCCAGGTGGAGTAGCCCAAGGAATCCACATCGGAAGCCAAAGCCAAGGGCTACCGATGTTTCCGGTTCAAATTGCAAAGCGGCATCATTGAGTTGCAGTTTATCCAAGGAATCCCGAAGGTCCTGATACTTGGCTCCATCTGCGGGGAAAACACCGCAGAACACCATGGAATTGACCTGCTTATATCCCGGAAAGGGCTCTGCCGTTTGGCGGCTTACTTCTGTGACAGTGTCGCCGATTGTGGTATCACGGACATTTTTTATGCTGGCGGTTATATAACCCACCTCGCCGGCTCTAAGCTCTGGACTTGGGACAAATTTGCCGGGGCCGAAGTAACCCGTTTCCACTATGTCAAATTCCTTGCCTGTGGCCATAAACAGGGCCTTTGTGCCTTTTTTTATTGAACCGTCTAGCACCCGGATAAATACAATTACCCCTTTGTATGGGTCGTAAAGGGAATCGAAAATCAGAGCCTTGAGGGGGGCTTCCGGATTACCTTTAGGGGGCGGAATAGATGCCACTATACTAGCAAATACATCTTGGATGTTAAGGGAATTTTTTGCGGAAATAAGCGGGGCATTTGCGGCATCCAGTCCGATAATATTTTCTATATCGCTCTTGGTGCGGTCTGGATCGGCGGCTACCAGATCGATTTTATTGATTACCGGCACTATTTCTAATCGGTTATCCAGTGCCAGGTATACATTGGCCAAAGTTTGGGCCTCTATGCCCTGGGCGGCGTCCACCACCAGAAGTGCGCCCTCACAGGCGGCAAGGGAGCGGCTTACCTCGTAGGTAAAGTCCACATGCCCTGGGGTATCTATAAGATTCAAGATATATTCCTGGCCATCTGGGGCGGCGTATACTAGGCGCACGCTTTGGGCTTTGATGGTAATGCCTCGTTCCCGCTCTAAATCCATATTGTCAAGGACCTGGTTTTGCATTTCCCGCTGGGTTAGGGTACCGGCCAGCTCTATCAGCCGGTCCGCCAGGGTGGATTTGCCGTGGTCTATATGGGCGATTATGCAGAAGTTACGTATTTGGTTCATGTTGTGCATTTTAGTTGATGCCTCCTTAATTTCGTAAAACCTTTACTGCCTTTTCGATATTTGGGATAGCTTCTTTCATTAGGTCTTGGAAAAAGCCGTTGTATTCGTAGGTAATTTCATCTATGGGCTTGGTTTTGATTCCGGTGATATATTGGTCCAGCAGGCCAAAATCCTTTTCGTAGCAGTGGAAGCTGTTGGCTCTATGGGTATAGGTGCCTATGGGCAGGTCTAGGGCGTCGGCAACTTTTTTCTGTATCATTACAAAGGCGAAGGCATTCATGAAAGTGGCTTCTACTCCGTCGTTGGAGCGCATCAGCACCTTCATATGGAGTTTGCCTCCCCGGATGAGAAATTGCATATGCTGTAAACAGGCAGGATGGGAATTAAATGGGTCTACCTTGTTATCCCGGATATCAATGACCGCTCGGCGGCTATCCGGGCTGCGCTTCAGCTCATCTATTACGAACTGGAGCTGATTTAGCTCCCCGCCGTAGTTGGTTATCCGGTCATGGTAGGTGTATTCCCAGGCGTTTTCGCTTGCGCCGATTTTAAAGTCCAGGATACCGTCAAGTACTTCCATTATATATTGCTGCAGCTCGTAAAATCCGCCGATTATCAGGCGGCTGACCATGGGTTCTGCCAAGGGGTCATCTGCGATAAAGGTCATTGCCAGCTCCTTTTGAAGCTGATTGTATGCGTTGCAGGTTGTGACTTCACCGTTTTTATCAAGCTCCATAAGGGCATTGTGGTATGCCTCGGATAGGTTCTTCCCCTTTACAAATGCTTCGTACATATATCTTTCCCCTTTTCTTTTGAAATTCCTCGTGCATTGTACCATATAACCGCATATACGCGCATAGACTATATGCGATGAAACTTTTTTGCCTATGGCAAAAACCGCAAAGTTATTTCAGCGTAGAAGCATCGCAAAAATAACTTTACTAGTAGTGGAGGTGATTGACTCATGTCTTACATACGCTATTTTTTCCCCATGATTAGTGAGGTCGCAGGTTATGGCTATAAAAACCGTCAGTCTGCAGGGCGCAGCATCCTTGAAAACCGAGGAAGTGGCTTTAAGCTTACAGTTTGGGCACAGGATCTTCGGCCTCAGACTTTGTATGGAATATATCTGTTATTTAAGGATGATAGGGGCTTCCCAGGGATTAGGGTAGGAAAACTGCCCGTAGATGACAAGGGCAAAGGGGAGCTACGAAAAGAGCTTGACCTTGAGGTGCTTGGAGAGTTTGCACTGTCGGATATACTCGCGGTGGCGGTAACTGTAAACGCAAGCAGCGGGATTATAAGTCCTCTTTGTGGATATAAGGGAGAGCCGGTGCCTTGGCGACATGGTTTCTTTGAATATGTAGAGCCAGAGCATAAATCTGTTCCGCCCCCTGAACCTGAGCTAGTTGTTCCACCAGAGCCGGAACCAGAACCTGAGCCAGAACCAGAACCTGAGCCAGAACCTGCGCCGGAACCAGAACCAGCTCTTACACCGGAGCCAGAGCCGGAACCAGAACCGGTTCATGCACCGGAGCCAGAGCTTGAACTAGAATCAGAAATCCCATCCCTCGCGGAGGAGCAGCTAACCATGGATTGGGCCAAAAGCCTACCCCAAGGAGAAATGGCCAATGCGTTCCGAGACGCGGTAGATAAGCTTCACACTGATACTGGCCAAAGCCAAGAAGTTTGCGAGCCAAAGCCTGATGTTCAGGCACTATTTGATGCCAGAGAACATGTGTCGCCCTTTGAAAAGCAAGCCCGTAAGGCCAAATGGATACAATTCGACCTATCAGACCCCGTCCCTCCCCCTACCAACAAACCTAAGCTTTTCGACGATCCTTTTGTGCAAGCCGCCTTGACAGAGCATAAGTATCTAATCCTCGGCCTGACTACAGACCAAGGCCCTAAGCGTTATATTATCGGGGTGCCTGGGGTATATGACCAAGCCTCAAGGCAAAAGGCAAGGCAGCTTGGCTTTGCACAATTTAAGTGTAATAAGGATATATACCCGACCTGGGGGGAGGCAGGATACTGGTTAATGTTTACCACGGTTTGTTATAGCGAATTAAATGAGAAACAGTCCAGACCGAGCCGAAAATAGCGGACGTCTCAACGCTTTTTCGGCGACAGGCTGGACTGATTTCGAATTAATTCGCTATATAGCGAACATCTTTCGAAATCGTGATTGCGCGTTGGGCGAAATCAGCCAAAAACGCCAAGTGCGTGTTTTGGCAGCCCTACTTTAATCGCGTTTCTCAATGTCGTTCGCTTGTAGATATGCATAAAAATCCGTATGGTGCCATACGGGTTTTTTTGTGCGAATATGCTATACTCACAACAAAACCAATCGGAGGATAAATATGCGTGCACGAAAGAAGAAATGGGCCCCGGGAGAGCTGGCCAATAATCCACGAATAATCCGTGATGCAGAGGCCCATGCCATGCATCTGCCTGAATATTTTACTAATCCCAACCCCATACACCTGGAAATAGGCTGCGGCAAGGGCCGCTTTGCGGCAGAGTCCTCCCGCCGCAATCCGGATATTAATTATATTGCCATGGAGCGTGAGCCTGTGATTTTAGCCGCCGCCGCAAGGCAAGCTGAAGCGATTGGGGCCAATGCCCTGGCTTTTTTATTGCTAGACGCCGATGTGCTGTTGGATTATTTCAAGCCTGGGGATATCCAACGACTATACATTAATTTCTGCGACCCATGGCCCGGCAAAAAAAAACGGGCCAAGCGACGCCTGACCCATGAAAAATATCTGACTATGTATGAAACCTTGAAAATCCCTGAGCTTCATTTCAAAACCGATAATCGCCCACTATTCGAATTTTCAATAGAAAGCTTCAGCGCAAATTATTGGCTGATTAAAGACGTATCACTAGACCTCCACGCCAGTGGCATGGAGGATAATATCATGACGGAATATGAAGAAAAATTCTCTGGGAAAGGCTTCCCAATTTATAGATTGGAAGCATCGCCGTCCCCGAGGCATATCATAGAATAACTGATATAAATGAAACTTTTTTGCCTATGGCAAAAACCGAAAATTTATTTCTGCGTAGAAGCATCGCAGAAATAAATTTTCTAGTAGGGGGCGACAATGTATCAATATCGTATACGCATACGTAATAAAATCCGTCAGCTAATATACCGCCCAAGGCGTAAACAAAGCTCACTCATCTCCACACAAGTAAGCGAAACGCTGACAGAAATAGACCGCCAGATTGAAAAGAAAATTACGCCGCTGCTTTCGGAGCTATTCAAGTAGATTTTACCGCTAAAAGCGCGAAAGACGGGAAAATCATTTCGCGTCTTTCGCGGTTATTTATGCAAAGAATCAAGGCGGCGTAGCCGCGTGTTTATTATTCCAGCGTATTACAACAGCAATCCGAATAAGCAAGCCTTAGTGCCGCGATAACTGCATCCTGCAAAATCCCCGTGGTTACAGGATAATCCGTCTGGGGCTCAATATACGCCGACTGATGCCGCAACACTTCCTCCGCTAAATCCCTCATCGTGGGCTCAAACAGTGGATAAAATGTCCGCTGGACATCGTCCATTCCTGTTAGGTAAATCATCAGGATTTCATTTTCAGATACCGTAACCCTGACTTGTACCGGCCCATCATTAAGAACAATCGTAGATACATATGTACCCGGTATAAATCGCCCGCTAGGATATTCGGCTTCCGGTTCTGCCCCGGCTCCCCGGCCTCGCGGCACCAATAGTACCAACAGCAAAATAATTAGAGCCAGCCCCAACAGTACAAATATCCCGATTCTTATTAGGTCCTTCAACTTAAGTACAAAAATCCTTGTACCACCCATCATAGTGCATCCTCTCTCCCATAAACTTACATTAATGTATGAGAGGAATCTAAGGATTATGCAAAAAAGCCGTGGTCAATCCGCGGCTTTTGCTTGAAAACCGGAAAGCTTGTACAATAGCAGTCTTAAAAGGAGGCTCATATGAAAAATCACAAAGCAATCGCATTTGACATGGACGGCGTACTAATAGATAGCCAGCCCCTGCACTATGAAATCGACATGGCAGTGTTAAAAAAATGCAACTATTCCGCCACTCTTGATACCGTAACCCCATATACCGGCATCTCCACCCCTGACCGCTGGCCTCGCTACAAAGAATCTCTGGGCCTGGCCCAATCTGTAGATGAGCTGATAGCACTTTCAAACTACTATATGACAGAAATTTTCAATAATACAAACTTAATGCCAACGGATGGCATCGTAGACTTGCTTAGATTCTTACGAGAAAAAAATATTCCCACTGCAATAGCCTCATCTTCATCCCATGAGTTAATAGACATGGTCTTGGAAAAAATCAAGACACGGCAGTATTTTACCCATTTCATTTCCGGAGAAGATTTTAAGAAGGGGAAACCCGCACCGGATATTTATCTTGCGGCGGCAAAATCCTTTGGTCTGCCCCCTGAGGAGTGCATAGCCGTTGAGGACTCACTCATTGGCATATTGGCCGCAAAGAACGCAGGCTTTACCTGTATTGCATATGTAAACCCCTCCACCCATGGTCAGGATTTTACTCATGCCAACCATGTAATAACCCATTTCCACCAAGTTAAGGAGTTAATAGTATGCTAACCCCCCAAGACTGGAAAGATTACACTTTACTAGACGTCGGTGACGGCGAAAAATTGGAAAAATGGGGGGAGATAATAACAATCCGTCCTGACCCTCAAGCCATCTGGCCCCGCATCACCCCTGATGCATGGAAAACCCCTCATATGTACTACCATCGCAGCAAATCCGGCGGGGGCAGATGGGAAATCATGCGTCCTACACCAGAAGCCTGGGATATTTCCTATTGTGACCTGCGTTTTCATATACGACCCACAGGATTTAAGCATATGGGCCTTTTTCCTGAGCAGGCTGTAAATTGGCAATGGATGATAGAGAAAATAGAAACCGCAGCACAGCCCATAAAAGTCTTAAATCTTTTTGCATATACAGGAGGCGCAACTGTGGCCTGTCTTAGTGCCGGGGCCTCTGTTGTCCACATAGACGCCGCCAAGGGCATGAATGCCTGGGCTAAGGACAATATTACCCTGTCTGGCTTGGGAGACACAAAACATCGCATCATGGCCGATGATGTGCTTAAATTTGTACAGCGGGAGGGGCGCAGGGGCAACCGCTACCATGGCATAATAATGGACCCGCCTGTCTTTGGCAGGGGGCCCAAAGGTGAGCTTTGGAAATTGGAAGATAAGCTCCATGAGCTGGTAACCGCCGCCATGTCAATCCTTGAAGATGACCCGTTATTTTTTCTTATAAACGCGTACACGGCCGGGTTATCCCCGGCCGTGTACGGTAATATTCTTTCAATGGTGATGACCAAACATCCCGGTAAAACTATGTTTGGGGAAGTTGGGTTACAGGCTCGCAACGATATCCTACTCCCCTGCGGCATGTATGCCAGATGGGAAAAACTGTGAATACCACTCATCTACCATCTCCAACAAAACACAAGGTGGTACTGTTCCTTTGGCAAATGCTTCAGCCATGGCTGTTGCATCTGCCAGGGATCCTGTTAAGGGGGGTGTCTCTTCTCTTTCTATTAATCCTCCCTCAAGGTGACGCTTGTCTACCCTTAGGCCATACAGAATCTCGCCTTCAGGTCCTGTGTGTTGACACAAAAAATACCCTAACGCCACTTGCTCTCCACCATCCGGTTGGATGGTTGCCTGGGCGATTGCAATAACATTATTGCAATTACGCATCGTATCGCCTCCTAAATACAGGGGCAAAAGCCCCATCCCCCCGCCACAGAGGCGGGTCGGCCTATGCACAATCGTACATAGAACCTCCTCCGAAAGTAATACTCTGCTCAAAAGTAGCTTTTTTTAGCCAAGCTATAATCTTGGACATTGTCTTATTATACACTTAATGTTGATTCATGCAAGTCTCAAAATGCCGATAAAAGTATCCTGTTACCCCAACTTATACCCAGCAATCTCCTCCTTTTGCTGCCATAATTTGTGCATTTTTCCTTTAATTATACAATCATTAATTTTCTACATACCCTAATTTTGGCAAAAACGCATTGGCATTACCAGATGCCGGTATATTACTGCATTTTTTCTATGGTCAAAATGCCGACATATTATCCGGTGGGTTCTTCCAAGCCCCGTTCTCTTACCGCGATAAAAATCATTAAAAGGGAAGGGCCTATTATTAAGCCTAGGAGTCCAAAAACCCTAAAACCTATAAAAATCGACATTAGGCTGGCAAGGGGATGGGCTCCCATTTGGTCACCAAGAATTTTGGGTTGCAGCACTTGCCGGGTAATCGTGATAATGCCATAAATAATGGCAAGACCGATAGCCATGCGGATATCCCCTGTCATCAATGAAATCAATCCCCAAGGCACCATAATCAGGGCGGGGCCTAAGACAGGTAAAAAATCCAAAGCCGCAAGCAAAAGCCCGAGAAGCAGAGCATGGGGACTCCGCAGTATCAAAAGGCCGATAATGCTTATTATCCCCACCATAGTCATGAGAATGTACTGGGCTCGGAAATATCCTCCTACGGCACGACTTAGGCCCACTCTGGTTTGGCGCATGTGGTTTACCAGCCATGGGGGCAGGGTATTGCGCACGGTTTCAAAGATAAGCTTGCGGTCAGCCATGAAAAAGTATGCACTGACCAATGCCAAAATAAATCCTATTAGAAAATTGGGCACAGCTGCAGTGAAATTCATGGCCTGGTCCAAGAAATCTCCGCCAAATAAAGTGGTTGCCGCTGGAAGCAGTACCTCTTGTACATCCGGTAGATTCCATCCTTCTGGGAGAATTTCTTCAATCCGACTAATCCATACGGCAGCACTTTCGTTTATACGAGCGGCAATTTCTTCAATGTTTTCTACTGATACAAAGGTCGCAATCTGGCGCGCTAAGGTACTGATTATCCAAACACCAAGACTGCTCATGACAGCAATAAAGATAATCAAACATAAACAGGCTGCGAGCCAGCGTTTCCACTTAAACCGGTTGACCATCACCCGAATTAGAGGCTCCATTATGAGTGCAATCAGAAGGCCGAAGAAGAAAGGTGCGAGAAAAGTAAAGAGCTGAGTAAAAAAAAGCCACACCACAAAAGTAATAAGCGCAAAAAAAGCAGCCCGGTCTATAAGCTGCTTGTGGTCTTCGAAGAATTTACGCATGGGATTCACTCCAATCTATATATACCTGCAACAAGGCATAGTTTGACACCAAAACCTGTTATGCCTCCCCCCGCCGGGAGGCGGGGGAGAGGCAGTCTTATTTCCTTTGTTGCAACAAGGCATAGTTTGACACCAAAACCTGTTATGCCTCCCCTCGCCGGGAGGCGGGGGAGAGGCAGTCTTATTTCCTTTGTTGCAACAAGGCATAGTTTGGCACCAAAACCTGTTATGCCTTCCCCCTCCGGGAGGCGGGGGGAGGTAGTCTTATTTACTTTGTCGCAACAAGGCTTAGTTTGACGTTAAAAAATGTAACACAACTTCATTAATTTGCCAATAACTACCATTTGTCCATGTTAGGCTTGTACTCACAAATCAGAGAGAAAAGGATGGGGATACTTGTGAGCGATTTTACATTGCCTACCAATATAAAGCAAATTGGCAGCATTGGTGATGGGCTACGAATTTATGTGGAGGACTATGTCTGTACGTTTTTGCATCAGTATGCAGAAGCAGGAGGATATGGTGAGCGATTGGCATTTCTTGTTGGGCGTCACCTTGTAATCGATGGCCAGCCTATTCTGTTTATTTCAGGTGCAATCCACGGTAAGTATACCGAGGAATACGAGGGCTTCTTACGCTTTTCAGAGAAGAGCCGGGACTATGCCGAGTCCATGCTGGAGGAGCATTTCCCTATGATGGAAATCGTAGGCTGGATGCAATCCCAGCCTAGTTACGGCACATATTTGAATCAACATTACGCTACGTATCATCTGCGCCAATTCCGCAAGGCCTACCAGGTTATGTTTGTGCTGGATCCTATCGAGCGATGCAATGCTTTCTATGCGCCAGACCCGGATGCAATGACCCCTTCGGAGCGGATGTCTGAGGTCAGCGGATACTTTATTTATTACGAAAAAAACGTAAATATGCACGAATACATGCTAGCCAATAAAGTTGTGGAGTATACTCCCAAGAAACCCACATTGGTAGAAAAGCCCTTGATGACCTATGCCGAGGAAGATGAGGGGGAGGCCTTCCACCAGGAAAAAGACAGCGATGACCCCTACACTGGATATGGCAGCCGCCAAATAGAACCGGAAGAAATTATCCGCCGTCATCAAGCGGATAAGGCCAGACGCAAAGCCCCTGTAGTGGAGCAAAAAAGGGCCCTTAACATGGTGGCTAGCTTATGCGCGGTGCTATTTATTGTAAGCTTTATCTTGGGTGTTGGGTTTATCCGTTCCCAAGACCGAATTGACACCTTGGAGGAGGAAATCCGCCTCCTTAATATAGGAATGCGCAATGTCCTTGCCCAAAATGCCCCAACTGACGAGAATCCACTTGCTCCGGCCTTCGCAGAGCAAGACCCTCCCACACAGCCGGAAGCTCCCCCGGTAGACTATACAGAGCTCCCCACAACAGAGCCTACCCCTGACCCTCCTGCGACGCCGCCTCCAACAGCGGATGACTCCGGAGTAGAAACAGGGGAAACCGGAGAAGAGGGAAACATAACTGAGGCTTTCGCACAAATCCCAGAAACATATACCATCCAATACGGTGACAGCCTGATTTCGATTAGCACCCGTTTTTTTGGTGATGCAGATATGGTGGGAGAAATAATGATTCTTAACGGAATAGAAGATGCTGACCACATTGTAGCAGGGCGTACCATTGCTCTGCCAAGAAGATGACCGTACCGCTAACAGGGACGGACCCAGAGGTTCTTAGCACCTTGGCTGCCGCATTGGCACATGAAATAAAGAACCCTGCCGCCGTAGCCCTGGCTCATATTGCTCAGCTACGCAAACGCTTTGATTTGCGGGGAGTAGGGGATACCTGCGACCATATAGAAGAAGCTTTGGAGCATATCTGCCATTTGGTCCAGGAGATGCTGCTGGTTACCTATGGCACAGCCCCGGCTTATGAATTTGACCTTGAGGATATGTTATTGGATATGCTGGAGGCATACCAATCAGCTTGGCCCCAAATTGTCTTTTCCTTGGATAGGTCTGATAATGACCTAGGCCTTATGTATTATGGCGAGGAGACCTTCGTCAAAATGATATTCTCCAATCTGATGAAAAACGCAGTAGAAGCAGTAGGCTCAGCGGGTACCATAACTATCCGGCTAGAAAAATCCAAGGATTATGCCCTTGTATCAGTCCGAGATAGCGGCGCAAGCGGCTCAAGCCTAAAACCCCACCCAAGCGGGCTAGGCTTACCCATTTGCCGTTGGTTGCTGGCTCGTATCGGGGGATATCTTGAGTTCAATGAGTTACCTATTCCCGGCTGCGAAGCTCGGGTTAGTCTTCCTATTTTGTAAGTTTTCCATAAAAAATCCATATGATATCATATGGATTTTTTATGTACTTCTACCAAAGTATCATCCTTCACCCTTTGTCCAAAATCAGCATAGTATGTACCATAATACAAGCCTGGCATAATAATTTCCCAGGCAAAGGAGGACATACCATGCATGGACCTTGGGGTAGACACCATATCTTTGGCGGCCGATTCGGTTGGCCATTCGTTACACGACGGCCGATGCGTCACCGCTTCCATCGATTCTTTCCATGGCATCGGCGTCAGTTGTTTTGGTAATATAGCGAACTAATTCGTTATAATAATTTGGGGGCTGTTCTCTGACAGGGGACAGTCCCATTTTTATTGTGGTATATTCTCTGGGACAAGGAGGGGTAGCCATGATAAAACTCGGTTCACTTAGCCACGGTGGTATAATGCCCAATTATAAATGCACTGCCGCCTGTAGACACTGTCTTTATGCCTGCTCTATGACCCGTTCAGGTGGATATATGTCTCGCAAGAGCATGGAGGCTACCTGTGTAGCCTTACGGGAAGGAGGCTGCCGTAGTGTACACATTGGAGGCGGTGAGCCTTTTCTGGATTTTGACGGCCTACTTGCGCTGCTGAAAACCGCAGACACCCACGGTATCAATGTAGAATATATTGAGACAAACGGTTATTGGGCCAAGGAGAAGAGCATGGTCAAATCCCGTCTTGCAGCATTGGCTGACGCCGGGGCGGATACCTTCTGTATTTCAGTAGATCCTTTCCATGCAGAATATGTGCCATATGCCGCTCCCTTGCGCCTTGCGGAATGGTGCCGCCAGGCAGGTTTCGGATATTTCTTATGGCAAGAGCGATTTCTGTCCATGATGAGAGGATTGAATCCGGAAAAGACCCATAACCGGGCCGAGCTTGAGAAAAATATTTCCCGGGGAATTATTTATGAAACTGCCCAGGCCTATGGCCTTAGATATGGAGGCCGCGCTGTCAATATCGCGGAGGAATATTCTCCCAACAAGCCTCTGGAAGATATCATTAGCAATAAACCCTGCCGAGGGTTGTTATCTACAGACCATTTTCATGTGGATATGCACGGGCGGTTTATACCCCCGGGATGTACAGGTATTGCCATCCCTTTGCTAGAAGGAATAAAAGGTATACCAGTTGATAAATATCCCGTCTTCGAGGCACTTCTCTCAGGAGGTGTTGCCGTGCTCCTTGACTATGCACAAAGTTGTGGCTTTACTCCGAGGCCGGAAGGGTATCCGGATAAATGCATACTTTGTTTCCATATCCGGCATTGGTTGTGCAAAGAAGGCAATTCCCCGGAATTGGACGCCGAGTACTACGAGGAATCCTTGCGCTATTATTTATAACAGGTATAATTTTGTCGAAAATATTATATTAGACATTTTCCGAAATAGGGCAAAACAAGCTGCATTTCAATCTTGTTTTCCCTATTATCGGAGGAGGTTCATTTAAGGAGCATTCTATGTTACAACAAGTTCACTCGTTTAAAACAGATTCAAACCCCGTTTTCCACATGCGGTACGGCGGCGGTCACATCAATGACACTTACATGGTACTGGATGATACCGGCCGGTTGTATGTAATCCAAAAGATTAACCAAAATGTCTTTCGCAACCCTAAAGCTGTAATGGAAAATGTCCATGCGGTAACAGCCTATCTTAGATGCAGAGTAGAAAAGCTTAGGGAGGCCCTTTGCCTGGTACCTACCAAGTCAGGGGAGGATTGGCTGGTAGACGAGGCTGGAGATTATTGGCGTATGTACTATTTCATCACCGACAGCATTGTACTCCATCAAGCAGCCGACCCACGTGATTTTCAAGAAAGCGGCTTTGCATTTGGATATTTTCAGCGGCAACTGGCAGACTTCCCCGCAGAGAAGCTTCATGAGACTATCCCCAATTTCCATAACACCCCTGATAGGTATCGGCTCTTTAAAGAGGCTTTGAAAGCCGACCCCATGGGCCGGGCAAAAAACGTATCAAGGGAAATCGAATTTGCACTAGCCCGTGAGGAATATGCCGGAACATTAATGAGGCTCCTTGCCTCAAAGGATTTACCCCTAAGGGTAACCCATAATGACACCAAGCTTAATAATGTACTCTTTGACCGGGACACACGAAAGGCCGTATGTGTAATAGACCTAGATACGGTAATGCCTGGGCTTTCTGTCAATGATTTCGGTGATTCCATTCGCTTTGGTGCATCCACCGGTGCCGAGGATGAGGTGGACTTGAGCAAGATAAATCTATCTTTGGATTTATTAGAAAGCTACGCCACAGGGTTTTTATCCGCCTGCCGGGACAGCCTTACTCAGTGCGAGTTGCATCACCTACGGGACGGCGCCAAAATGATGACTCTGGAATGTGGCACACGCTTTCTTACGGATTATCTGGGCGGCGACAAATATTTTGCCACAAAGCGGGAAGGGCATAACCTAGACCGCTGTCGTACCCAGTATAAGCTTGTCGCGGAAATGGAAAAATATTGGGATGAGATGCAAAGTATAATACTCTCGTCATCCCGGTCTTGAGCCGAGATTCCCTGACCTTAGCCGATAGGCTAGAGGGACCGGGTCAAGCCCGGGGTGACGGATGGGCGTAGAATGGAGGCATAGCATGAAAGTACTGGTTACAGGCGGAGCAGGATATATAGGCAGTCATACCTGTATTGAGCTCATAAAAAACGGCTATGAAATCGTAGTAGTAGACAACTTTGTTAACAGCCACCCAAAGGCTGTCGAAAGAGTCAAGAAAATCACAGGGGTGGACTTCCCATTCTATGATATGGACCTACTGGATGCCCCTGCTCTTGATAATGTATGTAAGGCTCACAAGATAGACTGTATAGTCCACTTTGCAGGGTTAAAAGCCGTTGGGGAATCCGTTGCAAAGCCCCTGGAATATTACGAAAATAATCTATGCTCCACTATGAATCTACTCAAAACAATGGCTGACTACGATATTCGCCACATGGTATTCTCATCCTCAGCCACGGTTTACAGCGGCGATAACCCCATGCCTCTAACCGAAGATTCCAACAGAGGTTGCATAAACCCCTATGGCTGGACAAAATACATGTGTGAGCAGATAATCAGCGATTGGGTGGCAGCAAAGGAAAATGCCTCAGCCGTACTCCTGCGTTACTTCAATCCCATAGGTGCCCACGAAAGCGGCCTGATAGGAGATGACCCCGCTGGTATCCCCAATAATCTCTTGCCCTATATAACCCAAGCCGCCGCAGGCAAACTCCCCGAACTCCCTGTTACCGGTGCCGACTATGACACCCCTGACGGCACAGGGATAAGGGACTATCTCCATGTAACCGACTTAGCCGCAGGCCATGTAGCTGCAATAAAATTCGCCGAGAAAAATAAAAATGCCCATGCCTTTAATCTAGGCACAGGCAAGGGCGTAAGTGTATTTGAAATGATACATGCATTTGAAAAGGTCAATGGAGTAAAAGTACCCTATAGAGTAGTTGACCGTCGCCCAGGAGACCAGCCAGTAAGCTTCGCCGACCCATCCAAGGCCACCAAGCTCCTTAATTGGCAGACAGAAAAATCCTTGGAAGAGGCTTTGGGAGATATGTGGCGTTGGCAGACAAATAATCCTAATGGTTACACAGGTTAGGACTTTGAGCTAGTTACCAACACTGGAATCGTATTATCGGTTGTGTTTGAGTCTGTGGGATTTTATATGAGCTATACTCGATTCGATGATGAATGTGTTTGACTGAACTGTTTGCTATGAACTAAATGTGGATATCATAGCAGATACTCTCTCCGCGCAAATACCGTGGGCAGATTTGTATTGCAAGATAGTCAGAATTAGCAGATATCCACCTCGACATATTTTTGTTATTCAAATGCATACTGTATGCATTTAAATATGTCAATATAGCAAATGTGCTAATTACATGTAAGCTGTGGGCATCATACTCACAATTGTCATTATAAGCATATAAAAAGGCTGGCCTTGATTCCGTGTTCATAGTAGCAATTGCATCAGCTACGTCATGCAAGTAAAATCCATATCCTGAAGCAGTAAAATCAATGAATCCAATTTTACATTCCTCTCCAATAATTATATTGCTTCCTTGCAGGTCAGCGTGAATGAGACCATAAGTGCTTCTGTCTTTATGTAAAGTCCTTATTATCTCTTTGGCATGTCTAAAAGTATTCAAAAATATTTGGAAATTACTTTCGGTAATAATGTTATCAATTATCGCCTTTTGAAGTTTAGAAATAATAATTTCAAACTTCTCTATATTGTATATCGGTCTTTGGAGGTCTTTATTTGCACTGACCTCACTCATCATGTTATGAAGTCTGCTAAGGCTGACACCGAATTGCTTTATTGTTTTATCCATTTCGCCATTACAATTCTCCAGTGTTACGCCATCTATCCATTTTAATAAATATGCAGAGCATAAATTCCCGCAAGAATCATGGCAATATGATATGAAGTTTCCATCTTTATTTTTAATTGGTGTAGGAACATTAAACCATTTATTGTTTGGAATACTTTTAATGATTTTGATTTCTGAGCTAATGCCCTCAACGCAATATTGCAATCCAGTTAATGACTCATGGATAGATGGATTAATTTTTAATATATATTTATTATCAGAAAAATCAATAACCTTATAGGAAATGCCAATATTCTTTCTTACTAGCTCACAACTCTTGATTCGAAAGTAATTCTCCTCAACAAATGCATAATGCTCTGTCACAATATCGTCCTCCTCTATATTGGGTGCTAGAATTATAGTGCGTTGTGTTAGCTTATTTGTTTATTTTTGAGTTTTTATTACCTTATTCATATACAACAAGAAGGTGATGCTTATAGCACCAAGCACTATACCTGAATAAATTGCATATGTTAACCCCATGTTATTAATAAGATAACCAATGACAATCGTCGCAACTGCGGCTGCAACTGTTGCAACTGCTGTCATAAATGAAATTAATGTTGAGGTATAGTCGTTGCTTATAGAGTCAAGTGCCCATGAATAGAAGATTGGCATAAGAGGCCCCATACTAATACCATACATGAAATTGCCAACACCAAGCATAACTATGTTATGTGAAAAGTTCATGATTATGAAGCTAGCGAGAACACCTATGAACAACAAAGGCATAATTTGTCGTACATTTACCTTTTTTCCAATCTTTGAATAGACAAATGCAGAAATCCCGCTACCGAGGGCTCCGATTGAAGCTAAAATCAATAGACTAGATTCAAGCACACCTATTTCCAATGCTTTTGCTTGAAAATAAAGCATATATACAGAAATGAGTATGAAACCTGTTGTTAATATAAAACATAAATAATGAACCTTTTTATTTTTAGCCACAGCAGAAATAATTCTTCTTATATCAATAGCAATTGTCTCTGATTCACCTTTTTGATCTTTGTAAATTAGAAGATTACACATAGAAACTGATAAGTATATAATTGATATTACTCGTATAATCCCTTCAAGCTGAATATCAAGGAAAAAGCCAATGCTAAAAATGGTCACTATGGAAACCAATGAGCCAACAAATTTGCTTATCCCAAATAAACGTGGGTAATTAATTGATATACCATGTTGTTGAACTGTGCCTTTTAGCCATGCTTCCAGTGAGCCGCTAATTAATGCACTATAGGCAGCCTCTGCAATAGCAGCCATATAAAGCGAAAACATACTTTGTCCCGCAATAAGTATAAATCCCTGCATTGCTCGCAATAGTAGACCACAGCTATAAACTTTTTTTCGCCCAACCCTATCTGCCAAATAGCCTAATGGAATTCTTAGGAGTGGTGAGATAATTAAAGACAAACTAAAATACTTTGAAATTGCGAACAAGTCAAATCCCTTGCTAATTAAATAGGCAGTACAGATACCATTAAACAACGCGCTTAATAGGCCAGTTACAGCTTTATTTGCGATAATGAATAAGCGGAGTCTAGACATGACTTTGCCCCTTCCTATTTCCAATTGCAACGGTTATGCCTTTTTGTAAAGATAGCTGAGACCTTCAAGATGATTCATGTTAAAGAGCTTTAGTAAGTCGACTTCTTTTACGAAGCTTTTGGCAATATAATTCGCAAAGTAAACTATCTTTGAGGGGGAGTCTAATTTCTTTAGGTAATTAGCGTTGTTGTATAATTTATAGAGGCCATAACTATCCCACTGCTCCCAAATTTTATTATAACTAATGTTTGATACTTCTTTCCATGAGCAATTCAACAGGTATTTTTCAAATGAAATAGCTACAATCTCTTCATACAAGACCGATAACGAACACTTAATATGCTCTAAGTACGCAGCTTGAGTAATGATGTTACGTAAGCTCAGCCTACATATATGTATATACTCATGCATAAAAACTCTTCGAAACAAGCTCATTTGGATACCAGATACGATTACAATAGTCAGATGGTTATCCACACAACATGATGCTCCAAATATTGGTGCCTTAAGTTTAAGAAACTTTTCATCCATAGTGAAATGAATAATAATACGTGATGGATGAAAAGCGTCGATGCAGTAATGTGAACGTAGTAACTCGATACATTCAGAAATAATGCACTCACATGTTCGTCTGCTTTCATCTGAGATATAAACTGCTTTTGGCAAACATAAGCCAAGCATAATTTCTACAACCATACTTTGCTCCGTAATACAATTGCCATCTACATAATTAATGTCCACAAAATACCACCTTAAATAGAGACCTGTAGTTGACGTATTGCGGGAAAAGAGTCCGATAATTGCAGCAATTATAAACATTAAAATGAGTTGTATTTGATTAGGCTAATTATTTTGGCTATTAATAAACCTTATTACATATGGACACCGGATATCAAGCCCATTAATATCTCCATTCATGGACAACGGAACCAAGCGGCAGCCTCCACCACAAAAATCCTTGAGCCTGCAACTCACACATGGTTCATTTAAGCGAACTGAAACCGCATCTTCCCTAAAATAATTAAGAACCGTACTATTCTTCCATATATCTTCAATTGCAGACTTTCGCAAGCTTCCACATGTTAAACCTGTTCTTATAGATGCTACACATGGGAACAATTTCATCTCAGATGAAATTGTTAACTCGCTTTGCCCACACTCACAGTAAAACGGACGCCTGATTTGGTGTCGAAAGTTGCTAAGGTTTTCTATATCAAGCCCCCATACATTAAGAACATCATCAATCATGTCATTGTCTTCTAGAGGAACAAAGAGCTCATAAAGTGTAAAAAAACCGATGTTTATGCGATTGCTTAGATTGCCCCACCGATTATGCTTAATAATCTTTGTTACTCTTACTACGATTTCGGACCAACTTTCCCAAAAATCTTCAAGCATTTCTAAATTCTCAAGGGCTCTTCCTGTAAGAAAAAGAGGTACAAGTTGCACTGCACGAAAGATATTATCTTCTAACATTTTATGAGCAGTTGTTATTGCATGTGGAGCAGTTACTTTGTCTATTACAGTTAACGCAGAAACGGAAAATCCACATTCATTGAAATATTTGGCATTATCTATTATTTTATCATACTGCTCTTTGCTTATATTCCGCTGTTTTGCCATTACTTCGTAAGGGCCATCCATACTAATCTGTATTCTTACATTTTTATTGGGAACCCTGTCCGCCAGCTCATCAATCGTATTTTTATCCCATCCAATCCCATTGGTTAAGATACATGTTGCATACGGATAATTCGCAGCAAATTCGACAATTTTAAAGAAATCATTGTTTAATAGAGGCTCACCGCCGGATAAGTTTACATAAACAGGAGGAAGTTTTTCAAGTTGCTTATAGATACTGACTACATCTTCATATGTTAGCTCAGGAGATGCATCTGGTGAACCGTTTGCAAAGCAATGCGCGCACGTAAGGTTACACTTTTGATTGAGTTCAATATAGCATTGATTTGGAATCAACATTCACATTCTCCTGCATATAAAGCTGTTTTTAGCTCCTTAGATAACTCAAGGAAAACACCCTCTTGGGTGAAATTTTCAGCCAGCTCAATCAAATCGTTAGTTATTTCATCAGACTCATCTGGATAAAGTGAATATAATTCGTCAATACAGCCTTTAACGCCTTTTTCAGAAATTAAGCGCAAGACTTCGTAAACCGTGTCATTTGCTTCCAAATAGCATCGTGTGCTAAATATAGTGCAACCCGAGTCCTCTTTGCGAACCCTATATCTTTCACTATTGTCAGAAATCACGAATATAGACATATTTTTCATCTCCTTAGTCAACTATAGGACACAAGTAATCTTTGGCACATAAATCCCCATATTCTACATAAGCTCGCGCTCTGCACCCACCTCCACAGAGCTTTGACAAGCGACATCTAGAGCAGTTACCTTTTAATTCCGAAATATCTAGGCTTCTTAGGTTTTTGAGCACAGGTGAGTGATTCCATATTTTATGAAGACTTTCGGTTTTCAGATTTCCACATATGAAAGGCGGGAATTTTGCCGATATTGTTCCACAAGGATAAAGGTCACCATTTGGTGAGATGGCGCAACTCGTGACACCGGCGTGACACCCCAAGGAGCGAAATCTTCTATATAACTCACTCTCAAGTGGTGAGTTGTAATTATAAAGGTCATTAATATCATCACGTGTAAACCCATTATCTAACAAAGGTAAATACATTTCCCATGGGCATGTCACTGAAACTTGGATTCCTCTATAATGTAAGTCAGTGGTTTTTTTAACTGTGAGATTCATTAAAAAATCAGACCATAAGTTATAGTCTAACTCAAGTACATCTCTGCCTTGTCTCCCGTAGCCATATGGGAAAAACTTTATTGCTAAAATTGATTTAATGCCTATTCTCTTAATAAAATCATATGTATCATAGATATAAGGCAAAGTTGCTTTGGTAATAGTGTAGTTTACACTGCACTTAAGTTTGCTCCGCACCAGTAACCTAAGAGCATGTACTACCGTATTGAACTCATCTGATAATATATCGTCCGCATCAACTCTTCTTTGTCTCAATATGCTATATGTTTCTGGCGTGTATCCATCAAGACTTACACATACATGTATATCAGGACACTTTTCCTCAAAAAATTTTATTATGTCTGGAGTAAGCAATAGGCCGTTTGTATTCAATGTCAAGAAAAACCCACGCTTTGTCGAAGCATACTCTAAAATATCAAGACAATCTTTCCGTAGCAGTGGTTCGCCACCTGTTATCGAAACATCACTAACGCCCTCATCATCTAGTTGATTAAGAACTTCTTTTATTTGCTCAAAAGTCATTTCATCATTTAGAGCGTCTCCTGCTGCCACATTGCAGTGTTTACACCTATACATGCATTTCAATGTTATATCAAAGTCTACTTGTAGTGGTCCTGTGAACATATTACTCAGCTCCTCATGCTAAAAACATTAAATTACAAAATGCCCCTTTACAAAGCAATTAGGACGGAACTTACATAAAGAAACATTATGGCTAGAATCTGGGGCCAACACCATCAGGAATGCAGTTCTTAGAGGCTCTCTTCACGACCACCATAGCTACATCGTGAGATACGCTATAAACTACAAAACCGTTATTTTCATGCAGCGTTGTAGGCGTTGGCCACAGGTCCTCAATCTAACTTGCATTTTTTTGATGCATTATTACTAGACACCACCACCTGGAGACTGCTTGCTCCAACAAAGCCAACGATTACTGTATTTCTTGAATCCTGGCTTAATCCATTTACGTGTCATTATTTTCACCTCCTATTTGTAGAAATTTATTTGACCGATTTACAGCTGGGATGAAAATCATGGCAATCGGCAAACGAGGACATAATTGTTCTGAACCTATATATTAATGCGTTTATACATTCCGTTGTTTGTGTAATTGTAGTGGTTTTTTTTTTTTATAAGTCAATATGTATTGAGGAATATGGCATATTCGACAATGTGCATGTTGATTTTTTGGTATATTTGACATAATGCAACATTAATAGCTATTTTCAATGACTAGTTGGTGTGCCCATATAATTCAATGAAATAGTGGCTTGTGGGCTATGACCGAATTATGTAGTGAATAATGCCTCTGTGCATGTTGTTGTGCAAGCTACATATGCGCACATGTATAATTTGGTATTTTTGTGATGTTATATATAGCGAGTTAAATGAGAAACAGTCTTGACCGAGCCGAAAATCGCGAACGATTCAACGCATTTTCAGCTCGGTCAGGACTGATTTCGAATTAATTCGCTATATGCACATAGCGGTAATAGACGGAAAAATCACTGGAAGAGGCGTTGGTGGATATACGGACTAAGCCTTTATCGCCACCATTAAAACCGGAAATCGCTTTTATCAACGTCATCAAAACCGACTTTTAAGGTGCAATGGTTAGCTCCACTTCCACCCGAAACAAATCCCCAATTGCATGAATCCTAAAAACTCCGCCCATAAGTTCAATCAGACTTTTGGCGATATACAGTCCAAGGCCGCTTCCTTCTGTGTTACGGGCCTTATCCCCCCGTATAAATTGCTCCGTCAATTCCTCCCCCGCCATTTCTATGGGGGTGGCTGAGGTGTTTTGTAATGTGAATAGTACCTTGCCCTCCCGTGGAGATGTTTCAATAAAGACACGGGTGTTGCTCAAGCTGTACTTTACCGTATTGGAAAATAGATTCTCTAATGTGCGGTATAGATGTCGGCTGTCTGCATTTACCCATATGGGGTCTTGATGGAATAGATGCTCTTCTGGACCCGCTGCATTCTCATGTCTTGTGTCCCCGTACCAGATTGCCCCGTCCATTTGTCGTATTACAAGAGTGAGATTATTTTCTGCAAAGCTATCTTCAAATTCCCCTGCAACCTGGCCGATAATTTCAGCCAGGTTTAATTTTTGCATATCGACACTTAAGTTCCCAGTTCCCGCCTTGGAAGCCTCCATTAGGTCATCTATAAGCACCTTGAGCCTTGTGGATTTTCTTGCAAGAACCTGTACATATTCCTTTGGCTGCCCCTCGAGGCCCTCGTTATTTAACAAGTCTACATAGTTGATAATGGAAGTCAGGGGGGTTCTGATATCATGGGATACGCTTGTGATTAGTTCGCTTTTAAATCGTTCGCTACGGATTTTGTCAGCGGCAGCGATATCATATTCAGTAGCAAGATTAATCATATGCACGGCAAAATACGTAAGGGAGCCAAGGATAAACAAGGATACCACAACAATAGAGAGAATCCCGATAAAAAGTATAAGCATAGCAATCTGGACAGCCAATAGCAAAAACGCCAATAACCCTACCGGCCTCCAAATAGAATAAACCTTAAAGAAACCAACCCAGTACAAGGTCGTAGCAAGCGTCCTATCTCGCAAACGGGCAATTAACTCTCCAAAAGCCAACAAAGCGAAAAGATAAGCGATAAAAGGAACAACCAAGACAATAACAAGCAATGGATTTTCCCACAGCCACCCAGGAAATGACGGTGCCCATGCTAAACGTGAGCAGGTTAAAAAACCGGCAACACACACCATTAATAAGAAACCATAGTCAATTCTGCGCACAGGATATGGTTGTGCTCCTTTACGCAGTAGAATCGAAAAGGTGAATACAGCAAGGCAAATTATCAAAAGCACTGCCGAAGGCCCTGCACCAAAATTTAAGCCGTTGTCAAAGCTCAGTCTGGAATCAAACCCAGTTCCCATATTAAAACCAATGCGCATAAGTCTTCCGAAATAAAAGTCAAAGGCACTGCTCTGTGCCCTCATAAAAGACACTGCCGCTCCAAACCCAACCACAGCAGAAACCAGCCTTAAAAATATCAGTAACAAGGCATTAATCTTCACGGTAGCTTCACCACCTTATATCCCAGGCCGTAAATCACTTTAAGATACCGAGGCTCTTTAGGATTAATCTCGATTTTCTCCCGGATATGACGTATGTGTACGCTTATGGTTTTGGAAACATTAAAGGCTGGTTCATTCCATACGGCTTCATATATTTGGTCCGATGTAAATACCCTGTCTGGTGAGGCCATTAGCAGATGCAGGATATTGTATTCAAGGGAAGTAAGCTTTACAGTTTCACCTTCGGCCTGTACCAGCTTTTTATTATCATCCAGGAGCAAGCCTCCCGTTGTGTATACTCCTGTTTCCGCGGTGTTTTGTACGATGCCTCCTATCCCCCCAAGGGAAGCATAGCGCCGTAGTGCTGCCCGGACCCTTGCAAGGAGCTCTACAGGGTTAAATGGCTTGGTTACATAGTCGTCACCTCCCATGTTTAGCCCTAGAATGCGGTCCGTATCTTCGGATTTTGCAGTCAGAAAAATAATGGGCACATTGCTAAACTCACGGATTTTTACCGCAGCCTGTAGACCGTCTAAGTCTGGCATCATTATGTCCAGTAATATTAAATGGATATTTTCCTGCTGTACTATTTTAATGGCTTCTCTTCCATTGATTGCCCTTATAACAGTGTATTTTTCCTGCTTGAGATAAATCTCCAAAGCGTTGAGTATATCGGAATCATCATCACAAATCATTATTCTGTGGTCCATATGATATACCCTCCTTTATTATCGGCTGATATGGTAAAGTCCCGTCCATAGGGCACATAAATCATACCGTTTTGGGGTAATTGAAAAATGATATGATGCGTCTCGTCGTTTTTTTCAAAGCTAAAATGGCCTTGGTTGTGGATATAACGAATATATTCCTCTAGTACAAACCCACGTTTCATTATATAATAAGCATGAATCTGTCCTACATATCTAAAGTGCCATGGCTCGAAGTTTATACCAGTGACGTGCTCCATCCCTTGGGGATAACGTAATATAAGCCCGTATCGATAGGAATTATCTGCCATCCAACGTCCTTGAGGGGAGTGGGCCATTTCTGCCATTCCGATATCTGCAATAAGGATATCTGCTGCCAGACCGGTTTGGTGCTCGCTATGCCCCGGTGGCATTACATATGCGCTGTTGGAGCCGTCACCGAATATATATGCCTGGCGATAAAAATCCCTGAATGCGCTTGATACAAATAATCCTGTCACATCCTGAGTCCGAGCTGACGCAAACATTTCCGACACGGCTCTTAGTGCAGAATGGTGTAGATACATATCATCAACACGGCTTACCGCTACTGTAGGCCATGCGGCAGTAAGCAAAGATGAATCAGGATTACCAGTGGCAGGGTACTGGTGGTTTACAAGAATAAGGTATCCGGTATTGGAAATGTCCCGAGTGGATATGGAAACCATGGGCAAGGGTAGGGGAGCTTCATTGTAAACTTCCTCTGTCTCTGTTTCAGAAGTGTCATAATCTTCCTCCGGCGTATCGGAAATACCTTCATATGATGAGAGAATAGGCCCAGGTGCAAACTCCGGCTGATTCATGCCGGATACAATTGTATATATCCCAATCCCCAACGCTAAAATTAAAACAACAAAGGTCCATGGCCTGGGGGAGCAACCCCTACGATTTTTTTTTACCGGCCGCCGTTTTTGGTTTTGCAAATATCTGTCATGATTCATAATCTCAACTCCTAATGGTTTTTTACCATAATAAGCGGGTAATTCAAAGTCATAGGCAGAGAAAAACTAAGATTTCTCAAAATTGAACAGTAGACCTCCTCGGAGACCCACAAAAATAAGCTGAAGCTCAAGTTTGTTTTTGTGGGTTTCCGAAGAGGTCAAGTATAATATCCCAGCCATACCAATAATATTACATAGCAGTAACAGTAACTCATGGATATACTATAGCCTGTAACTCACATGCAATAAACGTGTAATTAACACTTAACTTTACACGCAACAGGAAATCGTTGTAGAATAGACGCATCAAATCAAAAGAAGAAACACGAGAGAGGGATGTACATTATGAAAACCAGACGCGTAGCTGTGATGTTTGTATTAGCAATTGCGTTTGTAGCAATTGTAGCAATACCCATATGGGCATCTGTAGGTCAAGACAGTAACGAGGAATATCCCACAGGGCATAGCCGTGAAATCAGCTACATAAGAGACGGCGTTACCATTATCGGTAACGATAGCCCGGTTATTACCTTTTCTGTCTATGGGTATGGAACTGTTCGTGCCTCCGATTCTATACTGGGCCAACTAACAAACGGCTCAACAGTGGATCCCGGTGCTGTTGTTACCTTTACGGCAGAGGGCACAGGTGATGTAGGCTTCGAATTCTTGGGATGGCGTGTAAACGGACTTCCTTACCGGGGACTCATCTCGCAATCCCTTACCCTTTATGTTGAAGAAGACGTCCATGTAATGGCCACATTCGACCATCCCTGGGCGGCGGAAAACACCCCACCACCAAGCAATTATATTCATATCCCATCAATAAACGCCATAGCAGACTCCGTAGGGACTATGTCCATCCGAATCCCAGGGCATACCCCTAACGTAGAATATGAATATTTTACTACGAGTACAACAGTAGAATACAGGATTACACCTCCGGCAGGCAGATATTTCAACTCTTCCACATCACTTAATACCTCACAGAATATGAATGTCACACATGGCCCTACAATAATGGCTGATGGACGACTTGCCTTTACTATGCTGGCATTTGATTCTAGTGAAGTTGCCAACGTCACAGAGGATGGCTATTCAGAAGCAAACTTTGCCGTAGTATTCTATCCTAATTACGGAACAATGCCATCAGGGGTTAACCCAGTACAATCATTGGCATACGGCCATGTAATCAACCCTCTGCCCACCCCGACCCGTACAGGATACAGGTTCCTTGGATGGCAGATAGACGGGCTATTTGTAGCTCCACCCCTTACAGTAACCAGGGACCTTGCACTTCGCGCAATATGGACAACACAACATGAGGGATACGGCCAATTCGCCGTAGGCTTCAATCCTGCCCCTGGTAGTTTCACTGACTCTAACGAAACCGGTATCCGAGTAGGTAATGCCGGCGACTTGATAACCAATATGCCTGGGAATCCAACCCGTACCGGCTACACCTTTGGCGGTTGGCGATTACCAAATGGCAATACCCTATCCGGCCAGATGACCATAGTAGGAGATGCACTCCTTACAGCAATCTGGAACCCGGCCCCAGGAGCATCAAGCTCCCCAACTCCGAGCCCAAGCTCAAGTTCAACCCCAGCTCCGAGTTCAAGTTCAACTCCGGCCCCAAGCGGCCAGACAGGCCATAGACCCAACCCCCAAACCAACCCACTGCGTATAAGCTTTATGATATTCGGCGTAATGGCAATGGCAGGGACGGCAATCTTTGGAATAACCAAGCTGGCAAGAAAGCAGCTGGATGCTCAAGGCCAATATCAAGCAGATGTGACCAGGTTTAACCGTGAAAGTCGGATAGTAGATATAATGGAAAATGAAGACCAAAGCAACACTTAACTAGCCCCCCCTCCTCTTATCGGTTCCGGGTTACCCCCCCGAGAATCGATATATTAAAAGCCCCGCAAGGTTCATCGAAAGATGGCCGAAGCGGGGTTTTTGTTTATATGCTAGGAAATTGCTTCGCAATTTCTGCTGGTGCGGCCGGAAACAAAAGCGCACTTTGCGCGTTTTGTTCTCTTACCGTCCAATTATCCACATCTTTATAATCGCGGCAACTTCTCTGGCATAATAAAAAGGTATACTCGTCCATGGTGTAGAGGCTGGGTAATAAGTTGCTTCGATTCCCTGGTACTGTGCAAATCGTCCCGAACGGAACATATGAAAATCACTGGTGATTATTACTGACCTGAAAGGCCCTTCGAAGACCTCATATAACAGACTATTGGAAAAAGACATATTTGTATAAGTGGAATAGGCCGCGTCTTCTAGTATAATCTGCTGTGGGGGCACACCATGGCGGACTAGGTACCGGGCCATAACCTCGGCTTCTGAGATATCATGACCATGGCCGTAGCCGCCGCTTACGATGATTATTGCATCAGGATTGCTTTGATGGTAAGCCACTGCTTGGTCCAGTCTGCTTTGTAACGTGGGGCGAGGTTCACCATCAAGGATACCGGCACCAAGCACAATAACAACATCCTCGGTAAAGTCCGCGGTAGTCCGCTGTCCATAAACAGCCAGAAACCCGGAAAACCCTAAAATTAAAACGAATAATATCGCGATGGTTATGTTCAGCCACCGCATTTTTTTTAGTCGGTCAAAAAACCAGGCATACAATCCCAAGGCTACTGTAATCCCCCCAAGGAATAGAGCGTTGTTGCTGGTTGCGCCGCTGATAAATACGGATCTGATAGCTGCAATTGCCGTTATAATCCCGGCTAAGATAATTGTTTTTCGCATTGTTCCCCCATGTCTTTCAGAAATTTATAGGATTATATCATTACAAACAAAAACGCGCCCCAGATTTTATGGAGCGCGTATCGCATTCATTCATGTTCCTTCTTATTAGCCGTTGTTGTTATGTATCAACCCCAAGCTAATCATGATTGCCCTGTCGGCTTTTTTCATTAGTACTTCGTCCAGCCAACAGATTTTTTCTCTTAATCTCTTCTTGTCTATGGTTCTTATTTGCTCTAGTAAGATTACTGAGTCTTTTACCAACGTAGATGAAACAGAATCAATTTCGATGTGAGTAGGTAACTTAGCCTTGTTTATCTGAGACGTGATAGCCGCGCATATTACCGTTGGGCTGTATTTGTTTCCGATATCGTTTTGGATAATTAGCACAGGGCGCACACCACCCTGTTCTGACCCAATCACGGGACTTAGATCCGCATAAAAGATGTCGCCTCGTCTGACCTGTTGCATTCTTTCACCTCAATTCCCAAAAAATAACTCCGGCTAAATTGTTACCTTTATTATGCGGTTCTATACATTATGTACATAAACTCTTGGTACGCGTTTTCCTATACCACAAACTATCTCGTAGCTTATTGTTCCCACAATATCTGCAAGGTCGTCGGCAGATATACCTTCTTCTTTATTTCCAAGAAGGGTCACATGATCCCCTGGGGATACTTCCGGGATATCCGTTACATCAATCATACACTGGTCCATGCATATTGCGCCAGCAACAGGGGCAAGCTGCCCCCTTACCAATACCTTCCCTCCATGGGAAAGACGTCGGGGATATCCGTCGGCATAGCCTATGGGTAGCACGGCAATAGTGCTTTCTCTCTTGGTCTTGTATATATGACCATAGCTAATGCCTACTCCTGGGGCCAGCCGTTTTACCTGGCTTACCTGTGCTTTTATGCGCATTACAGGCTTAAGGCCCAAAGGTGCGCAAGTCTCAGCCATCTCTGCGGAGGGGGGCAAGCCGTATAGCAAAATACCCACCCTAGCGATATCCATGAATCTATTTTTGTCAACAAGAGGAATATTGCTGGTATGTTCCAGCCGTGCGATTTGAGCAACGGCTCCGGAGTTTGCTATGTGCCGCTTCATTATATTCAAACCTTGGCCCTGAAGTTCCTTAAGCACCCAATCAAATCGGGCCTGCTGTTCGAACACAAACTCATGGTCCAATTGGTCAGAAGTGGCCAAGTGAGTATAAATCCCTTGTACAAACAGGTTAGAATCTTGGGCAATCGCGCAAATTTCATTTATGCTCTCTGCCCTAGGCAAAAACCCAAGGCGGCTCATGCCAGTATCAATTTTAATATGTATGACAGCCCGTTTATTATGTCGTGCAGCTGCCTCGCTCAAGGCCCTGGCTCCGTCTTTAGAAAAAACTGTTTGGATAAGATTATGTTTGACCACGGAGTCCAACAGTGGCGCAGGGGTAAAGCCCATTACCAAAACAGGCCCTTCTATCCCGCCTTGCCTAAGCTGAACGCCCTCTTCGCAAATGGCAACACCAAGAGAATCCGCGCCATTAAACAGCATAGCCCTGGCGATATCCACAGCACCATGTCCATATGCGTCGGCTTTTACAATCCCCATCATATCCGTGCCCGCCGGCAACAAACCGCGAATCACAGCAATATTATGGGCCATATTATCCAGACTTATTTCTGCCCAGGCTCTCTTGTATACCATCTAGTGCGACTCCCTATGTACAGCTAGGTTCGGCAATGTATGCGTCAATAGGCTATACTGTAAACAATCCATCTTCCAGTTCAACATTATACTCGAAAACATGATATGTGACTACTACTCTTTCGGCCCCATCTGCGTCGAAGATTACTAATTTTACAGGAATCAGCGTACTGTTGTCTACCCACAACCTGACAACGGATAAATATGGATGATTTCCGGGGACATTTGCTTCCAATACAGTCCTCACGCCCTCATCCATATCCGCAACGCTTACGCTTACCTCACTACAGGCCTTGTAGTTGAGAATAAAGCTGGTAAGAAAAATTTCGCTACGCTCTGGCGTCTCTTGAACTGCCAAGCTGACTCTGCCATTGATACGGTTATTAAACTGCAAAATCTGCTGTCCGTTATTGGTGGTGACCGAGCCAGCTACTTCCGGTGGAGCCGTAACCTCTATACGATACTCTCCGGTTATACGGGCGTGTTGCACTGTTTCATAGATATTTACCCCACGGTTGGAGCGGTATTCCACGGTAGCGATAGCCCTGTATGATTGCAACTCGAAAAGCATACGATGTATTTGCTCATAGGCGGAAACTTCTGCGGCATTCCCCGGTCCCCTGAGCCCTCCTCCTCTACATGCGGCAAGGAGTATAAACATAAATACTAATGTTAGTGTCAGTGCAGATATTCTTTTTGACATGATTTACCTCCGATTGTTTTAGTAGTATATTTATACGGAAAGAATAGTGACTTTAGACTACTAAAAACCAAGAAATCCCCACCGCTGCCTCTGACAGGGGCGGGAAAAATAAATCTAGGAGGCTCCCTATGAAATATGGCTGCTGTATCCATCCGGATTTTATTAAATCCGAAGAAAAGTATTTATCCCTCTTCAAAACCCTAGCCCAAGCTGGATTTGACTATGTAGAACTGCCTTTTTTCACTCTTTCACAGCTAACAAATGATGAACTTGAAAAGCTGAAAAATGCCCTACAAGTCATCCCCTGCAAGGCATGTAATGTCTTCTTCCCACCAGGACTTACTTTAGTAGGTCCCGAAATGGATATGAAGGGAATCCGCACCTACTTAGAGCGTATGCTGCCCCTTGCAGCTGACCTAAGCGTGGAAACTTTGGTCTTTGGCAATGGGGGCGCAAGAAGAATCCCGGAAGAACAGGACCCTACGGCCATATGGGATGACCTGTGCAAAATAGTAGAAGAAATGGAAATCCATGCAAAAAAAGAAGGTATTACTATTGCGGTAGAGCCTCTCAATACTACTGAAACCAATATGATAACCAGCTATAGTGAAGCTGTAAGGCTTACAGAGGGCCTCGTTCATGTAACCGCAATGATAGACAGCTACCATACCGCCGTCAATGGCCAAACATACGACGATGTGTATATGTATCCAAAGTCCCTGGGGCACCTGCACACAGCATACCCGACGGGGAGGATGGTACCGTCTCCACAGGATGACATGTCCCTGTATGCGGACTTTGTAAAGATGGTAAAGGACATGGGTTATAGGGGTAAAATAAGTGTGGAAGGTGCGCTCCGTTCTATAGAGTCAGTGGCTATTGCGGCAGAGTATAAAGCTTGTATTGATACTCTTAAGCATTTATTAGGTGATTGCGAAAAGCAGAAAAGAAAAGCGGTCGCACATGGGATATAATGGTAACAAAGAAGAAGACACGATAAAAAAGCCCACATGACGGAAGGAAGTTG
>Ga0123355_10000135_pt1 | contig 86867 bp, 77 predicted proteins | sample TergutEmb28metaG_3_FD_89872 | JGI IMG/M metagenome (GOLD analysis project Ga0123355, IMG submission 89872) | Embiratermes neotenicus P1 segment gut microbial communities from Petit-Saut dam, French Guiana - Emb289 P1 | ecosystem: Host-associated > Arthropoda: Insects > Digestive system > Gut ... | reverse complement strand
TTTCCGGCTTGCTGCGTTGAAAAAACTTGAAAGGCCAATGGCATTCCTGCGCTTTTTCGCCTTGCAAGACGAAAAAATAAAACGCAATCATATACTAATTATCAGTGATACACTACACTAGGTTCCGCTGTATTGCTTACAATAAGTATAAATACCATAATTGAAAAGATTGAAGAGGAGTTCGGCATATCGGCGACAAAAGATGAGATAAACAAATACATCCGCGAAAACAAGGCATCTGTCAATCATTATAGTAAGTTTTCAAAAGTGGCATCTGAGTATGGGAAAGCGACAATGAAGTTAATGTATTACCTCACTCGTTGTCAGGGTCGTATACGTAATCTGATTTTCATCTATGACGATCTTGAATCAATTCCACCTGAACAGCAAAACTCTCTTGTGCTTGATTTACTTGCGTTTTCTGCATGTATAGGAAATGCTGGAATTAGTAATAAAACTATATTTAAGTTAATGTTTTGCACACGAGTTTCATCTTTCTCTAATATGTCTGGTTCAGAACAGTATAATAACCACCGCCCGGATCCTCCAATTGTTCTTTTCGAAGTTCCAGAAATGGACAAGATGTTCGTAAATCGATTTGAAGAGTTTGAATCCTACCAACATGAAGAGGAATTAATCACTCCACAGGAACGAGAAACGTGGGAAAATTCAAGGAATGTTCTTGTTGGAGTAACAACTAAAGGATTCCAACCAAACTCTCTATTCCCGAAAAAATTAAAAACATTTATAAAAAAGACATAGTCGAACTGCATAAAAGTATAAATGATATGCGGAATACAAAGTAGACACAAATGAGTTGCAACACTTTTTGACTAGATAAATGCTGAACAAAAAGCGTTTTAAGCGAAGCTAATGGGTAACGTAGTCAAGCAAAATTGTAATGTCGTTATCGTCCATTGCGACCATACATTGCATTAAGCAGTTTATATAAGTCAGCTTCTGACAATCTGCCTACGGGAGTAAGCTGTACTGTTGCTATTGGCAAGTCAATGATTCTGCCAATGTCTATGTAAGATTGCTTGGCAAGCCCGGCTTGCGCCCAATCATCAATAGCAACATAATGAGATTGAATATGTGCACTTTTACTATCAAATTGCGATGTAATTTGAAAAACGGCTACTTCTTTTTGATCGGAAGATAGCACCAACACAGGGCGGCGTTTTCCATCGCCGCCCCAAGACACATAAGCAATGTGAATGTCGTATGGATTCATCAGCCATTCACCGCCCAATCGTAAATTTCAGGATGCGTATCTTTGTCTACAATGGCGTTTCCATTTTCGTCTGCTTCAAGCTTTACTCGCGGGATATTTCTTTTTGCGATGGCTGCTGTGAGTTGCTCCTCTAACGTAGGTACGACTACAGGCTGAAATGGCAATCGCCGTTCGGCTATAATCTGTCGATAAAACATATCTATAGCTGTAGTTTGGTCAATGCCCATGCGGTCTAAAAGTGCTGTGGCAGCCTCTTTGACCGCTGTGTCAATTTTTACATTTACATTTGATTTAGTTGCTATCATTGAAATCACCTCTCATGAATAGTATATTACATTATAACGCCATTGTAAAGATGATATCGTCATAAAAGCATGTTGTTAAGGTGGGAAAGTGCCTAGTGATCTGTAGCCAAAAATGAAGAATTGGCAATCGAGAAGTGAAGACACAGAAATGTTATAAGCAATAATCCAAAGAACGAATCTTAAAATGATGCAAATGCGTGGGAGAAGATCCTTCGCTACGCTCAGGATGACATTAGGTGTGTACAGTAACATTAGATTAGTCCGTGTAAAAAATTCCCTGTAAAAACAACACAAAAAACATTGCATTTGTGTAACGGATGTTGTACAATCAAGTGCAAAAAACAACACTTTAATGCGTAAATTTATGGGAGCGGTTCCGGACTGGCGGCCGGCACGGACTTCAAACCCGATGTGAGGCGGCGTCCCCGTCTCTGATGTGTTCGATTCACATACGCTCTCGCCACAAAACATTTGTTGCGCTACACGAGTTTTCGAGCATAGGCCAATTATCTTCTGAGGTGATGTAACTTGAAAAACATTGTACTAGGTACTGCTGGACATGTTGATCATGGAAAAACCACGCTGATAAAGCATTTGACGGGTGTTGATACAGACAGACTCATAGAAGAGCAAAGCAGAGGGATTACGATTGAACTCGGCTTTGCTCCGCTTACGTTGCCGGACGGTCAGCTCATTGGCATATTGGATGTGCCCGGTCACGAAAAGTTTATCAGAAATATGCTGGCAGGTGCTTCGAGCATAGATATTGTCTTATTCGTGATTGCCGCAGATGAGGGAATCATGCCTCAGACCAGAGAACACATGGACATACTCGCGCTGCTCGGCATTAAACGCGGCGTTGTTGCACTCACCAAATCCGATGCAGTGGACGATGAATGGATGGAACTGGTGCGTGGAGATGTTGAGGATTTTATAGCCGACAGCACGCTTGCAAGCTCGCCGATTGTGCCGGTATCTTCTGTCACAGGAGATGGAATAGATCAGCTGTTGACCGAAATCGGCGCTATGTGCAAAGCAATAGCGTTGCGCTCGTCAGAGGGGATATTTAGGCTTGCAATCGACAGGTCATTTGTAATGACAGGCTTCGGGGTGGTTGTTGCCGGAACCGTTTGGGGAGGAAAGCTAAAGATAGGTGACCCGGTAGAGGTCTTTCCCAATCAAATTGAAGCAAGAGTCCGCTCTATCCAGGTCTATGGAGAAAAAAGGGATGAGGTCTATGCCGGAGAGCGTGTTGCGATAAACCTTAGAGGTATTGAGAGAACGCTGGCCGAGAAGGGTGGATGGCTTGCTGCTCCGGGCGTTTTGACAGAAAGCCAAAGAATTGATGTCTGCATTGATTCACTTAAAGGTGCGCCCGTAATTAAGCAGAGAATGAGGGTGCATATACATCATGGTACGGTGGATGTTCTTGCAACCATAGTTTTGCTCGGCCAGAGCAGTCTGGAGCCGGGTGGCCGCTGCTTTGCTCAGCTCGAACCAGAACTTCCGATTCCGATGCTTCCCGGAGATAAGTTCGTTATCAGGTTCTATTCACCTATGTACACAATCGCCGGGGGAGTAGTGCTTGACCCTCTGGCGCAGAAGCACAAGAAAAAATATCTTCATGCAGCCCTGCTCAATCTTGAAGCGCTTATGAGCGGAGACCCGCTAAAGATTTTACCCATACAGATAGCGGAAAGCCGTTGCCTGTGGAGCATGGAGAGAATCAAAAACCTATTGCGCAATTACGAAAGTGATGCGCAAAGCATTGTGCGTACGATGATATCAGATGGAACGCTTTCGCAAATAGCAAATGAGTTTTACTACCCAACACAGGCACTTGATGAACTTTGCAAAGAGATAAAAGAGTGTGTTGCGCTATACCACAACACATATCCACTGAGATTTGGGCTTCCCAAACAAGAACTTATGCAGGAGCTTGCCCCTGATATGGACAAGAAAGAAAAGAAAGCCCTGTACACATATTTGGATGAATTAGGTGATTTCAAGCAGGACGGTATAATAATCTCACTTCTTGATTGGGAGCCTGTGATTTCAGATCGGCAGCAAGAAATAATCGATGATGTTGTGAGCGAATACGAGCAGGCAGGGTTTAAGCCGCCTTTGTGGGCAGAACTTGCTTCAACAAAGGCGCTGTCTGATGCGGAGAAGAGTGAGTTGCTATTTTGGTTTTTGCGCAGTGGCACACTGATCAAGCTCGGAGGCGACACATTTTTCGAAAACGAATATCTCTTCACAAAAGAGATTGTCCATAAAGCAGAGGCAAAGCTCCGTGATGCAGGTGCGCAGTTTACACTTGCCGAAGCAAGAGTTATACTTGAAACGACCAGACCACATGCGCAGTATTTATGTGATTATTTTGACCTTGTGGGTATCACCCTTTGGGATGGTGTACACCACATTTGGAAAACTTAGTATCGAGGGGCGATCCGGAAATATCCTCAGTTATTCCTTACAGTGAAAAGGATGGTGAAACATTGTGGAAGAAAACACAAAAAGACTTACCGAATATGCACCGCAAGGTGGTTGAGCAGCCAAAATGGGAGCGGTAGTGCTCGACGAACTTCTTTCAAAACTTCCGAAATTTTCGGATGACAAGCTTTTGGTGGGCTTTAACAACAAAGATGATGCCGCCGTTTACAGAATCTCAGACGAAATGGCAGCAGTACAAACTGTAGATTTTTTCCCACCTGTAGTCGATGACCCATTCAAATTCGGTCGTATTGCTGCGGCAAATTCTTTGAGTGACATATACGCCATGGGGATACATCCTCAACTGGCAATGAACGTCTTTTGCTTTAATAGTGTTGAATTGGAGCTTGAAGTAGCCGCTGATATTCTTGCCGGGGGTGCCGATGCCTTAGTTGAAGCTGAGGCAACACTGGTGGGCGGTCAGACACTTGAAGACGATATTCCGAAATATGGACTGTGCGTCACAGCATTTGTGCCGATTGATAGTATCCTCACCAATTCCGGTGCAAATCCCGGTGAACTTGTGATTCTTACGAAAGCAATCGGGACGGCTGCAATTATAGGTGCGATGCGTGAGCACGAAGTCTGTAACGATGCACTCAATGCCGCTGTTGACCAGATGAGCAGACTGAACAAATACGCAGTTGAAGCATTTCAGGGTTTTAAAGTCAGCGCCTGCACCGATGTCACAGGTTTCGGGCTATTGGGACATATGATGGAACTTGCCGTTGCAAGTGATGTTACAGTCGAAATAGAATATGACGCAGTGCCCAAACTGCCTAACGCAGAAGCATACACAATCAAAGAATTTGCACCTTTGCATAAGATTAAAGAAAATCTGGACTATGTTGAGGAACATCTGGATGCCAAGGGTGTTGAGGAACATAAAATAACACTACTGGCGGAGCCGCAGACATCCGGTGGTCTGCTGATATGCATAAAAGATGATGACGCGCAGGCGCTGCTTGAGCGTCTGCGCAAGCGTGACCCGGATAGCGCAGTAATCGGGCGGGTTATGCAGCGAGGAGCGCACGCAATCCGGGTTATATGACGATGTGCGATAAATGAGCACCGGCCTTCATACATAGACCTGCTGCGAAGGGAAGGATTATGGATAATATTTATGATGTTTTGCCCAAAGTTCTAAAAGTGTTGAGGCATCCGGAAATTGATGCTTATCATGCGACAAAAGCCGAAAAAGCGGAAGCCATAAGGGACGAACTTGCGCATATGAGAACCATGCTTGTTGGCAGGGAGTCTGCCCAAGAGGGTGAGGTGCTTGAAGAGGTCTGCAAAGGTGTGCTCAGCAGACTGCAGAAGAGCCGCAAGCCGTATTATCGGCGGGTAATCAATGCTACAGGCATCGTTTTGCACACCAATATGGGTCGGGCTGTGCTTCCGGAGCTTGCAAAGGAGTTTGTGCGTTCGGCAATAGAAGGCTACTCAAACCTTGAACTGGAGATTGAAACCGGACGGCGGGGAAAACGTTATGGCAGAATACTTGAGCGCATATGCACCATCACAGGTGCCGAGGCTGCAATTGTGGTGAACAACAATGCTGCGGCAACGCTGCTCGCACTGCATACGCTGTGTCCATATAAAGAAGCGATCATTTCCAAAGGCGAGCTGGTCGCTGTTGGAGACGGCTTTCGTGTGCCGAATCTGATGGTCTGTTGCGGTACGGTTTTGCGTGAGGTGGGTACAACGAACCAAACGCTTATTGTCGATTACGAGCAGGCCATATGTGATCAGACAGGTGTACTCCAAAAGGTGTACACCAGCAATTATGTGATTAAAGGATTTCACGCAAGCGTCAGTATTTCAGAGCTTGTTGCATTGGGCAAAAAGCACGGCCTGCCTGTAATCAGTGACCTGGGTAGCGGCTGTCTCAGCACCAAGCTCGATGGGGTCAAGGCGACGCCGGCAGGAGAAATCGCAGCAGGTGCAGATGTGGTGACATTCAGTGGTGATAAACTGCTGGGCGGGCCTCAATGCGGCGTGATTATCGGCAAAGCTGAATATATAGCGGCAATCAAAAAAAATCCACTCATGCGAGCAATGCGCCTAGACAAGATGACTCTGGCTGCACTTGATGGGACGCTTATAGAATATATTGATGAAGAGCGTGCAATGAGTAATGTGCCGGTGCTGAGTATGATATCGGCATCTCAAGAGCAGCTTATGGAAAAAGCCGAATCGCTGCTTCTAAAAATAAAACAGACAGGTGTGGACAATGCGCACATAGAGAATATCATATCTTCCGTAGGTGGTGGAAGTATGCCGGGTACGGATCTGGATTCATTTGCCGTGTGCTTTAATAAGGAAGGCGTTTATGTAGAAGATATAGCCGCAGGGCTGAGAAGAAACGAGCCGCCTATAATCAGCTTTATCAGAAACGACCAAGTGGCACTAGACCCCAGAACAATGACCGATGCTGAGATAGATGAGACGGCCTTCGCCGTGGCAAGCGTTATGCAGCAGTATTTACCGACAAATTGAGATTTTGCAAGCGGAGGCATATACAACAACCAATCGAGAGAGGGTTAACTCGTATGAAGAAGTTTGTAGCTGTTTTTTTCGCCGTAGCAATCATATTATTGGCGACTGCTTGTGCGCAGGCGGAGACAGAAAGGGTTATAGACCTTTCATATAGTGATGCTTACGCCCTATATGTAGATGCGGTCAATGCGACACGTGCAGCCGGGTCTGTTTCCGGGACACTGGTGCTGTTCGGAGAGTTTTCCATGTTGGGAATGTCACGTACAAACGATGTGGCCTTTGGCGTTAGCCACATATTTGGCGATGGAGACAATATGCAAGGTGAGATTGACGCATCATGGACTGATGCGGGATTTTTTTCCTGGTACAGAGATGGGATGTTTTATTTTTATGACATTGACGAAGCGTTTAAATTTGCTATGTCGGATTATGTGTATAAACGCATGATGCTCACGATGCTTGTCACGGATGTTTTATTCCCCGAAGAGGGTATATTCGGGCATGAAGTTATAAAAGATTCATACGGAACCGCAATGCTTTTTGAAGTCAGTGAATCATCCATGCGTGATGTGTTGCGAGAACTTGCCAACTTCGAAGATACCGGCGGGATTATCGTATTTAGCGAAGATGAAGTCAGTTATGAATTTCTGGATGCGGTCGTACGTATGCGTATCGGAAATGAGGGTGAGCTTGAGCAAATAAGAGTTGCATTTCGCTATGTTGTGACACATCATCATATTGACGAATCTGCCGTTTCCGGAGGCTATCTTGAGGTAGGAATGATTTTGGCGGAGATTGGCGATGTAAAGATTGACTTCCCGGACGAGCTGAGTGATTTTCCGCTCATAGACGCTCTGTGGGGTTAATAATATTCTAAACAGTTCCGCATCTAGTGTAGCTATTTCCGAACCGCTATATCAGGAACTTGCCATTCAAAGGAGGTATGTTTTATCTGATTTTAAAGATTATTTTCGCAGATGCCTAAACCGATGGGCGTTTAACTCCCGACAGCGTAAGCTAAGGCATCAAACAATCGGCAAATACCCAAGCAAATCTTATTTTTACGAGGAGGTTGAAGTATTGAAAAAGAAATGCACTGCTTTCTTAGGGTTGCTTTTGTGTATGATTATGGTTTTCACCATAATGCCGCTTGAAGCTTTTGCGCAAACTCAAGTGACAATGACTGTGCACAACCCTAGAGGCAACATCGAAAATCGCCCGCTAATCCCCCTTGCAGAGCGCCTACCCACTTTTGATGGCATGAATATTGTCGTCTATGGTGTAGGTATGCAGGGTTCGATTATGGCAAGAATTCCGGAACTTTTGGCTGAGAGATTTGGACCCAGTGCTCATCTTGCCGCAACAACTCCTGAACAAAACCCCAGGGGTGTATCATTTGGCGTGGCAATGGACAAAGCCGGAGTTGATTTCCAAGATATGCATTACCGCTATGAGAGCGTAGCACGGGCAGCAGATGCAGTAGTTGTCGGGGTGGCATTCTGAAACACGTGCGTATGGTGGAGTAGTTACCATACATCACAGTTTGAAAGACGCGGCATCCCCACAGTTTTACTAAAATCCAGAAATTATTCGGCAACAGTCAATTACGGTGCAGAAGCCGTTGGCATCCCGGCTCTGCGGATGATTCAGCTTAATCCGCATGCCATTGCCATATCGGATCACACAGGAACTGCTGCATACAGCCGCGAAAGATCTGTCAGGCCGGAGTTTGATTATATCCTCGCTGCACTTGTTGATCCGCTCAACGATTATGAGCGCAACATCAGTCATGCACCGAGTAGTGGTTTTATCAGGGATAAAATCTATATCCCGAGTACAACACCCGAAGCCCTGGCGCTTTACGAAGAATTCAGCGAGACATGGACTGACGGCAATGGTGTTGCTCGCGGCAGAATAGGTCCGCAAGGCAATATTATCGGCCCGTTCATGGGCGGCCGCAGAGGCATGGATCCCGGTCAGAGTGGACATGATACACCGGGCAACCGCATCAGAAATATTCAGAGACCGGGCGTAGTTGTCGCAGGGCCGGATGAATTCCCACTCATAGACAACCACAACTTCCCGAACTCATGGTTCCCATCAAACAGATATCCTTTCAGCAGTCCGGAATCCACAACAGCGAGAGATTGGCGATCGCTGCTCGGAGATTCAATGGAAGATTTGCACACTACCATTAATGGTGTAACAGTGAATGCAGTGGCAAATCGTGCGGCTGATACCATTACTTTTACCGGTAGCAGCTATGAAGATATCTTCAACCAGTTCCAGATTTATGCACAAGAGTTTTTGTTCCACGATGGATTGCCACTCATACCGCCCACGCCTTCGTTGGTCAACGAAATGCTGACCGGAACAAGCCGCCACCGCGATGAAGTCATCGGCGGAAAGATTCCCGGCAGATCGGGAGAAACCACCGTTGAAAAAATTGCAATCAATGCGGTTATGGCGGGCGCATTGCCTGAACATCTCCCACTCATACTTGCTGCAATTGAGATGTGGTCGCATGATAATGCAAACAGGACAACGCATTTCCATGGACTGACTTCGGGCGGGCCTTTTGGCTATGCACTATTTGTCAGCGGGCCTATAGTATCAGAGCTTGGTCTGCACACCGGAGCCGGTTATATCGGCGGTGCAGGGCATTCAGTAAACAACACCATTGGACGTGCAACGCGTCTGAATACAAGAAATATCGGAAATAACTGGCTCGGTTATCAAGATACACCCCGTTTAGGTCGTCTGCACGAGATTATCCACCCTGTTATCGCAGAGGATGAAAGTGCGCTCCCTGCAGGATGGGCACCGTCACGTGTGCAGATGGGCTTTAGTGCGCAGCACAGCGTCATTAGTATTCATAGCATAGGCAACCACAACATGATACACACCGATTCGGCGGGCATAGATCAGCAGTGGGATGCGCACAGTCTCATCAGGCATCTCAGGACACAAAATGACCGTGGAACCGATTTGATGATTGTTATTGGCCCGGCACATGCACAGGCGCTTTACGATGCAGGCTGGACTAATGTCAATGCCTTGCGTATGAACACGACAACTGATGCACTGCCTTTCCCACCGGGCTTTACCAATGGTTTAGGTAACAATAATGCGGCTCAAACCGGAGCCGGTGGTGCTGGTGCAGCAGCCCTGAATAACACATGGATTGTTGTCACCGGTGAAGACCCAACCAGAGCGACATCCTATGGTTCGAATTCTCACGGCAATGGTATGACATTCGGAACGCAGCGCATAACAGGCGCACCGCTCAGTAATGTCGTCAATTGTTTGCCGCCTCCAAGCACGCCCACAAACTTCGCTGTAGTACCCGGCTCGGAGCCCGGCACGGCGATTTTGTCATGGGATTTGCCGGAGGTAATTGCAGGAAGACTTCCAATCACTCATTTTGAAGTGACTGCGCAGTCTGAGCGCAATGATGTACAAAGATGGGTAGAAGTACCCGGCGGAGCGGCTGCAAGGTCTGCTGCGCTGACACATCTTGACGGTGGAAACAACTATACATTCCGCGTTCGCGCAGTGAGCGGCAGCTATACAGATGCAAATCCGGAGACCATGTACTATCTCGGTGGACGGAGAGTTCCGCTTATGAACGGCGCTGTAATTGCACCTGCCGCCACAGGTGCTGCAGGAGTGATAGGGGTACAATTCCCACCTGTTAATGTATACACCGGTTGGGATACAAATGCATTTTCGACCGGACTTGCTACAGTTGGACATCAATTGGGTATAGTGCCGGCAAGAGGTGCGATTGCCAGCATACAGTGGTATACGTTCACAAACGGCAACGGTGTAAGTGCAACCGGGCCGAGCGAAGTGTTCTATATCACCGCATCACTTAATGCCGATGCTGAAAGTATTGACATTAGGTGGAGAAGCCCCATGTCTGACGGCGGTGACCCAATCTTGGGTTACGAGTTCTCTACAGATAATGGACGCACTTGGGCTGCGATGAGTTCAGTCACGGGCAGAAACTTGGTTCTACCCACTGTCACAGGTGCTACAGTGGAGAACGTAGGTGTTCGTCACAACGGAAGATTCACAATCGAAGTGGACTCCGATACAGAAAGTCCGTTGATTCTCGGTGAAACCTACGACATTCTTGTGCGTGCTTACAACAGTGTGGGTCATGGAGCATTTGCAGGTCAGTCCATAGCATTGGGCGAGGGTACGGCATGGCCATTCCAGACGCATCATAGAGGTGCTGCCAATGCGCAAGGACCGCAACACAACAATTTGGCAGGTGCCAACAATGCCTTTATACAGGCGATTTCGCGAGTTCGCATTACTGTGACGGATGGAAGCTTCCCTGTTACCGGACTGGCTCTAGTTGAAGCGTATGAAGACTGTGAAGATTGCGGCGAATGCGAAAACTGCGAAGCGTATGAAGGTTACGCAGTGCGTTATGAAGACTGTGTGGACTATTTAGTGGGCACTATAGGTGGTGCGATGGAGGGCGAAGCATATGAATAAAAGATTTAAGACCTTCATAATAGGTGTTATATGCGTCTGCTTGCTGGCCTCTATGGCGATGCCCATAGCTTCTGCAAGTTCTGCAGTCACACCGATTGAAATCCTCAGCCCGTGGGGGGTCATAAACCCACCGCTGAACGTTCCTCTCGCTGAGCGGAATCTTCCTGTTAATCTGGCAGATGCCAATATCGGTCTGATTTGGTTTGAGAACCTGTATACAGGACCGCTGGATAGAGTGGGCAGCCGTGAATTTGCCTCTGCGATAAGGGGGGCATTTCCAAATGCAAACTTTGAAAACATAGTCCTTGATGAGATAAGAGTCAATTATCAGACGGCGACATGGTACGACGATAAAGCCGCTGAGCTTGATGCAGTCATTGTGGCTATGGCCGACTCAACCAACACAGCATATTGGGCGGCTGCGTACGCACGTCAGTTTGAAAAACGTGCGGTGCCATCTGTGGTGCTGACCACTTCGACATTCAGCCCTGTGCTTGAAGCCTCGGCGCAGGCTCATGGCATTACCGAACTTCGGAGCGTTGTCATTCCTGCTACTCGCTATGCCAGAGCGTTTGCAAACATGACGGCGAGCTCTGTGCTGATTGTCAATGAGTTCAGTGCAGATATACAAAATGCGCTTTCTACGGCGTTGACTCCGGCTGAGAGAAATCCTCAACCCATAGTACCTCCGAATCAGTGGGAGACACACACCATACCTGCACAGAACTCTTTTGGACATCAGGTTCGCTACTTTAATCAGCTTGCAGATGCGCAGGGTTTTGGCGATGGATTACCGCTTACTTTGCCCACGAGGCAGGCAGTGGATACGATGCTTGCAAGCACAACCAGAAATGGTGATGAGGTGCTGGGCATACTGCGACATCGCTTCGGTGTTGCAACGGTTGAAAAAGTTGCTGTAAATGCAGTCATGGCCGGTGCTCCGGCAAGCGTTTTCCCGATTATTCTGGCCGCAATGGAAGCCATCATTGATGGTATAGAAGACGAGTCGCTCTTCCATTATGCCTGGACTTCGGGAGATGATTACACGCTCTTTGTCTTGTTGAGCGGGCCGATTGCCAGAGAGCTTGAGTTCTACGCAACAAGAGGTGCGCTGGGTCCAGGTACGACAGTGCAGTCAACGATAGGCCGCGCCATACTCTTGTCATTCCAGAACATAGGGCATAACACGAGAGGCGATATAAACACAGGTCGCGCCGGTGCTGCTTGGGGCTTTACCGGTATCGTGATGGCTGAAAACGTCTCTGAATTTCCGGGTGCCATCAACCCCGACTTCCCCGTCAGGTGGGAAGAGCATCACGAAACTATGGGATTTAGTGCATCAGACAGCGTTGTCACAGTTGCGGCTGTGGGGCGTTATGCTGATATGCACGACACAGTGCGCGGGTGGATATTCAACTTCTACGGTGGTTATCTGCTCACACCCGCACATTGGATGTTGCGTGATGCCAGAGTCAATTTTGCCGCAGGTGCAGGTGCTATTGATGGCGGTGGTGGAATGCATTCGCTGGATAACACTCGCCGCAATGCCTTGCCGGAAAATCCACGCTCCAGCAGAGATGCGACATTTCTACTATACAATCCCGACAACGTAGCGGCACTCATCACAAGGCCGGAGGCAGAGTTCCACGAAGCGATTGGGACACTCGATATAATCCACAACACATCTCGCTTGGAGTTTGATTTCGGCAGACCGATTATTGGTGGTGCGCATGTACATGGGCCGAGAGGTTTCGATTCTGCACCTCCCGGAGGTGCGTGGGGCGGTGCTGCAAATAACCCATCGACGGCGACTCAATCTAATATTTTGCTCGGTAATATTCTGCTTGGGCCGAGAACTGCCGGTGGCCCGGAATGGGGCAACAAAGAGCTGCTCAGACAGTGGTTTGCTACGCACGGTATTTCCGGAAACTATCTGAACAATCCGGCGCATAGTGACAGGCTTCTGGTCTTTGCTGATGTCCAGCCGCCGGCTAGTGCATCAGAGGAATTCATTCCATTTGCAGCGCACTCGAATGTGGTGCTTCCGATTATTGCCGGGCAGTATCCATCGTATGCGCGCGGATTCCAAAGTAAAGGTCTTGGCATGGATGCGATGCGTAGCCAGCTTGTTTCCGGTGCGACGATAACACAGACCGGACAGCACAATCCTGCACCTTCACAGCCAAGGAATTTCACGGCAACCGTAACCGCAGGGAACGCTGTTACTTTAGCTTGGGAAGCTCCTGCGAGGTTGCAAGATACTCTGCTCAGGTATGAAGTATCTAAAGACAATGGCGCAACATGGGTCAGTGCAGGAACGGATTTGACTTTCACATTTGATGACATAGATGTTACAGAGAATCATCAATTTGTGGTTAGAGCAGTCAGCGATATCAGAAATTCCGCAGTATATACCTGGATTGATGACGATGTACTTGAACTCGACCATAGTGGGAGCGGCCGTGGTGCACAGGCGAGAGCATTGGCAGTAAACGCAACTTTTACTCTATCTTTCAACATCTTTAACAACGGCAATAACAACAACGCAAGTCTTGCCAATATGGGGATCATCCGCATGTGGCCGCAAATTAACAGCGCAGGCGCAAATCTGTCCTATGCAAATCTGACAGTAAGCGCGGAAGACCAAGATGGCGAAGACGCAATGGGATTTGTCCGTGTTAACCGCATATGGAACGATCAAGATTACGTGAGCCTGATTGACGTAAACAAACATGCGCCATGGCAGTACATTGATATGGTCGTGGAATACCGTGGCCAAGAGTTTGAGGTGCGACTCATAAACAACATGTTCTTGAGTTTAAGAGCCTTTAACAATGGCACATGTGATGAAGTTCCAAGCATGGCAGGCAATATTCGCATTTGGCCGCAGCTTGGCGGTGTGAGCGCTCCGATCCCAATGTCTGCGGTGCTTACGGCAGTTGATCAAAGCGGCGGTGATGCATTATCTCTGATTACGAGAAATCGTCAATGGGTTGATGGTACAGGTTGGCAGGATAATTATCTTAACTTTGATGTAGATAAGAATGCAAACTGGCAGACCATCCTGCTTACGATCAGTGTATTCGGTCAAACAGTTGAGGTGTTGCTCACCAACAATTTGTTTGAAGCTGCACCTGTAGATGTACTTGGATTGCAGGCGTTTAACAACGGAAACTCAAACAATGCATCGCTTGCAAATGCCGGAATAATTCGCATTTGGACACAGCTAAATGGTGTCAATGCATTGGTTCCATTTGAGGGATTGCGTGTGACAGCGTATGATCAAGATGGAGATTCGGCAATGGGATATGTCCGAGTCAATCGTATATGGAACAATATGGATTATGTCAACCTGATTGATGTAACCAAGCGTGATGCGAATTGGGAGACCATTGATTTGACTGTTAAATTAGGTAGCGGTCAAGTTGTGGAACTGCATCTGGTAAATGACCTGTTCTAGTACTCCATTGTCAAAAACAACAGAAGTCCAACTGAATAAGTTGGGCTTCTGTTGTAAAAACAATACTGGGTGGTGATATCTGTGCTTTCAGAAAACGAGTTTTCTGTTTTTGATTTTGCATCGTGCATTTCTGATGCAATAGACTTAATTTCTCCGATAATGCAAAGCCATCATAAGAAAGTGGCGTATTTTTCATACAACATAGCCATGCAAATGAACCTGCCGGACGATATGATCCGAGACATCGTTTTGGCGGCTGTTTTGCATGATATTGGCGCTTTTTCTGATAATGAGCGGACGAAAATTGTTTCGGCAGGATTTGACGAAGGTGACCTTGCAGTACACGCTGAAATGGGATACAAGCTTCTTAAGAGCTTTGAGCCGCTCCAAAATGCTGCCAAGCTCATACAGATGCACCACGCATGTTATGACAAAATGGGTGATGCAGTGCCGATTGGCAGCTATGTCGTACATTTGGCAGATAGGATTGCCGTGACGCTTGACGACAGCAAAGAGGTTTTTGAACAGATTCCTAAGGTTATGGAAAAGATCGAAGAAAACTGTGCAGTGTTTCATCCCGCAGCTTTGGATGCACTAAGGGCGCTTGAAAATGTTGAATGCTTTTGGATTGAGGCATGTTCAATTTCTGTCAGCTATTCGATTCCTGACCGCATGAAGCATATTCATAAAATAATTGACACACGTACATTGAGAGATTTTGCAAAAGTTGTAGCCAATTTCATAGATTATCGGAGTCGATTTACTTCGACCCATTCGAGCGGAGTTGCAGCGGTTGCATTGGAACTGACCAGACTCTCCGGATTTTCTGAAAGCGAGTGTGATATGATGGAGATTGCCGGTTTTTTGCATGATGTGGGCAAGCTTGCGATATCTAATGATATTTTAGAAAAAAAGGGGGCGCTGTCTGAGGAGGAAGTCAATGAGATGCGAAAGCACACATATTACACATATGTGATACTCAATAAGATCAAGGGGCTTGAGCATATTTCGACTTGGGCTGCTTATCACCATGAAAAACTGGATGGCAAGGGATATCCTTTTCATATCAAGGGTGCGCAGTTTACAAAACTTGCAAGAATCATGGCGGTTGCTGATATTTTTACAGCCATTACTGAAGATCGGCCATACCGCTCAGGTATGAATGAGGATGAGGCAATGCGTGTCCTTAACAATATGGTAATAAATGGTTCTATTGATCCGATCATTGTAAAATTGACCGAAGACAATTTTGAGCATATCAACACAGTGCGCATTTGTGCTCAGAAAGTTGCGCTGGAGGAATATATGGCATTTCATTAGGCAGTCCGATGCCATTGCCTTTGGTAGGGCAATTGGGTTAGATGGAGTAACAGATTTTTCAACAAAACCTGTTGCTATTTTATGAATCTTGTGGTAAAACTGTGTAATATAGATGTGTTTTCTCCTCAGCTCAGGCGATACGCTGCGGGAAGACGTGCCAGAAACTTTAGAAAGTGAGGTTTAATCACGTATCGCTTCATTTTTGGTAAACATTTTTAAGGAGGAAAGTATATGGAAGTTAATCCTAATTTAGCTGCAACGGCGTGGACTCTGATACCCATAGCAATCACAATTATATGCGTATTTTTGACAAGGCGTATATTATTGTCTTTATTTGTAGGTATTATTGCGGCAGCATTTATGTCAGCCAACTTCATTGTTTTTGACACAGTGATGTTAGTTGAAAGAACGATGACAGGCATAATATTTTCTGATGGACAAACGGCACTATTCAGTGTCTTCAGCAGATGGTATTTGTCAATCATAATCTTCCTGTTGGGACTCGGTGTTGTCACCAGTACGGTGGTTTTGACCGGGGGTGCCAGGGCATTTGTAAATGCTGTGGCCAGTAAAGTCAAGAGCCGCAAAGGTGTACAGTTTATAACTGTAATCATTGGCGTTGTATTGATGATTGACGACTACTTTAATGCGATGGTCAACGGCAATATCGCCAAAACTGTTTCTGCAAAGCACAATCTTTCGCGTGCAAGATCCTCATACATAGTAGACTCAATTGCCGCTCCGATATGTATTGTTGCTCCGGTATCCAGTTGGGCAGTAGCGATCATGGGCAACATGGGTACGACTTATGAGAGCATTGGCCAATATGGCAGAAATGTATTTTTGGATTTTCTACGTATGATTCCATATCAGTTTTACGTATTTGCTGCAATTGGATTGGTCATAGTGACGATCTGTGTGGACTTTAATATGTTCTCTATGAGGAAGTATGAAAGAGCCATCAATGAAGAAGGCAAGGACATTGCAGCAGAAGAGTCAGATGTAGGTCTTATTGTTGGAGAAACATCCACAAAGGGTACAATTTGGGACTTTTGGATTCCAATCATTTGTCTTGCATTGGCAACGATTGCGACCATGCTCGTAACAGGTTGGCAGTCTGCCGACCCGACAGAGATATATGAAGGCGGATTCCTGTATGCGATCCTTGATAACATGAGCTTGTCAATGTCACTACTCATGGGTGGTATCGCAGCTTTGGTATCGTCTATGTATATCGCATTAAGGCATGTAAATAAGGGCGAAGTTACCAAGCAACAATACTGGAAAGCCATCGTCGCAGGGCTCAAATCCATGGTAAACCCAATTGCAATTCTTGTGCTATCATGGACGATTTCAACACTCATAGGTCATCTTGAAGTTGGTGATTGGGTTGCTGAGATTCTCTATGCTTCGGGCATCTACGGCGGATTTATACCGTTTATTATGTTTATCAGTGCGGCGCTATTGGCGTTTGCTATTGGTACGTCATGGGGTACATTTGCTATCGTTCTGCCAATTGCCGGTGCAGTAGTATCTACTACAGGAAATATGCATTTGCTTCTTCCGGCCATGGCTGCGGTTCTTTCCGGAGCGGTATTCGGCGACCACGCCTCTCCAATTTCTGATACGACCGTTTTGTCCTCAGCAGGCACGAGCTGTAAGGTTCTTGCGCACTTTGAGTCGCAACTGCCATATGCTATTTTGGCGGCGATCCTCACGGCGATTGGATTCTTGTTCTTTGGACTTTCCGGTACTGTAATTGTCGGTTATCTGGCGTTTGCAGTGGCGCTTGCAATCACGGTGGTGTGCTTTATCTTTATCAAAAAGAGACGTGGTGCGGCGTACTAGTATTATGCAAGTATTAAATTTAGAGTAACCAATAAGCGATGAGGTTGGTGCCCAAAATGGGCACCAACCTCAAGTCTGTTAAGCCTAAGGAGTAAAAGATGAGCAAAACCCTGTATATATCAGATCTTGACGGCACACTGCTCAATAAAAAAGCCGAGCTGACGTGCGATGCAAAAGCAGTCCTCAATCAGCTCATTGCAAGTGGGGCGTACTTCACTGTGGCAACAGCGCGGACATTAGATACGGTGCTGCACATCTTGGGTGACATCCGGCTCAATGTACCGGCGGTGCTCAATAATGGTGCCTCGATTTACGACACGGCTTCCGGTGTGCATGTGAAAAATGAAGTCATAGATCGCTTGGCTGCTGCCCATTTATTTAACACCCTCAGAGACTATGATATCACCGGGTTTGCCTTTACATTCGATGAGGATATTCAATTTTACTATGAGAATCTGGATGATGAGCACAGAAGAGCCTTTCATGATGAGCGTTCTGGAACGTATGGCAGGATATATACACAGGTGCAGTCATTTTCTGAGTTGGTCAATAATGATGTTATATATTTTTCTACTTGTGATACCTACATGCGTTTGCTTCCTGTGTATGAGGTGCTCAAGGCGGATATGCGCTTGCGTGTAGAGTTTTATCGAGATGTGTACCATGAGCATAATTGGTATCTGGAGATTTGTGCACAGTCAGCGTCAAAATATAATGCAGTGATGTATTTAAGGGAAGTCTATGGTTTTGAGCGGGTGGTGTCTTTTGGCGACAATCTCAATGACCTGCCCATGTTTAAGGCAAGTGATGTGTGTATTGCGGTAGAAAATGCACGACAGGAAGTCAAAGACGCCGCCGATATCATCTGTGGTGCAAATGAAAGCGACGGCGTAGCAAAGTGGCTTGCACAAAATGTGCTTGGGGTTTAGGTAGTGTGCAGCCCCTCATATTGCGCTAGCTTATGCCAATGTAACCGAAATCCCGGCATTAAGCAAAGCTTGCTTGAGTTCGGGGATTTTTACTGTGCCGAAGTGGAAAACAGAAGCCGCAAGTGCAGATTCAATATCAGGAAGCTTGGTAAACAGCTCAATAAAATCCTCGATGCAACCGGCTCCGCCGGAAGCGATGATAGGAATCTTGACGGCATTGCGTGCAGCCTCAAGCATCGGTAGATCGAAGCCTTGCTTTACGCCATCGGTGTCGATACTGTTGACAACCAACTCGCCAGCACCAAGCGCCTCACCTTGTTTTATCCACTGTGTCATTTCGAGTCCGGAATCCTCTCTGCCGCCTTTCAAAAAAACCCTAAATATGCCATCCACCCGCATGACATCTACGGCCAGCACCACTTTATCGCTGCCGTATTTTTTCGCTGCATCGGCGATCAGTTGTGGATTTTTCAGCGCCCCGGTGGTAATGCTGACCTTAGATGCGCCGTTTGCGATGACGGTTTCAAAATCATCTAAAGTGCTGACCCCGCCGCCAACAGTGAGGGGGATTGAGATGTTGCTGACGACTTGATTCAGTACATCTGCAAATATTTTTCGACCATCGCTGGAGGCTGTGATATCGTAAAAAACAAGTTCGTCTGCGCCGTTGTTACTATAGTATTTTGCGAGATCAGCGGGACTTGCTATGTCTTTGACATCTTGGAACTTGACGCCTTTGACGACCTTGCCATCTTTTATATCCAGACATGGGATGATTTTTTTTGCTGCCATTTTACTATTCCTCCTTATTGCGCTGCGGCTATTGCCTCTGCCAAGTCAATAGCTCCGGTGTATAGTGCCTTACCGAGTATGGCACCATTGATGCCCATTTTGGATAGTGTCTTTATTTCTTCCAGTGTGGATACACCGCCTGAGGCGATGATATATAGTTTGAGACGTTTTCGCAATGTATCATATAACTCTAAATTCGTACCTTCAAGCAGCCCATCTTTTGAGATATCGGTACAAATCAGTGTTTGTACTCCAATTTCTTCCACAGCTTCACAAAATGCCATTGCGCTTTGATCTGAAAGTTCAGTCCAACCTTTTAAGGCGATCAGTCCGTCTTTGATGTCCGCTGAAACAGCGATGGACTGACCAAAGGTGTTGGTGACTTTTGGAAGAAAGCCAGGGGTCGATACCGCTGCTGTTCCGAGTATGACACGTTTTACGCCGATATCCAGATAGGTATTAATGGTTTCTTCGTTTCGGATTCCACCGCCTACTTGGACTGCAAGATTTGTTTTGTGGATAATGTTTTTGATCACATCAAAATTTGCCGGTTTGCCGTCTCGGGCTCCAGCAAGATCAACAATGTGCAGTGCTGTTGCGCCTTTGGCTTCAAATTCTTGGGCAACACAGGCCGGATCGTCACTATAAACGGTCATTTGCTCATAGTCGCCGCGGATCAGTCTTACCGCCTTGCCTTCATATATATCAATGGCCGGATAGATGGTCATATGAGTGTTCCTTTCGTAGAGGGGATTTCGTCTTTGAAGTTATCGTCAATTGTTAACGCAGCGTGCAGCGCACGAGCAAGCGCTTTGAAACACGCTTCGAGGATATGGTGCGTATTTTTTCCTGCGAGTTTTCGGATGTGGACAGTTATACCGGATTTTCTGACAAATGCTTGCATGAATTCTTCGAAAAGTTCAGTGTCCATCGTGCCGACAGCGCGGTCAGGCAAGGCAACGTCAAATGTGAGATGGCTGCGTCCTGATATGTCTATGGCACACAGTACTAAGGCTTCATCCATAGGGAGCGTGATATTTGCATAACGGTAGATACCTTTTGCATCGCCTATGGCCTCGGAAAATGCTGTACCCAGACAAATTCCGATATCCTCAATGGAGTGGTGGGCATCGACATGCGTGTCGCCTTTACACTGAAGACGGAGGTCGAATTTGCCATGCTTGGCAAAAAGTTCAAGCATATGGTCAAAAAAGCCAATTCCGGTGTCTATTGTGTTTTGCCCGCGCCCATCGATGTTGAGTGATAGCGTTACTTCGGTCTCGGAAGTCTTTCGTGTGATTTGGCTTGTTCGCATTATTTTCCCTCCAATATTTCTGAGATTGTATTTAAAAATGCATCCATTTGTGCCGGTGTTCCGATGGTGACTCGGATGTAGTCTGATATGCGCGGCTTATTCCATTGGCGTACGAGTATGCCTTTTTCTTTGAGTTGCATGTAGAGTGAAGCGCCGCTGAATTTTGGGTGCCTTGCGAATATGAAATTGGCTTTTGAATCCGTCATGGTAAAGCCTAATTCTTTGAGCTGACTTACAGTATACTGCCGAGTTTCAATAATTTCTCTGCGTTTTTCGTTAAAATACGCTTCCTCGTTGAGTGCGGCGAGGCTCATTGTTTGTGTCAGCCTGTTTACATTGTAAGGATTAAATGAGTATTTCATTGTATTCATATCTTCAATGAGCGGAGCAGAGCCTATAGCATAAGCCATGCGCGCACCAGCCATGGAGCGGGATTTTGAATATGTGTGCAAGACGATCAGATTGTCATATTCTTGTGTCAGTGGAATTGCAGACTGTGCGCCGAAATCGATATAGGCTTCATCTATGAGCACTATATATTCTGGATTGCTTTGTGCAATGAGCTCAATTTCAGATAGTGTGAGTGCAATTCCGGTTGGTGCATTAGGATTTGCAAGTACGATATTTCGGCCTGCGTCAATATAGTCGCTTATGTCTACAGAAAAGTCATCTCTTAGAGGAATTTGTTCATATGGTATGCCGTACAGTTCCGCATATACAGGGTAGAATCCGTATGTTATATCAGGAAAGGCCACGCTGCGCTCTGCATCGCAAAATGCCAAAAAAGCAAAGGCCAATAGCTCGTCAGAGCCGTTGCCAATGATGATATTTTCGGGATGTATGCCGTAGTTCTCGGCGATTTTTTTAATGAGCATCGTGCCGTCCGGGTTAGGGTAGAGTCTGAGCTTTTCTATTTCGTCTGCGGTGACGGAGCTTATGACTGAGTGCGGCGGCGGATACGGAGACTCATTGGTATTTAGCTTTATATACTGCATGTCGGCGGGTTGCTCTCCGGGAACATATGCTTTTAGAGTGCTGTGCCGCTGTGATAAAAATTTACTCATGGCATTTCAATCCTTTTTTCGACTGATTTTGCGTGGGCACAAAGACCTTCTTCTTCGGCAAAGCGTATGACATCACTTGCGGATTTTAGCAGCGCTTCCTTTGAATAGTAAGTGTATGATGATTTTTTTATAAAATCATCGACAGTCAAGGGGCTTGAAAACCTAGCCGTGCCGTCAGTAGGCAGTGTATGGTTCGGGCCTGCATAATAGTCACAAAGTGCCTCAGGGGTATGTTTTCCCAGAAATACCGAACCGGCGTTTTTTACTTTGTCCAGATAATTCATGGGCGCTTCGAGGAGAATCTCCAGATGTTCCGGTGCAAGTTCATTGGATATATCAAATGCTTGGTCGAGAGACGAAGCCACGATGATCATGCCATGATTATCAATGGCTTGACGGGCGATGTCCTTGCGCGGCAGTGCATTCAGTTGCGTCTCCAGCTCGTCTTTGACTTTGCTTGCAAGTTGTGAACATGTGGTGACAAGTACTGCGGGAGAATCACTTCCGTGCTCACATTGCGAGAGCATATCCGCTGCGACAAACTGCGGCTGTGCACTTTCGTCTGCGATAATGAGTATATCGCTAGGGCCGGCGATCATATCTATACCTACAATGCCAAAGACTTGACGCTTGGCTTCTGCGACATAAGCATTACCGGGGCCTGTGATTTTGTCAACGCGCGGAATCGTTTCAGTGCCATAGGCCAAAGCGGCAACCGCTTGAGCGCCGCCTATTGTGAACACCCTATCAGCGCCTGCAATTTTAGCGGCGGCCAGAATTCCGGGATTTATTGCGCCTGATTTTGATGGCGGGGTGACGATTATGATTTCGTCAACTCCTGCAATTTTTGCGGGGAGAACATTCATCAGGACAGACGAGGGATATGCCGCCGTTCCACCCGGAATATACAAGCCGACGCGCTTAAGTGGGGTGATGCGTTGTCCCAGAATTATGCCTTGAGCCGGAGTCATTTCAAATCCTGTTCGGACTTGACGGCGGTGGTATGCTTCGATATTCTTCGCCGCACACCGCATTATGTCCGCAAATTCGGGATCAATGTTGTTGAGTGCATCGTCCAGTGCACTTATGGGCAGCTCAAAATGATCAAGTGTGCATCCATCAAACTTTTCGGTATATTCCCGCAAGGCTTTGTCTCCACGATTGATTATATCGGAGATGATGGCACTTACAGTTGCTGTAATCGTGTCCGTTGTCGCTTTTTTTGTTGTGCGACGATTTACGAATGTTTCAGCGGAAATAATCTTGATCATAGTGAGACCCTTTCTGATGCCATATTTGGGGCTGTATTAAAGTTGTGAAAATCTGCCGTAGGGGTGAACTGTGTTCGCCCGAGGGATTGTGTTCATTGTGTCATACATTAATACGATCACCCTACAAACAAGTTGAGATTTTTTGGCACAATTTGCTGATGGCATCGTAATTGAATTTATAGCTTACTTTGTTCGCAATGAGCCGTGCGCTGATATCTACAATGGTTTCAAACGGCTCCAAATCATTTTCTAACAGCGTTTGACCGGTCTCAACGAGGTCAACAATGACATCGGACAATCCTAAAATAGGTGCAAGCTCAATCGAACCATTTAACCCGATGATATCAATGTCCCGACCCTGTTTTTCATAGTAACTGCGGGCAATATTTGGAAACTTTGTGGCCACACGCAACGTCCGACCAAGCTGATCCGGAGCAAAGCCCTTTTCGGCAGCGACGCACATTCGGCATTTCCCGATATCAAAATCCAACAGCTCGTAGACTTCCGGGGCGTACTCCAACAAAATATCCTTGCCCGCTACACCGATATCGGCAGCGCCTCGCTGAACATAAATGGGTACATCCGATGGCTTGACCCAGAAATAACGCACACCATTTTCAGGGCTTTCAAAAACGAGTTTGCGGCTGTCTTCATATATGGCCGGACATCCGTATCCCGCCTTTTCGAATATATTGTATGCTTTTTCGCCGAGCCTGCCTTTGGGTAGGGCAATATTTATAAAATCATCTGTTTGGCTGTGTCTTTCCAATAAATCAAGATAGACAGCGAAACCTATAGCATCTGAGCGTTTGCCAAACTTGCGCATGAGCTTATCATAGCGGCCGCCTGAGAGGATTTTAGTCGGGATTCCATCGATATAACCTTGGAATATTATTCCGCTGTAATAACTCAAATCATTGACCATTGAAAAATCAAGATTGATTTCAAGTACACCTTGAGTGCTCAAAACATGATACAGTGCCTCTAGCTCGTGGCGTGCGGTTTCAGTCGCATCATTGATGCACATATGTTCAAGTTGTTTGGCCACACTTTTATAAGACCCATAGAGTGTGGTCAAGGTGGCAAGACTTGTACCGAAGTTGGAAGAAAGTGCATATTTTTGGCAGAACTTGCGCAGTTCAGGTAAGTTCTTTTCACTGACCAGTTGCAAAATTTGTGTGCGTTGTTCCTCGGTCAGTACCTCATTGTTAAGCAGACCGGCAATAAATCCCATGTGGGAGATATCTAAGCGTGTGGGTTTTCCCAACACTTCCAAACTTTGCTGTGCCAACATCAGCACTTCGCTTGTCAGCGTCACATCAATAGCGCCGATACATTCGAGACCGACTTGCATACGCTCTTTAAACTCAAAGCCATCCGGCCTGTAGACGGTTTCGTTGTAATAGAGCTTCTTTAAGCGGCCGTCATCGGCGGCGTTTTTTACTATGGATAATGTTACATCAGGGCGCAAGGCCATAAGCTTGCCACTCGCTCCGGTAAATGTCACGATATCGCCGGAGGAGAGAAAAGATTTGTTATCAGCGTATAGCTCATATTCCTCAAATCGGCTGAGCCGAATTCTGAGTAGCCATGCTGTTTATACAATGTGCGTAGGCGCATAATGGCCTGTTCGTCATATCTAAGAATATCTTTTGAAAAATCCATGATGTACTCCATTTTCCCCGACCCAATTTATCGTGTTTAAATCAAAATGTGGGCTACCCGGTGTGTAGCCCAATTGATGAAAGATTGCTGCGAAAATGCTGTCTTATGTCTCGAAAAAGCGCGCATGGATTGCAGACATCGCTCTGTCTGCTTCATGTTCATCAACCAAAACCGAAATCTTTATCTCGGAAGTTGAAATAAGTCCTATATTGACCTTGGAATCATATAAAGCTTCGAACATCATTGCCGCAACACCGGGAGATGACATCATGCCCGCACCGACAATGCTGACCTTGGCAACATTGGCATTCATGCTGATATCACTAAAGCCAATGAATTTTTGTGCCTCCTTAAGCGCAGCTACAGCGCAATCCAAATCCGTTCTGGCAACAGTAAAGCTGATATCTTTAGTCGTGTTGCGGCCTACCGACTGCAATATAATATCGACATTTATTTTTTCTTTTGAAAGTGCTTGAAATACTCTAAAGGCGATGCCGGGTTCGTCCTCGACCTCCATTATGGCGATTTGAGCGACATTGGTATCCATCGCTACGCCGCTGATTTTTGATTGCTCCACTTTTGTTACCCCCTTTACTTTTGTGCCGGGCTTTCTTACATAACTTGAAAGGACTTCCATTTTGACATTGTATCTTTTGGCCATTTCGACCGATCGATTATGGAGCACTTGAGCGCCCAGTGAGGCCAGCTCCAGCATTTCGTCATAAGTAATCTCATCAAGTTTTTTTGCACCGGGAATCTTGCGCGGATCGCTGGTATAAACGCCTTCGACATCCGAAAAAATCTGGCACAAATCCGCATTGAGTACAACGGCTAATGCGACTGCGGTTGTGTCAGACCCCCCACGTCCAAGCGTTGTTATATCATCATATCTGTTGATGCCTTGGAAGCCTGCAACCAACACGATCCGACGGCGATCCAGTTCGGCTTTGATACGCTCAGCAGATAGTGCCTTGATCCTGGCGTTATTGTATTCCGTATTGGTCTGCATACCGATCTGCCAACCGGTCAGCGATACAACCGGCAATCCAAGTTTTTCCAGTGCCATGGCCATGAGTGCCACAGATATCTGCTCACCGGTGGATAGGAGCATATCCATTTCTCGTTTTGATGGATTGGGATTAATTTCATTTGCTTTTGTGATGAGGTCGTCCGTTGTATCGCCCTGCGCCGAAAGTACAACAACCACGTCATTACCTTCGGTGTATTTTTCGGCGATGATCCATGCTACACGTTCAATTTTTTCAGCATTTGCGACAGAGCTTCCCCCGAATTTTTGTACGATAAGAGCCATTATAAATACTCCATTCTGGAAATAGTGCTTTTAGCGGTTATACTAAAATGCGGAATATCGAAAGTGGTTTGATACCGCGTGCAAGAATATCATTGATTTTTTTACCGCTCAACATCATGGTTTTAAATGCGATTGTGCCATTACTTTCACCTGCGAATATGACATCTCCGAATTCGCGCTCAATTTTTGCTTTCGGAGCATCTGTCCTTATATACCAAGCCGTTTCGAGTTGTGCTGGATCAGCCAGTAACGCCGGGTCACCATCTTCCCAACCGATCCACTTGCGGGCATATAGATGTTTTACCGCATCTATGATATCTGCAACGACTGCACTGGCAGTTGGGAGCTTCCCGGCGCCTGCACCGCAGAGGATCACGTCGCCAACGGCATTGCCGCGTACAACGACTCCGTTCATTACGCCTTCAACGCCGGACAGAAGCTGTTCTTTGTCAATAAGGTGCGACGCAACATAGGCATAGAGCTTGTCGCCCACAACTCGCGCTCTGCCGAGCAGTTTGATTTTATATCCCAACTCCGAGGCAAAAAACTTGTCGTCCTTGGTTACACTTCTGATGCCTTCTGTGGACACCAAATCCGGGTAGACATGCTTTCCGAATGCAAGTGAGGCCAGTATACATATCTTGCGGCAAGCGTCATGGCCTTCAACATCAGCCGTTGGGTCAGCCTCTGCATAGCCTTTGAGCTGTGCATCTTTGAGTGCAACTTCAAATTCAGCGCCATTTTTTTCCATTTCGGTCAGAATATAGTTGGTCGTGCCGTTGAGTATTCCAAAAATTTCGCTGATTTGATTGGCGGCCATGCACTGAACGAGGGGTCTCATTATGGGAATTCCGCCGCCGACACTTGCTTCGAATAGGTAGTTTACACCTTTTTCTCTGGCGAGTTTAAGCAGGCTATACCCATGTGCGGCAACCAATTCTTTGTTTGATGTGACGACACTTTTTCCGGCCTCAAGACAGCGTTGCGTATATTCAAGCGCAACACCGACACCACCGATCACTTCAACGACCACAGAAATGTCAGGATCGTTGACGATGGTTTCAAAGTCATTTACAAAAAGCGAATGAAATGGACTGTCTGAAAAGTCCCTGATGTCAAGGATATATTTAACTCTAATATTTTGTCCGGCATTTTTTGCGACCTTTGCGCTGTTTTTGTCAAGCACCTCAACAGTGCCGGAGCCAACCACGCCGAAACCGAGCACAGCTATTTCAGCCATTTAGTTCACCTCAATTCGATACGAATCACATCTGATAATTCTAACACGGAGCTATTGTTACTGCAATGTTTTTTTGAAAAAATGTAACTAAAAACTGATCTGATCTAGTAAAGGTTTTTTACAAATTGAATCCCGATGACCAGACCATAGAGGATCGGTTGATGAATGATGTATATCAGCAGTGCATGTCTTCCGATTTTTGGAAATAACGGTACTTTATATTCATAAAACCACTCGGGCAGCGCCCGGTCTCGCACATAGATTCCGGCACATGTTCCTAACAGGAACACAAATAGCCAAGGAATGATGGGGAAATAGTCATAACTTACAAATCCAATTTGCCGCCAGCCCAACACCGATATGAGGGGTCGTAGCCATGGGTGCGGGCATATAATCGTGATATGGTTGGTCAAGACAGCACCTGCGATGATGAGTGTGATCCAAATAAAAGGTGAGATTTTGTTCGGAATCAAATCCCAGAGTCTATGTGTCAGGCCGAAAAATAACATGCTGAAACCGAGCAGATGCAAAACGCCCCACCAAATCGGCATGCCCATGAAAGCGGTGGCCGCTGTGATGACTGCGGAGAGTCCAAGGGCAATGAGACCGCGTTTTATATTGCTGCGGGAGAACCGTGAGGAGATGCCCGAAAGGAAAATGAACAGCCCTGCAAAGAAGGGTTGCAGTATGTCAAACACTGGGTTGGAGAACATCCATCCCGGTGCGCCTAAGAATGCGACAAGATTGTAAAGTAAGTGGTGTGCGACCATCAACACGACAGAGAACCCGCGTAGTGCGTCAATGATGTCGATGCGGTTATTCGTTTTATTCATGAGGAGATTTTACTTCTAATGCTACCCATTGTCAAATGGGTATGATACAATGACTGCTGTGCAGTGGGGATTCAAAGTAAGGGAGATGACGAGTATGCGTGCTGTGGTAATCCTTGCAGGGGGCAAGAGCCGCCGGATGGGTCGAGACAAACTCGCGCTGCCGATGGATGGCGAGACATTATTGGAATCAGTTGTGCACAAGTTTTCTTATGTGTTTGAAAATGTGTATCTCAGTGTTGCTGATGCTGAGAAGTATCCGGAAATTAAGGCAGACAGACTGGTTGATATCATACCGGGGGCGGGGCCGATGTCCGGATTGCATGCGGCGCTCTCTGCATTGCATGTGGATGGGGTCTTTTTGGTTGCTGCGGATCTGCCTTTTGCATCTCCGGAAGCAGCGCTTAAGATCATTGAATTGGGTAAAGAGAGCGGTAAATCTGCTTGTGTGGTAAGGCTTCCGGATGGGAAGCTGGAGCCTTTGTTTGCGTATTATCGCAAAGATATCTTGGACAAATGTAAGGCGCTGATAAGCATAGGGGATTACAGAATGACCGAACTTTTTACTGAAGAATCGGCACAATTTGTAGCGCCGGAAGCGTTGGGTGAATTTTGGAGCGATGCGTTGATTATGAATGTGAACTATCCGGAAGATTATGCGAAGCTTAAGCAAAGCTTTGCTTGAACTTGAATAAACTTGATGATAAAATGCTTACTATTCTAAAAATGCGCATATTACTTTATTTGATTTGAAAGGATTATTTATTATGAGTTACAAAATCACCAGAAAAAACGAAGCAGTCAAATATGAGGCTCCCGGACATTATGACGTACAAACAACTCGCCTACACAATCCGCAAGATGTCAATGATGGAAGCATTGTTATGGGTTTGAGTCACTTTCTGCCGGGCGGCGGTGTAGAATATGGTTCTAACCCAAAAGAGTCGATTTACTACGTAGTTGAAGGTGAAATGTATATCGAATCAGAAGTCGGCACTGAAAATGAAGTCAAGACAACGCTCTATCCCGGTGATTCTTATCATTGCGGACCCAATACGAAAAAATCAGCAAAAAACACAGGCGCAACCTGTGCGCAAATGCTTGTGTGCATAGTTACCCCACCGGAAGCGAAATAGTAAACTGTCGGGAGATATTGTTGTAGGGGCGACCGTTCTCGGTCGCCCATGGGAGAGCTATGCTAAAGTTATCTGATATCAGACTCAAAGCACGGTGCGATGAAAGAACCCTGCGGCAAACAGCTGCGGGGATTTTGAGCGTTTCGGCAGGTGCGATAAAAGATATGAAAATACATAGACTATCAATAGATGCACGCCGCAAATCAGATGTTCGATTTGTATATACCTTGCTAGTTGACTTGGATATGGAAGAAGGTCGGTGTTTAGGGACTGAAGCACGCAAACCCAAAGCGTCCAAAGCCTTTTCACAAGACAGCGCTTGCGTTTCAAACTATATCCCTCCGGAGCCCTATACATTTCCGGAGATAAAAGCCAAAACGCTTGAAAATCCGCCTGTAATTGTTGGAATGGGTCCGGCGGGTCTCTTTGCAGCACTGTGTCTTGCAGAAGCCGGGATCAAGAGTGTTGTTCTTGAACGCGGAGCACCTGTCTCTGATAGAATAAAATCTGTTGTGCATTTTTGGGAAGCGGGCGTACTTGACGAAAGCTCCAATGTCCAGTTTGGCGAAGGCGGTGCAGGGACATTTTCTGATGGTAAACTGACAACGAGCTTAAATGACATGCGCATAAGATATGTACTGGAGCGCCTTGTCGCATTTGGGGCGCCGGACGATATACTTTATCTGGCAAAGCCCCATATTGGTACGGATAGATTGCGAGATGTTGTCATTGGTATGAGAAAAAGGCTGATTGAGCTGGGATGTGCGGTGAAATTCGGCCATAGGCTTGCCGATTTGGAAATCGATGGTGGCAAGCTTCGCAGTATTAGCGTATCTGAAGGTCTGAGGCAGTACTCAATGGCTACAGATACACTGATTCTCGCACCGGGAAATAGTTCAAGAGATACTTTTGAAATGCTATATAATCGCGGTGTTGCACTGTCTCCAAAGAGTTTTTCGCTAGGGGTGCGTATTGAACATTTGCAAAGCGCAATTGACATGACGCAATATGGCGCTCATGCCATATCAAGCGGGATAGGCTTTCCTGCATCGGATTATAAGCTGGTGGCGCATTTAGATAATGGACGTTCTGTATACACCTTTTGCGTTTGCCCCGGCGGCCAAGTCGTTGCGGCGGCTTCGGAATCCGGCGGTGTAGTGACCAATGGAATGAGTCACTATGCCAGAGATGGAGAAAACATTAATGGAGCATTGCTCTGTTCTGTCACACCTGACGATTTCGGAAATACTCCTCTGGGCGGGATTGCGTTACAAAGAAAATTAGAGCGAGCTGCGTTTAAGGTCGGAGGCGGCAATCATTGCGCTCCGGCTCAGTTGGTCTGTGATTTTTTAGAAAAGCGGGCTTCAAGAGGACAAGGGCAGGTAGCGCCTACTTATTTACCCGGTGTCAAATATTGCAATCTATGGGATGTGTTGCCTGAATTTATTTGCGATGCACTGGCTGAGGCGCTGCCTCAATTTGAGCGTAAAATATCCGGATTTGCACACCCTGATGCGGTCTTGACTGCAGTGGAAACCAGAAGTTCAAGCCCGGTGCGTATTGAGCGGGATTGCTTCGAGTCCGTGAATGTGAAAGGATTGTTTCCGTGCGGAGAGGGTGCGGGCTATGCAGGCGGGATTATGTCGGCGGCAGTGGATGGGATACGTTGCGCAGAAGCGGTAATGATAAAACAATAGCCAGCGAGGATACTAAATCCCATGCTGACTATAGGTTTCATATTGTATCAAGTTATCTGGGTTGATCTTCGGGCGGCTTGCCGACCGTAGAGATGGCCCATTTTGCAACTTGGACACGTACACGATCTTCGCTGGTCTCAAAGGTGATTTTTTCGCCATCAACAGAAACGACTTTGCCTAAAATGCCGCCGATTGTGGTGATGCTGTCGCCAACCGACAGTGAATCACGCATATCTGCAAGGGCTTTCTTTTTCTTTTTCTCCGGACGAATCATGAAAAAATAGAAAACAGCAATCATCGCCACTATTACAATGATCATGGTGGGATCCATAATATATTCCTCCTGTACACTAAATTCACGTCATTATACTTACTATTTTTGAATAAATCAAGAGGAAAATTTGAAAAATCGGCAAACTTAATGTATAATCTTATGCGTTGAGATACACGAAAGGAAAGGCCATAAACCATGTCAGTACGATTTAGCAATGAAGAGTTTGTAAAGCTGAAAAAAGAACTGCTCATATATGAATGGGGTCAGAGAACGCTGCTGACAAAGCTGAGCATCATCCATGAAGACCTCAATGTTTTTCAAGAAAATAACCCGATAGAACATATAAAGGGTCGGATAAAATCCCCGGAAAGTATTGCACAGAAACTGAAAAACATGCAGGTGGATATCACGGCAGAAAACGCCAAAAAACATCTGAAAGACATCGCAGGGATTCGGATCATTTGTTCTTTTGCGAAAGATATTTATTATCTGGCAGACTTGCTGCGGGCGATGCCTGATGTGCGTATATTAGAGGAAAAAGACTATATATCCAGTCCGAAGCCGAGTGGTTATCGTAGTTACCATGTGATCATGGGCATACCGGTATTTCACTCGGAAATATCAGAAGAAGTAGTGGTTGAAGTCCAGATTCGTACCGAGGCAATGAACTTCTGGTCAACGCTTGAGCATAAGGCTCGGTATAAATACCAAGATCATGTCCCATCGCATCTTTGCGATGAGCTCATTATATGCGCCGACAAAATTGCGGAGCTTGATAATCGCATGTTCCTGATCCATGAGATAATCTCACTCATAAATCAGGATAGTTAGTCTGTAATTTCATGAATTTTTTCCTTGACAGTACCCGACCCACATGCTATATTACTTTAGCGCTGATGAGAGAGATTGTGCGCATAATAAACAGTATGACCCGCTAGCTCAGTCGGCAGAGCACCTGCCTTTTAAGCAGGGTGTCCCGCGTTCGAATCGCGGGCGGGTCACCATCTAAAACCCAAGCCGTTATGAAAAGGTGAGGGTTTTCTTTTTTGATGGTTTGAAAAAATGGGCACAATGAAGCGTAATCGACCCAGAGATCTTCAGTTCCGCCTTATAAAAATACTTGCGCTTTGACATTGTGGCCTTTAATGAACGCATTAAGGCCGATTGATAATGATAAACATAGCACATTAATGCCAAAACGTACAATAAAATTGAAGTTAATTTTGGTTAATTTTAAAAAATTGATAGTATATCTTTCGTGATTTGTACAATAAAAATGGTATAAATTGTGCAAATGTTCGAATATATCATTCAAACATCCTCAATATAGCATATGAATTTGGTATTGTTATTTTATATACAACAATCCGTATTTAATGTTATAATGACCAAAACTGTGCGGCATACAGCACGATATTACCAAAACTATAAAAAATTATACATAGGAGGGATGAAATGAGTACATTCGGATACTCAATGCCAAGTTATTTCCAGAGCATGCCGGTCATTGGCGCACCGCTCGACAACCCCAACGCAGAAAATGAAGCTGAACTCAAAAAAATCGAAAAGGACGTCCAACAGGAAGTAGAAGAGATATTGGCCTCGGGACGCAGCGATGAATCACTGAACGAAGCCGGTCAGATGACAGCACTTCAACGTCTCGAAGTGCTGCTGGATTCCGGATCGTGGTGTCCGCTCAACAGCCTCTACAACCCTGAGAAAAACCCGGACGGAAGCACAGGCGTAATTACCGGACTTGGTAAAATTCGCGACAAATGGGCAGTCATTATTGCCTCCGACAACAAGAAGCTTGCCGGAGCATGGGTAGCCGGTCAAGCGCTGAAACTTACACGTGCGACCGATATGGCCAAGCAACTCAACATTCCGCTGGTTTATGTGCTCAATTGCAGCGGCGTAAAAATGGATGAGCAAGAAAAAGTATATGCAGGCCGCATAACAGGCGGTACGCCATTTTACCGTCATGCAGAGCTGATGCAGTTGGGCGTTCCGATCATCTGCGGTATTTATGGAACAAACCCGGCAGGCGGTGGATATCATGCGATTAGCCCGACTATTCTTCTGGCACACGAAAAAGCCAACATGGCCGTTGGTGGAGCGGGTATTGTCAGCGGCATGAATCCCAAGGGCTATGTTGATGAAGAAGCTGCCGAAGCACTGATCGCAGCGACAAAAACAGCAAAACGTGAAGATCCGCCCGGCTCTGTTTCAGTTCACTTTGGTGTGACCGGATTTTTCCGTGAAGTATATACCGGAGAAGAGGGCGTACTGGAGTCAATAAAGAAGTACATGGATGCAATCCCCGCATATAATGAGAATTTCTTCCGCGTAGCAGATCCGGTTGAGCCGCAATTTCCTACGGAAGACCTCTATACGCATGTACCATTTAATCAACGCAGGGCATATGATATCCGCAAGGTTTTATCATGCGTATTTGACAACAGTGAATTTATGGAATACAAAATGGGCTATGGGCCTGAAATCGTTTGCGGATTGGCTAAAGTCAACGGTCTGCTCTGCGGTGCGGTGTCAAACTTCCAAGGTATGATTCCCAACTACCCGGAATACCTCGAAAACAGCGTAGGTGCAGGTGGCAAGCTTTATCGTCAAGGTCTGATCAAGATGAGTGAATTCGTCACATTATGTGCGCGTGACAGGATTCCTGTGATTTGGTTCCAAGATACATCCGGAATTGATGTAGGTGACCCCTCCGAGATGGCAGAACTCCTTGGTCTTGGGCAGTCACTGATCTACAGTATCCAAAATGCGGCAGTCCCGCAGATGGAAATTACACTGCGCAAGGGCACGGCTGCGGCACACTATGTTATGGGTGGTCCGCAAGGTACTGACCGGAATGTATTTAGTCTGGGTACTGCAACAACTGAAATCTACGTCATGCACGGAGAAACAGCGGCTGCGGCAATGTTTGCCCGCAGACTGGTCAAGGAAAAGGATGCCGGAAAAGATATCTCACCTGTTATTGATAAGATGAACAAGCTGATTCAAAATTACACAGACACATCTCGTCCGGGCGCTTGCGCAAAACAGGGCTTTGTAGATGAAATCGTTAAGTTCTCAGAACTGCGCAAGTACATATGCGCGTTCGTTGGTGCAGCTTACCAAAATCCGGAATCGATTTGCGCATTCCATCAGATGCTTACACCGCGCGCGATTCGTGAATGGAACTACCTCAACGGCATAGAATAGGGGTGATCAATATTTCCAGAAAAGTAATAGGAGCCGAAAAACCATTGGTCTCCGGCAAGAAACTCAATGTGATGGATACCATTCTTCGTGATGCACACCAGTCGCAAGCGGCGACGCGGATGCGCCTTGAAGATATGCTGCCGATATGCCCGGTACTGGACAGTATTGGCTATTGGGCGATTGAATGTTGGGGCGGTGCGACATTCGATGCATGTATCCGTTTCCTCAATGAAGATCCATGGGAGCGTCTGCGTGCACTGCGCAAAGCGCTGCCCAATACGAGACTACAGATGCTGTTTCGCGGACAGAACATCCTCGGTTACCGCCACTACGGCGACGATGTTGTAGATAAGTTCTGCAAGAAATCCATTGAAAATGGCATCGATGTCGTGCGTATTTTCGATGCGCTCAACGATGTGCGCAACTTAGAAAAAGCGATGAAGAGCGTTAAAGAGTACGGCGGCATCGCTGAACCTGCGATGTCCTTTACCGTCAGCCCGGTGCATAATGAACAATATTGGATAGACCTTGCAATGCGGCTTGAAGATATGGGTGCTGATGTGATTGGAATAAAAGACATGGCCAATTTGATGCTTCCGATGGATACAGCCAGCCTGATAAAGAAGCTCAAAGCGCGCGTAAAAGTGCCGCTCCATCTGCACACGCATAACACCGCCGGAACAGGCGACATGAACTATCTACTGGCTGCACTGGAAGGTGTAGACATAGTGGATACTTCTCTATCACCGCTGGCCAACGGCACCTCTCAACCGGCTACAGAATCGCTGGTTGCGTCGCTCAAGGGGCATGAACGTGATACAGGTCTCGATCTTGAGAAGATGAGCAAAGCTGCGGAACATTTCAGAGATGTCGCAGACAGACTTTCTGAGGAGGGATTCCGTGATCCACGTGTACTTCAAGTGGACACGAATACGCTCATATATCAAGTGCCCGGCGGGATGATATCGAATCTTATCTCCCAGCTCAAGGATCTCAATGCAGAAGATAAATATTATGATGTCTTAAACGAAGTGCCGCGTGTGAGAGAGGAAGCGGGTTATCCGCCGCTTGTAACACCAACCAGCCAAATTGTCGGTTCACAAGCTGTAATGAACATCGTTGGCGGTGAGCGATATAAGATGGTGACGAAAGAGTTTCGCTCGATGATGCGCGGAGAATACGGCACATTACCTGCACCTGTCAATGAGGAAATGCGCAAGAAGTGCATCGGCGATGATGAAGTCATCACATGCCGTCCGGCAGATTTAATTCCGGAAGAATTTGACAAACTCAAAGCGGAAATCGGTGACCTTGCTACCAGTGAGGAAGATGTGCTGACCTATGCTCTGTTTCCGCAAGTTGGGAAGGCCTTTCTTGAATACAGGCGCAAGAAAGACCTCGGCATAGAAGATAAAGAGCTCATTGCAGCGATAACAGCGGCAATTGCTGCCTACAGAGGCGGGCATGTCCATCCGCTGATCAGAAGCATGAGCAGTTCTGCTCAGATCGGCTCGGGTGTTGCGCCTACAAATCCATTGGTCAGAAACAGCGGGTAGACTGATATAAAGCGAAACATGCGCAATGCAATAAAATAATCTCCGGGGTCTAAGTCCCATCGCGATACACCATAAATCATTGAATCATTTATAATATGAGTGGAGGATGTAATCGATTATGAAAAACTATAAAGTAACGGTAAATGGAAATACGTATGAAGTAGATGTCGAAGAAGTTGGCGGCGCACCTGTAGTGGCAGCAGTCCAAGCAGCAGCTCCGGTGCAAAGGTCTGCTCCGGTCGCACCAAAGCCCGCAGCGCCTGCGCCAAAAGCAGAAGCAACTTCGGCAGGCGGTGCCGAGAGCGTTTTAGCGCCGCTCCCGGGTACCGTACTGTCTGTAAGCGTAAAAGCAGGAGATCAGGTCAAAGCCAATCAGGTGCTTTTGATCTTTGAAGCTATGAAAATGGAAAATGAAATCGTGGCCACGCGTGCCGGTACGATCAAAGAAGTATTTGTTGCAAAAGGCGATATGCTTGAAAGCGGTAAGCCTGTTGTATCAATCGCATAAGGAGGATTAAAATAGTGTATTTTGCATATACCGAAGACATGGAAATGATTGCCGAAATGGCAAGAGACTTCGCTAAAAAAGAAATCGCACCTTGGATCGAACAAGATGAAGAAAACCACCACTATCGCCGTGAGATTCTTTCGCAACTGGGTGAATTGGGTCTTTTAGGTTTTTCTATTCCTGAAGAGTATGGCGGAAACGGACTGGGCTGGATGGAAGGTGTTGCGGCGCTTTATGAGATTTCTAAAGTCCACACATCATGGCGTTTGAGCATATCCGGCAATGTCTGGGGTCCTGCGATGACTATTTTGCATCATGGTACCGAAGAGCAAAAGCAAAAGTATATCCCCGGACTTTGCAGCGGTGAATATGTTGGTAGTTTTGCAATTACTGAGGCAAACTCGGGCTCCGATGTCGGCAGCATGAAAATGACGGCAAAAGACTGCGGCGACCACTGGCTGCTCAATGGCTCAAAAATGTGGATTTCCGGTGGACATACGGCAGACATTATGCTGATTTTCGCAAAAACCGATCCGGCCGCGGGTGCAAAGGGCATTTCATGCTTCATCGTAGATTTTAACGAAACCACCGAAGGCGTTGAAAGAATACCGATTCACAAAAAAGTCGGTATGTGGCCTGCGCCCACTTCCGAAATCGTTTTTGAAGATGCAAAGATTCCGAAAGCCAACCTGCTCGGTGTAGAAAACAAAGGCTTCCAACTGTGCATGTGGATGCTCAACAACACCCGTATGGGTTGCGCCACAGGTGCAGCAGCGTTGTCTGCGGCATGTCTTGAGGGCAGCATCCAATATGCAAATGAGCGCACACAGTTTGGTCAGCAGATCGGTAAATTCCAAATGATTCAACAGCAAATCGCTGAGATGAAACTGGAAGACGATGCGGCGAAGTTTTTGGTATTTAGAGCGGCATGGCTCAAGGAAAATGGACTACCCAGCCAGCAAGAAACCTCGATGGCTAAGGTTTTTGCCTGTAATGCAGCCGTTCATGGTGCCAATGTAGCGATGAAAATTTATGGCTCTTACGGCTATTCGGATGAATATCCTTGCGGCAGGTGGCTGCGTGATGCAAAGCAGTTTGAGACACTCGAAGGTACATCGAATATCCACATGGGTATCATAGCCGGTATTGAGCTGGGTTATCAGCAAAATAGATAGTGCTATAGAGTATAAGCGTGAAAAGGAGTGTGCTTAGCATGTCCGTAAAATATGAAAAAAAAGAACATGTAGCGGTAATCACCATTGATCGGCCGGACGCGCTCAATGCGCTGAATATTGAAGTGCTAAAAGCGCTAAAAGAAGCGGCGTCGAAAGCGAGAACAGACGATGATGTTTATGTTGTAATCATCACCGGTGCGGGTCGGGCATTTGTTGCAGGAGCAGATATTGCACAGATGAAAGACTATACCGCAGATGAGGGGCGTGCCTTTGGTAAAAAAGGCAATAAGGTATTTTCGAAGTTTGAAGAAATGTCCAAGCCTGTCATTGCAGCGATCAATGGGTTTGCATTGGGTGGGGGCTGTGAGCTTGCGCTGGCTTGCGATATCAGAATTGCCGGTGAAAAAGCAAAATTCGGCCAGCCGGAAGTTGGACTGGGTATTACACCCGGATTTGGCGGGACACAACGCCTGCCCAGAGTGGTCGGGATGTCCAAGGCTAAGGAACTGATCTTTACAGGAGCAGTGATTGACGCTCAAGAAGCGTTGAGCATCGGCTTGGTCAGCAAGGTAGTGCCGGGAGAAACACTCATGGATGTCGCATTTGAAATGGCTCAAAAAATTGCCGAAAATGCTCAGATAGCTGTGCGGCAGAGCAAAATCGCAATCAACAAAGGCATGCAGTGTGACATAAACACGGGGCTGGAGTTTGAAATGCAAGCGTTCGGACTGTGCTTTTCCACCGAAGACCAAAAAGATGCAATGAATGCGTTTGTAAACAAGGAAAAAGTAACCTCATTTAAAAACAAGTAACGCCTATGCAGACGCACCGAAATGCTACATCAGCTCGGTGCGTCGCAAGCATGCGTTCCACCATTTTACGAAAGGAAGTGCCTATGAAAAAAATCAGCATCATCGGTGCCGGAACGATGGGAACCGATATAGCCCAAGTGTTTGCGAAGAAAGGCTATGAAGTCGTGGTTCGTGATATGACCGATGACATCATTGGAAAGTCACAAAGCAAGCTTCAAAAGACACTTTTGCGCCTCGTAGAAAAAGGCAAGATGACCGAAGAATCAAAGCTTGATATGTTGGGTTTGATAAAATTCTCGACCGACCTCGGAGACAGTGCGGATGCAGACCTTGTCATAGAAGCGATCATCGAAAATGTGGATATAAAGAAAGATTTATTTAAGACACTTGATGGCTTGTGCAAGCCGGAGACCATTTTTGCGACCAACACCTCATCTATCTCTATTACAGAGCTGGCAGCGGCAGTGGGACGCAAAGACAAGTTCATCGGAATGCATTTTTTCAACCCGGCCTCTATAATGAAGCTCATTGAAATCATCAGAGGCATCGACACATCGAATGAGACATTTGACAAAATCAAAGCACTGTCGATAGAAATCGGAAAAGAGCCGGTCGAAGTAAAAGACAGCCCTGGATTTATCGTAAACAAAGTGCTCATTCCAATGATCAATGAAGCGGCAACCGTACTGATGGAAGGTGTAGCAAGCGCTGAGGATATTGACAAGGCGATGTGTCTGGGTGCCAATCATCCGATGGGTCCGCTGGCGCTTTCTGACCTGGTCGGAAATGATACAGTGCTCAATATCATGAATGTTTTGTTCACAGAGACCGGAGATCCAAAATACAGACCATGCCTACTCTTAAAGAACATGGTCAGAGGCGGACAACTGGGCAGAAAAACCGGCAAAGGTTTTTATACTTATTAATCAAAATACGGAGGAAAAGGAATGTTTTTTAACGAAGATCATGATGATATTCGTGCACTCGCAAGAGAGTTTGCCGAAAAAAAACTTGCGCCCATCGCCAATGAGATCGATCACAATGATGAAGTTCCGCAAGCCATCTATGATGAAATGGCGGAAATGGGCTTATATGGGCTAAAAATTCCCGAAGAGTACGGCGGACTTGGCTTAGATACACGCTCATATGTATGTGTGATGGAAGAAATCTGTAAAAAGAGCATTACATGCAGCTTGACTTTTTCTTCTGCCAACTCACTGTCTACTGCACCGATCCTTTTGGCAGGTACGGAAGAACAAAAGCAAAAATATGTTCCTGCTATTGCGGCGGGTGAGGCATTTATGGCTTTTGGCCTGACTGAGCCGGGTGCAGGTAGTGATGCGGGTGCAATGACCACAAAGGCGATTGAGGATGGTGATCATTATATTCTCAATGGTAGAAAGACTTTTATCACCGGTGCACCTTTTGCCAGTCACTGTGTTGTCTTTGCAAAGACGAATCCGGACAAAGGCGCAAAGGGCATCACGACATTTATCGTGGATATGAATTTGCCCGGCGTTTCTATCGGCAAACATGAAGAGAAAATGGGACTGCGCGGAGTGGCCACAAGTGATGTCGTGCTTGAAGATGTCCGTGTGCCTAAGAGCGAAATTCTCGGCGAAATTGATAAGGGATTCATCACTGCGATGAAGACGCTTTCTATCGGACGTATCGGTGTTTCATGCCAGGGCATCGGTGTAGCGCAAGGTGCAATGGAAGAGGCTGTAAAGCACATCAAAGAGCGTAAGCAATTTGGTCAGTATCTGGCAGACTTCCAAGCACTGCGCTTTATGATCGCAGATATGGAAACACAAATCAATGCAGCGAAGCTGCTCGTGTACAATGCAGCGTACAGAATGGACATGGGCGAAGATGTTACGAAAGATTCTTCCATGGCAAAATATTTTGCGACTGAAATGGCTCTGGATGTGGTAAGCAAGGCGTTGCAACTGCATGGCGGTTATGGTTATTCAAAAGAATACCCAATTGAGCGTATGTACCGTGATGCACGTGTGCTGACGATTTTTGAAGGCACATCACAAGTCCAACAGATGGTAATAGCCCAGCAAGTTTTAAAATAATAATTATTGTTACATTGTTACAAGGAGGAACCAGATGAACGTACTGGTATGTGTAAAACAAGTTCCCAATACAGAGGAACTCAAAGTCGATGCAGGTGCAGGCACGTCGAATCTCGACACGATTCCAAGAATTTTAAGCACATTTGATGCTTGCGCACTGGAAACCGCAATCCGCATGAAAGATGCCGATGCAGCGGTCAAGATTGTTGTTGTGACCGTTGGCGGTGACAAGGCAAAAGATATTCTAAAAGCGTCCATCGCTGTAGGTGCTGATAAAGCCTATCATGTCAATGATGCAAGTTTTGAAAGCCTTGATTCATTGGGCGTGAGCTATGTCCTGTCATTGGTCATACCCAAAATCGAAGCAGCGGAAGAAGCAAAATTTGATTTGATTCTGCTTGGCAGGCAAGCCAATGACACCGATGCAGGTCAAGTAGGCCCACAATTGGCAGAGTACCTTGATTGTCCTGAGCTTGCATATGCTCGTGAGCTGTCCATCGTTGATGGAAAAGTCCGTGCGACCCGCGAAACCGAAGATGGATTTGTCATTGTTGATGCAGCACTTCCGGCGGTGATTACGGTCACGAAGACCGAATATGATTTGCGATTTCCATCGGTTAAGTCGAAGATGGCAGCAAACCGTGCAGAAATTCCTGTGTTTGCAGCTGCTGATCTCGGTGATGGCGCGGCCAGTGTGTGGCAGCCCACAACGACGCTAAAGACATACATTCCTGAGCGTAAAACAGGCGGCGTTAAGATTGAAGAAGAAACCGGCGAGCTTTCCGCCGAGAAACTGACGGCACTGCTCAGCAATGCCGGAGTCATATAAAGGAGGCGGGAATAATGAGTGATTGTAAGAATGTATGGGTATTTGTCGAAGTGTTTGGCGGCAAAGCTAAGAATGTAGGTCTTGAAATAATCGGCGCAGGCAAAAAAGTTGCGGCAGCCGGAGATCAAGTTGCGGCAGCCGGAGATCAAGTTGTGGCAGTTTTGGTCGGAAAAGATCTTGATGAGGCGTGTAAAGCGGCTGCATCTTTTGGTGCGGATCAAGTAATCACCGTGAGTGGCGATGCATATGCTGAGTATACTCTTGAAGGATATACATATGCGCTTAAAACATTGGTAGAAAAGTATAAACCGGCAGCATTCCTGTTCGGCGCAACCAGCAATGGGCGTGAGCTTGCACCTCGTCTTGCAGCACGTCTGTGCACAGGTTGTGCGGCAGATTGTACAGATATTGAAGTAGGTGCAAATGGCGTTATTGCATGGACTCGTCCGGTATATTCAGGCCGTTATTTGAGTACTGTGGAGACTCCGGAAGCACGTCCGCAAATCGGCACGATTCGTCCGGGTATCTTCAAGCGCGGCGATCCGGACACCGGTCGTACTGTAGATGTGGTCAATGAAGATATTGCGCTTCCGGAAGATGTCGTGCGCACGACACTTATAGAAAAAGTTGCAGAAGCTGTAGAGGGCATGGTTAAGCTCGAAGACGCTGAGGTCATCATTTCCGGAGGACGCGGACTGGGTAGTGAAGAGCATTTTGCGCTCCTTAAGGAACTGGCCGATTTGCTTGGTGGTGTTGTCGGTGCGTCTCGCGCAGCAGTTGATGCAGGTTGGATTCATCATGGACATCAAGTGGGTCAGACCGGTAAGACGGTTGGACCGAAGCTCTACATTGCTTGCGGTATCTCCGGCGCAATTCAGCATCTTGCCGGTATGACCGGGTCGGATGTAATTATTGCTATCAATAGAGATGGCGATGCGCCGATTTTTGAAATTGCTGACTACGGTGTAGTGGGTGACTTAAAAGTAGTAGTGCCTGCGCTGACCGCAGAAATTAAGAAACTCAGGGCGTAATAGGGGAATTACAAAAAGACGGCGATATAACAAGTGTTTCCACAATAAAAAAGATTCTTCGCTATGGCTCAAAATGACAAACCTCGGATGTCATTCTGAGGGCGTTTACCGCCCGAAGAATCTTTTCTTTTGTACACCGGATACAGTTTCATGTGATGTGCGCATGATGTGAGCCATTTAAGATATCATCTATAGTGTCGTCATAATATAAGTGCTTCGGGCGATGAGGTGTAGATCTATGAGCAACCGAAACGACAAAAGTGAAAAAAGACAAGCCCCAAAAACCAAAGGGTGGATAATATATGTCTCTCTGATTGTCATAGGACTGGTGTTAATAGGCTTTGCGCTATTTCGACTCATCTCAGGTCATTTGGAATACACCGCAGCAAGAAATGAGTATCAGCAACTGCGTGAAATCATAGAGGCTATACCCATGTGGCCTGTAACGCCGCAGGAGACACACGATTCATCGGACGCATTGGAAACGGTGTCTGTGCCTCGTCCCGGAATTTCGCGTTCTGATCTTCCGACGCATGAGGAATTTACTGATCCAATGGAAACATTACTGGAAAAAAATCCGGACTTCATAGGGTGGATTAGATTAGAGGGCGTGATAGATTATCCTGTTGTTCAGGGGCGAAATAATGTGCGTTATTTAAATACGACATTTCGAGGAGAGCGCAATTCGTCCGGTGCGATATTTATGGATTATCGCAATGATGCGGCTTTTAATGATGAGGTCACCATAATATATGGACACAATATGAGAGATGGTTCTATGTTTGCACCCTTGCATAGGTTACGTGATGCCGTATTTTTGGAAGAAAATCAATATATCAGCATGGTGACATCGGATTGGAGGATTTTAACTTATCGCATATTTGCAGTGCGCGTGATTAGCGCATGGGATACAGAGAATGACCCTCGGCGGATCACGAGCGCTACGCTGGCAAGGACGATTCGCACAGTGCCCGAAACTGCGGAACATATACTTATTTTATCGACATGTACATTTACTGCTGATGATAGTGAGAGACTTCGGGTATACGCTGTGCGGATTGACTATATTCCGGGCGCATTCCACTAACCGCACTTGATGATGCAGATAAGAAATGATAAAGCTTGCTTTAATGATCAAAGAAAAATGCCGCCTCTCTGATTCCGGAGAAACGGCATTTCGATTAGGTGAGCTTCTTTTATGACCCTACACGCCCATGAGACCTTCGCGGAAGAGTCGTGCGTCCATGAGTTTGAGTTTAGGGCTGACAAGCGGAGTGAACTCCATCTTGTCAAGGATGTCTTTTTGTAAGTCAACGCCGGGCGCAATTTCAACAAGCATGAGACCGTCCGGAGTCAGCTTAAATACAGCGCGCTCGGAAAGATACATGATTTCCTGTCCGCTCTTTACTGCATACTCACCGGAGAAAGTGATCTGCTGAACTTTCTTGACATACTTCATTTCGCTGCCGTCTTGTATGATGTTGAGCCCATCACCTGTGATTTCGATTTCGGGCTTCGGTTTGCCGGCAGTGAAGTTGCCCATGAAATATACTTTTTTAGTGTTCTGCGAAATGTCAATAAAGCCGCCTGCGCCGATGCAACGTCCGGCAAATTTAGAAACATTGACATTGCCCTTTTCATCGATCTCAGCAGCGCCGAGAAATGCGATGTCGAGTAAGCCACCGTCATACATATCCAATGTATCTGTTTGGGCGAATATAGCATCTGCATTGGCAACACCGGGGAAAGACAGTCCCTCTTGGACTTGGCCGCCCATAGGCCCTGATTCAACAGATGCGGTCATGCCATGACCTAACCCTTCTTCTGCAGCGACACTTCCGATTCCGGAGGGCATACCGCTGCCGAAGTTGATGATTAAATCCGGCTTGAGTTCAAGCGCTGCACGGCGAGCGACAAGCTTACGCAAGTTGAGCGGAAGCTTCTTTACACCGCCGCCTGCAAGCTTTACCTCGCCTGAAAGTTCAGGGCGGTAACTCATTGTCGCATAGCACTGGCGACTATTGACCGGGTTTTCAGCCTTGACAATAAAGTCTACAAATTTTTCATGCAGCCTGATGTCTTTGGTAGATAATGTGCCGCGTCTTACGATTTCCTGCACTTGGACAATAACAATGCCGCCGCTGTTGCGTGTGGCGATTGCGATTTCTAGCTCTGTGCCGTGCAAGCCTTCATGTTTCATGGAAATATTTCCATCTTCATCAGCATATGTGCCGCGCAAGAAACAGACATTGGGCTTAAATCCATTGTAGAATAGATACTCTTCGCCGTCGATTTCCATAAGTCTTACGATAGCACCTTGCGCACGCGCCTTTTCGTTGACCGCACAGCCCTCGTTACGCGGATCACAGAAGGTTCCGAGTCCGACCTTGGTAATCAGTCCGGGACGTCCGCCTGCGACTGCCCGAAATAGGTTAACCATAACACCCATAGGGGGCAGGTATCCTGCGACTTTGTTGTCGCCGACCGCATATGCGATGGCACGTGCATCAGTCAGATTGCCGCAGCGGATAGTGGAGATGAGACCCTCGGCTCTGAGTCTGTTGACACCCAGATTATATCCGCGAGCAGGTTCGTCTGCTACTTCAAGTTTATCCCCCGGAGTGATGCCACAGACGACTGTAATGTCTTTAGGTTGGCTTTGCGCTTCATATCTTGTGGCGAGACCTTCTAAGAGTTCTTCCGGGCTGCCATAAGAGCCGAATCCTCCGACTACAAGCATGTCATTATTCTTTACGTGGCTGACCGCTTCTTCAAGAGATACAAATTTTGGCATAAATTCTTCCTACTTCCTATTTATATACGTCTTTTGCTTCTGCATACTCTGTATTCATAACTACTGAAAAGTGAAATACAGGACGGTCAACTCTCTTGATGTGCATGGGGCCATGGGGCGAGCCGCCCTTGATGAATAGGAGTGTTGATTTGGTGATTTTGTGCATTTCACCTTCAACAGCAAACTCTATTTCAGCGCCCAGATCATATGGGTTTTCGGGATCGTTACCGAAAAAGCCAATGATCTCATCATAAGGATGTTCATGTTCCGGGAAAATAGGGTCACGCTCCGGAACGGATTTATACCAAGCAGTATTCATCTGGAATGCGCCCGGGACAACATTGCCATCTACCCAAAGTATGCGCTGAGCAAAATTGTTATAGATTTTTTCGAAATCGGGGGGCAGCAAGTTTGGGGGTGTTTGCAGCTCTTGGACGAAGTTCTGTGCAAATGCACCGCTTTTGTTATTATCATGTACCATATTAATCATTATTCCTTTCTCGTGTTTTATTCTGTGGGTAAATCCCAGTCTACGAAGCGCCAATAAGGGGCATTGACACGTTCTTGGTATGCCTTCATGTCCACGCCATTCCAATCATAGAAGCCTTTTTTGTTTTCGGAACGTGCGCCCAAATCGCCGCGAGCAATGCGATCAGTGACATAAGGCGGTGCGCTTGAAATGTTGCTCAAATGCGGGAATGTGCCATTGCAGCCTGCTTGGTTGAGTATCATGCCGCCATTGTCAAAATGCTCATAAATACCTATGGATGTGTAGCGCGGGCAGAAGCTGTAGTTGAGGCAGGTGTCCACGTCGCGTGGTTCGCATATGCCGCTTTCGACGAGATTAAGTGCTTCACGCCACAGCGCAAATTGCAGTCTGTTGCCGATAAAGCCCGGTGTGGCTTTTTTCAAAACAACAGGTTTGCGCCCCATTGCGCTTAGAAAGTCTACAGCAAAGTCGAGCACTTTGGGATCCGTGTGATCCCCGCCGCAGCACTCGAAGAAGGGAACCATGTGTGCAGGATTAAATGGGTGTGTGACAATCAAGCGATCCTTGTACTTTGTCATTTTTTGTCCCATTTCGTCAGGGGTTATAGTAGAGCTGACAGAGCAAATGGCTTTGACATTATGGCAGTGGTCTTCGATTTTTTTCAAAATGTCAAACTTGAGTTCCAAATTTTCATTGACACATTCGAAAATAACTTCACAGTCTGAAATTGCGCTGTAATCAGTGGTGTAGCTGAGGTATTTTTCGCAAATCGACAGTTGGTTTTCAGGCATAAGCCCTTGTGCGATGAGTTGAGCAAAATAATTGTCGTAGGTCTTTTTATACTCCGGAATCATTTCGGGGCGGCGGCAAATGCATGTGGTTTTGTAACCGTGGCCGGTTGTAAGTACAGCCATGCTGTCGCCAATCATTCCGAGACCGATGATACCGACATGTGTAACGCCATCAAGTTTCATAGAATATAGATCCTTTCATTTATGAGATGTGCAAGACAGGAAAGGCTGCCTTTCCTGTCTCGCTTGTTATGTATGGGAATCTTACTTAAGCGGTCTTAGGCCAATCATTTCTCTGGCTTCGTCCGGAGTGGCGACTTCCATCTCAAGTTCACGGATGATGCGTACCATGCGCTCAACGAGCTGAGCGTTGGATTTAGCAAGTTCACCGTAACGATAGTAGATGTTGTCTTCCATGCCGGTTCTTACATGGCAACCTTTAAGCAGACCATAAGTTACACCGTGGAGTTGATGTACGGCGATGGCCATGGTGGACATGTTAACCTTTGTGTTGCCTCTGTTTTGCTCTACGAGGTCAATGATGTAGTCGTGATTCTTCTGGGTGTAGCTGATTGCGCCTTGGCTGACTTTGTTCATACCCATGACGAATGTGAGGTTTATCGGCTCATTGGGATCGTCTGTGAGTTTGCAAACTCCGGCAGGTACGAGGTGCTGAAAAACGTCTTCAATGGATTCCATGTTAAATGCTTCGATTTCAGGCTTGATGCCCAATTCTCTCATGCGCAGACCGTGCTTGATCAGCCAATCGCGTTCCCAACGGTAAATGAAAGAAAGATCTTCCCAAACTGTGGTGATGAGTGATGTGTCGAGTGAACACATCTCCGGCAGAGCACCCTTGATGCTGTCATCATAGAGCAGTGCAACACCGTCATCAGCTTCTGCACCGGGTCTGGTGCCGGGAGCTGTTGAGTTCTGTGTGATGATGTTACATTTAGCACGGACACCGCTGTTGATTTCTGCGAAGATCTTGGGATCATTGCAAGATTTGCCTTCGGCATTACGTGCGTGTATATGTACGATTGATGCACCTGCATTGTAGCAATCATACGCTGATTGGATAACCTCCGATGGTTGCTCCGGAAGACCCGGGTTTTGTGCTTTGCCTTGGAAGTTGCCGGTTTGTGCTACGGTAATTATGACTTTTCTTTTCTGAGACATATTGAAATTCCTTTCTAAAAATATTTTCTTCGAATCTATTATACATAAAATAATAAGTGCAATTATATATTAACAATCTTTATATATCAATATTGATTTGCGATAGTTGTAAAATTTCAGTGTGCTTGACAAAAGTGTTGACCGGCAATTGTGAAATATCACAATAGGAATAGATGCGGAAAATGGGTCAAGCTGGAACAGCTTGACCCAATAGATAGCGTTGTTACTTATTCCTTCAACCCCATCAGTTCATCACGGAAAATACGTGCGTCCATGACTTTTAAATCCGGGCTGACCAAAGGTGTGAAGTTCATTTTTTCCAATATGTCCTTGTGTAAATCAATACCCGGGGCGATCTCCGTCAGCATCAGACCCTCCGGAGTGAGCTTAAATACAGCACGCTCGGAGATGTATGAGACCTCTTGACCGCTGCTTATGGCATACTCACCGGAAAAGGTGATTTGCTGGACTTCTTTGACATATTTAATTTCGTTGCCATCGGACTTTATCCTCAGCGCACCATCTTCAATGGTGATCTCAGGCTTGACCTTACCTGCGGTGAACGCACCGACAAAGAAAACCTTCTTTGTGTTCTGTGAGATGTCTATAAAGCCACCGGGACCGCCGCTGCGTCCTGCGAATTTGGAAACATTGACATTGCCCTTTTCATCAATCTCAGCAGCGCCGAGGAATGTGATATCCAATAGTCCTCCATCATACATATTTAAGATATCTGTTTGAGGGTATATGGTGTCGGGATTTGCGGTTCCCGGAAAAGCAAGGCCAGTTTGAATAATTCCGCCCACCGGGCCTGCTTCTACCGAAGTAGTCACAATGTCGGCAATACCTTCTTCGTCGGCGACATTACTTACTCCGGCCGGTATGCCAACGCCAAGATTCATGATCGCGCCGGGGGTCAGTTCCATAGCGCCGCGGCGCGCAATAATCTTGCGCGGATCGAGTTTCATAGGCACAGACGAGCCTGTGACGGTCTTGATTTCGCCGGTAAGTTCGGGGCGATGAGTATCCGTAATAAAGCATTGCCTGTGATGATCCGGGTTTTGCACTTTGACGATATAGTCAACAAAAGAGCCGTGGATTCGGACATCACGTGCCGGAATTGTACCACGTCTGACGATTTCTTTGACTTGAACGATAACGATTCCGCCATTATTGCGCACAGCGGTAACCATATCCAGTTCAGCGCCAATGAGCGCTTCGTGTGCAATGGAAATATTGCCGTCTTCGTCAGCATAAGTCCCGCGGATAAATGCGACATCAGGCTTGACTGATTTGTATAGCAAGTACTCTTCGCCGTCTATTTCTAAGAGCTTGACAACAGGGCCTTTTTTGCGTGCCATCTCATTTACGGCACAACCCTCCTGTCTGGGGTCACAATATGTTCGAAGCCCTACCTTTGTCAGATGCCCCGGAGCGCCGCCTGCCGAAGCCCTGACCATATTCAACAAGGCACCCATAGGTAGAGTGTAACCAGCAATTTTGTTTTCTTGGATTTTGTATCCAATAGCGCGCGCATCAGCCAAGGCGATCATTACCCCCCCTATGAGACCATCTGCACGCAGCCTGTTTAGGCCTATACTGTAGCCCTTGAGCGGCTCGTGGCTTTCGGATTTGTCGCCGGGAGTGATACCGCTGACGATAAAAAGATTTTTGGGATGCCCAGTGTCTTTGTAACGCACAGCAAGCCCTTCAAGCAATGCCTCAGGGCTGCCGTAAGTGCTAAATCCACCAAGCATCATAGTCATATCGTCCTTGACGTGGCTTACAGCCTCTTCCAGTGTGACTAATTTTGACATTTTGCAGCTCCTCATATAATTTTTGCGCATTTTGGCAAATTCACTTGGAATTGGTAATATCGAATGAAATTATATACGAGAAAATGTGTATTGTCAAAACGTTTGACGAGAAAACAGCAGCGCAATGTTTACAAAATAACAAGACTGAAATTGTGCAAAATTACTACTCGGTGCACCTTGAATGTGGTTAAATTTGTTTTAAATCGTCTAAAAATGCGTTGATGGCACTTTCCGGAGTTGCCCAAGATGTCACCAACCTAACGGCAGCCATGTCGCCCATATCTTTCCAATCATGAAAAGCATATGACTGACGCAGCTTTTGGATCAAATCTTTAGGGAAAATCGGGAAGAAAAGATTCGTTTCTTGCGGGAAAAGCAGCTCATAGCCTGCGTCTTGTATTCCCGTTGCAAATTTACCGGCCATTTCATGCGCATGGTGTGCCAGTTTGTCATAGAGACCATCTTTTAATAATGCTTCGAACTGGAGTCCGACTGCTGCGCCTTTAGCAAGCATTGCGCCTCTGTGCTTGATGAGGAATCTAAAGTCCGCTTTTAAGTGATCGTTGCAAATGACAATGGCTTCGCCAAAAAGCGCACCATTTTTTGTGCCGCCGATATAAAAAGCGTCCACCAGACCGGCGATATCACTATAGGTCAGATCACATACAGTGCTGCTCAGTGCTGCGCCCAGTCTTGCGCCGTCCATGTACAAGTAGAGTCCAGTTTTTCTACAATAGTTGGATAAATCAGTAAGTTCCGCTTTGGTATAGACAGTTCCCCCCTCGGTAGATAAGGAGATATAAACAAGCTTAGGTTTTACCATATGCTCATCATGATGTTCTTTGATGAGTGTATCAATTTCGGGTGGATAGATCTTGCCATTTTTGTCTGTGACTGTGCAAACTTTATGGCCTGTCGCTTCAATTGCGCCGGTTTCGTGGACAAATATATGTCCTGTCACAGGTGCAACAACAGCTTCGTGTGGGCGAAGAATCGACGATATCACAACGAGATTTGCAATGGTGCCTCCAGAGACAAAGTGTACATCTGCTGAGGGCATTTTAATCAGTGTCCGGACGAGATTGGCGGCTCTTGAAGAAAATTCATCAAGTCCATAACCTTCAAACTGTGTGGTTCCAATTGCTGATAGTGCCTCCAATACCGATGGGTGGGCAAGTTCGCTGTAATCACATTGAAAATCATATTTCATCTAACTTTACCTGCTTTCTGTATAAATATTTTGAAATTTGACTGATAATCTGGTAATCTATATGGTAGCTGTGTGTGCAGATAAATATTATTGGCACAATAGCCGCCTGCACCCTGAAATATTAAGGGTTCTCTAATGGAATAGTCACTTTGCAAGACACGTTTAAAGAAAAGGGAGCGAATGAAATAAGTATGAAAAGGCGTTCAATCAAAGCAGTAGCCATTATAATATTATTGTGCATTGTTATAGGCCTGAGCATGTGCAGAGGCGCTGTTGAGCCTGATGAGTTGCTATTAGAAGAGATCGGGCAGGAGTCCTACGATGTATATCCATTGCCCGAACAAACTGAGATTCCGGAACCAGAGCCGGAAGAGGAGTCGGGGTATATAGCAGTTGAGAGTATCGCGATTATGCTGGATGTATACGAAATTGCCGAAGGGACTTATATCGTACCGGAAGTAATTATAACGCCTGAGGACGCAGCAGACAAGTATTTTACATTGCTATCCAGTGATGATGAGGTGCTGAGTTATAGTGAAGGGCAGTGGATCGCCGTTGGCGCAGGAACGGCGGAGCTGGTTGCTGTTGCGCGCAATGGTGTTATGTCAGCGGTTACGATTATCGTTTATGCTGTTGAAGTGGAAGAAGAGGAGGCAGAGGAAGAAGAAGTTTCGGATGAAGCTGCGGTTATAGCAACGGAAAATGGGTTTGCCGGAGGGCTGGAGTTATCGGAAGCCGAGCTTGCGGCATTTGTTGAGGAAGTCTTTCGGCTCGTCAACATAGAAAGAGAAAGCGTGGAGTTGTCTGAACTGGCTCAGTATCAACCCCTGACCTTAACCGCGCAAGTCAGGGCTAATGAGATAACGGAACATTTTTCGCATACAAGACCTGATGGCACGGATTGTTTTACGGCATTTAGTGAAAATGGTGTCGTATATCAAGCAGCGGGTGAAAATCTGGCTGCCGGACATAGGACACCGTATGATGTTATGCGCGGTTGGATGAATTCACCTACGCATCGGGACAATATTGTCAATCCTGATTTTGGACGCATGGGTGTTGCGATTGCCGTAAATGAGGAAGGCCGGTTATATTGGGCGCAGGCGTTTATTGACTAACACTATAGAACTACTCTCCGACATACCCTTTGGTAACCAAAATCCCTTCGGCGCGTTTGAGATTGGCGTTACTGACCATAACAATCGGGCCGGTACAGCCCATGCCGCTCTGGGCATAAATATGCTCCTGCCACAATGCAGCAACGGCATCTTCGATATCCACAATTTCAATACCTGAAATCTCAGCGGTCACGACCTCTTTAGGCGGTGCGGTTATCGCTGCGCTTTTGGTTGCGTGTGCACCCGCACTTTTGGCTCGAATGAGCTCAAGCACATCGTTGAGCTTGGCTTTTTTCGCTGCTGCAAACTCTCTTGCGGCAACTTCTCTATAACGCCCCTTGACGAGCTCGGCGGCAAATTCAATTGCGTGAGCAACCACCGGAGCGCCGGAAGCGCGTGATAAGATAAGCACAAGCTTGTCATAGCCTTCGCCTATACCCGGCCCATAACCCCAACCCAAAGATTCAAAACTTCCGCCGGTTGTAAAAGAACTGAGCATTTTCATTAAAATATTGCCGCTCAGAGGGTCGGTGACCATGATGTCACAAGTGCCTGCAAGAAGATCATTTCCCCGCATAATGCTGCCGCCGTCCGAGCGACCGGATTGTGCGAAGTTTATATCATATCCATTTTTTTTAAGTTCTTTTAAGGCCATTTCAACCTGATGTGCGCCATCGACATTGAGTATACCAACGCTAGGGGTTGATACCCCACACGCTTTTGCCGTGATGATGCCATACAAAGTATTTTTAACCATACTTTCAACACGATCGACCGATGATGTGCCTGTGGTCGTTGCGATATACATAGCCTTACCTTTGGCGGGTGTGATCACACGTCCGACTGTAGATACCCCTATGGGGAATGGATAATGCATGGTGACAGCGCCATCTGCCTCGCCGCTGCCTAACATGGATTCCATGATGTTATGTGCGTCGTTTTCGGTATTTGCAGTGACTGTAGTGACACCATCGCATGTATGAGTGCCGGCATAAATGACGTGTACACCCCGTGCGGCAGCCATTTTTGCGCCGTGGATCATATTTTCTTCGCCATGCTCACTGCCTATTGCAGTGAGTATGATTTTTGCTGCCCCAAATGACCCGGATTCAAGTGCGGATGCCAAGTCTAAAAAGGTGTCAGCAATTATTTTTTCAACTGATTTTGCCATAAACGTACATCCTCCTACTCTGCGCCCATGCTCTTTGCCAAGTCTCTCAGTGACTGAGCAATCAATCGTCTGACTGTATCTTCGGAGATATTATTTGAAACACTAGAGCTATCTTTGCCACTGTTTTTTTGTACGATAAAGGATACGCCGTCAAACAGATTAGTCATACGCCCCAAAAATAGACTGCCTTTCCCTATGATCATGCTGCGTGTAATTTTGCCGGACATGATCGCATCTCGTGCAAAACCAAGGTAGGGAATACCCGAAGGAATATGTCCTTGTGTCGGGGCCCAACCGACCATGCCGTGCTTGTCGGTAAAGGCATTTATTTCAGTGCGCTCAAGCTCACCACGCTTGACCCCCAACGCTGCAATCATCTTATAGTTGGCCAGTGGCACATCGCCCGCACCTGCCGGTTTGGTCAAGTCGGGATTTTGCATTTCGGCAGAATATTTATCTATATCTGAGAGCTTAAGATCCATTTTGTCAAGCGGATCTGTGACCAGGGCGGTGATCACGGCTTGTGGTGAAGAGCCGCTGCCCACGGAATGTTTGCCGGTGAATTCACTGAGTATTTCAGGGCTTATGCCATCGTTTTTGGAAATCAGCACAGCAAAACCACCGATGACATCTTCCATTACAGGGAGTTCTTTTTTTACATGATCCTTGCCATTCATTCCAAGTTTGGCGGTTGAGCCGCCCGCTGCGACGACTACATGATCATAAGTTCCGCTGGCCACGAGTGCAGCTGCATGAATTACTGCGTGGGCAGGTGCTGCGCAAAATGCACGCAGATCAGCGCCCGAAGCTCCGCTAAAACCGGCAATTTCAGCCGCCGCTTTGGCCAAATTGCCGCCGCCACGTTGGTTCATGTCCCCTACAGCCTCTTCGGAGCAGTCGATGACATAATCAACAGAACCTTTGGAAATTCCGGTTACTTTGGTCAAATGCATAAGCGCCAGTGCGCATGAGGCTTTTGATGCCAAATTTTCAAAAATTACATGGGCTGAAAGATTGACGTCGATGTCATGTGCTTTTTTTACATAGCCTACGAGCATATCGTTATGGTAAATGCCCTCTGCGCCTTCTTTCGCTACGACCCTTTCGATTTCACTTAGCTCTATGCCGTCTGAGACCAGTGTTAAGGTTTCTTCATCTACCAATGGATGTTGCTTAAAGCGTAACAGAACGGAGTTTGCAAAATCCTTTTCAAGCCGCATCAAGTCAAATGCATCACAAGCTTGCATAAGCATATAAAATTCATCTTGCGGCATGATTTCACCCAAAGGGCCGAACCTGTCTGCATTTTGCAGTGGTTTGTCATACCAAGTTGTGCCTGCTGCGGCCATGTCGTCGGGCGTTTTGGCTCCTATATACACCTGATTGGGCATGTATGAGACAGCCTCATTGAAACTACGCAAATGGTTTGGCAGTTTTTCAAGATACTCGGATGCTGGGTTTACAATGCGTTCAGTTGTCTGGGTTGTTCCTGTGTGCACAAGCATGTCCGGTGCATGGACGAGGACAAATGATGAGCCTTTGAGTACGCTATTCATAGATTCAACGCCTTTCTTTGGATAAACTTGAAGTTAATTATGTGCTTACGGCGAGGTACGCAATTGAATAGTACGCACCGACCTTCATTCTCTCATTGAAATATGTGTGTGTCAACACAATAATAGTGAGAAAACCGCCGTCTGGCATTGACAAGTGTACATCGACAATCGTACAATATGAGTTACATGGGTGACTTGAAAAATTGAGCACACCTATGTAGGGCAGACCACCCTTGGCCGCCCATAAGACGGACAATTGTACACTGGGGGAATAAGTATTTTGACTAGGCTGCTCATAAAAGCGTTTATCAAAGATTACAAAAATACCGAATCAACTGCCGTTCGGGAAAAATACGGTCTGCTGTCAGGAATTTGCGGTATTATTTTAAATCTAATACTGGCCGGATCAAAGTTTGTGATAGGTACAGTTACAAACAGTGTTTCGATCACAGCGGATGCTTTTAATAACTTGACAGATTGCCTGACATCACTACTTACAATATTAGGATTTCGTTGGTCTGCAAAGCCTGCGGACAAGGAGCATCCCTTTGGACATAGCCGTATTGAATACATCATCAGTCTGGCTGTGGCCGGTATTATTCTCGTTACCGGATACGAAGTGATGCGCAGTTCGGTGACTATGATCCTAAATCCGGAACCTATTCATTTTTCGCCTTGGGCAGTGGCTGTACTTGTTTTTGGTATGGCGGTAAAATTATGGATGTGTGTGTTTAATAAAAAATTAGGCAAAGCCATAAAATCAGATGCCCTGTTGGCCGTTGGCATTGACTCGCGTAATGATGTGCTGATTACTGCGGCTACATTGTTTTCGTTGCTATTTAGTTTGTTTACGAATATTGTCATTGATGGTTATGTCGGGGCGCTCATCGCACTGGTGTTTTTTCGCTCGGGTTATCAAGTGGCTAAAGAAGCGCTTGGGAGAATCATCGGTAACCCCACAGAACGCTCTATGGCGACCAAGATAAAGGAAGTAGTGAAAAGTTATGAAGGCATTTTAGGTGTGCATGATTTAGTGGTGCATAGTTATGGCCCCGGGCGTAACATGGCCAGTTTGCACGCTGAGGTGGCGACGGATATGTCCCTTGTGAATGCTCATGATATTGTTGAAAAAGCCGGGTATGAGGTTTATGAAAAATTAGGCGTTTCGTTGGTTGTACATGTAGACCCTGTGGATTTGGCTGATGAAAGACTGCAAGGCATTATTGGCATAGTTCAAAATCTTTTGCAAGAAAGACATCCCAATCTCCATGCGCATGAGTTTAGGATTATAAGCTCTGTACCTAAGCCGATACTGGTGTTTGATATGGAAATTCCTCATGGAAATCAAAAGAAATCCTATGCCCTGCGAGATGCTGTGGCAGGTGAGATAAAAGCGGTTGCGCCGGAGTATGATTATGAGATAAATATTGAGTATGGTTACATGGACTGACAGTAAATTAAATGGAGGCATGATTGCGTGGTAAAGTACTGGATCAAGAAATTATTTTGGATTGCTTTTGCAATAGGCTTGCTGGCTGTAGCAGTGAATATGTTTATGGCTCCGCACAATATTGCGGCAGGTGGACTTACAGGGCTTGCCATCATTTTAGAGTCATGGGTGGATGTTGATCGGGCGATTATTGTATACATAGGAAATGCTATTGTAATTGTTTGTACTTTCATCTTTTTGGGCAAAGAAGTGGGGATTAATACGGTTATTGGAGCAGGGCTGCTCCCTGTGGCTATCAATTTTGTGCCGCGCATTGATTTGGTTGAGGATCGAATGTTGGCGATGATTGTGGGCAGCATCATTTTCGGTGTCGCAGTGTCTATAATGTATCAAAATAAAGCGTCAAGCGGAGGTACGGCTGTGCCGCCTTTGATTATGAAAAAATATCTGGGGCTAAAGCCCTCGATAGGTATGTGCATAACGGATGGTATAGTTGTGCTGTTGTCGCTTATCGTGTTTGATGCAGATTCATTTTTCTTTGCGGTACTGTCAATTTTTATTACCATGATGGTGATGAGGTATATTGAAAATGGTTGGACGAAGCGAAAAGAGGTAAAAATAATCAGCCCGGAATATGAGGCAATTCTTGCGGATATAACGAAAGAATTGGGAAAAAGTGTGACGATGTTGCAGGCAAAGGGTTCATATTCGGGGAAGAATACACCTATGTTAATGCTGCTTATTGATGCGAGTGATTATAGAATGCTTGTGGAAATTGTTGATCGGCATGACAAAGCGGCGTTCTTGGTAACTACTGTGGTGACGGATGTCCGTGGGCGAGGGTTTACATATGATTCGGGAAGTGTGTAGCCGGGAAAATAATTTGACACATAATCTGCGCATCTACTATAATCGAGGAGCGATGTGTGCATATGAAAGGCATGTGCTTGTTAAAGAACGTTGATACGATGAGCGCTCCGCGCGCATATTAAAAAGAGTATGGCGACCAAAATCACTGAAATGATTAAGGAGAATGAAAAATGATTGACAACACCCTGACACTGTCCCCGCCGCCTACGCTGACATTAGCGCCGAATCTAAATGAAATAACGCCCGAAACACCGGCTGCGGATAGTATAGAACTGGAGCTGACACCTGAGGCGACCTCTGCCGTTTGCAAAGAGATGAGCCAGTTATCTGAGCAAGAGCAGGAGATGGTGAAGTCGTTCTCTGAACAAATCGACATTACGAACACCAATATGGTTTTGTCATATGGTGCGGCGGCTCAGAAACATATTGCCGACTTTTCCGGCTCTGCGCTCAATAATGTCAGAGCAAAAGATATGGGCGATGTAGGAAACATGCTCACGAGCCTTACCGTGGAGCTGCAAGGATTTAACTTTGATGAAGATCAGAAAAAAGGCATCCGCGGAATATTCCGCAAGGCGCAGAACTTCCTTGCAACGCTCAAAGCGCAGTACGACAAAGCAGAAGCGAATGTCGACAAAATAGTTGCCGCTCTGGAAAAGCATCAAGTGACGCTGCTAAAAGATATTTCTATGTTGGACAAAATGTATGAGCTGAACACCGGATACTACAAAGAACTGACGATGTATATTTTGGCCGGTAAGCAGAAGTTACAGCATGTGTTGGAAAATGACTTGAAAGCACTCCAAGCCAGAGCTGCCGAAACAGGACAGCCGGAAGATGCACAAGCTGCAAATGATCTGGCGAATATGTGCAATAGATTTGAAAAGAAGATACATGACCTCGAACTTACGCGAATGATCTCGATTCAAATGTCCCCTCAAATCCGTATGATTCAAAACAACGATGCGCTGATGCTCGAAAAAATTCAGACATCTATCGTCAATACGATTCCGCTGTGGAAGAGTCAGATGGTATTGGCTTTGAGTTTGCATCACTCGCAACAGGCCATGCAAGCGCAACGCAGTGTTACGGATACAACGAATGAACTTTTGCGCAAGAATGCCGAGGCGCTTAAGATGGGTACTATTGAGATTGCCAAAGAATCTGAGCGTGGTATCGTTGATCTTGAAACACTCAAACAAACCAATCAGAATCTCATTGCGACGCTTGACGAGGTGCGTGTCATTCAGGTTGAAGGTTCAAAGCGGCGTGCGGAGGCCTCACAAGAGCTTGTGAAAATTGAAGCGGAACTCAAGCAGAAGCTGCTTGGTGCGCAGTAAGGGCATCGCTGTAATAGATATGCAATGAAAAAATTGCTTGAAATATGCGCCGATTTGTTGTATAGTCTCTCATGGAAGTCACAACAATAAGCCGGCGTGGCGGAATGGCAGACGCGACGGACTCAAAATCCGTTATATGAAAGTATGTGGGGGTTCAAGTCCCTTCGCCGGCACCAGTCGGGGTGTTCTTACAGCATTTGAGGTTGTAGGAACACTTGGCTTATTTATACAACCTTTTGCATTGGGGAGTAGCTAACAACTACTCCTTTTCTCGTACTGTAACATAACGTCTAATTGCCTCTTCTACAGTAGAATTAAGCGACTGTCCATGCACGGCTGAGTAAAGTGCCAATTTCTTATGAAGTTCAGGAGATACACGCACATTAAAATTACCTCTATACACTTTCTCGGGGTCAACACCATTGTCAAGGCACATTTCAAGATAATCATCAATCGCACCTTCGAAGTCCTCTTTTAAGGCGAACACACTGTCTCCTTCATAGGAAATAAGGCTGCTTACGCCAAGAACGCTTCCAAAAAGAATGTTGTCAGTCGCGGAAAATTCGACCGAACCATAATATCCTTTGTATTCTAATAGATTGCTCATATCATATTCTCCTTTTTCAGGATGTCTAAGACTTGCTTTATTTGGTATTCCAGAAGTTCTTTTCTGGGGTGTGGCTTGTGCAGGATGATTGCTATATTACCTCTTATAAACTTAACACGAGAGCCGCTTGTTTTTCCCTTTGTGAAAATTTTGAATCCCAAAGATATCAATACAGTATGCATTTCGTTAAAAGTAAAGTCCTTTGGATTGCTTATCAAGCGTTCTATTAACTTTTCTTTTTTACCCATGCGCTCAACTCCCCCCAATATTAAGTATATCCGACTTTTAGAAAAATGCAACTGAAAAATAGTGGCGTTGTAATTGGAGATTTAATTTATCATGAGCAAGCATCTCATGTGCTGGTGCAAACCCACATTGTACGTTTCTGAACGGTACAAACTACTGGCAATATGACAAAAACGGTGTTATCATGAGTCTTATCGACGATAAAGGGCGGATAACTCCATGAAAAACAAAGCATTTAATATCGAGGGGATGACCTGCGCAGCTTGCGCTGCGGCCATAGAAAAAATAGTAGGCAAGCAGCCCGGTGTAAGTGAAGCCAGCGTCAATTTTGCCGCAGAGAAGCTGCACTTATCGTATAATGATAGCGAAATATCCATGGTGAACATTATGCAAACCATGGCGAAATTGGGCTATGCACTGCATGAAGAAGAGCGCATTGATATAGAATCGGCACGGAAAAAGCAAGAAATTTCGGAATTGCGCAAGCGACTGATCATCTCTGCAATTTTTACACTGCCTTTATTTTTAATCGCCATGATTCCGCATGCACTACACCTATTCGACCGCCCCGAATTGCACCATTGGATATTGCGTGAATTTGCATGGCAGAACACAGTCATACAACTCGTACTCACACTCCCTGTAGTCATCGTCAATCAAAAAATCTACACCCGAGGCGTCAGAGCGCTACTGATTCAGCGCAGTCCCAATATGGACTCACTCATTGCCAAAGGCACTGCTGCGGCCTTTGTGTATAGCCTATACCTTACTTTCGTCAATATATTTTCCGGTGGAAATTACGAACCATTTTATGAAATCGTCGGCGTTATTCTGACGCTTATTGTTATAGGCAAGTATATGGAAGCTCTCGCAAAAGGTAAAACCGGAGAAGCCATTAAGAAGCTGATGGAACTCGCCCCGAAGACTGCCAAAGTCATACGTGATGGCAATGAAATGGAAATATTCATCGATGAAGTATCCGTCGATGACATCATCATTGTGCGCCCCGGTGAAAAAATGCCTGTAGATGGCACAGTCGTTGAAGGTGAGACCAATGTAGACGAATCCATGCTGACCGGAGAATCCATGCCTGTGCGCAAATGCATTGGAGATACAGTCATTGGTGCAAGTATCAACAAAAACGGCTCAATAAAATATAGAGCCACAAAGGTTGGCAGTGACACTGCACTTGCACAAATCATCAAATTGGTAGAAGAAGCTCAAGGCCGCAAAGCGCCAATCGCTGCCATGGCGGATGTGATTTCAGAAAAATTTGTACCAACGATCATTGTGATCGCTTTTGCCTCCCTCGCAGGGTGGTACTTCTTCGGTGCAAACTTTATTGCCGCCCACGCAGCCGGTGATCCTTCTACCATATGGTTTGCCATGCGGATATTCATAGCCATACTCATTGTTGCATGTCCTTGTGCCCTAGGCCTGGCCACGCCTACATCCATCATGGTGGGCATGGGCAAAGGGGCGGAAAGCGGTGTACTTATAAAAAGCGGCGAATCACTGGAGACCGCACATAAAATCCAGACCGTTGTTCTAGACAAGACCGGAACGATAACCGTGGGCAAGCCTCATGTTGCAGATATCGTGCCGATGAGCGGCTATACAGCGCATGAAATTCTGCGTTTGACGGCTTGTGCCGAAAAAAGATCAGAACACCCGCTCGGAGAATCCATTGTTTTAAAGGGCGAAGAAGAACGTGTGAAATTTATCGAACCAACATCTTTTATCTCCATACCCGGACAAGGCATCAGCGCTGAAATTGACGGCAAAGCCGTGCACATTGGCAACGAGCGGCTGATGAATAATAGCGGCATTGATCTCGGAAAAAGTATCCACGACAGCGAGGGTTTAGCTCAAGACGGAAAAACACCCATGTATGTAGCGATAGACCAAAAGTTGGCGGGCATTATCGCCGTAGCAGATATCATAAAGCCGGACTCCAAAGCCGCAGTCGATAAATTATCCGGCATGGGTATAGAGATCATCATGCTCACCGGTGACAACAAAGTAACAGCCGCTGCGGTGGCGCGAAAGGCCGGTATCACCACGGTGCTTGCAGAGGTATTGCCGCAAGATAAGGCGGAAAATATCAAAAACCTACAAGCATCCGGGAAAAAGGTAGCCATGGTCGGTGATGGCATAAATGATGCGCCGGCGCTTGCTCAAGCCGATGTGGGCATTGCCATTGGGCAAGGCACGGATGTAGCCATTGAATCTGCGGATATTGTCCTGATGCGCGGAGATTTATCTTCAATTGCTTCTGCCATCATCCTCTCACGCAAGACCATAAAAAATATAAAGCAAAACCTCTTTTGGGCATTTTTCTACAATGTGTTGTGTATACCGATTGCGATGGGGTTATGGTTTTTGGCAGGCGGACCGCTGTTAGACCCTATGATTGCAGCGGTGGCCATGTCGCTATCGTCTATATCTGTACTACTCAACGCTTTGCGGTTAAAACGGGTCAAAATTATGTGAAATTTGACTATAACGGTTTGGTGATATTCCCAAAAATATTTTCTTTCTTGATTGTTGTGATCAATATTTGTTATAATCCAACCTAAACTCAATGCGCCCCGGACAATTTAACCCCCCTGCGCATATGGGTATATTTTTTTATTGACGAATTGACCTGACTGCACAAGAGAGAGGGTGAGTGCGCTGAAATATGATGATACGTATCAACTGATGATGCAAGGCATACACAAGAGCTATGGCGGAGTATCTGCGCTTAAAGATGTAAGTTTGAATGTAAAGCCCGGAGAGATCCACGCTTTGATGGGAGAAAACGGTGCCGGAAAATCAACACTGATCAAGGTGCTTTCCGGAGCGGAAAAAGCAGACAGCGGAGCAATACATATCAGGGGCAAAAAGGTACATATCTCCGGACCGAAAGATGGAATTGCCAATGGCGTTTCGGTCATTTATCAGGAGTTTGCTTTGGTGCCGGATCTATCCGTAGCGGAGAATATCTTCATTGATGAATTTCGCAATCAACATGCGCTTGTAAGTTTTAAACAATTAAACAAAAGAGCCTCAGAATTTCTGGATGAAATCGGATTTGGGAACATCAATCCCGCTATGTTGGTTGGCGAGCTTACAACGGCATACCAACAGGTCATCGAAATCTGCAAGGCACTTTCCAGAAACGCACACATATTGGTCTTGGATGAACCCACTGCTGTGCTGACCAACAAAGAGGTTGAGCAGCTATTTGTATTGCTTAATCGGCTCAGAGACAAAGGCGTGTCCATCATATATATTTCGCACCGATTGGAAGAGGTCTTTCGGTTGGGTGATCGTGTCACCGTGCTCAAAGATGGTCGATACGTGGACACCAAAGAAATGGCGGATATTGACCAGCAGCAGCTTGTCAATATGATGATTGGGCGCAACTTGGACGATTATTTTCCGAAACGTCAATCCAACATCGGGAAACTGGCGATGAAGGTGGAGCATCTTAAAGCAGGGCGCATGGTGCGGGATGTATCGTTTGACGTGCATGAAGGTGAGGTTGTCGGGCTGAGCGGACTGGTCGGATCAGGCCGAACTGAGGCGATCCGCGCCATGTTGGGTGTGGATAAACTCGATAGCGGCAAGGTGACACTTGGCGATAAAGAAGTTCGGATCACATCTCCAAAAAAAGCGTTCTCAATAGGAGTCGGCATGCTGTCTGAAGACCGCAAGCATGAAGGCGTGGTGCTGACTATGCCGATCAAATACAATATTTCGCTCTCTTGTCTTAAGAGATTCTGTAGCAAAGTCGGCGGCATCATCAGTAGAAAAAAAGAGGATCAGTTTACTCTGGACTTTGCACAAAAAGTTTCACTCAGAGCTGCCTCTCTGATGGATGAGGTCAACACGCTCTCCGGTGGAAACCAGCAGAAAGTAGGCATAGCAAGACTTTTAGCCTCGGGATGTAAGGTCATGATCTTAGATGAGCCGACCAGAGGTGTTGATGTCGGAGCTAAGATTGAAATATTTAACATAATCAATGAAATGGTCGCTCAAAATTATGCAGTCGTGATTATTTCCTCGGAGATGGCAGAGGTCATTGGTATGTGTGACAGAGCCTTTGTCATACGTGAGGGAGTAAGTGTCGGCGTTTTGCAAAAAGATGAGCTTAGCGAGCAAAACATAATAAACTATGTCATGGGGGTAACTGCTGATGTTTAATTTTAATGAAGGACCTGAAAGATTAACGAAGCCGCCGCCAGACAGAAGCAAGATAAGTGTTGGTGCGAGAAAGATGACTCTGCGCAGCTTTTTGATCAATCACAATGCACTGCTCATTCTTATTTTGTTGATCATAGGCTCTGCGATATGGTCACCGATTTTCTTGAGTTCGAATAACATTGTCAATATACTCAGGCAGCAAGTGAGCTTTCTATTGGTTGGTGTCGGCATTTTGATTGTCATGCTGACCGGAGGAATCGACCTGTCGGTGGCCAGTATCGTGGGATTGGGCAGCGTTTTGCTCACCGAGTTTGTGGCCATGAATGACTTGCCGCTCATTCCGGCCATATTGATTACACTGCTGGCTTGTGCAGCGCTGGGCGCAATCAATGGCTTCTTGGTTGCTTTTTTGAAAATGGCTCCGTTTATTGTTACCTTAGCGATGAGCTTTGCCGGATTGGGGCTTGTATTTATTGTTACAGGCGGCGCTTTTAGAATGCTCACCGGCTCTGATCCATTGATTCCGGGATTTATTGAGTTCGGTATGGCCAATGACCCGGTATTTGGCATTCCGTGGCGTGTCTATGTTTCCGCATTTATTGTCATTATTTTCTGGCTCATCATGGCATATACATCTTTTGGCCGTATGACCAAAGCGGTGGGCAGCAATCCCGCAGCGGTTTCGCTTGCCGGTATAGATATAAGAAAGTATCAGTTTCTGGCCTACGTCATATGTGCGTTTCTTTCGGGACTTGCGGGAATACTGGTGACAGCCGGTGCCGGTTCTTCAGCGCCGACTACGGCTCAGGGAGACTGGGCGATGACCTCCATAGCCGCTGTAATCATCGGAGGCGGTAGCATTAGCGGCGGTAAAGGTACAGTTCCTTATACGGTTGTCGGTATTTTTATCATGGCCGTTATAGGAAACATTATGAACTTGGCCTCTGTTCCGGCGCACCCGCAATGGGTGGTCAGAGCGATTGTCATTATTCTTGCAATTTTTCTGCGCAGCGTCATCGCCTCAAAAGACAGCAGATAAACGATATGCCGAGGTGTGCTTGAGCACCTTAGCATTGGAGATATAAAAACCGTTCATAATTATGAAAGAGGAGTGAAAAAATGTTAAAGAAAATCATATCATGCGCACTGATTGCGTGTCTGGTACTGGGCTTATTGGCTGCTTGTGCCGGTCAACCCGCAACACCACCCGCCGATTCCGGTACAGATACACCAGGAGACGTCAATGGAAATGATGAAATGACTGCAAGAGATCGTGTCTATGCCCTCATGGAGCGTGACCCGATCAGATTTGCCGGTATCCCACCGCAACGGCTTGCGGACAGAGCACACATCGATAAGGGCGTAATGAATCAAGAACCCAGAGACTCTCTGCGGATCGGCATGTCATTAGGATACATCGGCGCCCCATTTTTCATCGTTATGGAAGCCGAACTCAGACGTATGCTGGAAGAGGCAGGACATGAGCTCGTGCTTCAAGTTTATGATAGAGACCTAGAAGTTGCCGGTCAGCAAGTGGACGCTTTTATTTCTCTGGAAATGGATGCAATCTTTTTGCACGGTAATGCACTGGCTCTTGCCGCAGCTTACAGAAGATCAGCAGAAGCAGGTATTCCGCTCATAGCGACATCCAACATGTCTGCTGATGAGATGGGCTTCCAGACGACTAACGTGTTGAGCAACTCATATGCATCCGGATTTAACACCGGTGCGTACACAGCAAGGCGGGTATTTGACCCGGCGAATCCGGATCGCGTGTTTAACATTGCATGGATCATCAATATGGTTGGCTCGGACTCTTCGGAGACCAGAGGCAAGGCGTTTACCGCCGGATTTTTATATGCCATGCACTACATGGAAGGAAATCCCTACCCCTCCATTTGGTATGCGATGCTGGATGCCTATGATTTGTGGGATGCATTTATGAGAGCGGGCAGCCTCAATGCACCCGAATGGAGACTCAATTTCCTCGGATTCGGTCAAGCTGAGACACCGGATGCGCCCGGAGGCATGAGAGCAGCCAATGACCTGATCGTAGCGCATGGACAAAATATGGATATTCTTTGGCTAGATGCTTGTGCGATGTTCATCGGCGGCGCTGAGGTCGTCTTGATGCAGCATAATCTCGTACCCGGTCAGGACTTCTATATGGTCGCTGCTGCGGATGCAACCAGAGCCACTATGGAGCTGCTTAAAGAGGGCAAGTTTCTTGCTCTGGGTTACAATAGCTCTGCAATCACCGCAATGGTCGCAATGCAAGTCATTGAAGGTATTTTCAAAGATGGCGATCTTGATCGGATGAACAATCTGGTGGCTAACTTCCTTACACCGGGTCCGGTTGTCACCATGGGTAATGTAGATGACTTCTTTGATCCGGATTCCTATCTAGCCAGACCGTTCCCGATCACATTAATCACAGTTTCGGAGTACAATGCGGCGGTAGATCCGCATGCACCGCCTTTTGAGATGGTGGGTATGACAGTGCCTATCGTAGGATAGTCGCTTAATTATAATCAGGTGAAAAAGCGCCGGAGGCCATGTCATGAACATGACGTAGTCTCCGGTGTTAATTTTATTGGGTGCAGCTGGGTTGCACTTTGTACAGTGACAAAAACACCCAAAGCTTTCAAACAAAGTGACAAATGTCACTATTACCCTATCCTCATTTGTTTTATACTGAACACAGAAATTAGAGGAGGCGAATGAATATGATCGCAAGTATGAAAAACGTGGTAAAACGCTATGGTGACCTGACCGCACTTGACCACTTAAATTTAGATGTAGCCGAAGGTGAAGTTTTAGGTCTGCTTGGCCCGAACGGCGCAGGAAAGACCACCGCAATCCGCACACTCTGCGGCCTGATTGACGCAGATGGCGGCGAAGTACAGGTCTTCGGACAAAAGCAAAACACCCACAATCTGAAAGTACGGAGAAATTTAGGATTAGTCACTCAAGAGCTTACAGTTTTTAATGAGCTATCAGCAATTGAGAATCTGCGTTACTTTGGTAGTCTGTATGGGCTAAGAGGCGCTGAATTAGACGAAAATGTCAGTGAAATGCTGGATTTTGTAGGTCTTGCAGATCGTGCCAAAAAGCGTCCGAAGACTTTTTCCGGCGGCATGCAGCGCAGACTGAATATTGCTTGCGCACTGGTACACAAACCCAAGCTGGTGATTATGGATGAACCTACAGTGGGAATCGACCCGCAATCACGCAATCATATTTTAGAGTCTGTAAAACAGCTTGCAAAGAAAGGCACCACGGTGCTCTACACGTCCCACTATATGGAAGAGGTACAAGCCATCTGTGATCATATTTCTATCATGGATGCAGGGCGAGTCATTGCGGATGGAACTATTGCCGATCTGATGAGCCGCATTCAATATGAAGACCGTATCAACCTACAAGCGGCACAACCCTCAGACAGACTCACCGAAGAATTGCGCGCGATATCCGGTGTAAAAAGTGTGACCGTAGAGGGCAGCCATTACCTGATTACATCCGGCGCAGGAAGCGGCAATGTCAATCGCATTATGGAAGTAGCACATCGCAATGGTGGTGTCACAGGATTTTCGGAAGATAAGCCGAACTTAGAAGATGTGTTTTTGACTCTGACTGGCAAGCGTCTGCGTGATGAAGGAGAGGTGTAATGATGAACAGAGTTTCGACAATATTTGCACATTACTTTAAGCGCTCAGTCAGACATCCCATCAATTTGCTTGTCTATATCGGATTGCCCTTAGCACTGGTGGTACTCAACATGCTCGGCAATATCGGAATGTTTGAACTGCAAGGCGGAGATCTCGCTGCTGCCGAAGCCGGGATCACCGCAACGGCAACTTTCATTGCAGCGATGTTCATGGTGTCATTTCAGTTTTTTTCCGGTGAACTGCTGATATATAATCTCTACGATGACCTCAAAGAAGGTTCTGTGCGGTGGCGTTTGGCCGCCACCCCAATCCCAAGGCGTGCGTTTATCTCCGGCGCAGTGATGGCCAGTTGGATATTCAACCTCGCACAAGCTTTCGTACTCTTTGGTGTGAGTGCACTCGTTTTCAATGTGCATTTTGGCAATCCACTGATGTTCGTATCTATAATTTTACTGGTGTCTATTATCAGTCAGTTGTTTGCAGCGTTTATTTCCCAAATAGCGCCAAAACGTAAGGCGGCAACGGTGGCATTTAACATTCTTTGTTTTGGAATGATGTTTCTAAGCGGTATGCTGTTTATCCCGCTCGGCAACAGCCCTATAGCGACCTTTATACAACAACAAGGTACGCCGCTGGCATTGGGTTTTCGTGCAATATTATACGCCGGCCCTGTATTTGATGACATGAGCAGGGCGCTGCTTAATCTCGGTATACTCGGAATTATCGCACTGGTACTGGCAACCTTAGTCTTTGTACTCGGAAGGAGACACAAATCATGACTGTTTTTCGCTATGCACTGATTCGCGGAACACGTAATCCGCTGACACTTTTATGTACGTATATTCTACCGATTGTAATCATCTTCATCCGTCCTTTGTGGACGAGTGCAGGGATTGGTTTTGGCGGGATCGGCGGCGGAGGGTTTTCTCTGCTGACCATCATCACCATGAGTAGTGCATATCTGATGAGTCTGAGTATTTTGACAGATAAGGCAGATGGTGTGATTGTGCGCATTTTGGCGGCGCCCATCACGATGTGCCGATACTTGGTAGAAAATCTTGCAGCTTGTGCCATTCCGCTTTTTGTGCAGATGACATTCATCTCGATCTTAGGACATGTCTTGTACGATTGGAGTCTGAGCCTTTCCATTGCGATATTCCTGTGTTATACTGTGCTTACGATTGCGTCCGTCACCATGGCATTTGCTTGGCACTGCCTGTGTAAGGGTAAAGAAGGCAGTGTTTCAGGATTTAGCATGTTGCTGTTCCTCACCGCCTTTTTGGGCGGGCTGACATTCCCGGTTGAAGCATTTCCCGGGCCGCTACAATATTTAGGCACGATATTTCCTGCCTACTGGGCGATCAGAGGACTTTCTGCTGTGCTGGATACAGGGGTTATGAGCGGAGACTTTTGGTGGGCAATCGCTGCGATGCTGCTGTTTACCATTGCGTACTTGCTCTACGGAGGCAAACGCAGAATTATATAGTGCGCTTAGGTAACGAAAAATCTTACAGCCTTGTCATGCTGAGTGAGCTTGTGATCGAAGCATCTTATATGTGCGCCCTACAAAAATAGATCCTTTGCTGCACTCAGGATGACAACAGAATTGAGATCAGAGTATGAAGTCTCTAGCCCCGGAAGTATGCTTTTATTTAACAAATATGGCTGGATTTGGCCTGCTGTTTGCGCTGATTGTATCAGGCGGCGAAGATGCAGGCTTCTTCCTATTGCTCTTTTTGGTCGTGATGTTGCTGTTGCGTATGCGCATACCCCGGCTAAAGTACACTGTATATATCGACATCATTGTATGTCTGGGTATGCTTTTCTTAGGCAATGCGCCGTTACAGCCGATGACGCCTCTGGTTTGGCAGCATGCGCCATATGCTATAGTCTTGCCGCTTTTTGGTGCGATGTATCTGGGTGTGTATCCGGCAGTGCTGGCGGTGGTACTTGTGTTGCTGCGCGACTTTCAACCGGCACTTGCGATTGTTTTGGTTTTGGGGCTTCTGAGCGGGTTGTTCTTGCGATCGTGGAATAATGAGCGCAAGCTCAAGCTGACTTTGCGGGATAAAGAGGCGGAGAAGTATTATGCGCTTGAAAGCTTGCAGGTAGATTTATCCGCGGCCTTGACTCAGGTCGAACGCATGGCGTCTGTCTCTGAAAGAGCCAGAATTTCACGAGATATCCATGATAATGCAGGGCATGAGATCGTGGCGGCATATATCACTTTGCAAACGCTCAGAGATATGCTGGAAGGTGTAGATCCTGAGGTTTTATCACTCTATGATGCTGCGGTTGAGCGGCTCAGCAGCGGTACGGATAAGATACGTGAGGCGGTGCACAATATGTCCACGGTGAAGTTTCTGGGTGTTGAGAGCCTGCGTGATATTTGTGATCGTTTTCCGTCCGGTGCGGTGGTTTTTAACGCTTTTGGTGATAGCACCAAAGTGCCGATGTATATTTGGGCGATGCTGGAGTCTTGTTTGAGTGAGAGCCTTACCAATGCCGTGCGTCATGCCCAAGCCACATGGGTTAAGGTTGATCTGGATGTCACCGCGCATATTGTCAGGTTGTGTATTGAAAATGATGGGGTCTCTCAGTTTGCTGATCGCTCTGCACAGATGGGCAATGGATTGCGGAATCTGCGTCACCGCGCCGGTGCGGTGGGAGGTAGTTTGGCGGTTGATTCGGGGGAAGTTTTTAGGGTGATTTGTGTAATACCTATTAAGGATCAGAGTAAGGAGCAGAGTAATGAAATTATTAATCGTTGATGACGATCCTTTGATTGTAAAGAGCCTGTCGCTTACACTTGCGCGTGAGTCAGATATAACCATTGTCGGTACAGGCAGTGATGGTGCGCAGGCACTCAAGGTCTGTGATGAGCAAAAGCCTGATATTGTGCTGATGGATATCCGCATGCCGGGGGTGGATGGTATTGCGGCTACACGGCTGATAAAAAAGCATCATCCCGAAATACGGATCATGATGCTGACGACTTTCGATGATAAGCCGAATATTTCGCAGGCGCTGGCTGCGGGTGCGGATGGGTATTTGATCAAGACGGATAAGATTGCTGATATTGCGGGGAAGCTCAGGGTTTTGATGGATGGTGTCGGTGTGTTGGGTGCGGATGTGCTCAAGAAGCTGACGGTTCAGGAGAATCCTGCGCTTGATTTTTTGACCCAGAGGGAGCGGGATATTGCGCGACTTGTTGCTCAGGGGCTGACAAATAAAGAGATTGCTGCGCAGTTATTCCTCAGTGAGGGCACGGTGCGCAACAATCTTGCTGTGGTTATGGAGAAGTTGGGTGTAACCAACCGAACGCAATTGGGTATGGCGTATTATGATACGGTAGATTTACCTTGAGAACATAACTTTTTCACTGTTGAACATTTTGGTCAGAGCAAAGCCGCCGATACATGCATAGATCAAATTGCTCGCAGCGGAAAGCGCTACATTCACGGCGGAGTATTCCATAGAGAATATTCCGCCCATGCTTTGTACGCTGCTGTATATGGGTATGAGGTAAAATAGAGGGTTTTCTTGTGCGCCGCCTCCAAACATACCTGCAACGCTGACCACCATGACGATGATCACCATGGGAGTAACGGCCATATTGGCTTCTTTGACGGACTTAGCAACTGCTGAAACAATGGAAATCATCGCAACAAACAAGAGCACCGTCGAAAGTATGATCAGCGCAAGCCAAATATAATCCACTACACCATATATGCCCACATCGATAAACTCTTCTGCCCCGGCCATTAAATTGGGCATGGCCAGTACGGTCGCAATTGCTGTGACCAGTCCTGACAGGAACGATAGCACCGCAAGACTTAAGATTTTACCCGCTGCGAGTTCGCTTCGTCCGAGCGGCGTAACCAATAGTGTTGCCAGTGTTCCTCTTTCTTTTTCGCCGGCAATTGACTCCGGTGCGAGTCCCATACAGCCGGAGAAAAGGAAGATCATAAGCAGCAGCGGTAAGATCGAAGCAATAATACTTGCGGTCAAGTCCGCAGTTGTTGCTAAGTCAGCATCGGTTATGTCCCTGTTTATATCAAACAGTCTGCTTGTAATTGAGGCTTCAAATGCATCCAGTATACCCAACATGCGCATGTAGGTATCTAAAGAATTTGGCTCGGCTGAGTTAAAATACACGGCAACATTTGGCGCAAGCGCTGTAGTGGTTCGCGGGTCAAATGCCTCGACATCTTGCAAAAAATGATCAGGGAAAATGACCAAGAGGTCAGCATTTCTTTCGGATATTCGATATTTCACAGCATCTACATCATCGAGTGCAATGTGGTGGATCGTCAGCCCGCTATCGGTCATCTTTTGCACGATGCGATCCGGTGCGCTGACGGCATAAACATACTGTGTACGGTCTGCGTCCGGTGCGAACATATCAGCCATTGCAGTACCCATGAATGAATAGATCACATAGATCAGTATCGCAGGTAGAAGCGTCATCAGAATCATACGTTTATCGCCAAAAAAGCGGGCAAACTCTTTTTTCATTACTGTTACAATACCACTCATACCGCTTCACCTACCGTTTCTGCATAGAGATCAAAAAATACATCTTCTAGGGGCTTTTCGGCAGTCAGATGAGCCAGTGTGTCACAGACAATCATCTTCCCATTGATGATGATACCGGCTCTGTCACAGAGTTTTTCGACCAAGCTGAATATATGCGTTGAGACAATGATGGTCTTGCCTTGCTCTTTAAGCTCTTGCAGAAAATCCGTGACCACTCTGGCGGTCAGCACATCAAGGCCGTTGGTCGGTTCGTCAAATATAATGATATTCGGATCATGGACAATTGAAATTACGAGAGATGCTTTTTGCTTCATTCCGGTCGATAGATTTGAAATTTTGACCTCGGCGAACTTATCGACTCCGAATTTTTCGAAGAGCGTTTTTTTACGCAATGCACTGACTTTCGGGTCAATATTGTGCAGCCGTGCGAAGAAATCAAACAGATAATTCGGCGTGAAGAAGTCCTCAAGTTTCAGCTCACTTGTTAAAAACCCTATTTTTGCACGCACTGCCGCAGGGTCAGTTTTGACACTTGAGCCATCAACCATAGCATCGCCTTCATCGGCTTTGATGAGTGTTGCAAGGATGCGCAGCGCCGTTGTTTTTCCCGCTCCGTTCGGACCGAGCAATCCAAAGATTTCACCTTCGTATGCTTCAAATGACAGATTATCAACGGCTGTGATGACTTTTCTTTTCGTGTTTTGCAGCTTTTGCTGCTTCGCCGTCAGCTTAAAAGTCTTTTTCAAGCCTTCGGTTTTTAAAATAATGCTCATCAGTTTTGTTCCTTTATGTTCAAATTTGACACAATGCGGTGTCTCCAGACGCGGTGCATCTAAAAGATGACCGCGCCTGATGTGATTATATACTACTCGACTCTACCATGGCATGGCTAAAGGGAACAATCCAAGGGCGACGCCAATGATCACCAAAACGACAAAGTGGAGTGGATAGAAGGAGTAAAACAGGTACTTTGCACGTCTGCCGAGCTGACCATTATATGCTCTGAGCAGCGGAATGATCAAGAATGTACCAATCGGTATGGTCAGATAGTGCATCATCATGTTCATATACTCGCCCAATCTGCCTACTTCTAGGAGCATTTTTGACATATCCATTCCGACAGTTTCGGCCAGTGCAAATCCGGCTGTAGTGATGAGGGTGGAGATAACCATGAAACCACCCCAGACGATCAGCGGCACGGTTCTTCTCTTCATTTCATCTTTTATGACCTTATAGAGGAAGATCATGAGCAGACCGGCCAATCCGCCCTCGAATTCAATGACGAATGTTGCAACGATCAGTATGGCTATAAATATAATGACAAATAACGCTTTCTTGCCCTTTTCTACATAAAGCTTTTCATGTAAGCACAAGCAAAGCAGGCCGAGCAAAATGGTAAATACGATGTTGAGTTGCAATACCCCAAAAGCAAGCATATACGGGACTTGAGCAATTACAGCAAAAATCAGTAATCTGAACATATACCTCTTTATATTCCGAGTACGCCTGAATCCTTCCACAACAAAGAAGGCCATGATCGGAAAAGTCACGCCCGTGATATAGCCCAGCGGGATATGAATCCATATCGGAACAATTTCCCACAAAACCATGGCCGCATGGTGGATGAACATGCTGGTGATTGCGATTATCTTTAGTGTAAACGCATTGATGGATAGCTTCTTCAATTTTAAAATCTCCTTCTAAATTTCTTCTTCTTGTTCTTCGACATCATCCATATCCATAACTTGATCAAAGATGCTGTCTTCCGGGGCAGTTCCGTTGACATATTGCATTTGCCGCCACTGCTCTTTCGTGATGAGCAGGGCGCGCGGCTTAGACCCCTCAAATGGGCCGACGATACCCATCTGCTCCATCTGATCAACAATTCTGGCTGCGCGGGAATATCCCAGCTTGAGCCTGCGCTGGAGCATGGACACGGAGGCTTGTCCGGTTTCGAAGATCACGTCTACAGCCTGCGGCAGCAGCTCATCGTGATCGCTGCCGTTGCCGCTCACCTCATCCTTTGATCGATCGGAGGAAGATTTGTCCACTGCGGCTTTTTCAATTTCGCCCATGACTTCTTCAGAGTATTGGGTCTCGCCGCTGCTTTTTATAAAGGCCACTACTTTTTCGCGTTCGGCATCGGACACCCAAGTGCCTTGGACGCGCATGGGTTTGTCTGAACCGATTGGGGCAAAGAGCATATCGCCATTACCAACGAGCTTATCCGCATTTCCTCCGGCATCTAAAATGATGCGCGATTCGAGTGCACTGGAGACTTTAAATGAAATTCGTGATGGGATATTAGCCTTCATCAGCCCTGTGATAACATCGGCACGCGGACTCTGTGTCGCGATGATCAGATGCATACCGGCGGCGCGTCCCATTTGCGCTACACGGCAGATGGATTCTTCAACTTCTTTCGCTGCGGTCATCATCAGGTCGGCAAGCTCGTCTATGATGATAACGATCTGCGGAAACTCTTTAAGCTCCTCATCCTCAGATTCACGAGCGACTTTATTATACCCTGCGAGATCTCTGGCATTGGTTTCTTTAAATAACGTATACCTTTTGGTCATTTCGAAAACCGCCCATTGCAGTGCGCCGGAGGCTTTTTTGACATCGGTAACGACCGGTACGAGCAAGTGCGGGATATCATTGTAGACGTTAAACTCAACCATCTTCGGGTCGATCATGATAAAGCGCACCTCTTCCGGGGTTGCTTTATACAATAAGCTCAAAATGATTGAGTTCAGACAGACAGATTTGCCTGATCCGGTTGTTCCTGCGACAAGCATATGTGGCATCTTGGCGGCATTTCCGACGATGGATTCGTCTGAAATATTCTTTCCGATGGCAAAGGTCAGTTTGGATGGTGCAGTGGTAAATTCCTTAGACTCTATGATGTCGCGCAAATACACCACACTGACACTCTTGTTGGGCACCTCTATGCCTACTGTAGAGATCATATTCGGCATGGCGGCGATTCTAACCCCGCTGGTTCCCAGTGAAAGTGCGATATCATCGGCAAGATTGGTCAGTTTGCTGAGCTTTACACCGGCTTCCATTGCCGCTTCATATCGTGTGACTGCCGGGCCGCGGGTTGCATTGGATATCTTTACGTTGACGCCGAAACTCTGAAATGCAGTTTCAAGTCTTTCGGAGTTTTGCTTTATTTCATCATCTCCGGAGTGTGCCTTCTGGATGCCGGTTGCCAGCAGCTCTATGGGTGGAAAAATATATGCTGCGTCATCGCCATTGGCTTGTATGGATTCCAATAGTTCTGATTTTATCGCATCTTCCGGCTTTTCTGACTCCGGCAGTGCACTTTCCGGAGCGGATTCTTTCGAGGATGTATGAGACGTATCAGGCACGTCAGGTTCAAGCAACGGTGCGACCGCTGCGGGTTTAGCTGGAGATGTCGGCGATGGTGATGATTTAGTCTCATTGCCGCTGCGGCGCTTGCCCTCCATAAATGGGATGTCCAGCGGTAAGTCGATGATTTCTTCAGCCGTCGAATCTTCGACGCTATTGTCGCCGGTGACTGCCGCCGATGATGTGAGGATTGCATCGGCTTTTGTATCGGGAGTATCCACAGGAGTATCCGGATTTACATCGCCATACGGCAGATGATTACCACCGCTCGCATCTGATTTTATCGCATCATTTGGATCGTATTCAGTAATGAGCTGGTCAGGTGTCCTGACTCGGGGTGATTTTTTGAACAGGGGATCTTTGGTTGGCGGATCCGGAAAATCCGGAGCTTCCGGCTTTGTATCGCCATCAATGGGGATGTCGATGCCTCTGGCACGTCTTGATATTGCGGACAATCCTCTTCCGGCGGGTTTGTATTTTTGTATGACCGTTGTCGGTTCGGATTCCGGTTCGGGGATATATTCGACACGTGGTCTTTTTTTAATCGCATCTATGATATTGACTATAGACCTATTGATTGCGGTGAGTAATAAAAAGGCGGTTGCCATAATAAATACGATCGTAGCGCCGACTCGGCCAAAGAGCCATCCGAACAGGTCTGCCAATGCGCCGCTGACCGCGCCGCCTGACCGGAGCTGCAAGCCGCTTGTCCACAATGCCGGAAACATACTAAAAGAGAGCTCAAAGCCATATTCAGGCGCACGAGAAAATAAATGGCTGAGTGCTCCGGCCATGAGACACAGTAGTAAGGCGCAAGTGACGCGAAACGCAACAGGCCGTCCTCTGTGGAATGTCAGTATGATAGAGCATAGCAAAAGTGCCGGTGCAAGGAAGAAAAATCCATTGCCGACAAGACCCTTTACCAGTCCGGCAAAGAGACCGATAAATGCACCATCCGTATTAAAGTATGAGATAAATGAAAACGCCGCCAAAATAAAACAGACGGCGGCCATGATCTCGCGCCTGTAGGGGGTCTTCGATGGGTTTTGATTTTTTTTCGATGTGGTTTTTGATGCGCTTTTTTTTGCGGGTGCATTAGTTTTGGATGTGGATGTTGATTTTTTGCGATTTGACTGTGCCATTTAGCCTCCTACCTGATCGGTATATGTTTAAATAATTAATGATATGATCAGTGTCAGGCCGCCAACGATCCAGCAATAAAATGGAATGTATCCGAATCCACCTCTTTTTAAAAGGCGGCGTAGAAACTGAATAGTAAAGAATCCCACAACTGCTGCAACGATAAAGCCTGCAAAATATACGCCAAAGAGTGAGAAGTCTGCGCCATTACTGATCGCTCTGAATAGGGCGACAATCGTCGCTCCGAGTACAGCCGGAATCGAGAGTAGCAGTGAAAATCTGACTGCAAAACCACTGCTCAGACCACGTGCAAGTCCAACGGTGATCGTTGTGCCGGAGCGAGAGAGTCCCGGTAGTGTGGCAATGCATTGGGCAAAGCCGATAATGACGGCATCGGACAGTTGCATTGTCTTTTCGGTTTTGTTTCCTCTTTTGATGTATTTGTCGGAAACAAAGAGCAGACCGCCTGTAACACATAGTGCAAAGCCGACAAAGGCGGTGTTAAAGAAGAGTCGGGCGATGCTACCTGAGAATATCAGGGCAATAAATAGCGGCAAAGTGCCGATGAGGATAAACAAAAGTGTCCTGCCGGGGGCTTTGAGCACAATGGGCTCTCCCGGTACGCTGTCGCTTCTGCTTTGAAGATATTCTATACCGTCTGAGAGCATTTCCTTGAGTTCTTTTTTGTATACTGCACATATGGATACGAGGGTGCCCAAGTGTAATAAAACATCGAACAGCAAGTGGGCATCATCATAGTAGTCCATGCTCAAAAGATTTTGCAGAATTGAGAGATGGCCTGAGCTTGAAATCGGCAAGAACTCAGCTATGCCTTGCACAATTCCCAGAAAGATCGCCATTAATATTGTCACAAATTATCCCCCCATGTCGATTGCATCAATCAAATTAAAAGCGGAAAATACGGTCATTTATTATTTACCCAACTGCATATAATATAGTTTAGGCTTTACAGAGCTTAAGACACGGTTTCAAGTGCTTCAAGTTCTTTTGCAAGATCCAGTCTCGGGAAAATGATCTCACCTTTGCTTACGGTGACTGTTTTTGGCATAATACCGTAGGTGGTGGCACTGTCGTAATTTTGCAGCGTGTTGTCTGCTCCGATTTGGTCAAAAATCTTTGTGCATGTATCCGGCATAAAAGGCTGGAGCAAGACTGTGCAAATGCGGATGGTTTCGATGAGATTATAGAGTACTGCGGCGAGTCTCGGCTTGTTGCTATCGTCTTTGGCCAAAATCCAAGGTGCAGTTTCGTCTATATATTTGTTTGCGCGGGATGTGACTTTAAAAATCTCTGAAAGTGCACTCTGGAATGCGTATTTTTCCATCTGCGTTTCAAACACGCCATGCAAGTTCTGAGCCATTTCTATAAGTCCGCCATCTTCGGGATCATCTTGCATTTCAGCGGGCAATGTGCCGTCGAAATACTTTTCGATCATGGCGACAGTACGTGAAACGAGATTGCCTAAGTCATTGGCAAGGTCAGTGTTGATGCGTGAGATGAGCGCTTCGTTTGAGAAGTTGCCGTCCGAGCCGAATGTAAATTCACGCAAGAGGAAGAAGCGCAGTGCATCCACACCGTAGCGTTCGGCCAAAACAATGGGGTCTTTGACATTGCCTTTTGATTTGCTCATTTTGTCGCCGTCAAACAGCAGCCATCCATGTCCGTAGACTTTTTTGGGGAGCGGTAGGTCAAGTGCCATGAGCATCGCAGGCCAGAGGATTGAGTGCAGTCTTACAATTTCTTTGCCGATGAAGTGGACATCGCATGGCCAGTATTTGTCAAAGTCATTGTATTTTTCATTGCCATATCCGAGTGCTGTAATATAGTTGCTCAGCGCATCGACCCAGACATAGACTACATGGTCGGGGTCGAAGTCTACAGGGATGCCCCATTTGAATGTCGTGCGAGAAACGCAGATGTCTTCAAGGCCGGGTTTGAGGAAGTTGTTGACCATTTCGTTGACACGTGAGGTCGGTTCGAGGTAGCTTGAGATGAGCTGCATGATTTTGTCTGCGTATTTTGATTGGCGGAAGAAGTATGCTTCTTCTTCGGCGTATTTTACTGTGCGTCCGCAGTCAGGGCAGTTGCCGTCATTGAGTTGGCTGTCTGTCCAGAAGGATTCACAGGGTGTGCAGTATCTTCCTTTGTAAACGCTTTTGTAGATGTCGCCTTTGTCATAAAGGGTTTTGAATATTTTTTGTATGGACTTGACGTGATAGTCGTCGGTGGTGCGGATGAAGCGGTCATATGAGATGTTCATCAGTTTCCACAGGTCGAGGATTCCGTTTTTTCCGCAGATTATTTCGTCCACGAATTGTTTGGGTGTTATTCCGGCGGCTTTGGCTCTTTCCTCGATTTTCATTCCATGTTCGTCGGTTCCGGTCAGAAACATTACGTCATAACCACGCATCCTTTTATACCTCGCCATTGCATCGGTTGCCACGGTGCAGTATGTGTGGCCGATGTGTAGTTTGTCCGAGGGGTAGTAGATGGGGGTTGTGATGTAGAATGTTCCTTTGTCCATGCCTGATTCCTCCATGTGATGTATGTTCTTGTGAATGCATTTTGAATAGTATACCATAAATCTTACGAAATGAAAGTATGTTTTTATTGTGTACTCTGACTTGCATGTATGTTGTTACTGTATTCTCCATCGCCTACAAGGGTCAATTTACATCGTTTTTTTCGCTAGCACGGGTCTTGTCGCCCTACATACGCGAAAAAACCGCTGTAAACCGCCCCTTATGAACTGACATGTACTGCAACGTTATATTCGCATATTTTTACTATTCATCATATGCATTTATTAGGGATTTCAATAGTTGACTTGCGATAAAAATTGCTCTATAGTTAGAATTTAATTGATTGCAATAATATAAAAGGGTTAGGGGTTGTTTGATATGAAAAGTTTTGTCGCAAAAACAATCAGAGATTTGCCTCCATCGGGTATTCGAAAGTTTTTTGATGTGGCGGCGGTAATGGAGGATGTTGTGTCGCTGGGTGTCGGCGAGCCTGATTTTGTTACACCGCGCCATATTTGCGATAAGGCGATTCTTTCGCTTGAGCAGGGACATACCATGTATACGTCTAATTCAGGTTTGCTTGAACTCAGGGAAGAGATCAGCCGTTATATGTCAAAATATGGGCTGAGTTATGATCCCGAAACGCAGGTGCTCGTCACGGTTGGGGCCAGTGAGGATATTGATATTTCTTTGCGGGCGATCATAGAGCCCGGCGATGAGGTCATCATTGTTGAGCCGTGTTTCGTGGCGTATAAGCCGTGCGTTATAATGGCCGGCGGTGTGCCTGTGACTATAGAGACTCGTGCTGAAAATGAGTTTCGTGTCACGGCTGAGGAGATTAAGGTGCATTTGACGGAAAAGACAAAGGCTGTGCTTTTGAGCTATCCTTGTAATCCGACCGGGGCTATTTTGACTATGGATGAGCTTGTGCCGATTGCCGATGTCCTGCGTGATCGGGATATTGTGGTCATCAGCGATGAGATTTATTCCGAGCTCACTTATGGCGATGCGCCGCATGTGAGTATCGCTTCGCTTCCGGGTATGGCTGATAAAACAATTGTGATCAATGGGTTTTCCAAGTCTTTTGCTATGACCGGTTGGAGGTTGGGTTTTGCTTGCGGCCCGGTGGAACTTATTGCAGCGATGCGGAAGATTCATCAGTATGTGCTCATGTGCGCTCCTACGATTGCTCAGTATGCAGGGATTGAGGCGTTGCGCAATGGCGAGCCGGATGTGCTGTTCATGAAGGGGGAGTATGATACTCGTCGGCGTTTTTTATTGGATGAATTTAACAAGATGGGTATTGATTGCTTTGAGGCGCGGGGTGCTTTTTATCTGTTTCCGTCTATTGCTAAGTTCGGTTTGTCTTCAGATGATTTTTGCACGCGTTTGCTCAATGAGCAGCGACTGGCTGTGGTACCGGGGACTGCTTTTGGTGCGCCGGGCGAGGGGCATGTGCGTATTTCTTATGCTTATTCTGTTGAGGATATCAAAGCTGCGCTTGAGCGGTTGCGTCTGTTTATCGATTCGCTGTAGGGGTATGATTTTAACTAAAATTTTGCTGGTGGTCATTTTGACCACCAGCAAAATTTTTTGAGTTAAAATGGCAAAAACGCCCTTACGCCAACTTCGCTGACAGCCCCCACAAAAAGGCATTAAAGAGGTTGTGGCTCAAAATGAGCCACAACCTCAATTTGTTAGTTTATATCATTTTGTTCACCATTATTCATCCGCATAGGAAGCCGGTTGAAACGCCTGCGGTGCGGGGGTAGGCGTCGGTGTCGGCTGTGTCGCTGCCGGTGTCCTCGGCGCTTGGGTTGATGGTTGAATATCTCCAAGATCAAAGTTTAAAAACATCCCATTACCATCACCGGTCATCACCGATGGAAGTACGCCATTCCAGCGCTCAATCCACATGGCCATCAGGTTTGTGTCTGTAAGCTCAGCCGCTTGATATCTCAATACGTCTGCTTGGGCACGAGCCATTACACGTTCGGCTTCTGCTTCATGGCGGGATCTTTCGAGGTCTTGATATGCCCTTAGTGCATGTTGCTCTGCAATACGCACTTGCTCAATGGCATTACTAAATTCTACCGAGAAGGCAAAGTCAACAATATTAAATCTTTCGAATGTAAAGCCGCGGATACTTAGATTCGATTGCAATTCTGCTGCAATATCAGCACTTACTCTGGCTCTTTGGGTGATCAGTTCTTCAATCGTGTATCTTGCGGTGATGTCTTTTACTGTTTCTTCAACTGTCGGGCGGATGATAATGCTTTCAAATCCAAGGCCAATCTCTCTAAATACGTTACCGGCCATATCCGAATTGAGCGAATAGTTTACTGTGTATACCATGCGCACGCCTTGCAGGTCTCTTGTGACGGCTTCGGTTTCCATTTCAAGCGCTTGGGTACGGTTGTCCATGAGCACTACATTTTGAATGAATGGCGGGGTGAAAATAAGGCCTTCTCTTTCTTGTCCAACGACACGCCCCATGGTTACACGCACGCCTGTGTGCCCGGCCGGAACAACCACGAACGAAGACAGCACCACAATAAGCAGTGCGATCAGCACAACGACTACTACAGCAACTTTTCCCACTTTTATTTCTTTCATGTTTTGTTTGCGACATAGGCTTTCATTTCTATGTCTTTCTCCTCGTTTTATTTTTGCATCAATATTTGTCTGAAAAAGCGTACCCCTTAAGTCAGGGCAACTCAAGGGGGTCTTGGCAGGGATGGCAGGATTCGAACCTACGAGTGCCAGAGTCAAAGTCTGGTGCCTTACCGCTTGGCGACATCCCTTTATTCGGTTTTTAAAGTGCCGCCGTAGCGGCACTTTATGGGGTGGATAATGGGACTCGAACCCACGACCCCTGGAACCACAATCCAGTGCTCTAACCAACTGAGCTATACCCACCACGTTCTTTCGCTTAAATTGCAGCTTGAAGATAGTAACATATTTAATTTGTTTTTGCAATAGTTTTACAGTAAATTTCATAAATTTGGCATATGAGCGTTTTTGTGGTATGTTATATGGCATGTTGTATTGTCATTATTGATTGTTGATTTGGAGTAATTTTCATGATTTTCGAATGCCATGGGCATATTATGCTAGATGGATTTTCATATGCGGAAGCAATTGCCAGACATGAACACGGAGTCGATGAGGGCTTTGTCCGTCAAAATTTGCAGATCAATGCCGAACATGGTATTGGGTTCTATCGTGATGGCGGTGACAAGCATGGCGCTTCGGCTTTTGCGAGAAAAATTGCACATGAGTATGGAATTGATTACAGATCGCCAATATATATCATTCTCAAAAAAGGTCATTATGGCGCAATGTTTGGCCGAACATATGACAATATCACTGAGTACCGCAAACTCGTTGAGGAGGCCGGGCAGCTCGGCGCTGATTTTATTAAATTGACCGCTTCCGGTATGCTTGATTTTGCTCATGGTGGCGAGGTGACCGGAGTCGCTATGTCCGGCGATGATCTGCGTGAGACTATAAAAATCGCACATGATGAGGGGTTTGCTGTAATGATCCATGTAAACGGTGTCGATAGTATCAAGAGAGCCGCAGAGGCCGGAGCTGATAGTATTGAGCATGGGTTCTATATGGACAAGGAGGCTCTTGAGATCGTAAAGCAGACCGGGGCTATTTGGGTGCCTACAAGTGCTGCTGTGGGAAATCTTATCGGCAAGGGTTTTTATGATGATGATTTGCTCGTGCGTATTTTTGAAGGGCATAAGTCCGCATTGAAGACAGCCGCCGAGATGGGTATTCCCATTGCGTGCGGCAGTGATGTTGGCGCTTCGTGCGTCATTCCGGGTTTGGGCACGCAAGATGAGTTGGCTATATTGGAGTCAATTGGGATTGATCCAAGTTTGGGGAATATTTTGATTAAGGAGGTTTTTAAGAAAAAATGTTAACTTTTGAAGATGTAAGGCACAATCAGGAAGTGAAGACTTATATCACACGAGCGGATGAGTCTTTGTGCGCTCTTGGGTTCACGGAGCATAGTTTTGCCCATGTCACGAGAACTGCTGAGGATGCGGGGTATATTCTGGAGACGCTCGGTTATCCTGAGCGTGATATTGAGCTTGCTAAGATTGCAGGGTATTTGCATGATATTGGCAATCTGGTCAATAGGTCAAACCATTCACATTCAGGTGCGGTTATGGCTTTTCAGATTTTGCATCGATTGGGGTTTGATGCGACTGAGATTGCAACGGTCACTACTGCAATTGGTAATCATGATGAGGGTACCGGGGTTCCGGTCAACAGTGTTTCTGCTGCGCTTATTCTTGCCGATAAGTCCGATGTTCGGCGTACTCGTGTGAGAAATGATGATATTTCCAGTTTTGATATTCATGATCGGGTAAATTATTCAGTAAAAAAGTCCGTACTGAAAATCAATGAGGAGCATACGCTGATCAAGTTGAAGCTTACAGTTGATACAAAGTATGGTTCTGTTATGGATTATTTTGAGATTTTTTTGGTGCGTATGATTATGTGCCGCAAGGCTGCGGAGCGGTTGGGACTTGAGTTTAAGCTGATTATTAATGAACAGCAGCTGATATAGAGTGGTTGTTCAATAGCATATAGGCTTAACTCCCTCAGCCAACTACGCTGACAGCTCCCTCGCGAGGAAACCAAAGTTGAGCACGAAATACTATTAAAAATCGGACGGTTGCCCGTCCGATTTCAATTCATATGGATTCTATGTGGTTTTGAGTGCGTTGATCTTTATGCCGGGACCCATCGTTGAGGCGGTTACACAACTCTTTATGTACTGACCTTTTGCAACAGATGGCTTGGCTTTGATTACTGCGTCAAGCAGGGTTTGATAGTTTTCGACAAGTTTTTCAACGCCGAATGATATCTTTCCAATCGGGCAGTGAATGATGTTCGTCTTGTCGAGACGGTATTCAATCTTACCGGCTTTGATTTCCTCAATCGCCTGTGCAATATTCGGTGTAACTGTTCCGGCTTTGGGGGTCGGCATGAGGCCTTTTGGTCCCAAAACTTTACCCAGACGACCGACCACACCCATCATGTCAGGGGTCGCCACGACTACATCGTAATCAAAGAAGTTCTCTTTTTGGATACGATCGACCAGTTCTTGACCGCCTGCGAAGTCTGCACCTGCATCCAACGCTTCTTGAGTGCGCTCTTCTTTACAAAACACAAGCACTCTACGTGTCTTACCTGTGCCGTGCGGGAGTACGATCGCACCACGCACTTGCTGATCGGCATGACGTGAGTCTACACCAAGCTTTATATGCAATTCGACTGTTTCGTCAAATTTTGCTTTAGCGGCTTTGATTACAAGATCAAATGCTTCCGTGGGGTCATATAGATTCGCTTTATCTACGAGCTTTGCGCTCTCTTTATAATTTTTTCCTCTAAACATTGATTAGCCCTCCGATACTGTGATGCCCATGCTGCGGGCTGTTCCTGCGACCATTTTCATGGCGGCTTCGACATTTGCTGCATTAAGGTCAGGCATCTTGATTTCGGCAATTTTGCGCACTTCGTCTTGTGATATCGAGGCTACTTTTTCCTTATGCGGAACGCCTGAGGCTTTGTCCAAATTACATGCTTTTTTGAGCAGGTTCGCAACCGGGGGCGTTTTGGTGATAAATGAGAAACTACGGTCGGCATATACTGTAATCACGACCGGGATGATCATTCCATCATCATTTTTTGTGCGTTCGTTGAAGTCTTTGGTAAATTGTCCAATATTTACGCCGTGTTGACCCAGCGCCGGTCCTACAGGTGGTGCCGGCGTTGCTTTTCCGGCGGGGATCTGTAGCTTAATTATTCCTGTTACCTTTTGTGCCACTGAATGTGCACCTCCTAAATTAAATGTGGTGTGTGTCGGGGCGGCTTTTGTTTAGCGCTCCTCCCACGTGCAGACAGATGAGCTATACATGACATGTCTGCCGAATCAGAAACCGTCTAGCGGTTTCTTTAAACTGCTTCAATCTGGTCAAAGTCCAAATCGACCGGTGTTTCGCGTCCGAACATAGATACAATGACGCGTACCCTACTTTTGTCAAATTCGATTTCTTCAACCGTTCCAAGAAATCCGTCCAACGGGCCATCAATGACCTTGACGGTACTGCCCTCCTCAAATCCAACAACAACTTCGTGTCTTTCGATTCCCAATGATAGAATTTCTTCTTCGGTTAATGGAACTGCTTTATTTGCCGAGCCGACAAAGCCGGTGACACCGCGTACATTTCTGACCAGATGCCAGCTTACATCGTTCATTATCATTTTAATGAGGACATAGCCCGGAAAAACTTTGCGTTCTATTGTTTTTGTTTGGGAGTCGTGGATTTCGGTGACGGTTTCCGTCGGGATTTTGACTTCGAGGATTTGGTCTAGCATTTTGCGGTTTTCTGCCGCTTTTTCAATGGTAGCTGCTACCGCATTTTCGTATCCTGAGTATGTGTGCACCACATACCATCTTGCTTCATCAGACATTTGCGCTACCTACCGGCAATCGCCATGATGGCCTGAAAGATTTGCATACCTACTTGGTCAAGTCCCCAAACTACTACGGCGGATGCGCCCATGGCAACCAATGCTACGATGGTGTTGTTCACGGTCTGTTTTGGAGTCGGCCATACGACCTTTTTCAGCTCACTTCGCATTTCGCGAAACCATTTTGCGAAGCGGTTGCTGCCTTTTACTTTCTTTTTGGCAGGTGCTGCTGGCGTTTTCGTGCCGGTCTCAACAGGTTTTTCAGTCTTTTCGATGTTGTTATCTTCTGACATTAAGACACTTCCTTTCGCCAGCTATTTCGTTTCATTATGTACGGTGTGCTTGCGGCAGAATCGGCAATACTTGTTCATTTCAAGCCGATCCGGCGTGTTTTTTTTGTTTTTCGTAGTGTTGTAGTTTCTTTGCTTGCATTCGTTGCATCTGAGTGTTACTTTGATTCTCATTTCGGCGCCTCCTTCTTAGCCTCCCTGTTTGATATTGACAGATCGGTGCATTTGTTATGTCTTGCAATTTTTGCGGTCTAAAAATTAACCCATCTGCCGACAGGTACAAGCATTATAGCATCGTGGCTGGTGGGGGTCAAGGATTTTTTGCAAATGCGCTATTATATTGTGTAAAGATTTGTGATATACTATATCAATTGAAACTGAAAAATTTAAGGACGTGGGGTAAGTCTATGAAAAGTGTTTATGATTCGCTGAGGTCATTGAGAATTGATGAGGCTTTAGATATTGAGGTTTACGAGGCCGAAGTTATTGATATTATTAAGGAGCAGGTTGGAAATAGTCAGGTGCTTCTGGGCTTGTCCGGTGGCGTGGATTCTTCTGTCTGCGCAGCGCTTTTGGCAAAGGCGCTACCGGGGAAGCTCCATTGTATTTTTGTTGATACAGGTTTAATGCGCAAAGATGAAGGTGACGAGGTCGAGGCCGCTTTCAAGGGGCTGGATTTGAATTTCATACGCGTCAATGCTGAGTCTCGTTTTCTTCAGAAGCTCTCCGAAGTGACAGATCCGGAGGCCAAACGCAAGGTTGTCGGCGAGGAGTTTATTCGTGTATTTGAAGAGGAGGCTCGCAAGTTGAGCAGTGTAGAATTTCTGGCTCAAGGGACGATTTATCCTGATGTTTTAGAGTCGGGAGCTGACGGGACTAAGGTGATAAAGAGTCATCATAATGTCGGAGGGTTGCCGGCGGATATTGGTTTTAAAGGGCTTGTTGAGCCGCTGTGGGGTTTGTTTAAGCCTGAGGTGCGTGCGTTAGGCAAACGGCTGGGTTTGCCTGCTGTTTTGGTGCAGCGTCAGCCGTTTCCGGGGCCGGGGCTTTCGGTGCGTTGTATCGGTGAGGTGACGAAGGATAAGTTGGATATTTTGCGGGATGCGGATGCTATTTTCCGTGCAGAGCTAGAACTTTATGGTATTGAGGCGAATCAGTATTTTGCGGTAATGACCGGGCTGCGCTCTGTGGGCATTAAAGATGGCGATCGTGCTTATGGGTATATTATTGCTTTGCGGGCGGTCAAGTCTGTTGATTTTATGACGGCTGAGTTTGTGCCGCTGCCATATGACCTTTTGGAACGGGTGGTTATGCGGATTACTTCTGAGGTTCCTGAGGTTACTCGGGTTGTTTATGATATTACCGGGAAGCCTCCCGGGACTGTGGAGTGGGAGTAAATAAACCGAAGTAAAGAATGTTGATTTTACTGGGTTTGTAGCCTATCGATAACTGCCGTGGCAACATTTTGGCAACATTGCTTATAAATCCATATGAAAAGAGCTAACTGATTTTGAATGTCAGTTAGCTCTTTTTATATGCTCATTTTCATTGTGGGGAATTACTTTTCTTCGTTA
>Ga0123355_10000134_pt1 | contig 86868 bp, 51 predicted proteins | sample TergutEmb28metaG_3_FD_89872 | JGI IMG/M metagenome (GOLD analysis project Ga0123355, IMG submission 89872) | Embiratermes neotenicus P1 segment gut microbial communities from Petit-Saut dam, French Guiana - Emb289 P1 | ecosystem: Host-associated > Arthropoda: Insects > Digestive system > Gut ... | reverse complement strand
TTGCGAGCAAAGCGAAGCAATCCAGAAGGTTTGATTTGCTGGATTGCTTCGTCGCTTCGCTTCTCGCAACGACGAGGCAAGTGCATAATTATTCATAAAAATGCTTAATGAGACAGCCCCGCTTTTTTATATGCTATAGCGAACGACTTTCAAAATCGTGATTGCGCGTCGGGCAAAATCAGCCAAAAACGCCAAGTTCGCGTTTTGGCCGCCCTCCTTCAATCACGTTTCTCAATGTCGTTCGCTATAGAAAATTGCTTCGCAATTTCTGCTTGCGCGTTTTGTTCTGCATAATTTTCTTAAGAAAGCAATTTCCTTCCTTATGGAGATGGCGGAACAAATGCAGGGGGAACAACTAGGTATGGGACTGCGCTTTTTTCTGCATTGGTCAGGTCAAGATATGGCTCTTCTGCTATTTCTTGATTTACCCATGCCGGCGGTTAGAGCCCTGTTCCAATACCAGAAGCTTAGGCTGCTGTTAACAAAGGCAAAATCAGCAATGCCGGCGGTAGGGTGTGCTGTTGTCAGAGCGGCTACATCTGTGAAAGCTCCCCTAAAAGGACTGACAACAGTAGGCGGCAGTTGAGATGAGGGTATTTCACCGTCGCCATCAAGGGTTGGAATACCGCCAGGTGCACCCATAATTGACTTGAGGTATTCGTACGATACTGCACTTGCCATGAAATCACTTCCTTTATATGGATTTATATTGGACCTCTTCCGAAATAGGGAAAACAAGCTTGAAGTGCAGCTTGTGTTGCCCTATTTCAGAAGAGGTCTATTGACTCGTTGGGGTAAACTACCCACAATACGCCGAGCTTACGCTTTTCATCATCGGGTAAATCTTTGTATTCTTCTTCAGGTACCAGAAACATTTCAATCCCGGAATCGCCCTTCGGCCCGGTTGGCCCCAGTGGTCCTTGTAGCCCGGGTGGTCCAGCAGGTCCTCTTGGGCCCGGCGGGCCTGGCCATGGCAGGCAAGGCTCTCTTCTATCAAATTCATCCTTTTGCAATAGATTAAACGCATCCACCGGAAAAGGGAGTTCGTTGAAATAATCACAGGCTTTCATCTCTACCCTCTCCATTGATTAAATACTACTAAGATTATTCTATATTCATGCTGAGTGGAGGGTGTCTTGATGAGAAAAAACTCCACACAATTCCATAAAGTATGGTAAAATCCACGGGAAAGTACCAAAAAGCATGTGTATTGGAGTGATTGCATTGATTGAAGTACGTAACCTGACAAAGGTCTACGGCCAACATCGAGCCATCGACCAGATCAACTTTACCGTTGACGAAGGCGAAATCGTGGGATTCTTAGGTCCCAACGGTGCCGGAAAGACCACAACAATGAACATCATGACAGGCTTCATCGCCGCCACATCCGGTGATGTAAGCATAGGCGGGCTTGACATCATAGCCGACGCCCAAAAGGCTAAGGCTCAAATCGGCTATATGCCTGACACCCCGCCGGTCTATGGCGACATGCGGGTAGATGAGTATCTGAATTTTGTCGCGGATATCAAAGGTGTAAAACGCAGCCTCAGAAAGGACATGCTAGCAACTATAAAAAAGCAAGTCCGTATAGAGGACATGTCCCGCAGGCTGATAAAAAACCTATCCCGCGGATATCGCCAACGTGTAGGGCTGGCTCAGGCAATGGTGGGCTACCCCAAGGTAATTATCATGGACGAGCCTACAATCGGTCTTGATCCCAAGCAAATCATAGAAATGCGGGAGGTTGTAAAAGGCCTTGGAAGCAAGCATACCGTTATACTCTCCAGCCATATCCTCCAGGAAGTAAGTGCCGTCTGTGATAGGGTAATGATAATCAATAAAGGCAAAATCGTGGCCAGCGACACCCCAGAGCGGCTCTCCGCCAACCTCAATAGAGGCAATAACCGTATGCAGGTACGGGTAAAAGGGGAAAAATCCAAAATACTCAAGGCCCTACAAGAATATCCCCTAATCCGTAATGTAGACACCCAAACCAGCCCGGAAACAGGCACTATTGACCTCATTCTCTCAGGAGAAAAGGATGATATTGATGTCAGGGAAGTTATTTTCAAATGTATGGCGAAGAACAACCTTCCTATTTTGCTAATGAAATCCACAGAACTAACACTGGAAGAAATCTTCCTGACCCTGACAGGGGATGTACGAAGCGGCCCCGCCGGATACGGTCAAGCGGGAATTATCAGTGGTGATATCCCAGTTGAAATTAACGAGGAACCCGCCAATGAGTTCGAAGAAGTTGAAGAAATTGAGGCACCCGAAGCAACACCAGAAGAAGAAACTCCGGTAGGAGGTGACGAATAAGCATGATACCAATATATAAAAAAGAAATGCGCACCTATTTCACCCAGATGATGGGATATTTATTCCTAGCATTTATTTTGATACTGATAGGCCTATTTTTCTCCCTAATGAATCTCAGGGTAAGGGACGCCAATTTCCAAGATGTCCTTGGCAGCACAACCCTATTTTTCTTATTCCTTGTGCCGATTCTCACAATGCGGCTTTTTGCGGAAGAGGCCCGTCATAAAACTGACCAGCTTCTTTATACCAGTCCTCTTTCCGTTACTCAGATAGTCCTTGGTAAGTTCTTTGCGGCGTTTACACTGTTTATGGTCGCCGCGGTTATTACCATGCTCTTTCCGTTTATGCTCAGCTTCTATGCCGAAAGTATGCCTGTAAGTCGTATCGTAGGCACTTATGTGGGCTGGATTTTTGTGGGGGTAAGCTGCATCGCTGTGGGGGTCTTTATCTCGGTGCTTACGGACAATCAAATCGTAGCTGCTGCAGGGACCTTTGCGGCTTTGTTTGTTATGTTCCTAATGGATGCCTTTGCCATCAGTATGCCTACATCGGCCTTTGCCTCGATTATGTTTGTTGCCCTTGTTGTTGTGGCTATCGCCGGAATTTGGTTTAACTCTACTCGCAATATTTTATCCTCTGTAATTGTGGCCCTAATCGGCGTTGCCGTGGTTGTGGGCCTATACCTTATTAACAATCAGATTTATGACGGCATAATCGTTCGGGTCCTTAACTGGTTTTCGGTTTACGCCCGTTTTAACCGGTTTGCCGTAGGTGTGCTCAACATTAGTGATATTGTGTACTACGTATCTTTTATTGTGCTATTCCTGTATCTTTCCATTAATGTTATCGAAAAAAGGAGGTGGCGTTAGTCATGAAATTCTTACAACTATTTAAAGACAAACGCTTCCGCTACGGTACCATGTCCACGGCTATGATGATTGTGGCTATTGTGGTTTTTGTACTGGTTAACCTGGTTGCCGATGAGTTTGACCATAGCTTTGACCTAACAGCCGAGCAGCTCTATACCCTGACGGACCAGAGTCATCGCTTCCTTAACGAATTAGATATGGAAGTGACTTTGTCCTATGTAGTCCGCACAGGAGGCGAATCTGAGATGATAACCCGCCTATTGGCGGAATACGATTCTGCGTCTCCCAGGATTACAACAGAAAATCGGGATCCCATGATAAATCCCACTTTTGTACACCAATTTGCCGCCGATATTGAAGGGGGCGTGCCCGAGGGCAGTGTAATAGTGCGCACTGACCAGGGTTTTAGGGTTATACGTCCCCAGGATATGCAAACATGGAATCGTGACCAGCAGACGGGGCAATGGTTTAGGGCAAGCTGGGACGCGGAGCGGGAGATTACCCAAGCCATCCATGCCCTTACACTGGGAGCCCCCCCTGTGATTTACCATATCACCGGCAGCGGTGAAATGACATTGCCAACTACGTTTGTGGAATATTTGGAATCGGATAACTTTATAATACGAACCCATGATGCCGTATTAGGGGATATCCCGGAAACAGCCGATGCTTTATTTATCACCTTGCCCACCAGGGATTGGAGCTCGATTAAAGCTGACCGGATACTGGATTATTTAGAAAATCACGAAGGTAGGGCATTTTTTGCATTGGGTATCTCACCTGAGCGTTTCCCGCAATTGGATAGGGTGCTGCAAGCTTATGGTCTGCGTCTGAATAATTATCTGGTTTGGGAAGGTAATCCCCAACGGACATTGATGGACGACCCTGCCCTGATGATGCCCATGTGGGAGATGCAAGAGGAGATTATGCTCCCTCTTTTCCTTCAAGGTTTTACCGGGCTGCTTGTTATGAATACCTCCGGCATTGAAACTCTGGATATGCGCAGGACAGGCACAGCAATTGAGCCGTTGTTTACCACAACCAGAGATGCGATAGGTCTGTTCCCCGGCGATGATGACGAAGTGCTAACAGCACCTGGGCCCTTTGATTTAGCCGTCGCCGTTACCGACCAGTTTACAGCAGAGACGACTCTTACAACCAGGCTGGTGGTTGTGGCCAATTGGTCAATAATGTCCGAGGATTTTAATATGTTTATAGGTGGAGGCAACTGGGCCTTCGTTTCTGCTAGCCTCAACTGGCTTCAGGATCAGCCTCCTGGTATTTGGGTGCCTGTACGAAGGCCTCCCGGTGCCGCCCCGGTTATGATTTCCGATGCTCAAGTCGTAACCATGACTGGTGTAGCAATGGGCTTGCTGCCGGTAGGACTCTTCGCCATAGGTATATTTGTATGGTTTAGGAGGCGGCATAGCTGATGAAGGTGAGAAAGCAGATAATTACCATTGTGACAAGTGTGGTTGTTATTGGACTCCTTGTGGGGCTTTTGATGTGGCAGCGCAGAGAAGTGCCGGTAGACGAGGGCGCATACAATGGGGAGGAGGCACCTCCACCCCAAGTAGTACGAATTGTAGACCGCACCGAAGCTGAAATTGTTAAAGTTGTATTCCAAGGGGAGTACGAAACCGCCACGATGATTCCCTTTATGGACGAAGATGACCAGCTTCAATGGAAGCGTGAAGGGGTAGACTATGTCCTTAATCTGACGGAAACTCGCAATAATATAAGGGCTGCTTTCAGCCTTTTCTCCTCTCAGGTCATCCATGAGGATGTAAATGATGTCCCAGAGCTTAATCTGGATGATTTCGGTTTTAACCAGCTGATAATGACGGCTCACTATGACGACGGCACGACATTAAATATATATCTGGGTAGCCCAACAATAGACTTTAGGGGTTATTTCGTAATGGTTGAAGGAGACCCGGCCCTATATACAATTTCTGCGCTGAATGCAGGGCGAATGCGATTTGGCCTTGATGATATGCTGGATACCATGCTGCCGGTCTGGGATGTTGAGACCATAGATTATTTTAAGCTTGTCGAGCGGGACCGGGGCGTAATAGAATTTGCCCGCAAAGAGCATGATACTTTTGAAGGCTTATTTTATCTGTCAATGATTGAGCCCTTCCCTGGCTCGGAAGTATGGGGCACGTCCTTTAGCCATCATATAATGGAGCATTTCTTTACCTTCCGTTTAGGTGATTTGATAAGCCTGCACCCGGATAGTTTTGCCTCATATGGCTTGGATGACCCCAGCCTTGAGTTTATCTACCAGGCACCCCATGGTGAAGCCCATCTGTTCTTCGGAGATGTTTTCTTCAGAGAAGAAGGGGACGAAGAGGTAGCCTTTATATATGTAAAGTTTGCGGATAGGCCTCATGTATTCGAGGCATTGTTCGAGCCGGTGCAAGTAATGTTTGGTATGAATCCTCTGCGTTTTATAGCGCGGTTTATCGCTCTTGTAGATATCCAAACTGTAGGGCAGATATATGTGTCCACTGGGAATCAGGACTTTGAAGTCCATATCAATCAAGTTGAAGATTCCACGGATATTGAACCGACGATAAACGGAATAGATGTTAGTGATTCGGCGTTTAGGGTAACGTATAGGCTGCTTATTGGCTTGGGTATCGATTATGAGGTAGAGCCATTTGCGCCGGTTGGTGCGCCCCTGTATACCATCCGGTACGCAATGTTTGAAGAGGATGATATCCTACTCAGCTTATATGCTTATGATGATAATTTCCATGCTGTTTCGGTTAATGGTGAGGAGATTTGGTTTGTTGTAAGCAGGCGGAGTGTTGATTTGTTTATTGCTTCGTTGGAAGGCTTGCTTCATTAGACTAGACCTCTTCTGAAACAGGGCAATACAAGCTGCACTTCAAGCTTGTTTTCTCTGTTTGGGAAGAGGTCCAGTAAGAAAATTACCCTTCATTGACATGTATAGCGAATTAAATGAGAAACAGTCCAGACCGAGCCGAAAATCGTGAACGATTCTACACGTTTTCGGCGACAGGCTGGACTGATTTCGAATTAATTCGCTATAAAACGCGCATATTCCATAAAGGGATGTGCGTGTTTTTTATTTGCCTATCCTTTACAACAATCGCCAATCTAGGCTATGATTAATAATATAGTAATTCACTTGAAAACAAGCTCGCTTGTTTTCAAATAGAACGACTATATAAAAGGAGGCGGAAATATTGAAGGCTGAATATATCGAAAAAATCTATGCTGGTTGGCTGGCAAAAATTATCGGCATACGCCTAGGTGCGCCCATTGAAGGCTGGTATTACGAAAACATAAAAAAAATATTCGGTGAAATTCATAACTATCCTGTGGATTATAAACGCTTTGCGGCAGACGATGACAGCAACGGGCCTTTGTTCTTTTTGCGGGCTTTAGAGGATGGCGCAGGTGGTCTTGACCTCACACCACAGGCTGTGGCGGAAGCCTTGCTCAATTATGCACCCTTTGAGCATGGCTTTTTTTGGTGGGGAGGATATGGCGTCTCGACAGAGCATACCGCATACTTGAACCTACGCAGTGGCATCCCCGCACCTAGAAGCGGCAGCATCGAGCAAAACGGCTATATGGTAGCAGAGCAAATCGGGGGTCAGATTTTTATAGATTCCTGGGGGCTGGTATGTCCCGGCAACCCAGACCTTGCCGCAAAATATGCGAAAATGGCTGCCAGTGTCACCCACGACGGCAATGGCATATATGGTGGCATTTTTGTTGCCGCATGTATAAGTTATGCCTTTGAAGAGACCAATATCCGCAAAATAATCGAAAAAGGTTTGTCCTATATACCTAGGGATTGTGAATACACACGTGTTGTAAGGGCTGTGATGGATTTCCACACCAAGAATCCAGGCAACTGGCGGGATTGCTTTCAATATATCTATAAAAATTTCGGCTATGATAAATATCCCGGCAATTGTCATATCATCCCTAATATCGCAGTGATGATACTGGCTTTGCTGTACGGTGAAAATGACTTTGACAATACCCTTAATATCTGCAACATGTGCGGCTGGGACACAGATTGCAATGTAGGCAATATTGCCACGATAATGGGGGTTGTATGCGGGCTGGATGCCATTGACCCGGTAAAATGGCGCAAGCCTATCAATGATTTCCTGGCCTGCTCCTCTGTGGTGGGCAGTCTAAATATTATGGATATCCCCTATGGGGCCGCATATATTGCAAAGCTTGCATGGCGCATTGCAGGAGAGGAACTCCCCGAGCCATGGCAGAGCATAATAAACCAGCGGATAGATAGCTGCCATTTCGAGTTCCCTGGCTCTACCCATGCCATCGAAGTCCGCAAAAACAGCGGCCCAATCAATGCCAATCTTATTAACACCGATGAGTCGTCCGCCTCCGGAAGCCGCTCTCTTAAAATTCATGCAATGCCAATGAGTCCCAGTGAGCGGGTTTTTATCTACAAGCGGACTTATCTGTATCCCCATGATTTTGACGATAGCCGATACGACCCAAGCTTCTCGCCCTTGGTTTATCCCGGCCAAACCATCCACGGCAGCTTTTTCATCCCAGATTACGGTAATGATTGTATCGTGCGTATGTATGTACAAAATGGAACAACGGGAGAAATTGTGGAAGGAGAGGGATTAAGCACCACAAAGGGACAATGGAAGAACCTATCCTTTCGGATTCCATTTATTGAAAACGGCTTGATAGATGAAATCGGTTTTGCTGTTGATATTATTAAACCAGGCGGCTTAGTATGCTTTATAGATGACTTCTATTTTGACGGGCAACCGGAATATTCTTTGGATTTTTCTCAAGCCAAGGTAGAAACCTGGCGCGGAATACGCCGGGAAATCAGCCAGTTTACAAAACTCAAAGGGCTGTCTTTCCTGGAAGACGGAATGCTACACCTTGTCTGCTCGGACTTTGGGGAGATGTATACCGGCCACTATGACTGGAGTGACTATACAGCCACATTCACATTGACCCCGAAGACAGGACACGAGCATTTTGTAAATGTGCGAGTGCAGGGTGGGATTCGTTCCTATGCAGCAGGGTTTTGGGGGCAAAAGTTGTGCCTTATGAAAAATGAAAACGGATACAGAATTCTTGGGGAAATTGACTTTAGCTGGGAACCGAACCAATCCTATACCATCAAAGTAAAAGCTCATGGTAATCGGCTGATTGTATGGGTTGATGGCCGGGAGTTAATCGACTACATTGACCAACATCGCCCATACCTGACCGGAGGCATTGGACTTTCTGTACGAGGCGGTAGCCGTTGCGGTTATCAGAAAATAGTCGTTGGAAGATAATCAAGTTTTGTCACTTTGGTCAGGGCCGCTCAGCTTGTTGCATATATAGGAGGCCAAAATGTCGCGCATTTTAAATATCGGCTCGATAAATATCGACTATGTATATTCAGTCCCTCATTTTGTGCGGGGAGGGGAGACCTTGAGCGCGGAGTCACGGCAGATTTTCCCCGGTGGCAAGGGGATGAACCAATCTGTTGCACTGGCCAGGTCCGGGGGTAGCGTTACTCACGCTGGTATGATAGGGGATGACGGTAAATATTTGCTTGATGTTCTACAAGAAGCCGGGGTGGATACCGGTTTGGTCGCTATTGGCAATGAGCCTACGGGTCACGCAATCATCCAAGTTAATGGGGAAGGGCAGAACTCGATTCTGCTATTCCCCGGTGCTAACCAGAATCTTGCCCCTGACTTTATAGATAGGGTTTTAGCTCCCTTTAGAAAAGATGATATCCTTGTGCTGCAAAACGAGGTCAACTGTGTAGGGTATGCCATAGAAGCAGCCAAGGCCAAGGGTATGATAGTAGTGTTTAATCCTTCGCCTTTCGGGTCAGAAATTGAGTCATATCCATTGGAAATGGTGGATGTCTGGCTGCTTAATGAAATCGAGGGAGAGGCTTTGACAGGGATGACTAGTGCCGGAGATATAGTTAACACGATGGCGAGTATATATCCCAATGCAATTATCGTATTGACCCTTGGGGCAGAGGGTGTGCTTTGTCATAGCCGTGGCAATGAATTGCGCATTGATGGGATAAAAGTACAGGCAGTGGATACTACTGCTGCCGGGGATACCTTTACCGGGTACTTTGTTGGGTGTTTGGCACAAGGCATAGATATCTACGAAGCATTAAAGCTAGCCAATATAGCCGCTTCGATTTCTGTATCAAGAGTCGGGGCCGCGGTTTCTATTCCTACCTGGGATGAGGTCGCATCGAAAGTATCATAAATCATAATGAGATATACATATCAATAAGGGGGGCAATATGGCCAAATATCAAATAATCTACACATCCTGCAAACGTGGAATAACAGGTAATACAGAGGGCTTACAAATATACTCCCACAGCCAGGGAATCCCCGGAAAGCTTTCCGATTATGTAAAAGGGTTTTTGCTCTACCAGGCTCCGGGACCTTTGCCGGGCGAACAGACAAATCCTCAAAAAATGCCGCGGTCTTTTGTATATCGCCAGTTGCCTAACAAAGCCCTAGGCGTCGTCTTGAAATCATACCTTGACCGTGACCACTCGGGACAGCCTGGTCCCAACTACATTAGCCATGGATTAGTAATGGATGAAAATGAATTAGACTGCTATCCCGCCGAGCTCTATGGAGGCGGTATGTGGCTGGGGCATATGGACGTTGATGAGGTAAACTCCCCGGAGGTGCCCCAGCTATTACCTGAGACTGAAATTATGAAGGGGCAAGGGGTAACGGTGGAAAATGTGGGAGAATTTTTGGCTGCCAACCGAATGGGTGTATTCAAGAAGATGCTGGCTGCTATGCTTGCACATAAGTCTACCCGTAAAAAAATAATTATCTGTGATGTGCCCGATAATATTCTGATGTGGATTGCCGCGTTGCATTACGCCCTGCCATTGGAGATGGCACATGATGTAAGCTTCTCAACCTACGAATACGACCCGGCCCGGGCACAATGCCAAATTTGTGGGGCCGTGCCATCGGGAACAGCCTATAACCCGAGAGGGGCCAATTTTACCTTTGATTTCACACAGGGGTTTATCCCTGATATTGAGGCAGAGGACGACTTCTTTGATTTTATTAAGGATGGCCTCACTGGGTCTTATGATGACCTTGTAGATTTTCATAAATTTACAATGAATAAACTGACCAGCCTCGGTTCTGATGAAAATTATATCAATGTATATGCACTATACCGCATGTTAGAGTGCGGGCTGGATAATCTGCCGCTTGAATCCTTCAGCGCGGCCATCAAGGTAGCTGATGGCTTTGGTCAGCAGGGTTTGCATACAGAAGCCCATGAGGTAATTTTATCCAATGGGGCTTTTGTTATGTCCGCCGAAGATGACTATGCATTGGAAATCTTTAAAGCCTTGGTTTCAAATTATAAGGAAGCTGAGGCTTCCATTCAGGAGAAAATACGCGAGCTAATTACCGAAAAGGTCAACCTGGCTTTTCAAGGGGAATCGGCAACCAAAGATAGTTTTCTTGGATTTTATGCTGCTCTTAAAGTAATATGCGAGCCCCAGGGTGTGTACATCCCTGGTGAGCTGATAGAAAATATTGAAACCATGGTGAAAAATCTTGGGGAGAGTCAATGGCGATGGGATTTTATCGTTGAGCTTTATTGTGACTATGTACTCACACAGAATATTCCCGTAGAAAATCTGTCTCTGGACCATGAAATGGGAAGAGTAGTCGGGGATATTGTAGCCGCCAGGCTGAAATCTGACCCCAATTTGGGTTTTGTGCTGGTTACCAGGATAATCGCCCGCTTCGCCCATGATTGGAATTATCTTGCCAACATGTCTCTTAATCTGGAGGGGGTTGTTTTGGATGCTCCGGACAGTGAGGGCCTTTTTGATAAGCATTGGACATATGTGTATGATATGTTTGTGGCAAAACAATCTCATAATAGGCAGAATATTTTCAAGCTGTTTCTTTCTTTAGATAGAGGGGATCAGGTTTATGAAATTTATAAAGTGTTTATGAGCCGGGCAGGTAATGTAAGAACTGCGAGGGAGTTGTTTTTTGAGCAGACGGCAATCAAGGATAGGGTTTTCATAAAGGATTATTTGTTGAAAATTTATGAGGTATATTATGACTTCTTGGCTTCTCAAAAGGAATCCAACGCAAAGCGAGAGTTAGTAAGGCTAATTGCCGACAACGACATCACTGTTGATTTTGTGTCCAATTTAATCGATGAGATTTTAGCCGAGATTCCCCTGGGGCCATTGTCTAGAGACAATGAGAAACTGGTGAATACCATACTCGATTACCTTCGAGGGCAGGGAGCCGGAGATTTGCCGGAGCGATTGGTGCTGTTTGCGATAGGGATGTTACTTGGCAAGGTCGGCAGCTCATACGAAATGGAGAATGCCCTGGGCACAATCAGACGTATCGCGAAAGCCGATACTATCCCGAGCCAAGGGGATAGCAAGTTTATCAATTGGGTGGCCTCGCCAATGTACAGCAACAGCAAAACATCGGAAGAGTTGATAGGGAACTATGAGCTGTTTGCCCATTCCCAGGATTCCACTAGGAGTTTTATAGAGGCATGGGCCAAGGAATCCCTTAAAGGAAAAGACAAGGAATATAGCAGCATTTTTATGTTCCTGGGATTCCTATTCAAAAAGGGAGATGCGGAAAACCGAGTCGAAGTTGGAAAAGTATATTGCAAGCTTAGCAAGCAAAAGTTGGAAGCTCTGAACGAAGCGGCTCTTGAGAAATATAAAGGCGACATGAAGTATTTGTTATATTGGTCGGAGATATATGAAGTGGCTGTAAGCACGAACTCCCTGCTTGCAGGGATTGGGAACCTGTTTAGGAGGAAGCAATGAAGATATCAATAATTGGCTCAGGTTCATGGGGTACTGCAATTGGGATTATGCTGGCGGAAAACGGATGCAAGGTGACCCTATGGTCTTATACTCAATCAGAGAGTGAAGCTCTTCAGCAGCATAGGGAAAACCGCGCTTTTTTGCCTGGGTTTGAAATCCCCGATTCTGTTGCATACACATATGAGTTATCACGCTGCGCCGATGCAGATATTGTCATTTGCGCGACACCATCCTTTGCGGTGGGCCGGGTTATGAGGGATTTGGCTCAATATATAAAGCCTAGTCAGATATTACTCAATATTTCAAAAGGTTTGGAAAATGAAACCCTCTCTACTCTTGCAACTGTTATAAAGCGCGAGGTTCCCCAGTGCGAAGTCGCTGTTATGTCCGGCCCAAGCCACGCTGAGGAGGTAGCCCGCAGGATTCCCACCACCAATGTTGTGGCGTCAGCAAACCAACAAGTTGCCGAATATGTACAGGATGCGCTAATGAACCCGTACTTCAGAGTCTATACCAACCCGGATGTAATGGGGGTAGAGCTTGGGGGCTCCCTTAAAAATGTAATCGCCCTTTGCGCGGGCATTTCCGATGGCTTGGGCTTTGGTGATAACACCAAAGCCGCTTTGATGACCAGAGGGATGTACGAAATAACCCACCTTGGCGTAGTCATGGGTGCTAAGTCAGAGACCTTTGGAGGGCTTACAGGCATGGGGGACCTTATTGTAACCTGTACCAGTATGCACAGCAGAAACCGCCGCGCCGGGATGCTGATAGGCCAAGGGAAATCCGCGGAGGAAGCCCAAAAAGAAATCGGCATGGTGGTAGAAGGAGTAAATACCTGCCGGGTAGCCAACGAGCTTGCAAATAAAATGAACATAGAAATGCCCATTATCACACAGGCCTACGCGGTTCTTTTCGAAGGAAAATCCGCGCGAGATGCGACCTTGGAGCTAATGGGCAGGGATAAACGAGATGAGAGTGAGGCTGGGTTCCTGATGACATAAAACATACTGGCTTTAGAGTATGTCAACAACAGTGAAAAGCAGCGAATGCCGCTACGGTGACATCAGTCGTAACATGTCCAAGGTAATATCCCGCGTAAAGGGATTAATTGTACGGTTAATAAGCTCAATTACCTCGTCATGGATGGGGAAATCATACCAGAGCGTGGTCCTTATGCTGTTTACAGGGAAGTTATAGGTGTGCAGCTCAATATCGCCCCGCACAAACTGCTCCCCAAACCAAAGTTGGTCGGTAAGGGACAAGCAAGTGCTAACATCGTCACGATACACCCGAATAAGTTCTGGGATGCTGGTAATCACTCGCGGGGTCAATAACTCCTGCATTAGGGCTTGCAAAAATTGATGCTGATGCTCTTGCCGCTGATGGACAGATATGGCGGACCTCCTGCCATAATGATACCTAAAGCGAACAAAACCAAGAGCATCTTCCCCAAACAAACGCTGAGGCCCTGCCGGTATATTTATATATAAATCCTGGAATGGGTCACGATAATGCATGTGGAATGGTACATCAATATTGACTCCCCCTACGGCATCTACGACGCGCACAAATGCGCGTTCATCTATACTTACATAAAAGTCAGGCAAAAAGCCTATCAAAGTTTGGATTTCACGTTTCATCTGGTCTATACCGCCCTCATGGCCGCCGTTTCGGCGGCCTGCGGCATATGCGGCGTTTATTTTGCGTATGCCACGCTGCACATCAACTTGGGTATCCCGGGGGATACTAATTATATACGCTTGTTGCTCAGCAGCGTCAAAGGCCGCTACCATTATCGTGTCGGTGTTAAGGCCATCATCATAGCCGATAACTAGAAAAGTGAAAAAATTAGGCTTGCGCTCCCATCCGCCTTCGGCAGTAAGGTTGAAAGGGGATTCCAGCAAGGCGTCCTCAGGGTGGGGCTCTACATAAAAAAAGGCCGGGACGGTATCGTCATCTGGGTTGGGGGTAGGATTGGGGCGTCCTGGTATATCATCAGCATCGCCTACCACAGGCGGTTGCACCATGCTACGCCATGCAACAAAACCTCCGGCAATAATGACAAATAGGGATACTAATGTTATCAGGAATGATGTAAAAAATAAATTCCGTGACCGTCGGGTTCTAAGCACTAAACAGACCTCGTTTCATTTTTTTGTCGCGACATATTTTGACATGATATTGACTGGATTTCAACTTTATTATTGAACCTCTTCTGAAATAGGGCAAAGCAAGCTGCACTTCAAGCTTGTTTTCCTATTTCGGAGGAGATTTATTACAACAATTTACAAAAGTATGCAATAAATTAAGAAAAGTTAAGCAATAATTAAATTTGCATAATAAATTTGACAGCATGAGAAATTGTAACATAATTGTAATAAATAATCGCTTGACAAGAACGGGTAAAGCAATTGCGCATTTTAAGGAGGATATGTCATGGGGAAAAAACGCAGTAATATCGGGCTTTACATACTTGCCGCTATCATTATTTTGGTATCTGGGCGGTATGTGCAGGTCAGGATTAGTAGTTTTGTTTCGGCCCGGAGGGAGCAACGACAGGTGACGGTGGAATATGACCGTCGCCATGAGCTTCAAATTACCACCAACTGGTCTTACTTCACAGGCACCGAGCTTATAGCCGCAGTTCAGGTCAGGGATATGTATGGGCAGCCTGTAATGGCGGATTTGCATGTGTCTCTTTCTGAAAACGGCACCCCCCTGTATGGGGCGACTGCCTTCACCACAGACGATTCGGGGCATAGTATCATTAATCTTCCTTTGGATAACGCATGGGGGGGATGGTGGCATAACCTGCATATTAGAGTTGAATCCGAGCTGGGCCATGAAAATTTCCAAAAAGAAGTTTTCATTTCAGTAGAAGCCGGTGAAAGTTTTATTATCAATTTCGATAAAGGATTATACAACCCAGGAGACGATGTGCTGTTTCGTATTCTTGCAATAGGCAGTACCTGTGCCCGGCCTATTGCGGGAGATATGTTTACAATTTCTATTTTTGATGGCAATGATAACCGGGTATTTCTCGAAAATGTAATTGCTTCGGATTTTGGCATAATGAGCGGCAGATTCAGACTTGCAGATGAAGTCAACAGCGGTTTTTACCGGCTGGTAGTGGAGCAGCATGGTATGGTAAAGGCTTACACATTTTTTGAGGTCAGCCCATTTGTACTGCCTAGATTTGGAGTGACCTTGGAAACAGATAATCTCGAGTATAGCGTCGGCGAAACTATATATTTATCCGGTAGTGTCATGTACTTCTTTGGTGAGCCCGTTAATCAGGGCATTGCAAATATCTATGTAAACGGCAGTCTTATATCCGACGGTATATTACTGGACGATGAGGGCGAATTTTCTTTCAGCTATCAAACCCAAAGCCCCGGACGTTATACTATTATGGTCGAGGTCATAGACAGCTCTAATTTCAGAGTTGAAGCGTCTATATCTGTGCAAGCATCGGTTGGTGTTTTTGAAGTAGACTTGATGCCGGAGTTTGGATATTTTGTCCATGGGTTTCCTAATACTGTGTATGTTTTCACACATACCATAGGAGGCGCACCTATTCAAGCGAATGTGCAGGTGTCCGGCCATGGCTTTAGTCGCATTATACAAACCGATAATAATGGTATAGGTAGCTTCATATTGGAAGATATGCAGCAGGGGCATACCAATATTGATGTTCATGCCATAGATATGGATGGCAACAGCGTGCAAACTAGCTTTTCATTCCCGGTTCATAGCAGAAATATAACCCTCAGCACCAACAGGCCTAGATATGCAATGGGTGAGACAATTTACCTACAGCTGAACAGCTTGGGCGAAGGGGGTATGTTTAAAATATATGCCTATAGAAATGACCGACTATTGCAGATTATTACATCTGAGAATAACCAGATAGAGCTTAATCTTAATGATGTATTTGGGCTTATAGATATATATGCTGTGTGGATAGCACCGGGAGGAAGCTTAGAAACTTCGAGTGCGCGCCGGACGATTTTTATTGACCCAGGAAGATATATGCAGCTCTCCATACAAAGCGACAGCCCGGAATATCTGCCAGGGGCATTTGTAAACTTAGGCTTTGGCGTTACGGACAATACCGGCCATCCTTTGGATGCTGCCTTGCTGGTAAGTATAGTGGATGAGGCCATGCTTAATTTGGCGGCCAATGACCTCTCCATAGACAATGTGCGTCTCGCACTGGAAGATATACGATTTGGCGATGACCTGGATGCCGCTACATTATACGCATCCCTTATTGCAGGTGCTTCAGAACAGGCTATTACACGGCTCTTGCTGAGGCAGAGCTCAGACATGCATTTGATTAATACAACAACGTTGAGAAATCCGGTTTATCAGGATTGGTACTGGGATTATTGGCCTCACAACAATGACATCGGCCAAGCATTTCGTAATTTTTTACGGATTTTGGTGATTATAGTGTTTACTATCATCTTTTTCGTGAAATTATCTGATAAGGAGGTCATTACCCCATCTGAGCTTGAGGCAAGAGGCTATTTGCCAAATGAGTCTGTGGACATAGGAGTTTTGGATGAACGGCTGAATCAAATGAAAAGATATAGAGCCGCATGGCTGGTAGCTATTGCACTTATTCTGTTTGTGATTTCATTGATATTTTTATCTTCTTGTAGCAGCGGTCGTGACGATGCGGCAGACGAAGCCCCGACACAGGACATCCCATGGGCTGGGGATGCTCAGCCCATGCCGGAGGCAGAAGCCGATATGGATGATGATTGGTCGGGATTAGATACATCAGGTCACACGCCAGAGCTTGCGCCGCCTCCTACAGGAGATGCTCCCACTACGGAGCTTCAGCAAGAAGAGGAATCCGCCCCCCTTGCCGAGCCCGAAATAGAAACCCAAACAGCAAGAGTCCGCCGCTTATTTTTGGAAACCATGCTGTTTATCCCTGAGTTGATAGCCAGAGATGGCCGTGCTGACCTTCAGTTTATACTGGCAGATAATATTACAACATGGAATATCCAAGTTGTGGGCAATACCCAGGACGGGTTAGTTGGTCATGCTGTTTGCAGTATTCGCGCATTCCAGCCTTTCTTTGTGGATTTTGAACTGCCTCGCAATAGTATCCGTGGTGACCAAATAAGCATTCCTGTAACGGTGTTTAATTACACAGAGGTCGAGCAGACAGTTATCCTTACAATTGCAGAAATGGACTGGTTCGAACTACAGGGCAGCCCGACACAGACCCTTGTTGTAGAATCCAACCGTTCTCAAATGGTATATGTACCGATTACCATTACCCGGTTTGGTAACTTTGTTTTCCGTGCCTATGCAGACACCCATGGTTTTGCTGATGCAATGGAAAGAGGAATAAGAATAAACCCCGAGGGCTTTAGGATAAGACGGGTTGTATCCAGTGAAAATATCGAAGCCAGTATAAGGCAGCAGCTTAACTTCGCCCAGCCCAATATTCCCGATACCCGCAGTGCCATTATTACATTCTATCCATCGGTTATGTCCACGGTTCTCGAAGGAATGGAAAATATATTCCGTATGCCCTTCGGCTGCTTCGAGCAAACCTCGTCAATACTCTATCCCAATATACTGGCCCTCAGGTATATGCAGATGAATAACCTAGACGACCCTGCTCTTACACAGCGGGCACTGTCCTATATTAACTCCGGTTATCAGCGATTGCTTACCTTTGAAGTGGAGCGGGGTGGGGGAGGATTTTCTCTGTTTGGCTGCGCACCGGCGGAAACTTTGCTTACCGCATATGGGTTGATGCAGCTTAAGGATTTGACCACGGTATATTCAATAGATGAACGTGTACTAGACAGAATGCTGGAGTTTTTATTTGACCATCAAAACTCCGACGGCACCTATGAAATTACAGGATGGTGGTGGGATATACCTGACTGCCAACGCCTTGCCTTTAACGCGTATATAACATGGGCAATCTCGGAAGCATTTCCGCGGGACTGGCGGCTGGATAGGTCTGTGGAGTACTTGGTTTCCCAGCTTAATGTCGTAGATGATTATTATACCTTGGCACTAATCGCTAATGTCTTGGTAAATACCCAGCATTATATGGCCCGTGATGTGGTCAATCGGCTTGCAGATAGTGCTGTAATAACTGGTGATGCCGCCTATATTACATCGACCACTCGAGATTATTTTGGTGCCTTTGGGCGCATACAATACTTGCAGGCTACCGGGCTTACATCTCTTGCACTGTCACGGCATGGCTCCCATGAAGCACTCAACAATAGGCTGATAAACTATATTGTAAGCCAGCGGGATTCCTGGGGGACATGGCATAGTACCCAGGCCACGATTTTATCCCTAAAGGCGTTGACCCAGCATGTAGCTGCGGGGCCGCTGCAAGACGGGCGGATTACCATTACTATCGGTAATGAAGTGCAATTTATTGATATCGCCAGTGACAATACCATGGATTTTTATCAAGTTGTTTTCACTGGTCTTGAAGAGGAGAATATCATTGAAATTGATTTCCCCAACTTAGGCAGGATGGTATATAAAGTCGTACAGGAGTTTTTTGCACCATATGACGCTGTAGAGTTGGATAGGGGTTTTTATGTAACATCCCGGATGAATACCGAATTTGCTGTACACGAGTTGGTGGAGCAGGAGATAAGGATTGTTAATACCTCAGGGGATATTGTAAATAACGGGTTGATTGCGGTTTCCATACCCCAAGGGTTTAGGGTAGAGCGAGGGAGTCTGGCGCGCCTTAGACATATGGGTATTATCGAGAGGTATGAAATGCGATTTGATAATATCAACCTGTATCTCCGTGATACCATGGCAGGAGAAGTGATTGACATAGTAGTTGCATATCGCCCAGCCTTCCCTGTTGATGTAATAGGAGGTCATGTGCGAGTGTTTGATTATTATAATCCTATGGTTGAGGGGTATTTGATGCCCAGAAGGATAATTGTGAGATAATATAGCGAACGACTATATAGCCCCACCATCAAGAAATATAGCGAATTAATTCGAAATCAGTCCAGTCTGTCGCCGAAAACGCGTAGAAGCGTTCGCGATTTTCGGCTCGGCCTGGACTGTTTCTCATTTAATTCGCTATATATTACATCAATGATAAAATAATCTCAGAAATAGGGTTATTTAATGTTGAGTAGGGCATATTTGATATCCGACAATTTCATATGTATAATATTTTCTGCTACAAACATAACTTGTTGGATTAGAAGGAGGAAGAAATGATGAAGAACATATTTGACTTAACCGGTAAAGTAGCACTGGTAACAGGTGCTTCTTCCGGCCTTGGGGTGCAATTTGCCAAAGCACTTGCCATTCAAGGGGCAAGTGTCGCCATTAGTGCCCGGCGGGTGGATAGGCTTGAAAGCCTTAAAAAAGAGCTTGAAGCCATGGGCACTAAGTGCCTGGCTGTAAAATGTGATGTTGGTAACATAGAAGACCTCACATCAATGGTTGCCGAGGTTGTGAGGCATTTTGGCAAAATAGATATCTTGGTCAATAATGCCGGCGTATCTGTCATTGCCCCTGCAGAAACACAAACAGATGAGGAATGGCTCCATGTAATGAATATCAATCTCAATGCTGTCTACTATCTCTCTAGGGAAGTTGGCAAGCATATGATTAAGCAACAATATGGGAAAATCATAAATATTGGCTCGATTTGTTCCCGTGTAGCTATCGCTGGTATGCCTATTACCGCATACAACACATCCAAAGGTGCTGTTGAAATACTTACTCGGTCCATGGCCAATGAGTGGGCGAAGCATAATATCACTGTCAATGCAATTGGCCCGGGCTTTTTCCCAAGCGAGATGACAGGGGATTTGCTTGAAGGCGCGGAGTTCCAAGGTGCGATAAAGACTTATTGCCCCATGGGGCGTTCTGGCCGGGACGGAGAACTGGATGGAGCTTTGGTTTATCTTGCTTCTGATGCTTCAAGCTATACAACGGGTCAGATGGTGTTGGTTGACGGTGGCTGGACTGCTATTTAGTTTTCGACGTGCCTCGTAGCACCCGCATAGCGTTGAAAACCGCAAGGACAGTGACTCCAACATCCGCAAACACTGCCTCCCACATACTGGCGACGCCAAATGCCCCCAGCCCTAGGAACAGGCCCTTTACCCCCAAGGCAAAGATAATATTCTGCCATACAATCCGATTGGTAAACTTGGCAATGTTTACTGCCTCTGCCAGCTTGGAGGGTTCGTCGGTCATTAGCACAACATCGGCGGCTTCTATTGCGGCGTCGGAGCCTAGGCCACCCATTGCTACGCCTATGTCTGCCATTGCAAGCACAGGAGCATCGTTGATGCCGTCACCGACGAAGGCCAACTTGCCTTTGGAGCGTTTTTCCTGGCTTAGCAGCTCCAGCTTTTCTACTTTTTGCTCCGGCAGCAAGTCGGCATAGACCTCATCTAGGCCTATTTCGGTGGCTACTGCGGTTGCGGTGGGATGGTTATCACCGGATAGCATCACTGTTTTGCGTACACCCATTGATTTTAAGACAGCTATTGCGTCACGGCTGTCTTTTTTTATTTCATCGGAGATTATTATGCAGCCGGCATAATGGCCGTCTATTGCCACATAGACTTTTGTGCCCAGGGCATCGATTTCTTGAGTGGAGATATTTATTTGATTCATCAGTTTTATGTTTCCGGCCAATATTTCTGTGGAGCCGTCTACCACGCTAATTCCATGGCCTGCAATTTCTTTGTACTGGGAAAGAGCCCCTTTGTCAACTTCCTTGCCATATTCCCGCAAAATGGACAGGGCTATAGGGTGATTAGAAAATACCTCGGCCTTTGCCGCGGCTTCCAGTAGATTTTCTCTGGTGAAAGGAGTTACCGGTTCAACTTTTGTTACCTCAAAGGCTCCCTTTGTAAGGGTACCGGTCTTATCAAAAACTGCAATATCCAAGCTGTTAAGGGCCTGTAAATAGTTGCCTCCCTTGAACAAAATTCCTCGCCGGGCCGCACCTCCGATTCCTCCAAAAAACCCCAAAGGAATGGAGATTACCAGCGCGCATGGGCAGGATATCACCAGGAAAACCAGGCTCCTATGAATCCATTGGCTCCATTCCGCCCCCAGTAGAAGGGGTGGAATGATTGCAATAAATGCCGCAAGAATCACGACTACCGGGGTGTAGTACCTGGCAAACTTGGTGATAAACTTCTCTGTTGGAGCCTTTTTGCTTGCGGCGTTTTCCACCAGGTCGATGATTCTGGCCACAGTGGATTGACCATAGTGCTTGGTCACCTGGATTGTCAGCAGGCCGTCCTTATTGACGCAACCTGAGAGCACGGTGTTATCAATCCGAGCAGAGCGGGGCACGGATTCCCCGGTAAGGGCTGCTGTGTCAAGAAGGGCTTGGCCTTCCAGTACAACACCGTCCAGGGGGATTTTTTCTCCGGCTTTTACAAGGATTATGTCACCGATTTTTACTGTTTCCGGGTCAACCTTCATTAATTGGCCATCTTTTTTTACCCGTGCAAAGTCCGGTCGTATATCCATAAGTGCCCCAATAGATTTCTTGGACTTGCCTACCGCCCGCTCTTCGAAAAACTTGCCCACACCATAGAATAACATTACGGCAACAGCCTCGGCGTATTCCCCAAGAACAAAGGCTCCGATAGTTGCAGTGGCTATAAGAAAATTCTCGTCAAAGACTTTGCCTCGGACAATATTTCGGACTGCTTTCCATATTACGTCCGCGCCAAGGACTAGATAGCCTATTACAAATAAAATAGCCGTAACATAATCCCAATCCATCAGCCGCCCTGACAATATGCCTGCGACAAAGGTTGCGGCTCCTATTATCAGCCGGATTAATCTTATCTTTTCGGATTTTTCATCATGATGTTTCCCGCCGCTGCAGGAGCACTGGGAGCAGCCTATGCTTTTTAGTACATCTTCATTCATTATGTTCTATTCCCTTCGATTCATTTTCAAGGATAAATCTCACTCGTTCATCCGCCAGTGAGTAATACACAACCTTGCCCTGCTTATCGTATTTCACAAGATTAGACATTCGTAGAGATTTAAGCTGGTGGGATATCGCAGATTTTGTCATCCCCAGCAGGGCAGCAAGGTCACAGACACACATATCCTCTTGGGAAAGTGCCCATAGGACCTTAAGCCTAGTTGGGTCGGCGAACATCTTATATAGATTCGCCAGGTCATAGAAATATTTGCCCTCTGGCATTGTGGCACTAATCCGGGTGACTACCTCTTCGTGAATAGCATCCACATCGCAGGAAACTTTGGTTATAGGCATATTTTCATCTCCTTGCTATAGTTGAACGATTGTTCAACTATAATATATTCTAGATTTATTCAATTGTCAACATAATCTGCATATTAGATTGACGTGGCAATATGCTTAGGGCAAACGCATGAAAGAATTATTAACCGCCAATACTGTTACATCTGTCGCATTGTTGGTATAGATGTAAATTGGATATGGGTTCTAAGTGTCTACATGCAAAACGTAGACACTTTTTTTAATGTATTTCCTAGGTGATGCAAGCTGGATGCAGGCACATCATATTATTGCAATTGTGAAAATGGATGATTGTGACGAAAAATATTGCCGAACATTGTTGACATTGCATAGTGCTCATGGTAATTTTACGTAAAATATCTCGTTATGCGTAGAATGAGGAGGCAATGCACAATGAAAAATCGACAAAGACCACTCGCTCCAAAAGTGTTTCTGGCAGCAATAGCTTCACTGATAGTGATGTTTGCCGCAATATCCGTAAGTGTAATGGCAGCCCCATTGTTCAATATTCCAATGACGGTGGAGCAGCCTGATGGTACAACTCTTGATGCCTTTGTTAGCGGCGATGAGTTTTTTAACTATTTACATGACAGTGAGGGCAGGATAATAATCCAGCATCCCGAAACGGGATTTTGGGTCTATGCCACATTGGATGGAAACGGCATACTTAGTCCATCAAGCCGAGTTGCGATTAATGATGGCCGGTTCTACGATGCCAATAGCCTGGCGCGGATGGCTCAGCCTATTTCCGCCCATGGCATAACTACTGCGGATATCGACTTTGGGATAAACTCGCATCTTGTGCGCAGTATGGACACATCGGAAGAAATAACTCCCCTTGAATCACAGGGAATCGAACCTGCTACGTTTGGCGTTGGTATGGTTCGCGGAAACCCGATAAGTGGCACAATTGAGAATATTGTAATTTTGATTACATTTGACGGAGAGCCATACACAATTTCACCCACACTTGCAGGGGTAATAGAGGACAGGTTCAACGGGCCTCAATCTTCCTTGAGGAGTTATATGTATGCCGCTTCTGACGGTGTGCTCACCCTCAACTCAACTCTCGTTGGCATGAACAACAACACAGTTATTATGTACCGGGATACCCAGCCAAGGGGCTATTTTATGCCCGTCTCTGCATCTAACCCTATTGGATATAACCCCACTCCGGTAAATGGCATAACAGAGGGTCATATCCGTGGCCAGCATTTGTTAGCCCGCGCTATTGAGGCAATAGATGGCAGTGCTCTTTTGGCAGGGAGAGTGCTTAATACTATTCATTCGTCCCGTGTAGACAGCGTTACATTTGTCCTTACCGGCGACCCTGGTGCATGGGCAAGTTTCTTGTGGCCTCATGCGTGGAGTTTGCAACATGCATCTGCATCTCTTAATGGTGTAGCTGTCAGTGATTATAGCCTGTTGATGCTAGGAGCAAGCTACCCATTCTCGACACTAAGGCGGAGTGTAATCGTCCATGAACAATTGCATGTCTTTGGAATGCCTGATTTCTACAGATACGCTCATGTTGGCAGGCCGGTAGGACATTGGGACATCATGTCCCATAACAGTGATGACTTATTTCAGTTTTCCAATACTCACGCAATGCGCCGTTATGTAGGCTGGGGCGACCCGCCGGTAGAGATAACCAACAGCGGCACATTTACTCTCCATCCCTTGGGTGCATCCAGCGGAGATACGGCATTTGTAATCCCTATTGAGAACAGGCCCAATGAGTTTATGTTGCTTGAATACAGAAGTAGCGTGAACCCAACGGCATATGACCGTTTCCAGGTAGCGTCATCGGGAGATTATCGGGCGGGGCTTGTAATCACAAGAATAAATACAGGGTTCAGGGGCAATGCAGACTCTGCGAGCCCTGATTTTGGGGATGAGGTATATATATTCCGCCCCGGTACAACAGTCAGAAATGCGGCAACCAGCAATGTTGCATTGGCATCATTATCGGCAACTACCGGCCGCACTGCGTTTGGCGATGCTCAAGGCACAGGATATTTAGGGATTATTTATACACACGAAGGCTATAACACCGGGATTGAGATTTACAATGTCAGTGTAGCGGGGAATACAATTTCATTCAGCGTATATTTAGGTGCGTCAAATATAACATCGCTATCGCCTGAAATGGCTCTGCGTGCAGCAGTGGCAAGTGCGGGAGGTACGCCGACGGTTATTTACCTGACTCAGGATATTACTCTTTCCGAGGTCCAAGCACCGTTGCTTATTCCGAATGGGGCCAATGTAATATTGCGAGGCGCAGGCGGGGTTAGGCGTTATATCAGTGCCGGCGGTAATTTCAATGCTATCCAAGTCGGAGAAAATATACTCAACGACCCATACGCATACCTGACATTAGAAAATATCGGTGTGACACGTACCCCGAATACGACAGGCAACGGTATTTTTGTATCTCGTAACGGACACCTGACATTGGATAGCGGTATTATTACCGGGCATAACCGCGGCGCGGTCGAGAATCAGGGTGTTTTTGTGATGGAAGGCGGAGAAATATCAGGTAATACAGCCATAGGCAACCCAGCTGGTGGAGTGACAAATTGGAATGTCTTTACTATGTATGGCGGAACTATCTCCGGCAACACAGGAGCCTTTTCCGGTGGTGTAAGGAACTCTGTTGTGACAGTCAATAGTGTCCGTGTTTATGGGACATTTACCATGGAGGGCGGTGTAATTACCAATAACACGGCCACAGGTCCAAATGGTGGTGGAGGAGTAAGCAATACAGCTATTTTCAATATGAATGACGGCATGATTTCTCACAATACAGCTACAGGCCAAGGTGGCGGCGGTGTTACAAATATGGTTTCTACTGCTGTGTTTACCATGGCAGGGGGTGACATATACCACAACATTGTCACTGGCAGTGGCGGTGGTGTGCTTAACATGTCGGCAGGCACCTTTATAATGGAAGGCGGTACAATTTCATATAACAGTTCATCCAATTGGTCAGGAGGTGTGTCTAATAGCAGTGCCTTTACCATGAGCGGTGGTTATATCCGTAATAATAGTACAGGTCAAAATGGTGGTGGAATTGGATTAATTGGAGGTCATACCTTTAGCTTTCATATGACAGGCGGGGAAATCTCCGGCAACTCAGCTATCGTGGTAGGAGGTATAGGGATTAGCAGTGGCCCACTGTCTGTCGGTGGCCCCTCAGTTGCTTCAATCACTGTTTTGCGTGATGCATTAGACACAGGCCGCTTCACTATAGGTGCAAATGCTGTGTTTGCGAATAACAATACAATTACCGGTTCCGGTATACGATATCACGCCCCAGAGGACGCTGCCCGGTATGCGGCTAATATACATGGGACTCAGTGGACTTGTCCCTTTACACAAGGTTTTAATAATTTTGATATACAATATTGGGCGGGGACTGGAGGTAATGCTCGGCCGATTAATTTTGTACTAGGCGGTACAGAGTCCAACCCAACAACTCCCCAAAGCATTGATACCATACGGGTTTTTATAAACACACTAATAATGCAAGCCCCGAGTTTCCCTGCCGACCCGACTCGGGTTGGGTATACCTTTGCTGGATGGTATCTTAATCCTGGATTTACGCAGGCTTTGACTCCAGCTACCAACATGCCTAATAATAATGATACTAGGCTTTATGCGCGCTGGGAAAAAGCAATGCGCATCATTGTGAATCTGCCTACAGCTTATGCACTACCAGGAACACAGGTAGCAGGCATTACTGCAACAGTTGTTGATGGCATTAATCCTCCGCAAACTGTTACGTGGACTATTGAAGGCAACAACTCATTTTTGACACACCTTGCGATGACATGGCAAGGTCTGGGACTTGTTATATGTCATGGCGAGACGTCAGGCACTCAAATTACTGTAAGAGCCACTTCAACAGTTGACACGAATATCTCTGGAACTGCGCGTGTAACTATAACTACTGAAAATACTCATGAGATACATCTTATGCCTTTCTATTTAGACTGTTGCTGTTTCCGTGGTGATGATAAATGGCAATTTGCTCGGGAGAGAGCTCAACGAAGTTTCCATGTCCCACACGGCAATTCGTTACAGGAAGTGTTTTATGTTGATCGTTACTCGTTTGGTACCCCATTGTGGCGAGATGCGATAACATCGGAATATTATTTTGCATGGTATATTAAACAAATGCCAATCTACGCTCCACGTATTTTCACCCAAATATCAAGGCGTTCTAACATCATGATTGACTTTAATGGAGGTACATGCCATCTGACAGGGGAGAGCGTACTTGCTCATGCTTGGATTTATTGCGATAAGCCATACTCATGTGGTAACGACATTTTCGTAGCAATGCAATGGCACTGGCATGGTGTGCCTGACCCTCAGCTAGACGACCATATTCTTATCGGATGGTATGAAGTCCAGACTGGTCGTATTTTGGCCACTTATGAGTTGCCCTTTTTGCATATATGCGAACTATCTTGGATTGACTTTTTGTTGAAAGAGGGGTATCCATTTGTGTGGGAGTACAGAGCCATCTGGGAACCCACCTCCCAAGGCAACCTCCCCTGCCCAACCACAAACCTAGCCCGTGACATCCATGGCGCAGTAATGAGCGCATCAAGCTACATGCCTGCTCGCCCACACACTAGAGCCAATAACGGCATCCGCGATGGAGCTGCCACTCAAAGCTGGTCTGCAACCGGCATAGGTCAGGAATGGCTACAGGTTGACTTTGGGGAAGTACGCAACTTCAACCATATAAGGATTTACCAGGGGGGCAATAGGATTATGAACTATAGCTTCCAATACTCTAACGATGGAATTACGTGGACCACCATCCGCTCAGGCACACGTATTATGGAGGCAACGCCCAACTACTATGAGTTTACGCACCATACCACCATCCAAGCCAGGTATGTACGGTTGGTCAGCGGCAATAGCACAGGTGCTACACCGATAGTTGTTTTTGAGTTTGAGGTTTACTATATGCAAGGTGTGTAAGTTTGAATTATTGCGGGGCTGTCACGTTAAGAATGCCGTAATTTCAAGGCTCGTCATCCCGGATTTAATCCGGGATCCCATTATCATTGTCGAAAGACTAAGGGGATCCCGGGTCAAGCCCGGGATGACGGGCTTTTATTACGTCTTAACGTGACACACCTGTTACCTTTCTTGTTTTGTCATTTTGGATAAAGCCGCTACCTCTTGAAAATCCAAGCCACAACAGGCATACTATAGACAGCGGATGGTGTAGCTTTACCATTCAATGGACAATGTAACTGTTGAGAGGACAATCACGTATGAGAAAGCAAAAGATATATCTGGAGACAACTCTGTTTAATTTTTATTTTGATGAGGATAGGGGCATGGCGCATGAATGTACGGTCGCTCTTTTCAAAGAGATTGCGGCAGGAAAACATAAAGCGTTTACATCAACCTATGCAACTGACGAGTTGGAAAACGCACCGGTAGGAAAACGTGAAAAAATGCTTGGACTTATCTCAAAATATAACATTGCAGTGCTTGCACCCACAGAAGAAACCGTAAGGATTTCGGATTTGTATGTTACAGAAAATATAATCCCGCAAAAATATCGCACAGATGGTTTGCATATTGCGATAGCCACGGTAAACGATTTGGACATGATAATCAGCATGAATTTTCAGCATATTGTAAAACGTAAAACAAAAATAGGTACAGGAAGCATAAACACTTTAAACGGCTATCGCGCCGTGGAAATCTATACGCCTATGGAGGTGATAGAAAATGAAGTTGGTTAACCGAATAGAGCAGGAAGTAGACCAAATTCGGATTGCGATTTACGAAAAAACGAAAGACATGACCCCATCGCAGCTAACAGAGTATTACCGTAAAAGTGGCGAAACTACAGCAAAGAAATATGGCTTCAAAGTAATAGAAAATGCGGAGGTGCAGACGTAATAATTTTGTGTCGCACTAATCTTATGCGATGTATTAAACAGAGCAGCATGGAAATAATTTCCATGTCGTCCTATTTACTTTTCCGGTTTTATCATTTTGGATAAAGCCGCTACCTCTTGAAAATCCAAGCCGCAACAGGCATACTATATCAACTGTTGGCAACAGATAACGATGGAGGTTAGTATGAATGAGCAATCAATAAAAAACATAATGCAAGAAGCGGTAGAGGTTTCGCATAAGGCTTTTGGAGATATCTTAAGGCAAGTGTGGCTATTTGGTTCTTATGCCAGAGGGGAAGCCAACAGTGATTCCGATGTTGATTTTATGGTTGTCTTATCTGAGCCGGTAGAAACATGGAAATATATTTGTACGGTGTACAATGATTTTACCGTGGATATCATAAACCGATATGGCGAGTTTCCTTCTGTTTTTATCACCCATGAGGTTAATTTTATTGAGGAACCGACTCAATTATATAAAAACGTAAAAAAAGAAGGTGTGCTGGTTTATGGGTAGCAAAGCAGTTTTCGGACACATGAAAAAGGCACATAGCAACTTGGAAAGTGCGCAAATGTTATTCGATAATGGTATGTATGAGGTTGCTGTATCTTCATCATACTACGCTGTTTTTCATGCTGTCAGTGCGCTGTTGGCAAGTAAAGATATGGAGTTTAGCAAGCATAAGACAGTCATAAATAAGTATAATGAGGAAATTATTCATACGGGGCTTATAAGCAGCATTAGCTTCCGTTCTTTGACCGCATTGTTCAGACTCAGATTAGAATGTGAGTACGACCCTATTTTATTTATTGAAGAAGATGGCGCAAAAGAAGCTTTGAAATTAGCACAGGCGGCAGTACAAGATATTTTAGATTATTGCCAGGTGAATAATATTTCCTTTGAGTGTTATTGAACATCTGTGTTTTATATTAAGCGAAATTACGGCATTCCTAACGTGACAGCCCTGTTACCTTTCTTGTTTTGTCATTTTGGTCAAAGCCGCTTTTACCGGCGGCAACTCAACATAGCAACAGTAGAGCCATCCACATGTTGTTGACGCTTAACATATAATGGCAACAAGGAGCCCTTGTTGTACATAAAAGCTAATTATTTTGTTAAAATATTAAGCCAACTATTTACTTTTAATGTGGATTGTTATAGTATGTAAAAGTAATACAACTGTAATAATGCATACATAGGAGTTGATAGTGTGGAGTACATAGTAAAAAGAATAAGAAACAGTTTTGGCAAAGCGGGGCGGGGGCGCGTTAGATATATCCTGGCTGCGATTTGCCTCTTTGTCGTTACTGCTGCTGTAATCTTTGCTGCCACAGATAATGGTGAATATGGCTATCAGCCCCAGGATGAGTATCTGTATATTTCTGTGACAATCCCTAGAGGACAGTCATTGGCAGATGTGTTGCCGGAGTCACCGGAAATTGCCGGGTATATGTTCTCTCATTGGTCACATGCAGCTGATGGGGGAGCTTTTGATTTTAGGCAGCCTTTGTATGAATCAGCGACATTTTATGCTATATGGCGATATGCCAATGAGTATGAGGCTGATACCGACTATGTTGGTGAGGCCCCGGAATATTATGAGTACGAGTATTATAGTTATGGGTATGATTATGCTGGTACATATGATTATGGTTACGATTATTATGGATATGATTATACATCGTATGTGCCGAGTTATTATTATGACGAGTATAGTCCTGAGTATGAGTATGCTGGAGCTTATGGCTATGGATATGCTGAGGATTATGAGTACGACTACGAGTATCATGGGTACGAAGGTGTCGGAGGCTATGGTTATTACAACGATTACTATTATGGATATGTAGAAGATTATTGGTATAACTATGGCTATCCCGATTACGAGTATGCCGGAGATTATTGGTATGACTATGATTACCCTGTTTACGGATATGCCGAAGATTATCAGCATAGCTATGACAATCCCGATTATGGATATGCAGTAGATTATTGGTATAGCGATGACTATCCCTCATATGAATACATCGAAGACCATTGGTATGAATACGGCTATAACGAGCATGGTCGCGGTGTCTATGGGCTTCCGGTTTCTCTTGGCTCCTCATTTGAGGAAACTATCACGGTCTACTTTATGTGGAACCATGGCGGTATGTGGGCAGGGCCAAATGTGTTTATTGAGTTGGATTATCGCGCCAATGTCGCCGTTTACCCTGCTGTGGAGTACATTGTTACCCTGGATGGAGAATATGTACACGTAGAGTTCCCGACTTGGTTGCATTACAGTGACATCGGCCTTAATCTACCATTAGGGTGGACATATACGATTCGTCACGAGGAAGTGGAAATTGTAGATTTCGAAACCGAAGAGCCTGAAATTGAAGGTTTTGAAATGAAAGAACATGAAACTCGATACAGCGGGGAAGGCTGCTGTCATCATACACATCTGCACATGCATTATTATATAAACGACCATGTCGGATACAACACATACACAATCGTAACGATACGCCACGATATATTTGACCGTCCAAGTTATATAGGTATTATGCCTCTTATTATAGGGGCACCCTACCCTGTGCATATACTAGCACCTGACCCCATTAGCGGCGTAATTGATAATGAATCATGGCAAACCGCTATTGGGACTGCCGCAGACGGCAATCGTGTTATAGCCGTACCGCATAATGTAGAGCTAAATGCTAATGTGAATATATCAGGCAATCGCCATATCATAATAACCAGCTATGGTACTAACCTAAATAACAGCCCGGATAACCACACCCGGACATTGCCTCCCTATGTTGTCACCCATACAGCCACAGGCGGCGGGCGGCATTTTACTCTGGGTGCCAATGTTACCTTGACACTCAGTCACATTATACTTGACGGGGGCGTTCCACACCCAGCAACAACACCAAACCGGGGCGGGGTTTCTGTTGTTGCCGGTAGTAACCTAAACATGCGTCAAGGCAGTGTAATACGCAATTGCCGGATTACAAGCGGTGGTGCGGTAAGTGCAGCCGGTAATGTCGGGCAATTTATAATGACGGGTAATGCAAGTATCGCTAATAACTCTGCCAGCGGAAACGGCGGTGGGGTGCATATCAGCGGCTCACGTACCCTTAGCATGTCGGGAAACAGTAGTATAACTGGAAATAGGGCACTAAATGGTGCCGGGGTAAATATTGGCTCAATTGGTGCTCAGCTTATTATGGAGGGCAGTGCCAGCATCAGTGGTAATATCGCTACTTCAAGCGGCGGAGGGGTAAACCTCCAATCAAACGGTTCTTTATTTACCATGAATGGTGGCAGCATTACCGAAAACCATGCCAACGGAACTGTAACCATTGCCGGCGGCGGCGGTATATTTGTAGCGGCTGGGGCCAGCAGTCATGTAACATTAAACAGCGGTACAATTTCAAACAACCATGCTGCGGGAGCCGGTGGCGGTATATTTACAACATCGGCTGTAAATTTAGACCCATTACCCGCAGGCGCATACTCCCAATTAACAATTGCAGCAGCCGTAGGATTTTCTGGCAACACATCGGCTCGCGGCGGTGTTACTCCGCCATCCAATGTGGTAGCTGTCACCGGCATTGCCAATCGACCAAGTTCCGGCGCGTTTAACCATCCGATAAATAACTTAGATATAAATTTCGAGTTCATAGATGCAGACTGGTTTCGCTTAAATAACTTGATTAACTCAACAACTGTGCAAAACATTATTATTTTCCCAAATGGGTCTACACCACCGGCTCCGCCTGCAGGTACCTATCATTTGGTCATCAGCGACTCAGGTGACGGGAGTACTATCACAACGGTACACCTTCAAGGCGGAACAACCTCCCATACAATAGACATATCTCGTACGGTAACGATTTCACCGGCGTCAGGTGCCAACATTGTGATTCGAATGCCACTGATATCCGCCGTAAACACGCCTAGCATACCACCATGGACAACCACTGTTGCAACTCTAGATCGCCATTTCACAATAAGCGCAAATGGGCATCTTACATTGGGGAGCGGCGGTGGTACAGGCACTATTACCCTAGACGGCAACGCTATGTTAAGCGGGAGTGCTCAACCTGGCAATCGTGGTGGCATCAATTTAATCGGTGGCAGCGGTACTTCCGCAACACTGATTCTCGAGACAGGAGGTATAATTTATAACAACCGCGCCACTGTTGGCGGCGGTATAAACGTCTCAAGCGCAAGCGTATTTTCATCCGCTACAAATCCGATTACCATTATCATAGACGGAGGGTATGTTATACAAAATTTTGTCCCTACGACTGGTGTTGGCTGGAATAATGGCAGGGGGGGGGGCGTAGGGCTTGATACCGGCGGCAATGGCCGTGTCCATTTCCACATGTATTCCGGACGGATTTACGGTAATGATGCTGGTAACGGCGGTGGCATAGGAGTTTGCTGCGGCACAAGGGTATGGATATGGGATGGCTATATATACGGCAATACTGCATTAAGCGGCGGCGGTCTTTATGTTGGGATGAATACTCCATATAACCATATTTATGTGCATGGCGGTGAATTTTATAGAAATATCGCCACTACTAATGGCGGAGGCCTTCATACGGGTGATATGACGATTACCCACACCACAATAACCGGCGGCATTTTCCGCGAAAATAGGGCGACTGGTACAGGAGCTGGTGGCAATGGGGGCGGTATTTTCCACCATGCAGGGCAGTTAAACTTGTTCGGTGGTACTATCATAGATAATCATGCTAATAACAATGGTGGTGGTATTCATTCTACCGACACTACCACCCAGTTTGGCAGGATTACCATGGATATGAATAGGGCAATGATTTGGAATCATTCCCCCAATGATACAACTGTGCCTGGCCATCCACCCCTTGTACCTAACCCTAACCCAAATGCCCATCTTACAATATCCGGAAACAGAGCTAGAAACGATGGCGGTGGGGTTAACCTGGTTTCTGCTGCTGCGGAAGGGGTTCTTGCCTATTTCGTAGTATGCGATAACGTAACCATAACCAACAATTCCGCAGGTCGCTATGGCGGCGGCATTGCAATTAACCACGCCAATAGACGTGTACTTATGACCGGCGGCGAAATTACCAATAACGGTGGGCCAGCAACGCTTATAACCAATGCAGCAGGGGCTACCATTGATATCAACACTCATAACGGCGGCGGTGTACATGTGCTCAATGGTACATTTACAATGTTGCGCGGCGACATAACCGGAAACCACGCTTTGGGTGCCGGTGGTTTGCAAGGTTACGGCGGCGGAGTTCACTTGGGTAACCCAAATTCGAGCTTTATCATGGATGATGCTCATGATTATAGCTATACCTATAATGTCCCAAATGTCGCCTTGCCAAATACCAACAATGTATCAGTCAGCATCCCTGGCGGTGCGATAAATATCAATAATAACAACGCTCGTATAGGCGGCGGTGTGCATTACTTCCATGGAATATGGAATTATGGTGCCAATACGGGACCCATAAGTTTCAGCGGCAACTCTGCCACAGAGTACGGTGGCGGCATAGCCATGACAAACCTCCCTGCTAATCCCCCCGACAACCACGTTCTTTACATTAACTATCTATGGACGATAAGAGGAAATACAGCTGGTATCAATGGCGGTGGCATATCTCTTTCTAATGCTACACTCACCATGACCGGCGGTACAATAGGCGGTACTTTACCCGCCCATGCCAACACCGCCCAACAAGGCGGCGGCGTATGGGTCGGCAACGGCTCTGTATTCACAATGGAAAACGGTACCACAGCCGTAGGTGCTCCAACCCATGGCCGGATAGTTGGTAACCGGGCCACAAGTCCAGCCACTCTCCATGGCGGTGCTGGTGGCGTTGCTGTATTTACCAGCGGAGAGTTCGGTGACGACCATGGTAGGGGCTCTACCTTCCATATGTCCGGTAATGCGCAAATTTATTACAATGTGGCGCATCCATCCCCTCAACCCCTTCCACCGGCTCCCGCTTTAGCTTCCCATGGCGGCGGTGTGCGGGTAATCGGGGAATACAGTGTGTTTAATTTTAGCGGCGGTGTAATCGGTCATGATAACCCTGATTACGGTAACCGTGCATCCCAAGGTGGCGGTTTGGAACTACAAAGCGGCGGCATATTCAACATGTCTGGCACAGCCCGTATTGTCGGCAACACAGCTTATTACGACCACGCAACCCACGCCCGCGGCGGTGGTGCGGTTGAAATATGGAATGCAACAATGAATATGTACGACGGCACAATAGAAAACAACTTTGCTTACACCGGCGGCGGTATATTTGTAGAAGACGGCTACTTTAATATGCACGGCGGCTTTATCCAAGACCATTGGTACAATCCCTCCGGCGGCCTTGTCCGCCATGGTGGTGGTGTAAGAGTAGGTATGACAAACCGTAACTCGGAGTTCTATATGACTGGCGGCACCATCCGCCGCAATCGCGCTATAGAAGGCGGCGGTGTGCATGTTGGTTTTGCCGAGTCTTCGATATTTACCATGACAGGCGGTACAATAGGCGGTATAACTGGCGGCCCACCCCCCACGGGGGCACCAGGGCAACCAACACCATCACCTAGCCCAGACGCCAATGTAGCAACACGAGGCGGCGGCGTGGCGGTAACCGAGAGTGGTACCTTTATTATGGAGGCGGGCGGCACGATTGCCAGCCCAACCATACCCACAATAGTCGGTAACCAGACCACCGCAAGCCACGGCGGCGGCGGCGTACTGGTAACAGGTGAAGACAGTACTTTCAATATGTACGACGGCATAATTGAGCGCAATGCAGAACCTGTGTGGGGCGGCGGCGTGCTTGTACAAAATGAAGCCGAGTTTGAAATGCGCGGCGGAGAAATCCGTTATCATGTAATTTTCCCAGAGGGCGCGGCTCAAGGCGGTGCCTCCGGCGTTGGCGTACGTTTGTCCGGCAGGTTCTTCATGTATGGCGGAGAAATACACGGCAATATAAATAATGGCAGTGGTGCAGGGGTAAATCTTCAGGGCATAACAGGAAGTGCCCCCGGAAGCGTCCCTCTTGCCATGTTCCATATGCACGGCGGCCATATTCATAATAACGAAATGTTTGTGGGTACAGGCGGCGGCGGTTTGCGTGTGTATAATCCCAATGCCCAATTTATAATGAACGGCGGATATATTCGCAATAATACTTCTCACACCAATGGCGGCGGTGTGGCTATTTCCCACAACAACGCTACCATGACCGGCGGCACCATCAGGAGCAATACTGCAACAGGTAATACAGCACAAGCTATGACCGGTAATGGCGGTGGCGTCTTTATTAATGCCGCAAACCTCAACTTTACCATGTCAGGTGGTACAATCGGCGGAGCAGCCCCAGGCGGGCTTGCACCCGGTGCGCCTAATCCCAATAGAAATCTTGCGGCAAATAATGGCGGCGGCTTATGGGTGGGCGGCGGCGCGGGCTTTGTCCTATCCGGTGCCAACACTAAGTCCATAATCGGTAACTCTGCCGACTATGGCGGCGGCGTATGGGTTGCTACAAACTCAAATATGACCACAACAGGCGCAACCGGCGTATCTGTAACGTATAACAGGGCAGCTTACATGGGCGGCGGTATCTATACAGAGCGGCTGGAATACAGAAGTCCCATATCCCGCTATCCAGGCGCAATAGGTGTCCTGCCTGTCAATGTGGCATACAGCAACTTGGTTCTAAGCGGAGTAGCCTTTACCGGTAACAGAGCTAACCAGCTCCATGTGCCTCCGTCTAATGCCTTGGTTGTTTTGCCTGCGACCACATTCTCCGGCACCAGCCAAACCACTCCACCACCAATAGTACGCACCCACCCACTAAACAACTACGACATTAACTTCTACATGCCAACGGAAGAATTCAGCTTCCACAAAACCACAGCAGGCGTACTCACCATAACACCCACGGTTATTGCCGATATCGCACCGTTTTTACTGCCTGATGCATACTTCTCACTATACGCCTTTACTGGCACCGGCACGGTACCCAACCATGCATATATACCCTCTGCCAATTGGGTAAGATTGCACCACGGAATCCCCAGCACCGGGCTGTTAAATTCCCCAATCACCTTTGACCTCACGGAGGACGGAATCTACCACTTGGTAGAAACCGTTGCGCCCTCAGGTTTTATGACCCCTATCGGACAATGGCGTATAGTTGTAGATGCCAATGCCCCCACAGGATTCATAATCACTCCCATAGGCAGCCCCATTCCTGGTTTTATGCATGTTGACGGATATTTCTTTGTACCAAATATGCCGGGAATTGATTTGCCCATGACGGGAGGATACGGAATGTGGGAGGTTACCTTAGCCGGAACGACAGTGGTTTTCATCGGGATGTGTCTTGTCTTAGCCATAGCCGAGAGTAAGCGCAGGCGGTTGGTTATCAAGAAAAGGAAAGCTTAACTCCGTTAGTCCACCTTGGTATCGGACAAAAGCCCCCTTCTTTAGAAGGGGGTGGCCCGAAGGGCCGGGGGTTGCTGGCCTGCGTAGCGCAATCACCAAAAGCCAACAATCTCGGCCTGCCTACACAACCCCCTCGTCGCTTCGCGACATTTCCCCCTTCCTCGGAAGGGGGCTTTTGAAAAATCCATTGTAATTTGAACAAAGCCCCTGAGCCGTGATAAACTCACGTCCAGGGGCTTATTTTATTAAGCAAAGACAAAACCACACGTCATCCCGGCCTTGAGCCGGGAGCCTATTAGTCTTTCGACAAAGGACAGGGGATCCCGCGTCAAGCGCGGGATGACGGGGTGGCAACCCTTCTTATTTGTATTTGAAAGGCGGTATACCATGGATATTTTCACTAAACTGGCACCATTTATCCAAGACTTTATTTATCTCAACAAATGGGAGGAGCTGCGCAGCATCCAGGTTGCCGCTTGCGAGGTTATTTTTAACACCACCGACAACCTCTTGTTATCTTCCGGCACTGCTTCCGGCAAAACAGAGGCGGCCTTCCTTCCTGTTCTTACAGAGCTTTATAACAATCCCTCAAAATCCGTAGGCGTACTGTATATCTCCCCCCTCAAGGCCTTAATCAACGACCAATTCATACGTCTGGAGCAGTTGCTTTTAGACTCCAATATTCCCGTGTATAAGTGGCATGGGGATGCTTCCCAAGTCAAGAAAAACGACCTGATGAAAAACCCTGAGGGCATATTACAAATCACCCCGGAGTCCCTGGAAAGCCTACTCACAAACAAGCGGGGTGCCAGCCATAAAATGTTCTCTGATTTACGCTATGTGATTATAGATGAAGTGCATCATTTTATGCGGGATGCTCGCGGGGTGCAGCTCTTATGCGTGCTTGAAAGGATGCAAAAACTCACTGGGAATATCCCCCGCCGTATCGGCCTCTCCGCAACCCTGGGGGATTTATCATTAGCCCAAACATGGCTTAACACCGGCACAGGACGAATGGGCAGGTCAGGCTGCGCCGCTCCTGTAACCGAGGGAGGCAAAAAGAAAATCCGCTTACACATAGAACGCTTTGTAAATTACGCCGACGAACGTGACCTGGTAGAGCGCAACGCCGATGGGCAAATCGTTAATAAATCCGACGCCGGCGTCATGGGCACCCGGGAGCACTACGAATATCTTTTCAAAATGACTTTGGACAAGAAGACAATAATCTTCACCAACAGCCGGGAAGAAACGGAGTTTGTAATCGCCAACCTACGGGATATAGCCGCAAAAAATAAGGCTCCGGATATCTACAGGGTACATCACGGTAATATCGCGGCACTGATACGGGAAACCACGGAAGATGAAATGAAAGCTGAAGACGAAAAAATAGTCACCGGGGCCACGGTGACCTTGGAGCTAGGCATTGATATCGGCTCTTTGGATCAGGCGGTGCAAGTCGGCGCACCCCTTAATGTATCCAGCTTTGCACAGCGGCTGGGCCGTTGCGGCAGGCGGGGACAAGTGCCCCAATTGCTCTTCACCTTTGTGGAGAGCCTGCAAATCAACTCGGCTGATACCCTGGGGCCTATAAACTGGGAATTTATCCGCACTTTGGCCATAATCGAAGCATATACCAAAGAGCATTGGCTTGAGCCAATCCCTCCTCATAAATATGCATACAACCTGCTGTATCACCAAACAATGAGCCATCTTAAGGGCTGCGGCGAGGTATCCCCTGCGGCCCTTGCCCAAACGGTTTTGACCCTGGGCTGCTTTAACCAAGTCCCTCAGGAGGACTATAAACAGCTACTCAGCCATTTAATTCATATAAACCAGTTGGAGCGTACAGAGCGAGGCGGTCTAATAATCGGGAGGGAAGGGGAGAAAGTGGTTAACAGCCATAAATTCCTTACGGTTTTCCTTGCACCAGAGTATCTCCTTGTAAAAGACGAGAATCGTACCATAGGCACAGTGGACAAGGTCTATCCAATAGGCACCCGCTTTGCACTGGCGGGCCTTACCTGGGAAACCGTGGATGTAAACGAAAAGTCTAAGGTAATCTTCGTAAAAAAAGTCCCTGGAATATCCCTGGTAGACTGGAATGTAGACTTCGAAGCGAATATACACACAATTCTTGTGAAAAAAATACGCAGCGTTCTCCTTGACGATACAATGTATCCGTACCTTAGCGACCGCTGCCGGGAACGCCTCACCGAGATACGTTATATCGCCCGCAACAGCGGTATTCTTACAAATCGGGCAACCCCTATTTCTGATAAGAAGTTTGCACTATTCCCATGGGTAGGCACCCGTCAGCTAGTGACCTTGCATTATTTGCTGGGGCAGCGGCGAATAAAAAACAAGCTGCCATGGCCCACCTGTCTATATATAGAGGTAATATTCGAAGGCTCTGCCAAGGAGCTTGAGGATATAGTCGCCGATATCATGAAATCCAACCCCGATATGTATTCCCTGCATCTACCGGAAAAAGTACAGGTAAATGGAAAGTACAATGAATTTATCCCCCTGGACTTGTTGCGCAAACAATTTGTGGAGGATTACTTGGATTTTGATGGGTTGAAGGCCGGCATTATGTAATTTATGGCTTGCAAGTGATGTTTATATGCTTTGCACAAAAAACCCGTATGGTGCCATACGGGTTTTTTGTGCAAGTTGGCAGGAGTGATGTCAGTATTTTCATTATGTAACATAAATTTAAGCTCCTGTTTGGTTTACATATAACACATTAATGGAATATAATTATGACACATTAACGATATTAGGATAGATTTTTATCTTTTCTTGCGGTAGAAATTCTTTTTTTGTTAGGAGGCGTGACATTATGATTCAATATAAGAATATGAAGAAAGAAAAATTTAGGAAAGCGGTACGCAACCGCGCAAAATACGTTATAGCCTTTGTCTTTACTCTTGTGATAGCCGCCGCCGCTGTTTTCGCATTCACAACCAACGACAGTGAAGGCAATCACTATTACGACGATGATACCTATGTATCTATAACCATAGCAAAGGGGCAGCCCCTAGAGAACTCCCTACCCATAGAACCCCAACTCGCTGACTACATATTCTCGCATTGGTCCACAACACCTGACGGTGCTCCTATTGATTTGGGGCAACGATTATACGAAGATGCGGTTTTTTATGCGATTTGGCGGGCTTATGAAACTGGTTACGATTACGAGTATGAATATGGTTACGAATATGACAACAACTCTTCCTACGAGGATTATTTCAGCGATGATGATGCCATCACCGTCATATTCATATGGAATCGAGGCGGTCGTGAGCGGACTGAGGAAATTGACGATGAAATATATAATTATCACAACGAAGCTGACTATGATAATGATGAGTATGATTATTATGACAGTTATATAGGCGAAGCTCCATACGCCGTTGATTACGATTATAATGACAGCTATATCGGCACTGCTTCTTTTGACCGCTTGACAATTATCAGTGACGCCCATGCCAATATTAGCCTTGACCGTAATGAAATGCACATGGTCACTATATATGGGCATTATATTTTTGTCTGTTTCCCACAGGTAGTAGATTTTGACCTGATTGGTGTTGTCTTGCCGGAAGGCTGGAGTTATACAATAGAGCACATAAGCCAGGAATTTGACGAATATGAGCTTGAAGCGTTAGAGCGACTTAGAGAGCAAGAGGATCTTGCGCATCTGGTGCCTGAAATCGAACTCTCTACCAGGGTTACAATCAGACATACTTTATTGGATAACTTTAACCCTTATGAATTTAACCACGAAACAATTTATCTACATGCAGGCGGGTCTTTGGACAGAGGGGGATTTATGCCATTTGCCGATGATCCCCCTGCCACATTCACCATCGTACCCCTTGATGCATCCTTAGGCAACCAAGGTTGGATTAACGCCAATAATATCGGTGGCAATATCGTTATCACTGTACCCCATGACATCGATATGGCAGCTAATTTTACCTTTTCAGGAAATCGCCACATTATTGTTACCTCTTATGGCACAGACCTTAACTTCCACTTATATAATCACAGCCTCACAGGTACACCTTTTGTGATTACACATACCGGCAATACCCGGCATTTCACCCAATCAACCACAGGGAATATATTATCCTTGAGCCATATTGTATTGGATGGCAATGTACATCCCCCCACGACAACCTATCTTCGCGGTGGGATTACTGTTGCTAATAATACCCATTTAAACTTGTTGTCAGGCAGTATAATAAGGAATAGCCGACTTGCAAGTGGTGGTGCAGTATCACTCGCTGGTGCTGGTGGTAACTTTACCATGAGGGGTAACGCAAGTATAACCAACAACTCGGCAACTGCGAGCGGTGGCGGTATTGTGATAACGGGTGCACGCCAGTCTACAATATTGGACAACGCTACCATTTCTCATAACCAGGCTCCTTTGGGGGCCGGGGTTTCTATAACTGCGGCAGCATCAGGAGGGAATCCTCAGCTTACTATCTCGGATAATGCAAGTATTCATAATAATATTGCAGCTACCAGCGGTGGTGGTATCAATATAGGTGCCAATGGTGCAATTGTTACAATGAATGGCGGTAGCATCTCCCATAATACCGCAAACGGCACAGCTATTACGGCAGGTGGCGGTGGTGTGTTTCTTGCCGCTGGCGCAAACTCTCGTTTTAATTTTAATGGAGGAACTATCAATGATAACCACGCGGTATCAAAAGGCGGCGGTATATTTGCATCAACCTTTACCAGTGGCTCTGCATTACCCACTGTAGCAGCACCGGCGGTCCACTTTCCACAACTAAATATCGCATTGGCTGCAAACTTTATTAATAATACCTCGAATCTAGGAGGCGTTATTCCTCCGATTAACGCAACAACATACACCAATATATCAGTAACAAACCAAATCTCGGACGGGCGTTCTCATCCCCTTAATAATCTGGATATAAACTTCGTCCCAGGGGACTGGGTCAGGCTCAATAATTTAATAGGCACCGCAACACAGCCGACACCTGACAGGATTATCATTCATCCGACAGGTGCTCTGGGAGTGACCCCTGGATTAGATGGTACGGATTATCATTTGGTAATCACAGACCCTGGCAACGGATCTACCATAACTACATTGGCATTTGCCAACGGGGCAGCGGACAGCAATGCCCACATGATAACTGTACCTGCAGGCCGCAACGTAACAATTGAAGCTGCTCTCGGTGCAAACATAACCATTCGTATGCCGGCACCGGGTGCCCCTAATACACCAAATCAATTCCCATGGATAACAACCCTTCCGACTTTGGTCAGGCATTTTAATGTAGCCAACGGCGGTAACCTCACCATAGGCGGCGGGCCCGGCACGGGCAATCTTGTCCTTAACGGCAATGCAAACGAAGTGGCGGCGACAATAATCCGCGGCGGTGTCTCTGTTGCCGCCGGTGGTGCTCTAACCCTTGCTGCCGGTGGGCATATCCATAACAATCGTGCCGCAACCGGCGGAGGGGTTCAGGTAACTGGTTCTGCCGCCAATGCCGCTAATCTTGCCATGACCGGCGGCAGCATCATGGACAACGTCACAACGGGTACCGGGGCTGCCAATAGCGGCGGCGGTGTAGCACTTAATGCTACCAATTCCCACTTCACCATGTCTGGAGGCAGAATTGCCGGCAACACAGCCAGCAGCACCAACGCATCAGGCGGTGGAGGTGGTATTGCACTTACTGCTGCCGGCGCACGGTTCATTATGACCGGCGGCTTTATTTCCGATAACACCGCTCTGCATGGCGGTGGGGTTCTTCTACATCCTCATCCTGTCAATCTTCCTCATAGTATCTCCGGAGGTTATATCTACGATAACCATGCCAACGGAAGCGGCGGCGGGATAAATGTTATGGGCGCCACTACTCTCAATATGAGCGGCGGCACCATTGGCAGTGCCGTTCCTGGTGATAATAACCACGCAAACGTCAATGGTGGCGGTGTAGCTTTTTCTGCTGCCAACTCTCGTTTTAATATGACCAGTGGTACTATTATTGGTAACACAGCTACCATCGGTGGGGGTGTATTACTCAATGCAAGTCCGGCGGATAATCCTCACATAATATCTGGTGGTAACATAATCGGTAACACAGCCTCTACCAACGGCGGCGGTGTAGCTCTCAATGCCAACAATTCAAGACTTACTATGGAAAGTGGTAATATATCTGGCAACTTTGCCAACGGTACAGCAGCCGCAAATGGCGGTGGTGGCGTATTCCTGGTGGCTGGTGCAGGCAGTAATTTTACCTTTGAAGGCGGAGCTATCCATGATAATGCCGCCGTTATGAATGGTGGCGGTATCTTTACTACCCCCTCTTCTAGCTTAGTCATTTTACCGGCAGGCTCGTATCCCCAGCTTAATATTTATCCAGCGGCATCCTTTATGGGCAACATAGCAGGGGGTGGAAGTTTTGCCCCACCATATAATGCCGTGGATGCTACCAATATCGCAATAACCGCATCTCGTTCGGGAGGGCATCCCCATGCTCTTAACAACTTGGATATCAATTTCTCAAGGGTTGTTTCGGATTGGGCATTAATAAACAGCTTGATAAATAGCTCGACTATAGAGAACATAGTTATACATCCGACAGGTGCTCTAGGTATAACCCACGGGATATCTGGCACGACCTTTAACTTGGTTATTTCTGACCTCGGTGACGGTAATACAATCACCACGGTACCAGTCGTTGGAACAGTGCACGGCATCAATGTACTGAGAACTGTAACAATACAGGCGGCCCCCGGTGCAAATATTATACTTGCCATGACTGCAACCACGCCGGTAAACCTGGGACGGCACTTTGTTGTGGGTGTAAACGGTAATCTTACTATCGGCGGAGCAGGCTCCGGCAATCTCCGTCTTGATGGTGGGACAGCTCCGCCGACTTCTGGTACGGATATCCGGGGTGGGATATCGGTTGCCGCTACTGCTGCCGGTCCCTCTACACTTACGCTTGCACAAGGCGGCCATATAACAAACAGTCGTGCTGCAACCGGTGGTGGGGTTATAGTAACCGCTGTTGCAGCGCAACCTGGTACTTTTCACATGACAGGTGGTAGCATTACTCACAACACTACCGTAGGTACAGCTGCCGCCAACAGCGGCGGCGGCGTGGCATTGCATTCCGTTAATTCTAATTTTGTAATGTCGGGTGGAGTTATTTCCGACAACATTGCAACAGGTACTGCCGCAGCTACCTCTGGTGGTGGAGGTGTTGCACTTACCTCTACTGTCACGGCAGCTAACCCTGCTCGTTTTACCATGACAGGCGGCAGAATCGTTAACAATACCGGTCATAACGGCGGGGGGATAATGCTCCACCCCAACCCAGCTCTATATCCCCACATAATTTCCGGGGGTTACATCTATGACAATCATGCAAATAACAACGGTGGCGGTATTTCGGTTATGGGTGCTACTACACTCAATATGTTCGGCGGCACCATAGGCAGTGCTACTATAGGACTTAATAACCATGCCAATCAAAATGGTGGTGGGGTATCCGTTACCGCAAACGGTATATTAAATATATCCGGTACGGGTAGTATTATTGGTAACACCGCAACTGTTAGCGGTGGCGGAGTTGCGTTCCTTGGTGCCGGGTTTTTCAATATGAACAATACTGCAATTATTTCCGGTAACATTGCGCTTGGCACTGCAACAACCGCAGGTGGTGGCGGTGTAGCATTTACTGCAGCGAGCGGTCGCTTTGTAATGGAAGGTGGTACTATCTCCGGCAATACCGGTAATATTGGTGGCGGTGTACTCCTTCACTCGAATGCTGCAGGTGTTAACCATCTAATGACTGCCGGTAATATTACAGGGAATACAGCCAATACCAGCGGTGGCGGCGTGGCTCTTAATGTAGATAATACAAGGCTTGCCATGGAAAACGGTAATATTTCCGGCAACTTTGCCAACGGTACAGCAGCGGCCAACGGTGGCGGTGGCGTATTTCTTGCGGTGGGTGCCGGTAGTAATTTTACATTTGAAAACGGAACTATTCATAATAATACCGCCGTAATGAACGGCGGCGGTATCTTTACATCGACCTTTACTCATTCGCCCATTTTACCAGTGGGCGCATATCCTCAGCTTAATGTTTACCCTGCGGCGTCATTTTCGGGCAATACAGCAGGGGGCGGGAATTTTGCTCCACCATATAATGCCGTGGATGCCACAAATATTGCTGTAACTATGTCACGTTCAGGAGGGCATCCTCATGCTCTTAACAATCTAGATATCAACTTCTCAAGAGTTGCCTCTGATTGGTTATTAATAAACAGCATAATTTCTACATCAACTATAGATACCATCGTTATACACCCGACAGGTGCCCTTGGCGTAACCCATGGTATATCCGGTACGACCTTCAACTTGGTAATCTCTGACCCCTGCCCATACGGCGACGGCAGAGTAATCACAACGGTTCCCGTAACGGGGACAACTACTGCTCACAATATCAATATCCCTGCTAACCGTACTGTGGCGATCGAAGCGGCTCCCGGCTCTAACATTATTATCAGAATGCCGACAGCGGGTGCTTCCAATACCCCGAATATTCCTCCCTGGGCAACTACTCAGACAACTTTGGTTAGGCACTTTACCGTTCTAGCCAACGGGCATCTGACAATAGGCGGTGGCCCTGGCTCAGGTAATCTCACCTTGGACGGCAATGCCAGCCTTGTAGGAGGCACCATTATTAGGGGCGGTATTTCGGTTGCGGCGACAGCTGCAGGACCTGCGAGCCTTACGCTAAGAGAAGGCGGTATAATACACAATAACCGTGCAGCAACCGGCGGCGGAGTTCAAGTCAATGCTGTCGCAGCCCATCCTGGTACTTTTACCATGACTGGTGGCAGCATTACCAACAACTTCACTACCGGTACTGCGGTTGCCAACAGTGGCGGTGGGGTCGCTCTTCACTCTACCAATACTCATTTCACTATGTCTGGCGGTATTATTGAAAATAATCATGCCACAGCCAGCAGCGGTACCCTACCAGGCGGTGGCGGTGTGGCACTTACATCATCTGCAACCAACTCTCGTTTTACAATGACCGGTGGCAGAATCCGAAATAACTTTGCGGCTGGTCATGGCGGTGGTGTATTGCTCCATCCCAACCATGTTGATTATCCTCATATCTTTTCTGGTGGATATATCTATGACAACCACGCAAACAATAACGGCGGCGGTGTTGCGGTAGCGGGTGTCACTACGCTTAATATGTCTGGTGGTACCATTGGCAGTCTGGTAACAGGCGACAACAATCATTCCAACACAAATGGCGGTGGCATTGCGATTACAGCGGGGGGAACGCTCAATCTCTCTGGCGGTAATATCATTGGTAATACTGCCAACACCAGTGGTGGAGGAGTTGCCTTTACTAGCAATGGTCAGCTTAATATGTCAGAGTCCAGTGTCATTTCTGGTAATTTCGCCAATGGGACGGCAACAACGGCAGGTGGTGGTGGGGTAGCCTTCACTGCCGCAGGTGGCCGTTTTAATATGACCAACGGCACTATCTCCGGTAACACAGGCAACATTGGCGGAGGTGTATTGCTCAATGTACATCTTGCAAACAATCCCCATAATTTTTCCGGCGGTAGTATCACTGGCAACACTGCTAATACAAGCGGAGGCGGTGTGATGCTTGCTGGTGCCAATGCTTTGTTAAATATGTCAGGTGCTACCACCAGCATCTCCGGCAACTTTGCTAACGGTACTGCCGCCACTGCTGGTGGTGCCGGTGTAGCGATTAATAATACCGGTCTCTTTACTATGGAAAGCGGTAGTATAGCCGGCAATATTGCAGCCTCCAGTGGTGGGGGTGTCGCACTTATTACCAATGGCGCAAGGTTTACCATGGAAAATGGTAGTATTTCAGGCAACACTGCAAACGGTACACTGGCAACTGTTGGCGGCGGCGGTGTATTCCTTATAGCTGGCGCAAACAGCAACTTCACTATGGAAAATGGATCCATTCACAATAATCACGCCGTATCCCACGGCGGCGGTATCCATACCCGAACGTATGCATTTGGGTTGTATATTGCGCCGGGGTCATTCCCGCAGCTTAATATTCATGAAGATGCATCATTTAACGGCAATACTTCCGGCCAAGGCGGGTTTAATCCACCAGGCAACGCCCATCTTTCAACCAATGTTGCTATAACGGCATCAAGCTCCGGCACACATTGGCATCCGATAAATAACCTGGATATCAACTTCCCGGCGGGCGGTCTTATTATCGCGGACTGGACTATATTAAACGCAGTCGTAAACAGCACTACCGTAGATACCGTAATCATTCACCCAACGGGAACAACAGGTGTAAATGAAGGTATTGATGGTTCTGTTTATAACTTGATAATCTCCGACCCATGTCCGTATGGCGAAGGTAGGGTAATCACTACGATTCCACTTACAGCTACAGTAACTGCTCATAATATCAACGTACCTGCGAATCGCACCGTGACAATTCAAGCGGCTCCTGGTGCCGATATTATTGTGAGAATGCCGACAGCTAGTGCTACCAACACACCAGATATTCCACCTTGGGCTACTATCCAGACAGCCCTAGCTAGACATTTTACTGTGGCAGCAGGTGGACACCTTACAGTAGGCGGAGGCCTAGGCTCTGGATTACTCACTCTTGATGGTAATGCCAATCTGGTGGCAACAAACATAAACAGAGGCGGTATTTCGGTAACTGCTGCTGCGGCAGGCCCCGCAAGCCTTACACTTAACGAAGGTGGGAGAATATTCAACAATCGTGCTGCGACTGGTGGTGGGGTTCAGATAGCTGGTAATGCCACTCATCCAGCTACTTTTACAATGCACGGCGGTAGCATTACAAATAATTTCACTAACGGTACAGGTGTTGCCAACAGCGGTGGTGGTGTGGCACTTAGCGCAACCAATTCGCATTTCAATTTGAACGAAGGCAGCATAACCGGCAATACTTCTACCAGCACTAATGTTGACGGCGGTGGCGGTGGTGTGGCCTTTACCAATGGTGCAACCAACTCCCGCCTCAATATGACCGGTGGTATTGTCTCTAGCAACACAGCCAACAATGGCGGTGGGGTACTCCTCCACGGTAGCACCGTAGTCGGTTTCCCCCACACAATCTCTGGGGGGTATATCTATGACAATACGGCCACAACCAGAGGCGGAGGTATAGCAATACTAGGAGCCTCCACCATCCTTTCGATGACAGGCGGTAGAATAGGGAGCTTGGCCCCAGATCAAGGCAATAAATCCAATAGCACCGTAGTAGGCAACGGTGGTGGCGGCATATTTATAAACACGGGAATTGGTAATCAATTTAATATGAGCGGCGGTCATATCGTTGGCAACCATTCCAACACACATGGCGGCGGTATTTTTACATCAATGTTTACTCTTGCCAATCCTTTGCCTATGGGAGCGTATCCTCAGTTGACCATTGAAGGGGCAGCTAACTTCTACGGCAATACCGCCAATAGTGGCAGCTTTACCCCGCCATTCAATGCGGTGGCCGCAACCCAAATTGAGGAAACCAACCAGGTTTCTGGTGGCTATGCCCATCCCCTCAATAACCTTGACATCAACTTCCAATCTATAGAAGCGGATTGGTTTAGGTTAAGCAGTGTAATGAACGGCACGACTGCTACAACTATTGTTATCTTCCCAACACATGCACCGAGCTTAAGCCCTGGTCTGCAAGGCACAACCTATAATTTTAACATCACCGACCCTGGTGATGGATACACTATTACAACTGTTCCCTTGGATGGGATGGTGGTCAATCATAATATTAATGTGCTACGTTCGGTTAACGTGCAGGCCGCACCAAATACCGAAATAGTGCTTAGGATGCCTGTATCAGGTGCCCCTAACACCCCCAACGAAGCTCCGTGGCTGACAACCACTGCGACATTAAACAGGCATTTTATAGTCCTAGAAGGCCATACCCTGACGATTGGTGGCGGTTCCGGTACTGGCAGTCTAATCCTGGACGGCAATGCGGATCTCACAACAGGAAATAGAGGCGGTGTAGGGGTTAATGCAGGGGGTACCCTGGTATTACAAAACCGTGGTGCCATTACCAATGGCCGTATGGCTAACGGCGGCGGTGTTAGTGTATTGGGTGCTGCCGGTCTTGCCGGAACGGTAACTATGTCAGGTGGTAGAATTACTGATAACTATGCCGCTACAAGCGGCGGCGGTGTGGCTCTTACTGCAGCCAACGCCCACTTGAATATGTCTGGCGGTTATATTTCGCATAATAACGCTGGTACCGGCGGCGGTGTAGCTATTACAGTCAATGGTGGCCAGTTTAATATGAACGGCGGTACTATTAATAATAACATCGTAACCGGAGCAGGGGGTGGGGTGCATCTGGTAGTCGGCGGTGACATAAACTTCAATTTCACTGGCGGTATGATACGTGATAACCATGCCGCGGCAGATGGTGGCGGTGTGTTTACGGCAGCCTTCACATATGGTTCTCCATTACCCACTGGAGCGCACTTTCCACAGCTTAATATTCAACCTCCTGCGGCATTTAACAATAACTCCGCAGGTAACGGCGGCTTTGCGCCTCCTCCCAATGCGGCAGCTGTTACACAGATATCTGGCGCGGTGCCGGCTTCTGGCGGATTTTCGCATCCTCTTAATAACTTAGACATAAACTTTCTGCCCAATGACTGGAATAGGCTCAATGTTCTAATTGATACATCCAACTTGCCTAACCCAGGGCGGATTATTATCCATCCCACAGGTGTCCCCGGCGTAGATTCCGGCTTGGCACCGGATGGCATTACCTATAACTTTATAATAACCGATCCAGGTAATGGTAGTACTATTACCACGGTGCCTATTGTTAATGTGGGCGTCTCGGCAACAGATCCTCATAGGATTAATGTATTGCGCCCGGTAATAATAGAAGCTGCTCCCGGTGCTAACATTGTGTTGGATATGACAGCCGCTGCAACACCGGTAGGTGGAGCAAATATCGGGAGGCATTTCCATGTAGGCAATGGAGGTAATCTTATACTTGGTGGCGGCCCGACTTCCGGAACCCTTACCCTTAATGGTAATGCTGGTACACGTGAGGGTAACCGGGGAGGAGTAACTGTAAACAACGCTGGTGGTAACCTTGAACTGTCGCAAGGCGGGGTAATACAGGGTGGCCGCGCTATAAGTGGCGGTGGTGTAGAATTGAGCATTAATGGTGCTACATTTACATTGGATGGCGGGACTATCAGCGGAAACTTTGCTACAGGTACCGCCGCGACTCAAGGCGGCGGAGGTGTATTTATTGCCGGTGCTGCCAATACTCTCAGCCATTTTACCTTCGAAAGCGGCTCAATAATCAATAACCATTCCGCAGGTAATGGCGGCGGTATCTTTGCCTCAATGCATACCTACCAAAACCCATTACCGGATGCAGGTGTACCGCATTTTCCGCAGTTGACGGTTTCGGGTAACGCAGTCTTTAGTGGTAATACCGCAAACGGGGCCGCCGTTCCTCCTCCAAATGCGGCATCACATACGCATGTTGAATACACGCCAAGCTCCGGCGGGTTTAGCCATGCGCTCAACAACTTAGATATTAACTTTTTCTTCCTAAGTGCTGACTGGGCACGGTTGGATAGATTGATTAGTACAACAACAATACCGAATATTATTATCCATCCGTCTTGGTCCGGGGTGACCCCAGGGCTAGATATATTGGGCACGACTTATAACTTTGTAATAACAGACCCTCATCCCGACCCTTTTTACGCGGGAAGAACCATTACTACGATTCACCTGCAAGGGGGAACAACGGCTTCCAATATTAATATAACCAACCGCATGGTATCGATTATGGCAGCAGATGATGAACATATTGTGATTCGTATGCCACTGCCGGGTGCTCCCAATACCCCCGCTTTGGTACCATGGATAACCACCGCAAGTGCCTCAACCCGCCATTTTACCGTTATTGCAAATGGTAATCTCTCCTTAGGCGGTATTGGTACAGGTACACTTACACTGGATGGTAACGGGGACGCTGTGGCGGTAACCCGCGGCGGGATAAGTGTATCTGGAGCTGGTCCGGTACTAAACTTGCTGTCAGGCACAATTATAAGAAATAATCGTCGTGTCGGTACCGGTGGTGCTACTGGTACCGGTGGCGGTGTGTCACTAGAAGGCACATCCATAGTCAATATGTACGATGGGGTTCTCATCACAGAAAATTTTGCAACCAACGGTGGCGGGGGCATAGGGTTCTCGTCCATGGGATTAACCCCAATTCTAAATATGCATGGCGGCACAATAAGCAACAATCATGCATCCTGGGGTGGGGGTATCTGGCTGATGGCCGGTGTTGTCAACATGTACGGCGGCGTCATCACCGGTAATTACGCCGGAATCATAGGCACTCAATCACCCTTTGAGAGCAATACCCATGGCGGAGGCGGCGCAATTAGAGTATGTTGTGGAGGGCGACTGTTCATGCATGACGGCACTATTTCCTATAATACAGGACGTCATGGGGGCGGTGTGCATCTGTCTCACTCTCAGACAATAGGAGGAGTTGAGCATTCTGCGGTATTTGTTATGCGCGGCGGTAACCTAATCGGCAACCATGCTTCACTTGATCATATTGACCCTGCGGTACACCATCCCGCATTCCCCAATAACAAGGATGGAGGCGGTGTTTTCATCACAGAAAGTGGTATTTTCACAATGGCAAACCCTGTCTTTGGAAACTTGCCAAACGAAATCCATATCAGTCACAATATTGCCGACAGACACGGTGGTGGCGTTTTCTATGAAGTAGGTATTTGGGAAACAGATGAGCGTAATCAACCGGTTGTATTTGAGGGTAATGAAGCTAAAGAAGATGGCGGCGGGATTTTCCTCTCATACAAGGAATTGGAAATGTTTGGAGAATGGAGGATTGATGGAAATAGTGCAACTAGGGGCGGCGGAGTATTTATCCATGGCGATGCAACACCATGGGGCAATACAGGCACATGGCATCACCTTAGAGGGCCGGGGCATCTTACAATGCACGGCGGCAGATTCTATCAAAACCATTCTCATACCAGCGGTGGTGGTGTCTATATTTACCGAGACGGTGCGTTCTTTATGCATGACGGATATATTCAGGAAAACACATCTGAGATTTTCGGAGGCGGGGTATATGTATTCAACCCAGGTACGTACTACACAGCCAGGTTCCATGCATACGGCGGCACTCTCTTAGGAAATCGGGCCATTTACGGCGGTGCAGTGTACCTGATGTACCGTGCACATCTATTCGCAGATGATGTACTATTCTATGACAACCACGCCGAGCGAATGGGCGGGGCAATATTTACAGAACTGGTAGACTACGGATACCTTCTATCCGGTGAGGATGTACCACACGATATCCTATTCCCAACACCTCCTGACCCCAACGAGGTATTTAATGCCTTCGATAATATAGTCACCACGGAATTGGTGCGCTTTGATGAGAATACTGCAATTGCGCCTTTCCATAAGCCTTATAATGCGTATTTGTTGACCAATATCAAGTGGGCACTATGGGATACCAATCCATACGAGCATTTGAGCCTTCACCTGCACCCACTCAACAACTATGACATCAACTATGTACGACCGGTGTATTTCTATAAAACCGATATGGAGGTTTACTCCTTCCCTGCCACTATCAATAACCGTGGCGGTGCTGTGTTTGAGTTGGATATGGAAGTGTGGTGCGATAATGCGAACGATTATATATGGGAACTGTACACAACTGCTACAAGCCAGGCCAATGGACGGATTGCGTTGTTTGTTTTCCATACCGGGAACTTTAGGCTTAGAGAAGTAGCACCACCTCCCGGCCCTTGGTACCGGCTGCCTCCTGGACATTGGTACTTGGAAATGGCACTTGAGGCATTTGAAGGTGCCCCTGGTGTATGGGACGACTTGCTGTATATAGTAAATCCCCCCCCTGCGACTTGTCCTCTTAATACAGAATTCTTCTTTGTACAGCTTGATAGGGAAACCTATGGTACCCCCAACTGCGAAGGATCACAAGCGGAGCGGCTGCGCTGGCATGTGGGTAATGCACCCCCGAGAGCTGCTTTGCATCTCCATAAGACGGGACAGGACTTATTCGAGATGGCTTCGCCGACACAGCTTGCTCAAATAGAAGATATCCTTGTTGAAGGCGCAATCTTTAGACTATACCGTTATACGGGAGTAGGAACCCCGACGGATACTCTAGTGCCTGCTCCGGGCTGGGTAAGGGTAGGCTTAGACCACACCAGCTCCGGCGACCCGGATTATCCCATTGTGATTAATCTGAGCTTTAGGGCAGACGGGCAAGATCACACATACTATCAGCTTGTAGAAATTGTGCCGCCGCCTAACTATTCGGCACCTTTGGGTCAATGGCGAATCAGAATGGATATTATCGACCATGTAATAGAGCTTACGACGATATCATGGGAGTTACAAGGTGATAGAAGTACGCCTCATTTTATACGCCTTACCGGCGAAACCGGGTATGTATTTGCTGTAGGTAACCGGGTAGATTTTAACTTGCCAATGACCGGAGGCTTGGGTCAACATGGCGGAATTATTGCCCTCGCATCTGTAGGGGTTGCCATGATTGCCGCCGGCGGGCTTGTTGCTTATATGGTTATAGTAAAGAAAAAGTGGCGGAAGCCGTCTATGTTACTGGTGCGTAAAGGGTTGGATGAGTAGATTGGATGACTCACTCGGAGCATAACAGTGGGGCTGGTTAAGTCGTAATAAAATCGTAATATAGCAAATTAATTCGAAATCAGTCCTGCCTGTCGCCGAAAACGCGTTGAAGCGTTCGCGATTTTTGGCTCGGTCAAGACTGTTTCTCATTTAATTCGCTATAAAAACCCGTCATCCCGGGCTTGACCCGGGATCCCTTTAGTCCAATGGTTATGGAATCCCGGATTAAATTCGGGATGACAGGCCTCGAGGTTATGGCATTTTTAACGTGACAGCCCCATTTTTTTGTTTAAAGGATACCTGCCAAGTCTGTTAGCAATTCCAATGCCTTTGTATCGGCTACCTTGCATTCGTCGATTAGATTGGCAAGCTTCAGACGCACTTCCGGTTTTACCATGGCCTTCATCTGGGCTTCACCTCGTTCATATCCGCCTAGGATCTCATACATCTTATATATGCTTGATGCTGCCAGAGCAAATTGGTCTGAAATTTGGTACAAAAGCGGTTGCATGGAATCATTATCAGCCAGCCTCTTGAAAAATTTACTGGCACTGCTACGTCCATCCGAAATGCAATCCATAGCATCTCCTTGGCACATCAACCTCTCTACCAACAATGGTGAAATCATATTTTCAGAGAATTCTCTTTCGTCCAGTAATGCCTTTTTCCATGTATCATAGGCATATCCGGCTTTGGCATAATCCCCATGTTTACGGGGGGTCATTACTTCTATGGCGTTTTCGATAATTGTCTTGAGGGTGAAGCGTTGGCCTGTTGTTTCGCCATAGGACATAACCGCCTTGGTATCAGGGTTTTCCCACCATTTATCTGTAATATAGTAACCGGAGTCATCCAAGTTTACGACACCAGCGACATCCTGGTATTCCTGGAAAACATTCCAGCCCAGTAATGTCTCGCCATTGTTACGATAGCCAGTGATTACCCCGGCTTCAGGGGGACCGATGATTCCACATGCTATTATGGGAATGCCCTTATTAATCTTTTCTTTGATGAAATCAATAAACTCGGATTTATGCGTGTTTGCAGTTCTCACCAGAAGGTTGGATTCGTAGCCTAATGACTCCAGGCCTAAGCGAAATACTTTCCATGGGGCGTCAAATGCAAATATAGCGTCCACATTGCCGCCATCCCAGCAGGTTTCGTTCCAAGTTATGCGGAATGCGGCACCACAATAGACTATTGCCTCTTCATAGCTCAGCTCCACACCTAAAAAATTGGCTGCTGATTTCATGCTTATGGGTAGGGGTGTACAGCCGCCGAAGGCACCGTAATGGACCTTTGGGACACCGTATAAAACTGCGCTCATTTATAATCATCCTTTGTGATGTATTTTTGTACTGTGAAACCAAATACCCCAGCGCATAGTATCACACGCTTAAGGGGTGGCTTGATTTTGCGGAAATCCTTTGGGTTAAGGCATGTAACCCGCCTGAATGCCCGGGTGAAGGTGTCTGGATTTGTAAAGCCGTATCTTTCGGCTATGGTGGAAAAATTATCGTTACTATGGATGGCATCAAATGCTGCTCGGGATATCTTACGTTCTGTAATGTATTGAGCTAAGGATTTCCCGGTGTGACTCATGAAAACTGTTCGTAGGTGTGACAAAGAAAACCCAACATCCTCTGCCAAGGCTGAATACTGGATTTTTGTATGAATACGGTTTTCTATGAATACGATAGCGGCCCATATAACCAAGGTATGGTTCACGGTTCCAGACTCCCTTTTCTTCGCGAATTATGTACATGTTATCATGCATGGATTATATCGTCTCGACGATTTTAACGATATAGCGAAAGACACAAAAGACGCGAAAAAGATAACTTGCAATCTCTTTCGCGTCTTTCGCTTTTTTCGCTATATTAATATTTATCTCGCAGCCAGGAACTCCTCAAGCTGCCTGTTGATTTCCTCAAGTACTGCTTCGGCACCATTGGCCATTAATGCGGCCAGATATTGAGGCACCGCTACAGCGGGGTCTACTGCACCTATGGTCAGTACATCCCGGAATTCATCTACTACGGCAATTAGGGCCGCATGTTCCATTGCTACTGCGGTGTTGTCAAAATTGAAGCCTAGAATCGGTGTGCCTACGCCTAGGGCATTGTATGCGTTAAATCTTGCAAAGTAGCCGTAACCATCTGTGTTTCTTGGGGTAAGGGCAAAGATATTACCCATACCAAAACGCCAGGTGGCATAGGTTTCGCGGCCCTCTGGAATAAGTTGTACCAGCTGGTTGCCGTCATCGTCGGTATACCATTGCCAGTGAATGCCCTCGATACCTTCGTTAAGGATTACGGCAAGCTCATTATCGGTGTACCAAGCGTTTAAGAATTGCACTGCAGCGGCTGGGTTTTGAGAATAAATAGATACAGCAAAGCCGGAACCTGCGGCAGACATTGTTGAGATAATGGGTCTTGCGCTTAGAGGTACATAGCGCACATCAATTTCGCGTTCTGCCTGCATTGAGGCGGTGTGGCCATATGCATATTGGCCAGTGGAGAAGAGATATTGGCCTTCTCTGTGCATTTGACTGATAATGTCACCGGCTTCACCGGCGATTGCCAGACGTGGGTCAATAAAGCCTCGCTCCCAGAAATAACGAACTCTATCCAGCACACGCAGGAAAAGCTCATTTTCCACTTGCAATTCAACCAGGGGATACACAGGGTTGGCGGGGTTTAATGGGTCAAAGGAGAACATAAATGCATGAATCCCTGTAAGGTCGCCGTCTGTGCTGGCAAAATGCTGTACAAAGTTACCGGCTTCCAGGTTAAGCGGGAAGAAGCTGTCGCCCCACATATCTTTGGAGGCTTGTAGGATGTCTACAAACACATCTTCAAAGATAATTTCATGGTTGGAGCCGTCCATATCAAAGATTTCGTCAAACTCAAAACCCAGTTCTGCAAGACGGGTGTTGTTTACGTCCATCTTGAACCATGCTGCATAATCCTTGTATCCGGGTACGCCATAGACGCCAAAACCCAGAGGTCCGTCTGTTACAAATGCATCCCACAGTGCGGTCGGTACTGCAGCCATCATATCTTGGCCATAGCGTTCTAATAAATTGTTATTGGGGTCATCTAGGCGGACATAGTTACCAATACGGGCATTGTTAAAATAGTTAAGGCCCCATGACCCGGTCCAAACAATATCTACGGAGGTGTCCATAGTGTCCAGAGCCATCTGAGCAGGCTCACCCATGGCCCAGCCACCGGTCCATATTGGCCGGATGTTGATATTTAGCCCAAGCTCCGCAAGGCGGGCGTTGGCTGCTTCTACTACCAAGGTGTCGTCATTGTCTACGCCACCGCCCATAAACCAGATGGAAACGGTGGTAGGAGGCTCGTCAAACTGCGGGCCGTCATCTTCATCATCGGGCTCATCTGGTGGCGGATCTACAGTTTCTTGATGCTCGGGCTCCGGGGTTGGATCCGGGGCGGTTTCTTCTTCGCCGTTTCTGCTACATGCGGCAAACATTGCAAGTGCAAGTGCCAGACATACTACTGTAAGTAAGAACTTTTTCATTTCTCTCTTCCTTTCTTTGAATAAAGATTTATAAAACGCTTGGGCATTCCTATTCTTTGATTGCGCCAATGGTTAATCCGGAAATGATAAACCGCTGGAAGAACGGGTATGCCAAAGCAATGGGAACCACAATAATTACTGCAAGAGCCATGCGCAGTCCTTCGCTTGGAAGATTTGCTAAATTAATATTGGCGGCACCAATCGTTGCAATGTTGCGCCGCAGGAATTCTATGTTTAGCTGCATTTCCATCAATAGGTATTGTAAAGGGAATAGAGTGCGTTCCCGAACAAAGAGCATTGCGTTAAACCAGTCATTCCAGTACCCTATGGCAGTAAGGAGTGCCACTGTGGCAATGCCCGGCTTGGCAAGGGGTATAACAATGGTAAACAAAGTGCGGAACTCGCTGCTGCCATCCAAAGAAGCACATTCGATTAGGGATTCAGGGATGGAAGTCTTAAAAAATGTGCGCATTATAATGACATGGAAGGGCGCAAGGAGCATAGGCACAATCATGGCGGCATAGGTATCGCCAAGGTTTAGCAGATTGCGGATTGTAACCACGGTAGGTACCAGTCCGCCGCCAAAGAGCATGGTGAAAAATATAAAGAACGCGAAGAACTTCTTAAAAGGCAAATCCCGTCGAAAAAGGCCATAGGCATATAAAATGGTGATAAGCACTGATATAAATGTGCCAACCCCAGTTACAATGATGCTGTTAAGAAAGCTGCGCCATAAGGTGTCTCCTAAGTCAAATGCAGCCTGAAAAGATGTAAGGGACCATTCCACAGGGAAGAATGAATACCCGACGAGGCGAAGGCTGTCTGCACTGGTAAAGGCTATAATAGTGATAAAGATGAAAGGAATGATGCAAGCAAGAGCAAAGCCGCCTACTATCAAATGAATGCAGACTTCAGCAAAACGACTGACTCTGTTGATGCGGAGTTTGCTACGGATTCTCATTGATTTGACCATGTCTTCACCCCTTTAACTAGAACATCGCATTCTCATTATCGACTTTGCGCACGATGGTGTTGGCAATCATTATGCAGATAAACCCGATAACTCCCTGGAACAACCCTGCCGCGGTAGCTATACCAACAGCTCCGGGAACCGGTAATTGCATAATCCTAAATACATAGGTATCAAAAACTTCTGTGACTCGCTGCAGTGGGCCCATGTTCATAGGAATCTGCCAGAACAGCCCGAAGTCCGCGTTGAAAATCCGCCCTACTGCCATAATAAACATAATAATAATCATAGGCTTGATGCTAGGGATAGTAATAGACCAGACCTGTCGCCACTTGGGTGCCCCATCTATTGCTGCGGCCTCGTACATACCTTGGTCAATCCCGGCAATGGCCGCTACATAGATGATGCAGGTAAAGCCAAGATTTTTCCAAAGATGGGAAGCGGTAAGGATTACCGGCCAGCCTGTAGGGTCCAAGTACCACATGCGTACATCGGAAAGCACCCCGAAGGTAGGGTCTAAGAAAGCAAATACAAAATAACTTGCCACAACCCAACTAATGAAGAATGGGAAGAACATAAGAGTTTGGTATAGCTTGGAAATAAATTTCTTGCCAAGCTCACTGACGCAAATAGCTAAAGCGATGGCAAAAACCGTTGTAAGCACGATAAATACTGCATTATAGACGAGGGTATTACGAATCATATTCCATGCCCTATCTCCAAAGAAGATAAAGCGAAAATTATCCAGCCCGATAAAGCGACTATGACGAATATTATTGAAAATAGTAGGATTGGGAGGGTGGGGGCGATATTCCTGAAAGGCCATAACAATCCCGGCCATTGGCACATAGCGCAGCAACAAAAGCCAAGCGGCACCAGGCAACATCATGAGTAAGAGGGCAAGCTTTCTTCGGTTTTTGCTACTGAAAATCTTCATGAATTGCCCTCCTCCATTATGTGAATGCAGTTAACTTCGAATTAACTCTTGTTACTATAACATTAACCCATAAAAATATTACTGTCAATATGAATATTAGACAACAGACTTGCCATTGTCAAGATTATTTTGTGCAATAGGGCATTGTTTCGATGGATTCGAACATATTTCATAAAAATAGATTGGTATGGCTATATACAAAACAATTTTCGCATGTTAACATTGAGCCGCAAATGTAAATAAAATATTTGTATTTTGTTAATGCAATGTTAAGGAGATTGGTATGAGCAAACCCATCATGCAAGATATTGCATCCTCCTTGTCTGTATCCAGGGTCAGCGTCTGGAAGGCTCTGACCGACCGACCAGGTATTTCCGAAGAGTTGAGAGGGAAAATTCTAAGCAAGGCTCAAGAGATAGGATATGTGAAAGAGGCAGACCTGGAGATAAAGCCCCCAGCACGTACCATTGCCACGGTTGTTTCCAGGCCGGAATCTTCGATATTTTGGATGCAGATTATCCATCAGATTGCAGAAGAGCTATCGACCCAAGGTGTTAACATGTTGTATACCCATCTGCCTCCTTCCTATGAGGGAGGAGATGCTTTGCCTGCGGTATTAAACGACGGCTCTGTTTCCGGGATTATAGTACTTAACATATATTGTCAGCCACATCTTAAAATGCTTTCAGAGTTGCCGGTGCCTAAGGTGTTTTTAGATTCCATCCCTTCGATGCCTTACAACTCCCTTAATGGGGACCTTGTGCTTATAGAGGGACGGGCCGCAATCAGGCAGATTGCCGGGGCTCTCTTGGATAACGGAAAAAAATGCTTAGGATTCGTTGGCGATGTGAACTATGCTCAAACCAATATGGATCGATTCCATGGTTTTCAGGATGCTCATATCCAGCGAGGCCTTGTTTACGATGAAAGCTTAACCTTGACGGGGCATCTTCAGCTCAATAAACATTATGAGCAAATCAGTGTATTTTTATCATCGTTAATAAAGTCAGGAAGAATGCCCGATGGTTTTGTATGCGCCAGTGACTATATCGCTCATTTTATCCAGCGATATTTTACCGAGTATGGAATCAAAGATGTGGCCCTCACAGGCTTTGATAATAATGCTGAATATGTAAATGTTGCCAACAGGATTACAACGGTGGATGTACTCACAAAATCAATGGGGGAAAGACTTGCAAATAAGATTATGTTTGCGGTCAATCATCCCAATACAACCTCAGAAGTGTGTTATGTTACGTCCAAAGTTTTGTACCGAGGGTTGCCCGGTTAAGTAAAATGCCTGTTCCACACATATCGTAGGAACAGGCACTTTAGAATAATCATTGTTATAAAGCTTCCCATTTTTGGACAAAATCGTTTTGAAACTCGTCTTTCGTGACTGTATAAACATTCTTAAAATAGATATTCTTGTACTTTTCTAAATCGAAACGAATATGATTCTTCATCCCTTTCTTCGATGTAATTCTCCCTATTTTTTCTCTTGATTGAGATACTTGAACATCATGATGAGTGGGGTACTTGTTGTTTTGACAAAGACAATAGATGTATATATTCATCTTTGACAATATCAAAATTAATCGCAAATAATAGGGACATAGTCATGTACTCATTTTTCTCGCCGCTATTATCTTTTGATGTTTCTTTCAGTGATGTAATTGCATTCGACGAAATGTCACCATAGCTAATCATTTGTACCTCTCATTCTCCAGGTCTTGCAATGGTCTTGCTAGCTTTGCATATATTAAGTCAATGTTATCTGATACATCACTAATTGTGGCTTTGGCGTCAGTGTTTTCAGCCAGATAGTATTTGCATTTATTGGTGATTCCGTATTTGCGAGAGTATACCTCTATTGCGAATAGAAAATATGGGCTATGGGTGGTAAGAAGAACATGCAGGTTAAACTCTTTTTGCAACAAGACAATTAACTCTACAAATACTAATTGCCACTCTGGGTGTAAGTGTATTTCTGGTTCATCTAGGATAATTGTCCCATTAGTCTCAATGCAACCATTTTGAAGTAATGTCTTAATTATTGCAAATGTCTTTAACCCAGGTGATATGTTTATTACGTTGAGTGCAACTTCTGAGTTGCTTTCTTTATATACATAGGAACGAGGACCCTTTCTTACAATATCACCTGCACATATTGAGTTGATTTTATCAAGAGCTTTGCCAAGTTTTTTTGTAGTAACTATTTCATCTATAGATGATAATGTCTCAGTACGTGTTAAGCATGATTTGAGGTGCTCGCGATGAGATAAATAGCGAATATGGTGATGTGTCGTTCGAATTGGTGTAATATAATGGAGATTATCAAAGGCATATGGGTCATCAATAAATATCGCCTCTGTGTTTAGGCTTAATCCGTTAGTTACGTTAATGCTGACATCATCTATAACTGATATTTGTACTGTTGTATCTTTTATTCTTAGCGTAATTTCTGATGGTATGTTTGGGTAATATACATTATTAAGTTGCATACCGAAATCAACCTGCATTTTGTTTACTAATATGTTCACTAGTGCCTCATTATCAGAAATATTCGCAACCTCTATAATGTAGTCAATTATGTCATCAAAGTCGATGTTCTCCTCTCTATTCTGAATTAAAGGGGAGCTCAACAGGACAGAATGCAGCAACTCTTTTTGTGTATTTGTGTCGCTGCTCTCATGCGAGCTCAACTTTTCCATTATAAGCTCTGCCAAGTCATTTAATTCAAATCTGCGAACCCTAAGCCTATTATCCATATTGACATATGATAACTCTATTGCTCTGCTAATAGAGGATAATCTTTCTGAGTCGATTTTATCACTTACCTTGCTGAAGCTATTAAAGATAAAGTACAGGGTCTTTCCTACAGTACTTTTTCCAGTGTTATTTTCACCGGCAATAACGGTAATACCATTAATTTCTATATCTGCAGATGATATCTTTCCCAGATTTTTTATGCTCAAAAACATAATGCAACCTCCCATTAATGATTGCCTACTAACTATTCCCATAATGCAATTATTTCAATCAAATCAATGTATGATGGTCAGTTGGATATAGTTGCTGTAGAGATGTTATATCATACCACTGGTTAATTTTCCATATAAATCTTTGTTGCTATGATGAATGAGCATACGGGTGTCAAAAGTGTTATGTATCAACTTAGGCTTTACTTTGATTTTTAGAGACAGCATCATCAGGATATACCACGAAACGTGTAAATAATTGACAACCCTCTCCTGCGGGATTATCCTTAGAGCTGTTGTGAACAAGTTCTTTGGAGGGCCAAATGAGTCGATTAACGAAGCCATTAGTCGGGATAATCATGGGCAGTACTTCGGATTTAGAAACAATGGACCATGCAAGCAAGGTATTGGAGGAATTGGAGGTACCCTTTGAAAAAAGGGTGGTTTCCGCCCACCGTACCCCGGAGTACATGGTGGAATATGCCGCTACGGCTGCGGAGCGTGGGCTCAAGGTAATTATAGCCGGGGCAGGAGGGGCGGCACATCTGCCGGGGATGGTGGCATCCTGTACCAGCTTGCCAGTAATTGGAGTACCGGTGCAGTCCAAGGCCCTTAGTGGGATGGATTCATTGTTGTCTATTGTGCAAATGCCCGCTGGGGTTCCTGTGGCTACAATGGCAATAGGTGTAGCGGGAGCAACAAATGCAGGATTGATGGCAGCAAGAATTTTGACAACGGCTGACAGTGAGCTGTATAAAAAACTGGAGGCTCGCCGGGCTGCTATACGGGATAGTATTAGGAACTTGGAAATTAATAGTTGAAGATAAGCCAACTACGCAAACAGGATTTTTTGGTTTGTGGCGTTGGTTTTTTTATAAGCTATGGCGAATGCACCTGAGAAACACGATTGAAGGAGGGCAACCCAAAACGCCTAAATAGGCGTATTGGGTTGATTTTGCCCGACGCGTAATCGTGATTTCGAAGCGCGTTCGCTATAGGAAATTGCTTCGCAATTTCTAGGCGGCGTGTCGGAAACAAAAGTGCACGACCCGCATTTTGTTCTGTAAAGGAGAATACACATGACAAAAACAATCACCCCCTACCAAACCATAGGCATAATAGGCGGCGGGCAGCTTGGCCGTATGATGTGCCTTGCCGCCAAGGCCATGGGCTACTATGTGGCCGTGCTTGAGCCGACGCCAAACAGCCCCTGTGGCCAGGTTGCAGATATTGAAATTACCGCTGCCTACAATGATTTAGATGCAATCAAGCAGTTGGCAGAGATTAGCGATGTTATTACTTATGAATTTGAGAATATCGATTATGATGCCCTTACATGGTTGGAAACTAATGCGTACCTGCCCCAAGGCAGCCAGGTGCTGGGGACAACTAAACACCGTTTTAAAGAAAAGTCGGCTATTGCGGAAATGGGAATCCCGGTGCCAAAATTCACCTTGATTGACTGTGCCGAGACTCTGGAGAAATGTGTTTTTTACCCTAGTGTACTCAAAACAACCACCGGCGGTTATGACGGCAAAGGTCAAGTGGTGCTTAAATCCATTGCTGACCTGCCTCGTGGTCTGGAACTCGCAAAGGAAAGTGAATGCATCCTTGAGGAGTTTATGAATTTCGATTTGGAGGTTTCGGTTATTGTGGCAAGAAGTACCGCAGGGGAGACGACTGTTTTCCCGGTGGCAGAAAATATCCATGTTAATAATATCTGCCATAAGTGCATTGTCCCGGCCAGGATTTCCAAGGAAGTAGAGGCCCAGGCTATTGCCCATGGTAAGAAAATTGCCGAGAATCTGGATGCGATTGGTGTCCTTGCAATAGAAATGTTCGTGGTAGGGGATACGATATATATCAATGAATTGGCCCCTCGCCCCCACAATTCTGGACATTACACAATAGATGCTTGTGTCACAAGCCAATTTGAACAGCATGTACGGGCAGTTTGCGGATTGCCTTTGGGCGATACATCACTCCATACCCCGGTAGTGATGGTAAATATCCTTGGCAATCACATGGATAAGGAAAATATGCATAACCTCGCACCGTATATGCCTCTGATTGAGAGGGGCAAGATTCATCTTTATGGAAAAGCCCAGGCGGTGGATAATCGCAAAATGGGGCATGTAAATGTGCTTGGGGATATAAATGAAAATCTTATGGTCATAGATACCACGAAAATATGGGGATAGAGCATTTTAGTGGTTTTCCTCGGGAATTTGTTGATTTTTTATTTCGGCTTCAATTCCATAATACCATGTCTGCCATAGAGGAAAACAAGGCTACCTACAAGCAGCTCATTACCGAACCCCTTACACAGCTTTACCACGCGCTGATACCTGGGGTAACGGATGTAAGCGAATCGCTGATAACCAAGCCATCCAAATGCATATCCACCATGTACAGCGACATGCGTTTTTCCCGGGATAAGCCGATGAAGGAATATATGTATATTAGATTCCGGGAGTCTCATCGTGAACGTGACATTCCCGGGCTTTACTTCGATATGGGGAGAGAGCAGTATTCATATGGTCTGCGGATATATAAGCAAACTGCGGCGGGTATGGCACGAATCCGAGACGGAATTATTGCCAACCAACAGTCATTCGCTTACGAGTTAACTGCTAATAAAAAGATGGGAATAAGGATTCACGGTGATATGTATTCTAAAGACCGATTCCCGGAAATATCGGATGATGCAATAAAAAACCTGTTAAACCACAGGCATTTCTATATAAGTAAAGATTGCTCAATAGGGGAGAGGGTTTTTTGTGGTGAGTTGGCTGGTGAAATATCCATGGCATTTGTTGGCCTGAAAGGGCTTTATCAGCTAATAAAGGGTTTGTAGGCATAGGGGAGTGTATGCTATGAGCACTATTAAATGTTCGAAATGCAAACATGAAAATATTGCCGATTATCTAAATTGCTACTGTGGCAGTTGTGGTGAACGCTTAACCTCACCACCAAGGAGTAAAACCAAATTAAAGGAAACCTGTACCGAAACATTGATTACAAGACCTGACCTTATGGTAAAGTCATTGGTGTGTGGCTTTATATCATGGTTTATTGCAGTGAGATTTATATGGCTATTTCACAATCGAGTAAACTGGAGAAGCAGTACTCGCCTTGAGCTATTACTCATTGTCCTAGGCCCAGTCGTGGGCATAATCGGAATATGGCTGGCGTCAAAAGCGAATATAAAGGGTGTTACTTCGATATGCGTTAAAGTTAGTGTTGTAATTGCAGCTATCGTTAACGGTTTGATATTTATAGTTATGTTTGGATTTATACTATTACATGTTTTGTTGCGGATACTATGAAAATAGAGGAGTGCGATATGGGTGAGATAGGTGTTTTCACAAAGGCGTTCATTATCTTCAATAAAAAGATGCTAATTATCAAGCGGTCAGATTATTGCAATAGCGGCAAGGGCGAATGGGATATCCCCGGTGGGGGTCTGATTTTTGGTGAGACGCCTCTAGAATGCCTTCATCGTGAGGTAAAAGAAGAGACCGGTCTTGCTGTTAGTACAGACAGGCTGTTGTATGCCGCATCAATTCTTCATCCCCATAAACAAGGAATTGGACTGATGTATCTTTGCTCAACAGATTCTGTTGAGGTAAATCTTTCCGACGAACATACCGAGTATTTATGGGCAACCAAGGCTCAAGTTATTGAACGTATAACCGAGAAAGTCTTAGGCGACTATACCACCAATTCGGTTTTTGAAATATTAGATATCGATTAACGGAGGCAAATCTATGATAACCCCAAATCAAATTAAGGAATCCCGCATCTACACCCAAATGGGTATGACTGACCAGGAATATACCCGGGTCAAAGAAATCCTGGGCCGACTACCCAACTATACCGAGCTGGGCCTATTCTCGGTCATGTGGTCCGAGCATTGTTCCTATAAAAATTCTAAACTCGTGTTGCGAAAGTTCCCCACAAAAGGCTCTCGGGTCCTACAAGGCCCTGGCGAAGGTGCCGGAGTCGTGGATATCGGCGACGGGCTTGCAGCTGTTTTCAAACTGGAATCCCATAACCATCCGTCCGCACTCATGCCCTTTGACGGGGCGGCTACCGGGGTAGGGGGGATTATCAGGGATGTATTCTCCATGGGCGCGCGGCCTATTGCGGTGGTAAACTCTCTGCGATTTGGGGAGCTTGATAATGAGCGGACTTGCTTCCTTCTCAAGGAAGCCGTGGCTGGGATGGCCGACTATGGCAATGGTATGGGCATACCCACCGCCGCCGGGGAAATTCAGTTTGACCCTTGCTACGCTTCCAATCCTTTGGTCAACGCCATGTGTGTCGGTATTGTCCGTCATGACGGCATCAAAAAAGGGATAGTCGCTGGGGTTGGCAACACTATAATCTACGCAGGCCATGCAACGGGCCGGGATGGGGTACAAGGTGCAAGCTTTGCCAGCAAGGAACTTGCCGAGGAGCAATCTGAAAATGAAAAGCCCATAATCCCCCACGGTGACCCACATATGCAAAAAAAGCTGATGGAGGCCTGTCTGGAGCTCATGAACAACCCAGCCCTTGTAGGCATCCAAGACATGGGTGCCGCCGGCTTGATTTCATCCTCATCAGAAATGGCCTCCAAAGGCGGAATGGGTGTTGAACTTGACCTGGATAAGGTGCCAACAAGAGAAGCGGGTATGACTCCATACGAGATGATGCTCAGTGAATCTCAGGAAAGAATGCTACTGGTGATAAAACATAGTGCCCAGCAAGAGGTCATAGATGTATTTGCAAAACACGGCGTAAACGCTGTAGCCATAGGCAAAGTAACCGATGATAAGCAAGTTCGCCTCCTATTTAAAGGAAAAATCGCAGCCGATGTCCCCGCCGACGCTTTGGCTCAAGAAGCCCCGGAATATCAAAAGCCTTCACGAGAAGCGGCATATTATAAGGAACTTAAATCCAAAGACGCAACAATAAAAATAGAAGACCTCCACTGTCCCTGGTGCAAAGAACCCGGATGCCCCGACTTCGGCTCAAAAGACATAGCCGCATACACAATAACCCTTATGCGGCTCCTTGAACAACCCACCATTGCAAGTAAGCACTGGGTATATTCTCAGTTTGATAAGACCGAGGATACCCTCGTACCTCCCGGCTCAGATGCCGGCATAGTCCGGGTACCCGGCACAGACAAGGCACTGGCAATGACCGTGGATTGCAATAGCCGTTATGTATATCTTGACCCATATCAAGGCGGGAAAATCGCCGTGGCCGAAGCCGCTCGCAATATTGTGGCCTCTGGGGCAACCCCCCTTGCAGTAACCGATAATCTTAATTTCGGCTCTCCGGAAAATCCGGAAATATTTTGGCAGTTGGAGCAATCTGCCACGGGCATTTCCGAGGCATGTGTCGCCTTCGATACCCCGGTTATAGGGGGCAATGTATCCCTGTACAACGAGCGAGGTGCTATGGCAATTTACCCAACACCTACAATCGGTATGGTAGGGCTAATTGAGGACCTTTCTTATATCACGACCCAGGAGTTTAAAAATCCTGGGGAGGCTATATATTTGATAGGCTCGTATCACCGCCATGAGTTTGGTGGCAGCGAGCTGCAAAAGATGATTAACGACGGGGCAATCTTCGGCCCGGTGCCTGCCATTGACTTGGCGGAAGAAAAGCGTAGCCAGGATATTGTCCTTACCGCTATACGGCAGGGGCTTGTAACCTCAGCCCACGATGTCTCCGAGGGTGGTATTGCAGTTTGCCTTGCGGAATGCCTTATGGACTCCCAAGGATTGGGCGCGACAGTGAATATACCGGATTTGGACGCTATCGGGTTTTTGTTTGGGGAAAGTCAGTCCCGGTTTATTGTAAGCTGTTCCCCAGCCAATCAAGCCGCCTTTTTGAATCTGGCTGGGGCCAGTGCTACATTAATCGGCCATACCACATCCGATGGCCAACTAAAAATCGACGATAAAATCAACATCCCTGTCTCAAAATTAACGGAAATCTGGAGAGGGGCCTTGGAAAAATGCCTTCAGAAATAAGAGGCATCAACGAAGCCTGCGGGCTTTTTGGGGTATGGGGCCACTCGGAGGCGGCGCAAATGGCCTATTATGGTCTTCATGCTCTACAACACAGGGGCCAAGACGGAGCGGGAATGGTGGTAAAAAATAACGGTACCCTTATTCGTCATCGTGGCCCAGGCCTTGCTGCTGATGCCTTCCCCAAAGAAGTCTTAGATAAGCTCACAGGCACTGCCGCCGCCGGTCATGTACGTTATGCCCTATCCGGGGTACACAGCCAGGACGGCTATCAGCCTAGGCTTTTTCATTTCGAAAACAGTAGTATGGCAATCTGTCATAATGGTAGCTTGATAAACTCGGAAAAACTACGCCATGATCTGGAAGAAGACGGAAGTATCTTCCAAACCAGCTCAGACGCAGAAACCCTTGCCCACCTAATTAGAAAAAGCAAGGAAAAAAAGTTGCTGGAGAAATTAAAGGCAGCACTTCGCCAGATAAAGGGCAGCTTTACATTCCTAATCCTGACTCAGAAAAAAATGATAGCCGCCCGTGACCCCATGGGCATCAGGCCCCTGGTAATAGGCTTGTTGGGGGATGTATACATGGTGGCATCAGAAACTTGTGCTTTTGACACATTGGGGGCAAGATATGTCCGGGATGTTGCCCCTGGGGAGATTGTTATTATCGATGATGATGGGCTCCAATCGGAGTTTTATGCTGATAAAACCAGCTTTGCAGCCTGCGCAATGGAGTTTGTATATTTTGCAAGACCAGACTCTGATATTGATGGGGTAAATGTCCATTCTTCACGGAAAAATGTGGGGCGAATCCTTGCCGTGGAATCTCCTACCAAGGCGGATGTGGTTGTACCTGTCCCTGATTCTGGGATTTCTGCGGCAATAGGCTATGCGGAAGCCATGAATATCCCCTATGAAATTGGTCTAATAAAAAACCGCTACGCCGTCCGTACATTTATCACTCCCTCCCAGGAACTAAGGGAGCAGGGCGTAAAAATGAAGCTCTCTGCCGTCCGGTCTATCGTCCAAGATAAATCTGTGGTGCTTGTAGATGATTCAATAGTCCGGGGCACTACCAGCAAACGCATTGTTACCTTGTTAAAAGAGGCAGGAGCCAAGGAAGTCCATATGAAAGTAGCATCCCCTCGTCTGACCCACGCTTGCTGTTACGGCGTAGACCTGCACACAACCAAGGAGTTGATAGCCCATAGCAAAACCACCGAAGAAATCTGCAATATTATCGGCGCGGATTCCCTTTCATATATAAGCGAAGAAGGTCTAAATCGGGCTGTAGGGCTGCCTGGCCTATGTATGGCCTGCTTTACCGGGGACTACCCGGCAGGCAACAGCTTTTGTCATTTCTGGTAAAGCCGCTCATTTTGTATCAAAGGAGAAGAACATGTCTAATCAATACAAGCAAGCCGGAGTCAATATAGAAGCAGGCTACGAAGCCGTTTCCCGTATAAAAAAGCATGTGGATAAAACCAAAATCCCCGGAGTACTGGGGGGATTGGGTGGTTTTGGTGGTCTTTTCGAGTTGACATCCTACATGGCTGGGATGAAAGAACCCGTGACCGTAAGCGGTACAGACAGTGTCGGCACCAAGGTAATGCTGGCCTTTGCCATGGATAAACACGACACAATCGGCATAGATGCCGTGGCAATGTGTGTCAATGATGTAATAGTCGTAGGCGCGAAGCCCCTGTTTTTCTTGGATTATATAGGCTGCGGCAAGCTGGATCCGGCTCAGGCCGAGGCTATTGTTGCCGGTGTGTGTGAAGGCTGCGTCCAGTCAGGCTCGGCCCTAATCGGCGGCGAAATGGCGGAAATGCCCGGTGTGTACAAGCCCGGTGAGTATGACCTAGTGGGCTTTAGCGTTGGTATCGCGGATAAGTCCAAGCTAATCACCGGTGAGAATGTCCAAGCCGGAGACGTACTAATCGGCTTGCCCTCCAGCGGTGTGCATAGCAATGGATTTTCTTTGATTAGAAAAATCATCGCCGACAATAATTTAAGCTTAAAAAAAACCTACCCAGGTTTTGACAAACCCCTGGGCGAAATCCTTATGACTCCCACAAAAATCTATGCTAAAGAAGTGCAAGCTCTGATGGATACTGTCACAGTTAAAGGCATGGCACATATAACAGGGGGCGGGTTTATTGAGAATATCCCAAGGATGCTCCCGGTGGGGCGTGGGGCTGTAATCAACCGCGGTACCTGGGATATCCCGGCGATTTTCCCATTTCTACAAGAACAAGGTGGCATTGATGAGATGGAGATGTACAACCTATTCAATATGGGAATAGGCATGGTGGCGGTTGTGTCCCCGGAAGACGCAATTAAGGCAAGTGCCACAGTCATCGGCAAAGTAGTCCCAGGAGAAGGAGTTTCATTATGACTCAAAAACTCACCAACCAGCTTAAGTTCCTATCCGAGGCCGACAAGCTCAAGACCGTCTACCGCCAAACACTAATCACCGATAAACATCGGGAAGAAACCTCGGCAGAGCACTCCTGGCATTTTGCCTTGATGGCAATGACTCTATTCGAGTACTGCGTACTCCCTGATGTAGACCTGGATAGGGTAATCAAAATGGCTTTAATCCACGACCTGGTGGAACTATACGCTGGGGATACCCCGGCATATTCCGATTGGGTACCTGAGGATAAACTTACGCAGGAAAAAGAAGCCGCAGATAAGCTGTTTTCTCTGTTGCCAAAGCCATTGGCTGACGAGTATCGGGCCCTATGGGATGAATTCGAAGAAATGAATACCAACGACGCCAAATATGCCGCGGCAGTAGACCGCCTTCAACCCCATCTCAATAATTACCAGACAGAAGGCCATGCTTGGACAAAATGGGACGCAACTGCGGATAAGGTATACAAACGTATGGCTCCGATAAAGACAGCTATGCCTATTGTATGGGAATATGTAGAATATATAATCAAAGATAGCTGCGAGAAAGGATATATTATCCCGTGAAAAATATCGCGATTTTTGCATCTGGCAATGGCTCCAATTTTGAAGCCATTGCCAAAGCCGTAAAAAGCGGCGAGATTAATGCAAATATATCTCTGCTGGTGTGCGACAAGCCCGAAGCTAAGGTAACCTCCCGAGCTGGCAGGCTGAGCGTACCAATTTTCGTATGCGATTCAAAGGACTATCCAAACCGTGCCGCCCACGAAAGTCGGATATTATCCGCACTGGAAGATGCCGGTGTTGAGTTTATTGTACTTGCGGGATATATGCGTATAGTAGGTAAAACCCTACTAGACACCTTCGAAGGCCGTATAATAAACATTCACCCCTCAATGTTACCTGACTTCCCCGGCTTAGACGCCATAGAAAAGGCATTTAGCGCAGATGTCAAGCAAACGGGAGTGACTATCCATTATATAGATTCCGGGGTAGATACCGGGCCGATTGTTGTGCAAGAAATGATAGATATCCTACCTGAGGATACTTTGGAGAGTTTAGAGGCCCGGGTGCATGAGGTAGAACACCGGCTTTATGTTAAGGTGTTAAAGGACTTGCTTTAAAAACTTGGAAAAATCTTAGACATTTTACACCTAAAAACACACATTTTGATAGTACCTTTAATGGAAAAAATGAGGAGGCCCAAAATGAAAATCCATGACATAACAGCATCAATTTCCAATAACCTACCCCCATACGGCGGCGGATTACGCCCTGTAATTACCCACCCGGCCCGAATGGCCGACGGTGAGGCCTATAATATCTCTAAAATGTCATTTTCCTCTCACACCGGCACCCATGCGGACACCCCTTTTCATTTTATTGCCGATGGAGCCGACTGTATTACGACTCCACTAGACCATTTTTATGGGCCGTGTAAGGTTGTGACCCTCCCGGTTACTAGCCATATCACTAAAGCTGACATTGAGGGCCTGGATATCCAAGCAGGGGATATAATTCTGTTTAACACAGGGCAATCCAAGTATATGAGTTGCGGTGATTTTAAAGAAGACTTTATCGCCCTTACGCCGGAAGCCGCAGAATATCTCGTCTCCAAGAAAATCAAAACCATAGGCATAGATTATTTATCCCTAGACCCATATGGTGCTGAAGGTTTTCCCGCTCATAAACTTTTGTTAGGAAGTGGTATCGCTGCATTGGAAGGCTTGGTGCTGGATGGCGTCCCCGATGGGGAATACATCCTGTCGGCGTTGCCACTGAAGTATCCGGGCGGCGACGGCTCCCCGGTACGGGCGATTTTAATCGAGCAATAAAACCGTTACATCTCTAGTTTTGTCATTTTGGCGGAAGCCGTTTTTCGATATAAAGGGGGAGAAATATGGACTTATACATTGCGCGTCATGGAGAGACTCAATTCAATGTAGAAGGCCGGATGCAAGGTCAAGGCAAGGACTCGCCACTTACCACCCGCGGTCGGGCGCAAGCTCAAGCCCTGGGCAAGACCCTGGAGGCGATTAAAAGAAAGGGTGCCTTTGACGCGGTATATTCCAGCACCGCAAAACGGGCATCTGATACAGCGGAAATTGCCCTCGGCGTAAAACCTATCCTCGACCCCCGCCTGGTGGAAATTGGCCTGGGTGACATGGAAGGGATGCAATATCAGGAAGGCGCAGAAGCCTTCCCAGAAACTGCCGCAAGCCGTCAGTTAAGCCCCGTGGACTATATCCCGCCTCCAAACGGCGAAACCCTGCCGGATATGGTAGCCAGAGTGAGCTCATTCTTGGAGGATTGCACCGCACATAACAAGGTTTTTGTACTGACCCATGCCTATACAATGCGAGTCTTTCACGCCTGTATTACTGAAAAAAATAACAATGCATCCATATCAGAAGTTGTAACCGCAATCGCCCAAGCCCCAAGGTTTAATAACTGCGATGTCGCTCATTTTAAATTTGAAAATGACGAATGGCGCCTGGTTAGCGTTACCCCATTAGAGCTCCCAACAGAAACCAAAGTTCAACCGGTAGTCGAGGATTGGCAAAGAGTTATCTCTCCACAAAAGAGATTTGTATTGGAAACAGATAAATCTTTGGCTCCGACGTTTGCTCTCTTCGCATTTATAACCGCATTGCTATATACCATAAGTTTTACCGGGATTCGAGTATATCCCCAGTTGTCTTTTTTCGTGTTTTGCAGCGTGACACTTATTCTGTTGTATGTATTGCTTCGGCGGCTTGGTTGGATTCGACATCCACGGGCTTTCCTATGGGGTATTCCCCTTATGATTCTTGCCTGCTTTAATTTGGTCTTTGGCCGTTCGGCCTTTACCTATATCAATGTTGTTGCGGTATGGGTGCTGTTTGCATTTATTATCTACGGAGCCATCCATGGGGCAAAATACCCCTTTGGGGCTCTTTCATTTTGGGTAAATATTGCTAAGGTTATCCGAGGTCATTTGACAGCGGGGATTTGCCTGGTCATGGACACCTCCAAGAACTATAAACTCACAAAAAACCACCCGGCCATGCGGTTTCTTCTTGGCATTGCCATTGCCCTGCCCTTACTTGCTATAATCATGGCCCTGATGATAAGTGCTGACCAGGTTTTTGCCACAATTTTGCGGGATTTCTTCGAAGGTGATGGGGATTTTGACTTTGCACGGTTTTTTGGCCATATAATCGTAACGGTAATTGCCTCGGTTTTTGCTGCGGGATATGTGTATAAGGCCAAATTTATGGCCCCAAGTGATGCGACTTTTAAACCCTTCAACTTAGATAAAATCATTGCATTGGCCTTTTTGTCAGCCATCAATCTGCTGTTTCTGGCTTTTTGTTATATCCAGCTTGCCTATCTTTTTATGGGTGGTTTCGGCACTTTGCCTGGGGATATTGTATTTGCGGATTATGCCCGTCAGGGATTCTTTCAGCTATTGTTTATTATTGTCATAAATTTTTCAGTAATTATCATCTTTATACAGGTCTTTTCTCATCACGCCCGTGTGGGAGCTGTCCGGTTGATGCTCACTTTGTTGACGCTATTCACCGGGATGTTGATTGCTTCTTCTTTTTATAGAATGAATATGTATATGAGGGTTTTTGGATTTACTCCTCTTAGGATGTCTGTTATCACTTTTCTGGTAATGTCGGTGCTACTTTGCATGGTGACTCTGATTGCCCTTTTCAAAGAAAAATTTGATGTAATGCGAACATATTTGATTATCGGGATGGTGTTTCTGGTGCTGGCCAATGTGTCCGGGTCGGGATTTTTATCCGGCAGGCTCAATGCCCATTTGTATCGGAATAGTAATGAATATCACTTCACTATGCGGGACCATTTTTGGGATGCGGATAATGCAAGTAGCCTAATAGAAATCTACCATCTGACCGGCAACGATAGTTTGCGAGCAGATATCCGCTGGCGGCTGGTGGCCTACTATTGGCAATATATCGACGAACCCTGGCAAAACCGTAGCATAATAAAAAGAGCAAATCTACGGCAAATAGAGGCATATTTTGGCCCAGTTCCTGTACCCACCAAGCGAGACTTGTAGAAAGGAGAAATCATGAAAAAACGAGCACTAATAAGCGTATCAGACAAAAACGGCATCGAGGCCTTTGCAAAGGGCCTAATCGCCCAAGGCTATGAAATTATCTCAACAGGCGGCACATACGAGCTACTAAAACCCCATGGTGCCATACAGATTTCGGAAATCACCGGCTTTCCCGAGGCCCTAGATGGCCGGGTTAAAACCCTACATCCTGCCATACATGGCGGCATTTTGGCTGTCCGGGACAATCCATCTCATATGGCAACCTTGGAGAGTTTGGACATCAACACAATTGATATAGTAGCCGTAAACCTCTATCCATTCAAAACCACAATCCAAAAATCCGATGTAACATATGCAGAAGCTGTGGAAAACATAGATATAGGCGGCCCAGCAATGATTCGCTCTGCCGCAAAAAATCACGCCCATGTGGCGGTGGTAGTAGACCCAGCGGATTATGATGGGCTTTTAAATGAATTATCCATTGGCGAGGTAAGCCTTGACACGAAAAAATCTCTAATGGCCAAAGCCTTCCGCCATACCGCCGCTTACGATGCACTAATCGCCAGTTATTTCACCAAGGAGCTCCATCCAGAAAATCTAACCCTCACTTACGAGAAAAAACAGACCCTACGCTACGGTGAAAATCCCCATCAGCAAGCTGCGCTTTACAGTGATTTTATCCCCACAAGCTCCATACTAACGGCCAAACAGCTCCACGGAAAGGAGCTGTCCTATATCAACATTGGTGACGCTGACGCGGCCCTATCCTTGGTACGGGAGTTTGACACCCCAGCAGTTGTAGCGATAAAGCACTACTGCCCCTGTGGTGTAGGAATAGGCGAAAACATTGCCCAAGCCTACGACCGGGCATATGAAGCCGACCCTCTTTCGATTTTCGGCGGGGTTGTGGCATTTAACCGGGAAGTGGATGAATATTGTGCCAGGAAAATGAACGAAATCTTCCTGGAAATAATAATAGCCCCAAGCTTTTCCGACGATGCTCTTAAAATTTTGATGAAAAAGAAAAACTTACGCTTGTTGCAGGTAGCCCCATCATCAACCGTAACAGGCCAACAAGTGGTCTCAATAGCTGGCGGTTTACTGGTTCAAGAAAAAGACCATTATACTTTCGAAAACGCCAATCTCACCTTCCCTACAATAAAAAAACCTACAGAAGCTGAATTAAAAACTGCAAGATTTGCCTGGACGGTAGTCAAGTATATTAAGTCCAACGGCATACTAATCGCAAAAGAAAACATGACCCTAGGCATAGGCCCTGGCCAAACCAACCGGGTAGGAGCCGCCAAAATTGCCTTAGCTGGGGCAGGGGAGAGAGCAAAAGGCGCAGTGCTGGCTTCAGATGCAATGTTCCCAATGCCGGACACAGTAGAAGAAGCTGCAAAGGCAGGCATATCCACAATCATACAAACAGGCGGCAGTTTACGTGACCAGGACTCAATCGATGCCTGTGATAGACATGGAATCGCCATGATATTTACCGGAGTACGGCATTTTAAACATTAGGGAGGAACTCATGCACAAAGTACTGGTAGTAGGCTCCGGCGGCCGTGAGCACGCCATTGCGTGGAAAATATCTCAGTCCCCTAAAGTAAGCAAAGTATATGTAGCCCCAGGCAATGCTGGGATGGAAGATATCGCAACCAGGGTACCCATCAGCCAAATGGATTTTACGGCCTTGGCTGCTTTCGTAAAAACTGAGGGCATAAGCCTCACAATCCCCGGCCCGGAAGCAATTCTTGCTGCTGGCATTGTTGACCACTTCCAAAAAGAGGGCCTTGCCATCTTCGGGCCGACGCGGGATGCCGCGATGATTGAGGGCAGTAAATCTTTCGCAAAAGACCTAATGGAAAAATACGATATCCCCACAGCAGCTCACGCCACATTTTCTGATTATCCCGCAGCCAAGGCCTATCTCAAAACTCAAACCCCACCCTTCGTATTAAAAGCCGATGGTCTGGCAGAAGGCAAAGGGGTTGTCATCACAGATTCTTTGGAAGAAGCCGACCAGGCCCTTAAAGACATGATGCAAAACATCCGCTTCGGTGAAGCCGGAAAAACCGTTGTAATCGAAGAATTTTTGGAAGGTGAGGAATTTTCCTATATGGCCTTCGTAAAAAGCGAGAAGGTATATCCTATGGTCATAGCACAAGACCATAAACGCGCTTTTGATGGAGACACCGGCCCCAACACTGGTGGAATGGGTGCCTATAGCCCTGTCCCTCAAATCAGTAAGGCAATGCTTACGGCAGCCCGTCGAGATATCCTAGAAAAAGCCGCAAAAGGGATGGTGCAAGAAGGCTGTCCATTCACAGGGATTCTTTACGCGGGGTTGATTGCCACTGACACAGGCCCCAAGGTCATTGAGTTCAACGCTCGTTTTGGTGACCCGGAAACGGAGGTGGTGCTGCCGCTACTGGAGAGTGATCTTTACACCGTGATAACTGACATCCTAGCCGATAAAACTCCGGATTTAGCCTGGAGCAAAGAACATATCACAGGTGTTGTAATGGCCTCCAAAGGCTATCCTGGTAAGTACGAAACCGGTGCTCCCATATATGGTTTGGAGAACCTAAGTCCTGAGACCTTGGTATTCCACTTCGCCACAAACCGCAGCAATGGAAACCTGACCACCAATGGCGGCCGGGTGCTTCTTATAGCCAGAAAAGGCCAAAACGCCCGGGATGAGCTTTATCGTGAAATCGAAAAAATTAAATGTGATAACCTGTTCTACCGTAACGATATAGGAGGCCGGAATGGAAATCTGGACAAAAAATGATGAATACCTTAGCCACCATCTAATATCCGAAGATGACGCGCTAAAGCAGGCCTTGGCAAACAGCCGCACTAACAATCTCCCAGACTGGGAGGTCTCACCAACTCAAGGCCAGTTCTTATCCCTTTTGGTCAAAATGACAAAATCAAAGCGAGTTCTCGAACTGGGTACCTTAGGCGGATACAGCACAATCTGGCTGGCAAGGGCAATCCCTGATGATGGCATAGTCATCAGTCTGGAATATGACTCCCACTACGCAAAAGTCGCTCAACAAAACATCGAATATGCAGGTTTGCAAAGCAAGATCAAAATAATTACAGGTGCGGCACTGGATATTATGAACACAATGATTGCTGAAAAAATCGAACCCTTCGATATGATTTTCATAGACGCAGACAAACCCAATAATCCCAATTACCTGCGACTATCTTTGCAACTCTCCAAATCTGGCACAGTAATCTATGGGGACAATGTAATCCGGGATGGCGAGTTGTGCAACGATAAAAATCCTGACCCAAAGGTAATAGGCTCAAGGCAATTCGTTGAGGATATGGGGAAATCAGCGCAATTAGAATCCACTGCACTTCAGACCGTCGGGGCTAAAGGCTACGATGGCTTTACCCTGAGTATCGTAAAATAAGGAGGCTCTCAATGACCCTAATCTACCGAGGCAAAACCAAGGATGTATACGAAAACTCTAACGGCACATACACCCTAAAATTCAAAGATTCCGCCACAGGTAAGGATGGCGTCTTCGACCCGGGAGAAAATGCCGTGGGTTTGGAAATAGAGGGGCTGGGACGGGAGTCTCTGCGGCTTTCAAAATATTTTTTTGAGATAATAAACCGCGCAGGTATCCCTAACCACTATGTGGAAAGTGATATTAATGCCGCCACTATGACGGTACTACCTGGGGCAGCTTTTGGCAATGGAATAGAATTTATCTGTCGCTTACGAGCAGACGGAAGCTTTGTTAGGCGATACGGAGCCTACATATGTCACGGTGCAAAGCTTGATTCCGTTGTTGAAGTTACAATAAAGGACGACGAGCGAAAAGACCCCCCGATAAATAAGGACGCTCTATTGGCCCTAAAAATCATGACTGAAAATGAATATGAAACCTGTAAGGATTTAACCATAAAAATAACCAAGCTGATAGCGGAAGAACTTGCAGCCAAGGGCTTGGAACTATATGATATCAAGTATGAGTTTGGTATTAGCGGCGGAAAGGTAATCCTTATAGACGAGTTCTCCGCCGGAGTAATGCGAGTATACAAAGAAGGTAAGCCCGTGCCGCCTATGGAGCTGGCTAAGTATTTTTAAGGAGTGCAGGGGGGCGGCGTAGCCGCCCCTACTCGAAGTGCTCAGATAAGGAGATGAAACAAATGACAAAACGACCAATCACACGCCGGGAGCTTGTTATCGACAACTACCACGGCACACCAGTAGCCGACCCCTACCGTTGGCTGGAGGATGACACTGCCCCGGAAGTGCAGCAGTGGATGGATGAGCAAAACAATGCATTTCAAGATTACATTGGCGAACATAGTATCCGCGACGAGCTAAAAACTCGACTATCGGAGCTAATCAAGTATCCTCGCTGTACAGTACCGCGATATGAGTCGGGAGTATACTACGCCTGGCGTAACGATGGCTTGCAAAACCAGTCTGTACTTTATGGTTCATCCAAATTGGATGAGATTGGCGAAGTAGTTTTCGATCCCAATAAACTGAGTGATGACGGTACTGTTGCAGTTAGCTCTTATTCTTTCAGTCCAGACGGAAAATATCTTGCCTATAGTCTGTCTGCCAGTGGAAGTGACTGGAAGGTGGGTAAGGTGCTTGACCTTGCAACTAAGCAAGACTTGACCGATACCTTAAAGTTCATGAGATACAGTGGCTTTTCGTGGCTCCCGGACAGTAGTGGGTTTTTCTATACACGATATCCGGAGCCCGATGTGGATACCGTGCTTAAAGCAGATTCCCGCAATGCAATGGCCTATATGCATCTCTTAGGGCAGGAACAAAGCCAGGATACTCTTATCCACAAGGACCCAGCCAATCCTGACTGGGGTTTTTATCTCCATACGGATGAAGATAAAAAGTGGTTGTTTATGAGCGTAAGCTATAGCACTCTGTTCAAGAACAAGCTTTTTTACAAGCCTTTGGCCAATCTGGAAAGCCCATGGCTACCCATTGCCGATACCTTTGACGAAGGCTATGATTTGATTGGTGTAGCTGATGACAAAGCATATTTATTTACCCAAGAAAATGCCCCGTTCGGCAAAGTTGTGAGCATTAAATTATCCGAAAAGGGTGCCACTGACTGGCAAACCGTTATTCCGGACCAAGGTGAAATGCTGGAATATACAGTCATGGTCAATAACCATCTAATGTGCGCATTCCTTCATCATGCGACTCATCAGTTAAAGCTATACGACTTGACTGGAAAATATGTAAGGGATATCGAGCTGCCTGCAATGGCTTCTATTGTGGGGCTTTCCTGTAAGCAGCGCCGGGAGGAGTTCTTTATTCAGATTTGCGGATATCTGTATCCGGATACGGTATTGCGCTACGATTTCTCCGGCAATGCGCCAAGTACATGGTTTGCTCCCAAAATTGACTTTCCATTTGGGGAATACGAGACCGTGCAGGAATTTGCCACATCCAAGGACGGGACCCAGGTGCCCTTGTTTATCACCCGGCGCAAAGGCCTTGCCTTAGATGGCAGTCATCCTACATTGTTATATGGTTATGGCGGGTTTAATATCAGCATTACGCCCACTTTCTCGCCCCAGCGGCTGGCATGGTTGGAAAAAGGCGGTGTTTATGTAGACGCCTGTTTGCGAGGCGGTGCGGAATACGGCGAAGCTTGGCATCGTGCAGGGATGCTGGAAAGTAAGCAAAATGTATTCGATGATTTTATAGCTGCGGGAGAGCATCTGATTGCGCGCAAGATTACATCCTCCGGGAAGCTGGCTATCAGAGGCGGTTCCAACGGCGGGCTTCTTACAGGGGCTTGCGTTACCCAGCGTCCTGACCTTTTTGGCGCGGTAATTGTAGCGGTGCCTGTGCTGGATATGCTCAGATATCATCGCTTTACAGCAGGGCGTTTTTGGGTTGGAGAGTATGGCTGCTCCGATAATTCGGAGGAATTTGCGTTTATATACAAATATTCACCCCTGCATAATGTGAAAATGAACACGGTCTACCCAGCAACCTTGGTAATGACAGCAGATACTGATGATAGGGTTGTACCAAGCCAAGCCCGGAAGTTTATGGCCACGCTCCAAGCCGCAGATGGGGGAGATAACCCAATTTTCATTAGAATAGAAAAATCCGCTGGCCACGGCCATGGCAAGCCAATCAGCAAAATAATAGACGAAGCAGCGGATTGCTATGCCTTTATGTTGGTGAATTTATGTAAATAAGGATTCATAAACCCCGTCACCCCGGACTTGAGTTGGGGCCCCTTAGTCTTCCGGCTAGCACAGGGGATTCCGGCTCAAGGCCGGGATGACGGGGTGTTTGTTTTTACCGGTTTTACAACTTTTCCAGAGCCTTTTCCAGGCAATCTGCGCAGACAGCTTTGCGATTAATGGTGATTTCTATATCTACCCTTTTGCAATAGAAGCATTTTGGCTCTGTATACTCTGCTAGTAGGTGCAGGGACAATGTTTTGACTGCCGCCTCGTCATAGCAAAGGGAGAGGGTATCACCTCTTTTCCATCCTAGTTTTCGCAGTAGCTCTTTTGGAATGAGTACCCTGTTTAGTGCATCAATTTTGTGTGAATGTGAAATCTTCATTGTCTTATGCTCCCTTACGTTTGGTAGTAAAGGACAGCGACAAGAAAAAGCGCGAAGGGAGACGTCGTGCGTACGCACACCGTCATCACCTTCGCGCTGTTAGTTTCAGCTATTTACAGATAATACAAATACAAAACTGCCGTATCATGCACCGGGTACAACAATATTAGCTGCCATTAATTATGAATAGGCTTGCTTGTGAGGGTGGGAGTAATATTGTATACTCTATGTGCTGCGGTAGCAGGTGTATACCTGTGTTTGAAGGCGATGCTTCCTTATCCCTTCATGCGCCATGGGTGTTTGGTAGCCCCATGGTTCCGCAGTTCCTTTTATTTCACTCTTATTTCATTAGCAATGGATATTCCCTGCCGCTGACCTTTCTTGTTTGATTTTATAGCATATTTTGCTAAAAAGCAAGGTTTAATTCACCCAACGCCACGTCAGTCTAATTTACAATCCAAAATGTAGAATGTTGCCAAGCTGAGACCACTCCCTCTCGCAAACTTCGTTTGCTGGCCGTCAGTATGTTTGCTTTGCAAACACCATGAATATCTATGCAAAGTCTGTCATTGCGAGCAAAGCGAAGCAATCCAAAAGGTTTGGTTTGCTGGATTGCTTCGTCGCTTCGCTCCTCAATGCTTTTATGTTGACGAGGCATGTGCATAATTATTCATAGGTTTAGGGATTCCGTGTCAAGCGCGGGATGGCAAAGCTGATGTCTGCTGAATTCTTAACGAGACAGTTTTTTTTATACCAAATTTTTATGTAGATATCGTTGATATATACTCGTATCCATGCTGCGGTTACGATTAGGGATGATGGATGGGTACGCGAGAGTTGAGGCATGAGACACAGGTAGCAGTATCCCTGATTAGACTCACTCGATATCAATCTCACCGAAAAACATTTCTTCATATATATCCCGGGCTATACAACCGAAGGCCGATGCCTTTGTTTTAGCCCTTTTTTTATTGTAATGAGTTTCAAGCTCTTTACATATGTCTAATGCTATAAGTTTGTCAAGTCCGTCACCGGCTTTGTAATATGGGACTGCGACTTCCTCCAAATACTTGATGGAATCATTATTATCCATAGTAATGAGGCATTCTAATATATTAAACCCAATAGTAAATTTATTATCATCTTCTGCCAGAGAGCGGCCATGTTCTATCACTTCTTGGCATTTGGCATACTCTTTCATTTTTTGCAGACCGCGACCTTTATTGAATAAGGCAATACACTGAGCAGCATTTTTCTGTCCTATGAAAACTATTTTTGATTGGAAGCCTTTATCATTATAGCATTCTAGTGCCTGGTTACAATAATTTATACCCTCTTCGTAATTGCCTATTCTTACACTAAGAACGCTCATATTAGATAGTGTCAACCCTTGCATTATTTTATCGTTAATGCTTTTTGCTTGAATGATTGACGCATCATAGAGTTTTTTTGCTTGGCGATATTCACCAATGATTGTATAAGCCATGGCAAGCATCGAACTTGTATGGGGGTTAACCGTATGTGAACCTCCAAATTCCCTTATGGCCCGTTCTAGGCTGGAGATGGCATGATAGGGCTTGCCTATGCTCATATACAGCATCCCTATATTTGTAAGCAGAGCCGCGTTTGGCTTTATATATTCGCTTTCAATCTCAAGAGCTTGTAAAAAATGCCTTAGTGCATCTTTGTGAGCAGCCCTATATGCACAGAAAAACCCTTGCAATGATGAAAACATACAAAAAGCCTCGCCGCTTGTGTTAATCATTAAAGGCTCTATCTCATTCAGTTTATCTTCCGCAACGGTAAAATTTGATTCTCTAATTAATATCCGCACGCCCATTAGCATGAATAACAAGCGCAAATCATGTTCAAAAGGCAAGTCCAAAATAGGTGATAATTCATTGAGCAGAGCTTTAATCTCCTCAATGCTGTGGGTATTCAACATATTATGAAGTACCCATAGGCGGCTTTTATACAGCTGAAGCTCGTGCTCCAGAATTGGGGCATTTTCAATCTCCAAAAATTTTCTTATGGCTATCAGCATTTCACTGCTGCATTCCGCCTGCCCATGTTCTAAACGGTGGACAAATGTCTTGTTGCTTTTTATCACGTGGGCCAGGCTGTCTAAGGATATCCCCTTGGCACGTCTAACTTGCATGATTTTTTCTCCTATAGATAGGACAGATGTGTTTTGCATAACAATCTCCTTAACATAAACCCCAAAAAAATCAAAGAATTACCAGTGATTTGTTTCTCGCCTACCGTATTATACCATCCGTCAAGAATGTGGTCTATTTCAATGCTATTCTTTAATGAATATTTTTTTTGTTTCAAATGAAGCAATGTTACCTGCATAATTTTTGAGCTGAAATATATGTTTTTGTAACAAAATAGATGAATTGCAAGTCGTGTTTCATTGGTTATGGGCCCTATGATGTAGATTTATTGCCAAAAACCCTTTATTTGCGGGAATTGTTCAATGTTATTTTCTGCATGAGAAGGGCCATTTTTGAAACAATTTATGGTTAACCAATAAGCAAAAAGGGACTATATTTATCATATTAAAATTAAAGGTTTAAAGGAGGAAGGGATGAAGAAAACATCTCGCAGCTTTATTTTCAGAGCATCGTTGCTTGTTGTATTTATGATGCTTATTTCGGCATCAATGCTTTTTATCTTTGGCGGTAGCGGCGGTTGCCCCATTGAAGCCAGACTGGCAACCATGAATGTCACTACCATCACCACCACAGTAAGCGGTGCGCGCACCGTTACTAATGGTAATGCACTTGTTATCAGAGGTGCCGGCCGTGTAACCGGCAATATTACGGTTAACGCAGGTGGCCTGTTGGTGGTGGAAGGCAATCCTAGCCCGTTAGCCGCAACCAATGGCTACCGTGCAATACAAGGCCGAGTAATACTTATGGGCGGCGATTTTTACATGCTCTCTGGCGGGCTTTGGAACCCAGCTAACAATACTACACCAGCCGTAACAGTTGACCGTGGCGGCAATTTTACCATGCGTGGTGGTATTATCCGCAACAATCTCACTACAAATACGGCAATCACCTCAGTAGCAACATTTGCAGTTGATGTCATACACGGCCACTACTTGTTAGAAGACGGGATGCTTGTGGTCGGTAACGGTGCCAGCGCAGCGTTTGGAAATATGCTTGGTGTGCGTCTTAATCAAGGTGGTAATGGCCATTTTACTATGAATGGTGGCACAATTTTAACACCGGGTGTTAACCCAACTACAATTTCGGTAGCAATAAACGCCGGTACTTTTACAATGAATGGTGGCGCTATCCGTGGCGGCGACAACCGCCGAGGTAGTGGTACAGGTGTGGCCATGCGTGGTATTGGCAGCAACCAAGCTCACTTTATCATGAATGGTGGCGAAATATATAGCCAATCCAGAGGTGTAGACGTAGAAGGCCATAACGCTGTGTTTACACTAAATGACGGCCAAATCCGCGATAATAGCGGTGGCTCTGGCACTGGCGTTAGTTTAGACAGAGAGGCAACCTTTGTAATGAACGGCGGCGCTATTAGCAACAACAGAACAGCCAATCCCGGTGCTGGTGTACGTGTTAGTGGTAACGGCACTACATTTACAATGTATGGCGGGAGTATCAACCGCAACCGTGTAGTTTCTGCCGGTACTGTTGCCACTGGTGGTCTCATTGAATCTTCTTGGAGCTATAATAGCCGCGCTGGCGGTGTGTTTGTCACCAACAGTGGTCACTTTTATATGTATGGCGGATATATCGAATACAATGTCGCTGGTACTGGCGGCGGTGTATTACTTAGCAGTAGCGCTTCTTTCAATGGTATGAGTGTAACTCAACATCGTTCATACATGAAGCTTGACGGCGGTACCATTAGAAACAATGAAGCAACATTTGGCCATAAAGAACTTGGCGGTGGTGGTGTGAAAGTATATGCCTCTGCGGCAGCTACTGTGCCTGCCAGAAACTTGAGCAGTTTGGCCACCTTTGATATGTATAGCGGCTATATTATTGGAAATATTGCTTCATCCCGCGGTGGTGGCAGTGGTAACTGCCCCTCTGGAGTAATGAATTTCTTTGGCGTAAGCGGCGGTGGGGTTTCTGTAATGACAAGCAGACAAACCAACGGGGGAATCCCCACAAATCCCAATGCAATATTTAATATGCATGGTGGTACTATTGCCAATAATAGAACATCATCCGGTGGTATCCAAAATGTAATGGGCGGCGGTGTGTACGCAAGTGCAATTGGTGCTGTTATTAATATGTATGGCGGTGTCATGGAGGGCAATTCATCTGTTGCCGGTGGCGCTGTTGCTGTGAATCAAGGTGCAGTGTTTAATATGCATGACGGCACAATCCGCAACAATGAAGCAACTGGCTGGGCATTGCCAGACTGGCCTTCCAATATTAATTTCTTCCGCGAGCGCGGTTTGGTTATACGAGGCGGCGGCGGTGTATATCTTCACGACTACGGAAGAATAATTTATTCGAACTTCGCCCCAAGATTTAACATGTATGGTGGCTATATTGTTGAAAACACCTCTTTAGATGGTGGCGGTATCTTCTGGATGTGCGTCTCACACGATACACCTTTCCATATCAATGCCACCACTGGCATCCGACAGCTGGAACAAGCTTTTACACGTGTGTATATATCAGAAAACGCAGTTGTACAGTACAACACTGCACTCCGTGGCGCCTTTATAGATGACGCACTCTGGGGCAGGCACCGGGCAGAAGACCCAACTGTAAACTGGGGCGGTAATGTTGTAACCCGTACCTTTACTTCAACAGGCGGTACGTATAGGCATTTGTTTAATAACCATGATATCAGATCACGTGGTGGGGAAGCACCAGAGCCAGAGCCAGAGCCAACACCAACGCCGGTACCTGTATATGACGTTACTTTTGTTAATACACCACAGGGTTATCTAAACGGAGCACACGGCGCAAACGTATACTTGCAACTGTATTACGAAGACATTGTAACAGATGCAAGAGTACCCAGTGTTGACGTTATCTGGGGTTGGGAGTTTACCGGCTGGGCCTACGATGCGGCGGGCTATTTCCCGGCAGACCCTGCATCTCATGTAGTCGCAGGTGATATTAACTTCTATGCCCAGTTCCAGCGCAGGTATTTCAGGGCTGATTTTGTTACCGACGGTAATGGCTACATCGTAGACGGTCCATTCTATCTTTATATCTTATTTGAAGACATTATTACGATAGACATGATGCCGCCTATTATTGCTAACCAAGATTTTGCTTTTAGTCACTGGGCACCTGACCCTGTACCAGGTCATTTAATGATGGATCACGTGACCTTTACGGCTTCCTTTGCAAGGACACGTGTAAATCTCACGTTCGATGTAAGCCCAGAGCACGCAGGGCTTGTAAACTGGCAGCCTGAATTTATTCAAAATGTGCCAGTTGATGTGCTGTTTACGGCAGTTCCCGAGCTGTTTATTGACCCTGATTATGTGTTTGTAGAGTGGTATCCTTTTGACCCAATGGGCTATACACCTACCGCAGCAGAGGGCGATAGGACGTTTACAGCTGTACTTGCACGCCGGTAGCTGCAAAATTAATTTTATGTAATAGCTATAACCTAGGGGCTGTCTTGCTAAGCAAAAACCATGAATGTCTATGCAAAGCCTGTCATTGCGAGCAAAGCGAAGCAATCCAGAAGGTTTGATTTGCTGGATTGCTTCGTCGCTTCGCTCCTCGCAACGACGAGGCAAGTGCATAATTATTCATAAAAATGCT